>FWWL01001249.1_pt1 | contig 62248 bp, 63 predicted proteins | sample 2228331 | NCBI WGS metagenome assembly FWWL01 (sample SAMEA103939775, study PRJEB20133) | metagenome
TCAAGATAGTAGAGGGGGTGCTCTCGATCCGGTTGCATGGCACCCCCCTTTTGGCACACCTTGGGGGGTTAGGTCAAGTAGCACACGAAGGCATCAGCTACCTTTGGCGAGGGGGGCCCAATAGGTAAACTGCCCCCCAGGGGCGATAGCGGCTCTCGAGCACGTCCTGGCGAATTTCGCCGCCGTGAAGCCGAACTGTGCGATAAACCCGCACCAGAGCCCCTTCGGCGGCAAAGTCGATTTGTTGGCGGTACCCGGGAGGCAGGCTGGCGTCGTAGATGTAGCGGGTGGGAAGGGGCGGGGTACGGGATAGGATTTCAGGCCCTCGCCAGACCACCTCGCGATCTTTGCTGCCAAAAAAGCGAAAGATCAGTTCGTAGCCTTGAATCGAGACCTGGATCAGGATGTGTGCAGGGGTATCGTTTTTGAAACGCAGGTCTTTGGGCGGAGCGGTAGTGGCATCGAGCCCGGTGGGCCGATAGTAGCCCACCTGGTAGCTGTGCGCGTGGCGTTCTACAATGGGTAAACCGCTAAAGTAGGCGGCTCGGAACAGGGTAGTGCATACTTGGCAGACCCCACCGCCCACGTCCCAAACGGTTCGATTGCCCCGGATTACCCAGGCCTTCTGGTAGCCGGCGGCAGCGGTTACCGGGCCTAGGGTCTGGTTGAAGGAGAAAAGGCTTCCTGGGGGAATCAAAACCCCGTCGAACTTGGACGAAGCCAAGTGGATGTTGTGGATGCGGCTGGGAGGGGAGCCGTTGAAGCGGGTCCGCCCCTCACCGATAAGCTCGAGGATGCCCCACTGCTTCAGGTCGTGCACGTTGGGCCGGGGTTGTTCGCTTTCCACCGGTAGCACAAACGTGCTTCTGCCCGCTTGTAGGGCCTCCTGGTAGGCCCGCCGGACGGCCTCGAGGTCGAAGCGGTAGCCCAGCTTTTGTACCGCGATCCAACCTTTTTGGCCATCAAGAACAAACCGGGCTGGGCGCGGTGGGCGGCTGAGCTGCTTAACAAGCTGGCTTAGTTGTTGGGCGTTCTGGATGGGGTAGTGCTGGCTTCCGAGGTAGTGCATTACCTGCCCTTTTTCCAAGACTTCCTTCTGGACCACCAGCACCGCGGTTGGCCCGGCTAGGGCAATGCAGAGGAAATAGGGGAAGAGCCAAAAAAAGCCGCGCATGGCCTCGACTTTTCTAGCTTATCTTCTTTGAAGATTTCCGCATCTTTAGGAAGAGTGCAGGGTTCGTACCACCCAAAACTCTGAACCAATCCTCATGAAAATCCTCTAAGATTCTTTTAGAGACTGCCTGATAAGCAGTAGGCCAAAGGCCAATCCGGGACATTCCTCTCTAGGCCAACGAACACCCGTTTGGCTATAGCGCGTTTCACCCATAGGGTTGCTTTCAGCAGCAGGGAGGTGGGTATGCAGACGCTTGAGCGGGAGGTGTCGGCAGTGGAGTATATCCGGTGTGAGTGGGTTCCGGGCACCATGGATCAGGTCAGGCTTCGCCTGTCCGACAACGTTGTACAACTAACCCTCGAGCAGCTGCAGCAGATCGCCGGAATCGATGCGGTGCACGAGCTTTACCTAAAGGGTATGACTGCCCTCCCCTTCAACCCAAAGCTGCGCCGAGCCTTTGAAAAAAGCTAGCTGGCTTGTACAATGCCGGCATGGCCACAGCCCAAGAGAGGCTTGAGCGCATGGGCGACGCGATGAGCTGTCTACGGCACCTGGAGCGCTCGAGGCGCGAGCTGCTGCACTTGCTGGAAAACCTTTCCGATGAACAGCTTTTTGCCCAGCTCGAGGCGGGGGTGTGGAGCCCAGCCGAGGTGGCCGAGCACATTGCCCTGGTGGAGGAGTCGGCAGGCAAGGTGATCCGCCGTTTGCGCAAGGTAGCCCTGGGTGAGGCCGAGATGCCCCCGCCCCTGCCAGAGGGGCAGACCCGTCCCGATGGCCGCTTTCTGGCCCCGCCTGCGGTAGAACCCAAAGGGGGGTTGTCCCGTGCGGAGTTGCTGGAACGCCTGCAAACGGTGCGTGCCCGGGTGTTGGCCGAGGTGGCCGAGAGTGGTGAGGCCCTAGCACACCCGCCTACCTACCGCCACCCCTTCTTTGGGGAACTGACCGCCTTAGGCTGGCTGCAGACCCTGGCTTACCACGAGCAGCACCATTTGCGTCAAATTCAGATGCGACTGAAAGGCGAGTAGCCCCTCAACACCATCCTTTTCAAAGCCGATACTGCTCCTCCGATACCTGCTCCAGCCACTCGGTGCTCACGCCATCCACCGCTGCCTGCATGGCCAGATGGACCATGGCGTGGGTGGGGCAGGCCCCGTGCCAGTGCTTTTCACCGGGGGCAAAGTAAATGGTGTCCCCTGCTTTCATTTCCCGTACTGGTTCGCCCCAGCGCTGGAACCAGCCAATTCCAGCTTCCACATGCAACACCTGCCCCTGGGGGTGGGTGTGCCAAGCGGTGCGGGCCCCTGGGGCAAACATCACCCGCAGCAGGTGTAGATGCATGGGGGCGGGGGTTTGCACCAGCTCGCTGATGTAGACCGTACCGGTGAACCACTCGGCTGGCCCCAGCCGGGTGGGGGCCTGAGGGACAAAAGTTTTCCAAGGGTTTTCCATGAGCCAATTGTACTGGAAGCTAGAAAGCCCGCTCGTACTGCACCGGCCAGACCTTAGCACCCAGCGCCCGGCCTGCCCGGTAGGGCCAGTAGGGTTCCGCCAGTAGCGCCCGGCCCAGCAAGATTAGGTCGGCCTGCTGGGCCTGAAGAATGGCCTCGGCTTGTAAGGGCTCGCTAATGAGGCCCACTGCCCCTGTGGATAAACCTGTGGATAAGCGCACCTGGGCCGCAAAGGGCACCTGGTAGCCTGGCCCCAGGGGAATCTTCAGCCCAGGGATGGCCCCACCCGAGGAGCAGTCCAGCAAGTCCACACCGCGCCGCTGTAGCTCGGTTGCGAAGGCCACCGTGTCGGTGATGTCCCATCCTCCCTCCACCCAGTCGCTGGCCGAGACCCGGACCAGCAGGGGTAGCTCAGCCGGCCAGACCACCCGCACCGCCTCCACCACCGATAGGGGAAAGCGCATGCGGTTTTCCCGGCTACCCCCGTAGGCATCGCTGCGGTGGTTGGTTAGGGGCGAAAGGAAGGAGTGCAGCAGGTAGCCGTGGGCCATATGGATTTCCAGCACCTCGAAGCCTGCCGCTAAAGCCCGTCGGGCCGCCTGCTGGAAGGCCTCGCGCACCTCATCCAACCCTGTCTGATCCAGCTCCTGTGGCACTGGCCAGCCCTCGTGGAAGGCCAGGGGGCTGGGGGCTACCGGGGTCCAGCGGTGCAGGGGCTTGCCGCCCTCCCAGGGCCGGCTGGTTCCGGCTTTGCGCCCCGCGTGGGCAATCTGGATGCCCGGCACCCCACCGGCGGCCTTGATGCGCCGGGTCAGTTCCCGCAGGCCCGGCAGGTGCTCATCCGACCAGATGCCCAGGTCTTCGGGGCTAATCCGCCCTCGAGCCTCCACCGCAGTAGCCTCCACCATCACCAGACCCACCCCGCCCACCGCCCGGGTGGGGTAATGCAGCAGGTGCCAGTCGGTTACGTGCCCTTCCTGGGCCGAGTACTGGCACATGGGCGACATGGCGATGCGGTTTTTGAGGGTGACGGAGCGCATAGAAAAGGAGCTAAACAAAAGGCTCATAGCGCGGATTCTACGGGCTGGTATAGGGGAATTTGTATGTCCCCATACATAACGCTTTTTCCTCACCCCAGCCGTGATACGCTAGACGTGCGGAAATAAAAAGTTATACTTGGTACAAGAAGTTTTGCCGAAGGGGGTGCACGAGGGGTAGCTAACGGGGAATGGTCAAGCAGCCGCCAAAGCTATTGGCTCCACCGTTTGCTACCGGCTTAACTTATGCCAATCGACTTTAGCCTAACCGACGAACAAAAAGAGCTGCAAAAGCTGGCCCGGCGCTTTGCCAGGGAGCAGATTGCGCCCATAGCTGCCGAGTACGATGCCAAGGAAGAAGTGCCCTGGCCGGTGGTGGAAAAACTCCACGAGGTGGGCCTGCTCAACGCCATCATTCCCGAAGAATACGGCGGACAGGGCCTGGGGATGCTGGAAGAGGTGATCATCGGTGAGGAGCTGGCCTGGGGCTGCATGGGCATCTATACCATCCCCATGGCCTCCGACCTGGGTATTACCCCGGTTTTGCTGGCGGGCTCGCACGAGCAAAAGCTACGCTTTTTCAAAAAACTGACCGAGAAGCCCGCGCTGGCTGCGTTTGCCCTCTCCGAACCGGGCAACGGCTCCGATGCGGCAGCGCTGCGCACCCGGGCCGTGCGCGATGGCGAGCACTACGTGCTGAACGGTACCAAGACCTGGATTTCTAACGGCGGCGAGGCCGAATGGGTGGTGGTTTTCGCCACAGTGAACCCCGAGCTGCGCCACAAGGGGGTGGTGGCCTTGGTGGTGGAGAAGGGTACCCCCGGTTTTAAAGCCCACAAGCTCCACGGCAAGATGGGCCAGCGGGCCAGCGGCACCTACGAGCTGGTCTTTGAAGACTGCCGGGTACCTGTTGAGAACCGGCTGGGCCAGGAGGGCGACGGCTTCAAGATCGCCATGAATACCCTGGACAAGACCCGCATCCCGGTGGCGGCGGGCAGCTTAGGGGTGGCCCGGCGGGCTTTGGAAGAGGCCACCCGCTACGCCAAGGAACGCCAGGCCTTTGGCCGGCCCATTGCCGACTTCCAGGCCATCCAGTTCAAGCTGGCCGAGATGCTGATGGGCCTCGAGACCGCCCGCGCTTACACCTACTACGCCGCCTGGCTGACCGATACCGGCCAGCCCCAGGCCCATGCTGCGGCCATCGCCAAAGCCTATGCCTCGGAAGTGGCCTTCGAAGCGGCCAACCAGGCCATCCAGATTCATGGCGGCTACGGCTACATGCGCGAGTACCCGGTGGAAAAGCTGCTGCGCGATGTGAAGCTGAACCAGATTTACGAGGGCACCAACGAGATACAGCGGCTCATCATCGCGCGGCACATCCTAAACCAGTAGCTAGGGGAGGTTTCCCCCTGAAGGCACAGACGGTAAGCTTAACCCGCAAAAAGCCCCGACCCCGGCTTTTCTCGGGGCACTAGTCCAACCCGGAGGCAAGCATGAAATTCCTGGCAGTGATACGGCAAGTTCCAGACGGCGAGTCCCGCCTCAAGATTGAGGGAGGCAGGGTAGACCTTTCCGGTGCAACCCTGATCCTCGACCAGATGGATGAGTGGGCGGTGGAAGAGGTCATCCGACTACAGGAGAAGCACGGCGGGGAGAGCGTGGTGGTGGCCTTGGGTCCGGAGCGGGCCGAGGAGGCTTTGCGCACCGCCTTGGCCATGGGCATTGACCGGGCAGTTCATCTGGTGGCTGAAGGCTACCTCGACCCCATCACCCAGGCCGAGGCTTTGGCCGAGGCGATCCGGGCCGAGGCCCCCACCCTGATCTTTACCGGGGGCCAGCAGGCCGACTGGGACTCCCAGGCCCTGGGGCCGGCCCTGGCCGAGGCCCTAGGCTGGCCGGTGGTGAGCTGGACCACCCAGATAGAGCTCGAGGGCGAGACCCAGGCCAAAGCCCTGCATGACCTCGACGAAGGGGCCGAGCGGGTGCGGGTGGCCCTGCCTGCGGTCTTCACCAGCCAGCAGGGCCTCAACGAGCCGCGCTACCCCACCCTTCCGGGCATCATGAAGGCCAAGCGCAAGGAGCTGAAAAAACTGCCTCTGAGTGCGGCTAGCAAGGTGGAGGTGCTCGAGCAGACCATCCAGGAGCGCGCCCGCCTGAACAAGCTGATCGACGGCAAGGACCCGGTGAGTGCGGCCCACGAGCTGGTGCGGCTACTGCACGAGGAAGCCAAGGTTATCTGACGCGGAGGTAAGCGATGATTCTGGTAGTTCTTGAACACGATGGCCAGCGCCTGCGCAAAAGCGCCCTCGAGGCCATTGGCCGCGCCCGTCAGCTCGAGGCTTTAGGCCCGCTCGCGGGTGTGGTCATCGGCGAAAATACCCAGGCTGTGGCCCAGGAGGCCACCCAGTACCTGCCCACCGTCTACGCGGCCGAGGTGGGGGGCTACACCGCAGAGAGGTGGGCCGAGGCCGCCTATGCTGCCGTGCAAAAAAGCGGGGCCCAGGTGGTGATCGCCAGCGGAGGTCGGCAAAGCCGCACCTGGACTGCCCGGCTGGCCTACAGGATGAAGGCCGGGCTGCTGGAGGATACCCTCGAGACCCGCGCCGAGGGTAACCACATTGTGGCCACCCGCTACAGCTTTTTGAACCGGGTTACCGAACGCCAGCGGGCTGCTTTGCCGGTGGTGCTCACCGCCAAACCCAACACCACCCCCCCGGCTGAACCCCAGGGCAGCGGTGGGGTGGAGGTCCTGAATGTGACTCTTCCTACCGGGGTGGAGGTGCTGGAGCGGCTGAGCGAGCAGAAAAAGGGAGTCTCGCTGACTGAGGCCACCATCGTGGTGACCGGCGGGCGCGGGCTGGGCAGTCCCGAGGCCTTCGCCAAGGTGGAGGAGCTGGCCAGCGTGCTGGGGGCCGCGGTAGGGGCCACCCGGGCAGTGGTGGATGCGGGCTGGCGTCCCTACAGCGAACAGGTGGGCCAGACCGGCAAGACCGTGCAGCCCAACGCCTACATCGCCCTGGCGGTCTCGGGGGCGGTGCAGCACCAGGCCGGCATGAACAAAAGCAAGTACATCGTGGCGGTGAACAAGGACGCCGAGGCACCTATCTTCAAAATCGCCGACTACGGCATCGTGGGGGATGTGCACCAGGTGTTGCCTGCGCTGATTGAGGCGGCCAAGAAGCTCAAGGATTAGCTCAGCGGTCAGGCTCCAAGAAAAACCCACCCCGCAGTCGGGGCGGGTTCAACATTTAGCGCGACCCTACTTCACAAAGTTGAAGTTGGCCCGGTAGGTGGTGCCGTCGGTATAGCGCACCACCACCTGGCGGCAGCTACCGGCCCAGCTCTTCTCGGTTTTCCAGGGGTAGGTGTAGCGGTCTTGCAGTGGGTCGTAGCTGAGGCCGCCATTGCTGTTGGTGGGGTTGGTTCCCCATACGGCGGCGGTCGAACCGCACGCAATCACCTGCCACCTGGGGTAGCCCGGAGCAAAGATGTTGAGCCCCTTGTTGCCCCCCAGGCTAAAGATGAGCGGGATGGACTGGCCCGCATTGGCGGTGTTGAAGGCCGGGAACGGGGCAATGGGGCCAAAGAACCACGCCCCAGGCGCGGCTAAGTTCAGCCCCACCACCACCGGGTCGTGGTCGGATACCCGGAAGGGGTCGGGGGCGTAGAGGCTTTCAACCTGGCCGGGGCTTTTGAAGTTGGTGTTGTAGTCCAGCACGCTGGGCTCGTCGGCGTTGATGTGGTACTCGGCCACTCCCGAGACCTGCGCGCTCAGCGAGGCCGAGGCCAAAGCGTAGTCGAGATAGCCCCACTGCCCATCGAAGACATAGGAGTAGGCGTTGGGGCCCAGGCGGGCCTCGAGGAGGTTGGTGTAGCCGGCATTTTTGAGCGCAGTGATGGGGTCTTCCTGGGCATAGGCATTGTAGTCGCCAATCAGCAGTACGTCCGGGTCGGCGATGCCGGTGGGGTGGGTGGCCATCCAGGCGGCGAGCTCCCGTGCCGCATTGATGCGCACCGCATTGCAGTTGCCCTGCCCATCGCCCTGGTCGGGCAGGTCGCAGGCCGAGCCCTTGCTCTTGAGGTGGTTCACGTTCACGATGAAGATGGCCCCGTTGGCGTTTTGCTGGAAGGCCTGGGCCAGCGAGGCCCGGTTGCGCGGGGCACTGTCGCCCCCGTTGACAAAGGCTGGGGTATTGAGCACCGCGGTCTGGCCCACCGGGGTCACACTGGCGGGCTTGTAGATCAGGCCCACCTTGATGGCGTCGGTGCCCAGGGCATTGACCTGCCCGGTGGCTGCATCGGCGTCGATGAAGGCATAGGTGCCCGGTGCAGTGGCCTCGTTGAGCTTGCTCACCAGGAAGGCGATGGCGCTGTCCTCAGCGTAGCCGTCGTTCTCGATCTCGTTGACCCCCAGCACGTCGGGGTTCAGAGCCAGGATGGCCGCTACGGTCTTGGGCCACTGCCGGTTGAATTCGGTCAGATTCTCAGCCCCACGGCAGTCGGTGGGGGCACCACCCACCCCATTGGTGCAGCCGCTAAAAGTGTTGAAGAAGTTGAGCAGGTTCATGCCCACCACCTTCAGCGTGCCGCCTACTTCCGGCGCGGCGCTGGGGCGCGGGTTGGCCGCCACGAAGTTGAACGAACCATTCAAAGCCCCAATGGGCCGCACCCGGTAGGCATTGCCGCTAGCGGCGTTGCCGGCCCAGGTGTAGGTCATCACCCCCACAATGCCGGTGGCGGTGTCGCCGCCGCGCAGGGTATTGCTGGCGCTCAGGGGCTGGCCATTGCGGGCAAAGCGGATGGGGTCGGGGTTTTGGTTTTGCAGGTTGTCGTCCAGGATGATGCGATTGAGATTGTTCTGGGCCTGTAGGGCCAGAGCGGCCGGGCCCGGCGGCAGCAGGTGGGTGGGCTGCCAGAGGCGGCCATTGGCCGAGAGCACCACCTGGCCAAAGCGCCCAAGCTGGAAGTGCTCGGTGACGTAGAGGGTCTGGGGCAGGCGCACCAGCATGCCTTCGTAGCGCTCGAGGTAGTCGGGCGAGGGGAAAGGCAGGGTTACGTCGACCGGCGAGACCGTGCCAGTGCCGCACTTGGTGATGGCGGTGGCGCTGACCTGGGTCTGATCCTGGAACTCGCCCGCCGTTCCTACCACCCGCACCACGTCGCCCAACGCCACGCTGTCGTTGTTTCCGTTGAAGACGAAAATTCCATCGGAGGTGCTTTCATCCCCGTCGCCGGTGGGATCCTGGATGTAGAAACCCCGCAGAGCCGGGGTGGGGCCTTCAAAATCGCCTATGACCACACCCCTGGTGGTCACACTGCCGGTAATGGCCGCAGCAGGGCCGCTGCCCTGAATCTGGTAAATCGGGGTGTAGGGCAGGTCGCAGACCGCTACCGGGTTGAAATTCAGTACAAAGTCGGCGGCCATGTTGTCGGGGGGGTCGAGGGTATCCACATCGGACACCTGGGCCGCAAAAACCGTGAGGGTACAGCTCTCGGTAGAAACAAAATCGGTGTTGGGGTTGATGACGAATTGCGTCGAGGTGGCATTGGCTGTAACTACCGTATCGGCCACAGAACGGGTTCCGCTGCTGGAGCAAGTGATGCCAAACCACTCGCCGCTCACGTTCACCGGCTCGCTGAAGGTGAGGGTCAGGTTGCTGTCGGGGTTGATGGTACCGCCCGAGGCCGGAACCGTGGAGACCACACTGGGGGCCGACTCGCCACAGAAGTTGCGGGCCGAGGCGGTGTTCCGGGGGTTGGGTGCCAGGGCCTCGAAGTCGGCAGCGTTGTTATCGGTTTCGGTGCAGCCGTTGCTCTTACGAAGAGCCGCGGTGGTGTTGGAGAGCGTAGCGGCAGCACCCGAACCTTCAAAGAAGTTGGCATTGCCGTATCCGACCAGATCCACGATCTGGGCCAGTTGGGCCGCAGAACAGGGTGCAGAACCCCCATTGCAGCCCAGCGGGGTGGTGCTCGCTACGAGCGCCACCTTCCCGGCTGCGGCTGCCATCGCAATCGGGGTGGGATCTACCAAATCTGGCGTTGGAAGAGCTGCCCCTGCAGAGCCCCCTGCCTGTTGTATGAGGTAGTACTGTCCTGGCTGCAGGGTCACGTTTGGCAACTCGGTGAGCTGGGTGCTGCTTGCGCCAAAGTTGCCGGTACCCGTAGCACTGGCATACTGGATAGACCAGCCATTCAAAGAAACCGGCGTAGTGCCACGGTTGAAGAGTTCTACGAAATCGTGGGTATAGGGTGCCCCAGTGTTGCCCCCTCCACCGTACACCTGGCTGATGACCACGCCTTCGGAGACCGCTTGGGCGCTCAGTTGGGCTCGAGGTTGCACGGGCGGGGCCTGCGTACAGGCTGCCAGCACAATCGAAACGAGCGATACAACCCCCACACGTAAAGATGGCTTCATACATCCTCCTGGCCGAACTGTATTGACCCGCCGTCAGGGCAGTGTTGCATCCAGACCCCTGGAAAAAACGGTTGGATATAGCCTAACGCACACCTGCGTTTCTTTCGACATTACACAGAATTACGCAGGGTACGGGTGATCCCATCCGGCATGAGGAAATCGGCAGAGGGTGTGCCTAGCAGGCCAGCCATTTTTTCAGTTCGGGCGCTTTGGGTGTGATGCACCTTCATCCCGCCGCAAAGCAAAGCCCCGGCCAGAAAGCCGGGGCGGGGAAGGGGGCACTCAAGACGCTTTGCCCCGGGTGTTGATCTTTAGCGCCGCCCAGATGGGGCAGAAATTGAGGGTGGCGGTTACGACCATAACCACCCCCAGCAGCCCAAACACCCAAGCCCAGATACCGCTACTGCCAAAAAAGGCGATTAGGAAAAATACCACTGCCAGAACGTAGCGAACCAGCCGGTCTGTGCTGCCTACATTGGGAACCATATGCCCTCCTTAGCACACCAGTCTAACAACCCGACTCGGGGACAAAAGACCTATATCGAGTCTAAGGCCTACAAGCTTATCCGGGCAAAGAAGTGGCCAGATGGACGATTGTTGTGTATACAATCGGTGCATGTCGGTTGACCTTGGGCACATCTACGCGGCTCGCGACAGGCTTAGGGGCATTATTGCCGAAACCCCGACGCTGCCAGACCCTTGGGCTTCAGCGGAATTGGGAATACAGCTTTTTGTGAAGGCGGAGTGCTTACAGCGCGGCGGCTCTTTTAAGCTGCGCGGGGCGTATCACAAAATTGCTGCCCTTACACCGGAGGAAAAGGCTCGAGGGGTGATCGCCCCCTCGGCAGGCAACCATGCCCAGGGGGTGGCCCTGGCGGCCTCGCTCCAGGGTATCCGCTCGGTCATCGTGATGCCTCAGCACGCGCCCCTGACCAAGGTGACGGCCACCCGCCGCTATGGGGCCGAGGTGGTGCTGCACGGGGCCAGCTTCGACGATGCTGAGGCCTATGCCCGGCATCTTCAGCAGGAGCACGGTTATACCTATGTACACGCCTTCAACGACGAAAAAATCATCGCTGGTCAGGGTACCATTGGCCTCGAGCTGCTGGAGGCACTGCCCAACCTAGATGTGCTGGTGGTGCCCATTGGGGGGGGTGGGCTGATCGGGGGGATGGCCACCGCGGTCAAGGCTTTGCGTCCCCGGGTACACATCGTGGGGGTACAGGCCGCGGGCTGTGCTCCGGTCAACCCTTCGCTTCAGGCTGGGCACCCGGTGAGTGTTCCGGTGGCCCAGACTATTGCCGATGGCATCGCGGTCAAGCGCCCGGGCGACCTAACCTTGCCCTTGATCCAGCGCTACGTTGATCGTGTAGTGGAGGTATCCGACGACGAGATCGCTCGCGGCATCGCCCACTGCGTGCAAAACCTCAAGCTGGTGGTAGAGGGGGCCGGGGCCGCGGGGATGGGAGCGATTCTGGCGGGCAAGGTGCCTCTTGAGCCAGGTCAGACCGTGGCTACCGTGCTGTGCGGGGGCAACATTGACGGCAACCTGCTTTCGCGAGTGATCGAGCAGGTGATGGTGCGGCAGGGGCGCTACCTGTTGCTCAAGCTCTCGATTGTGGATCGCCCAGGGGCTTTGGCGCGGGTCATCGATCTGGTAGCCGATGTTGGGGCCAACATCGTGGACGTATTCCACCGCCGGGCCCTCTGGCTGGCCCCATTGGGTAAGGTGGGGGTAGAGCTGGTGCTGGAGGTGCGGGATGCCCAGCACGGCCAGGAGGTGGTGGCCTGCCTCGAGCGGGCGGGCTACGCGGTGGAGCGTGAGCAGGTGGGGGTCTGGCCCGACTGAGCCTCAGGGAGCCAGTCGTTGGATTTTCCAACTGCCATCGGGCTGTAGGCGGTAAAACAGTCGGTCGTGAAGCCGGCTGGGACGGCCCTGCCAGAATTCGAAAGCATCGGGCCGAAGGCGGTAACCACCCCAGTGGGCCGGACGGGGAACACGCACGGGATAGCGGGCCCGGAGTTCGGCGATGCGCGCTTCGAGTTCTTCCCGGCTGGCAATCACCTGGCTCTGTGGGCTGGCCACTGCGCCGAGCTGGCTTTCGTAGGGGCGGCTGGCAAAATACTCATCGGATAATTCGGCCTCGAGTTGCTCGACCCGGCCTTCCACCCGCACCTGCCGTTCGAAGGGAGGCCACCAGAAATTCAGGCAGGCCCAGGGGTTGGCGGCTAGTTCCCGCCCTTTGCGGCTTTGGTAGTTGCTGAAGAAGACCAGACCATCCTCGTCTAACCCCCGCAGCAGCACCACCCGGCTGCTGGGCCGCCCGTTTTCCCCCACGGTGGAGAGGGTCATGCCGTGGGGTTCGTAGAGGCGGGCCTCCATGGCTTCCTTTAGCCAGCGCTTGAGCTGGCGGAAGGGGTTGGGGTCGGCCTCTTGCTCGAGCAGAGTGCCGTAGGTGTAGTCGCTGCGAAGATCGCGAAGCATGGTTCCATTATGGCCGAGGTGCGGGTGGTCACTATTGCCCAACCTACCCTTGAGGGGACAAGTGGCCCTTGTGTTCTGGGCTACCCTGAGGAGGGCTAGTTGGCCGGGAGAGGGAGAAGATGTTCTACTGGAAGTTCAGCGATGGCACCGTGGTCCATAGCCATGCCCGGGTGGAAGGGCATAGCCCCTTTGCCCAGCACCTGCGGCAGGAACTGCTCAGCCTGGTCTACGGCTGCGGGCCTTTGGTGTGGCTAACCCCCGGTGCGCACGCAGTAGAGCTCGACCCCCTTTCCGATGAGCTACTGGCCTTGTGGCTCGAGCAGGAGGCTAAAAGCTATGGCCTACAACTTGTCGAAAGCGATTTCGTCGCAGGCCAGCCCTGCTTGGAGCGACCTCCTAGCCCTGGAGCAGGGGAGGTTCGTTGAGCGACAACGGTCTTTGGGTGGGTAAAGGTATGCTAAGGGTGGGTTTGGAACGTTCTATCGGAATGGTTTTTTCAGAGCGCCTGTTTTGGATAAGGAGGTGGGTGTGTACCAACGAATCTTGCTCCCCATCGACGGCTCTCCCCCCAGCGAGCAGGCGGCGGCGGTAGGGCTGGCCCTGGCCCGCCGGCTAGGGGGGGCAGTGGTGCTGGTGCATGTGGTGGAGCCTCAGCGCTACCAGGAGTTGGGCAACTACCCGGAGGCTCTGGAACGGGCCCGCACGGTGGGCCAGGCTTTGCTCGAGCGGTGGGCCCATAGGGCCAAGCGCCAGAGGGTGGCCTGGGCTACCCAGCTCACCAGCACCGAACCGGAAAGCCGCCCTGGGGTGGCGGAAGCCCTAATAGACGCCGGTGTCGCCCACGGCTGCGACCTGGTGGCGATGGGGACGCATGGGCGCACTGGCCTGCCCAGGCTGCTGTTGGGCAGTGTGGCCGAGCGTATGGCCCGCTTGGCCCCCATACCGCTCTTGCTGGTGCGCCCTGGCCGCGACAAGCCCTCTTTGTTCAAGCGCATCCTGGTGGCCTACGACGGCAGTGCCTATAGTGAGCGGGCACTGCAGCATGCCGATGCCCTGGCCGCTGCGTTGAAAGCCCAACTCTGGGTGGTGCATGTAGTGCCCGATCTAACCCAGCTCTATCTGAGCGCGGGGCGGGCCTGGAGGTTTGATCCGCGGCAGCTCGAGGCCCAGCTAGCCCAGGAGCAGCAGCGTTTGCGCGAGCAGGGGGCCTTCATTCTGCAGGAGGCTTTGAAGCAGTGCACTCGCTGCAAAAATATCCAGACCCTATTGCGGGAAGCTAGCCGTCATCTGATCGGTGAGCGCATTCGCGAGGCCGCCGAGGAGGTAAAGGCTGAGTTGATTGTGATGGGCACCCACGGGCATACCGGGCTGCGCAGGCTTTTGCTGGGCAGCGTGGCTGAGGATGTGGCCCAACAGGCCACGCAGCCGGTGCTGCTGGTGCGCAACCCAGCGGTCTTAGCCCACCCCGAGGAGACCCACCTGCCCCCACCGGGGGAGCGTTGAAAGGAGGCTAAGATGTACAAGCGCATTCTGATTCCAACTGACGGAAGTGCTCCTAGTGAGGCAGCGGTCAAGGCCGGTCTCGAGCTGGCCAAAGGCTTACAGGCCGAGGTCACCCTGCTCTATGTGGTGGAGCCGGTGCTCACCCGGATTATGATCGGCCCTGAGACGGTGCCCTACTACGCCGACCTCAGCCGCGACCTCGAGGCTGCCGGCAAGGAGGCTCTGGACCGGGCCGAGGGGTTTGCCCAGTACCTGGGGGTGCCCGTCCGGCGCGAACTCAAGCAGGGCAGCGCGCCCCAGGTCATCGTAGAGGAGGCCGCGGAGCACGACCTGGTGGTGATGGGCACCCATGGGCGCAGTGGGCTGGACCGGCTTTTGCTGGGCTCAGTAACCCAGAAGGTCTTGCAGAAGTGCACCAAACCGGTGCTGGTGGTGCGGCATCCCGGAGAGTAGAGGTCTGAATCAGGCCCTGCTGGCTCTGGGTCAGCCCTTCTTGTCGTAGCTGCTAAGGCTAGCCAGGGTTTGTCGTTGCTCAGACGGAGAGGGCAAGGTTCTTGTTGAGGCTTTTGGGCCTGGCCTCGAGAAAAGCGATGGGCTGGAGAGAGGGGCTCCATGAAAGCCAAAGAAATCATGACCAGGCCTGTGGTTACCGTCTTACCCAAGACCCCATTGCTGGAGGTGGCCCAGAAGATGCTCGAGCACCGCATCGGCTCGGTACCGGTAGTGAACCAGGAGGGCCGTCTTTTGGGTATCATCACCCAGGGCGACTTTTGCCGCCTACCGGGCCGCATGGTGCCCTTCTCGCTCTTCGAGAGCGCCCACGTGCTCAGCGACTGGCTTTACCCCGAACAGGTAGAACAGGTCTACAAGGCCGCCCGCAACCTTAGGGCCCAGGACATCATGCAAAGCCCGGTGGTCACGGTTTCGCCCGGGGCCTCTTTGGGGCGGGTGCTGGCCCTGCTGCTCCAGCACGACATCAACCGCATCCCGGTGGTGCGGCGGGGCAAGGTGGTGGGCATCATCTCCCGCTACGACCTGCTCAAGGTGATGCAGCAGGAGCAAGGTTCATGAGAAGCCACCCTGGCCCATCCCCAAACCCACAGGCTTCCCCCTGGCGCCGAATGGCCCTCGGCCTGGGGCCGCTGGTCTGTGGGCTGGTGCTGCTCTCGCCGCCACCCTCGGGGCTGGGCCTCGAGGCCTGGCGCCTGGTGGGCCTGGCGGCCTGGATGGTGCTGTGGTGGACGGCAGAGGCGGTTCCCCTGCCGGTCACCGCCTTGCTGCCCATTCCCCTGATGCCCCTGTTGGGCATCGCCCCGGAGGTTTCGCTGGCGGCCCAGTATGGCCACCCCCTGATCTTCTTGTTCCTGGGCGGCTTTCTGATTGGACAGGGGTTGCAGCGCTGGGGCGTACACCGGCGCATCGCGCTCTTCATCGTGCTGCGGCTGGGAGGAAGCCCGGGCGGGCTTCTGGGCGGCTTTATGCTGGCTACGGCCTTTCTCTCCATGTGGATCTCCAATACCGCTACCGCAGTGATGATGTTTGCGGTGGGGTTGGCGGTGATCCAGTCCCTGAGCAGCGTGGCCTCGGAGGCCCAGACCCGGCGGTTTGGGGTGGCCTTGATGCTGGCCATCGCCTATTCGGCCTCGATAGGAGGGGTGGGTACCCTGATCGGCACCCCACCCAACGCCCTGCTGGCGGCCTACCTGAGGGAGCAGGGCCATACCCTGGATATGCAGCGCTGGTTCTGGATCGGGCTGCCCTTCATGGCCCTGATGCTGCCGCTGGCCTGGCTCTGGCTCAGCCAGGTGCAGTTCCCCTTGCGAGGGCTACCCTGGGCCGACCTGCGCGGGGCCATTCGCCAGGAGTACGCGGCCATCGGCCCGATGGGCCAGGCCGAGCGCTGGGTGCTGGGGGTCTTTGGGCTGGCCGTGCTGGGCTGGGTGCTGCGCCCGCAGCTAGCCACCTGGTTGGGCCTGCCCCTTTCCGACTCCGCTGTGGCCTTGCTGGCGGCTTTGCTGCTGTTTGTGCTGCCGGCTCCAGGGGGGCGGCTTCTGGACTGGGAGAGCGCCCTAAGGCTGCCCTGGGGCGTGCTGCTGCTGGTGGGCGGGGGGCTGGCCCTAGCCGCGGCCTTCGAGGCCACTGGGCTTTCGGCCTGGATTGGGAAGGCCCTGGGGGGGCTGGGGGGGCTACCGCTGTGGGCAGTGGTGTTGGTGGTGGCGGCGGTGGTGCTCTTCCTGACCGAGCTGACCTCCAATACCGCGGTGGCGGCCACTTTTCTGCCGGTGATGGGGGCTTTGGCGGTGGGGCTGGGGGTGGATGTGCGGCTCCTGACTATCCCGGTGGCGCTGTCCGCCTCGGCGGCCTTCATGCTGCCGGTGGCCACACCACCCAACGCCATCGTTTTTGCCTACGAAGAGATGCGCATCCCCCACATGGTGCGGGCCGGACTGGCCCTCAACCTAGCAACCATTCTGGTGGTGGGGCTTATCCTTTTTACCTTTGGCCGCTGGGGCCTGGGCATTGGGTTTTAATGGATGAACCACAGGAGGCTTTATGCTGAACAAAGCGCAGATCACCTACCTGAAGCAACACATCGCCGCGCATCCGGCCCCGGTGTTGTCGCTGTACCTGAGCGTCAACCCGGCCAACCCCGACAACAGCGGTAAAGCCTACGTGCTGCGGGCCAAGGAGGCCCTGGAGCGTCTCGAGGTGCCCCCGGCCTTGAGCAAGAAGGTGGTGGAGCAACTCCAGCACTACATTCCCCAGGGCCGCACGCGGGCGCTTTTTGTGGCCGAGGATATGTTCGAGGACTACCACCTGCAGGTCGAGCTGCCCCTGCTCGAGCCCCGCAGCGGGGTGGAGGCCCACTGGGGCCCGCCCTACCTGGCCCCCCTGCTCTTCGCCCTCGACGAGTACCAGCGCTACGGCGTGGTGTACATGGACCAGGAACGCCTGCGCTTCTTCGAGGTTTTTCTGGGCGAGATTGAGGAGCTGGCCGATGCTTTTCGTCCGCTCGACACCCACAACTGGCGCTATTTGGGCGAGGACCGTACCGGCACTCCAGGCCGCAGCGCCTCACCGGCCCTTGGCAATGGCGGTATTCCGGCCCGGGGCGGCTCGGGCAAGGACAAGTTCCAGCGGCGGGTGGACGAGTGGAGCCAGCGCTTCTTCCGCGAGGCCGGGGCCATTTTGCAACAGCAGATGGCCGAGCGAGGCCAGCAACGCCTGATTCTGCTGGGAGCCCCCGAGGAGGCCCAGGCCCTTTTGCCAAAGCCGGTGGCGGAGAAGGTGGTGGCAGTGCTGCCGCCGTTACATACCCCGGTGCCCAGCCCGGCGGAGGTACTCAAGGCGGTCTCGCCGACGATTGAGCAGGTGGAGCGCCGGGAGGAGGAGGCCTTGCTGGATGCGGTGCGCGAGAAAGGGGTGGGCGGCCTCGAGCAGGTGCTGGCTTTGCTACAGGAGGGGCGTTTGCAGTACCTGCTGGTACCCTGGAGCCTCTCGGAAAAGGCCTGGCGCTGTGGGGATGGCTGGGTGGGTAGCAGCCCCCAGGCCGCCCAGGCCCACTGCCCAAACCAGCCGGTGGAGGAGGTTGAACTCAAACGGGTGCTGCCCGAGCTGGCGGCCCGCTACGGTACCAAGCTGGAGTTCGTGCGAGGCGAAGCCGAACAGCGTTTACGCCACGACCTGGGTTATCTGGCTGGTATGCCTCGCTGGTAGCCCCTTCCCCGGTGTGAAAAGGCCCACTCATTCATCTTGTGGTCCATGCGCTAAGGTAGGAGCCGTGGCAAGAGCCCTGGCCTTTTTAGCCTATTTGTTGCTTCCGGCCCTGGCCCAGGTGCCGGTCTGGGGGTTCCGGGTGGTCAACACCTACCCCCACGACCCCACCGCCTTTACCCAGGGCCTGGTCTACCACAATGGCTACCTTTATGAAGGTACCGGCCTATACGGCCAGTCCAGCCTGCGCAAGGTGGACCTGAAGACCGGGCAGGTTTTGCAACGCCGGAGGCTACCCAGCCAGTACTTCGGCGAGGGGATCGCCATCTTCCAAAACCGCCTCTACCAGCTCACCTGGCAAAACCGAGAAGGCTTTATCTACGACCTAAGTTTCAACCCACTGGGCCGTTTTACCTACGATACCGAGGGCTGGGGCCTGACCCACGACGGTCAGCGCCTGATCCTGTCCGATGGCTCGGCCCGCCTGTTCTTCCTGAACCCCCGAACCTTACGGCCTGAACGCACCTTAGTGGTGCGGGCAGCGGGCCAGCCGGTGGAACGCCTAAACGAGCTGGAGTACATCCAGGGGCGCATCTGGGCCAACGTTTGGATGACCCCTCGGATTGCCATCATCCACCCTGCGAGCGGCCAGGTGGAGGCCTGGCTCGACCTGACCGGCCTGGTGCTTTTGGCCCAGGCCCGCAACCCCAACCCCGATGCAGTGCTCAACGGCATTGCCTACGACGCCCAGAACAACCGTTTGTTTGTCACCGGTAAACTCTGGCCCTTTTTGTTCGAGATCGAAGTGGTGCGCAACCCATGAACCAGCTGCGCGTTTTTGGCCTGGCTCTGCTGGCTTTGTTGGTAGCGGTGGCTACCGGGGGGTATTTCTGGGCTGGGCAGCTTTTACGGGCTCGAGCCCCCCGGCCCGATACCCTCTCCCCTCGGAGCGTCGTTGTGGTGGGGGGGGAAGAACTGCCTGTCTACCGCTTCACCAGCCCCTTGCAGCAGCCGGGTTCGGCCCGGCGTAGCCTAAGGCCGGGCCAGGGCATCTTGTACACCTTTGCCCAGGCGCAGGATGAGGCCTGGAGCGCTCGAGGCCTGCACATTTCAGTCTCGGTGGCCTTTCTCGACCGTCAGGGAACCATCCTGACCATTCTGGACCTCGAGCCCTGCCCCCAGGGGCCCACCTGCCCGAGCTACAACCCCGGGGTGGTCTACCGGCAGGTGCTGGAGGTGCCCCGGGGCTGGTTTGCCGCGCACGGCCTGGAACCTGGCGCGGTGGTGCGGCTGCAAGCCCCTTAGCGCTCTGGGGTGGGGGCCGGCTGGGGTTGGGAGGGGTTTTGCAGGCTGCGCAGATCGAGCAGGAAGTTGCCGGTGCTGGGAATCAGGACGGTGTTGATGTTGGGGGCCAGCTTTTCCGCCACGGTGAGCTGGATCACCTGGGGGCTTTGCCGCAGGGCCTCACCGCGCAGCCGGATGGCCTGGGCCTCGCCCTCGGCCCGCAGGATGGCCGCATCGCGCTCGCCTTTGGCCTGAACCACCGCCCGCTGGGCGGCGATCTCGGCCTGTTGGCGCCGGTTAATCTCGACCTGCACCTGCTGTTCGGCGGTCTGCTTTTCCTCGATCACCTTGGCCACCGAGGGGGGGATGTCGATGCGGCGCAGCAGCACCGAGACCAGTTCAATATGCTGGTCTTCCAGGGCTTCCCGCAGTTCCTTGGTGACGGCGGCCTCGAGCTGGGTGCGCTGGGTGCTGATAAGCTCGGCAGCATTGAACAAGCCCACCGCATCGCGCACCTTGCTACGGATCTGGGGCACGATCAGGGTCTCGAGGTAACCCGGCCCCAGGTTGCGGTGCAGCTGGGGGGCCTCGCTGCGCTTAATGCGATACTGCACCGTTACATCTACCCCGATGTCCAGCCCTTCCTTGCTGCGGGCGGTAATGGCGTCCTCGCCGGGGGTAGAGGTGCCTGCCGGGGCCGGCCCTTTGGCTAGGGTCACCTCCTTGAGCCTAGCATCGTAGAGCACCACGCTCTGGATGCCAGGGATGACGATGCGGAAGCCCTCGCCTAAAGGGGTGGGCTGCACCCCGCCAAACACGTTGAAGACCACCCCTACATGCCCCGCAGGAACCACCACAAAGCTTTGCGAGATAGCCGCCAGGGCCAGCCCCCCCAGCAGAAGGGGTATCCCTAAGGCTCGGCGAGCCCCACCCTGGGCCAGCAACACGATGCCCAAAACCGCTGCCGCGATGCCAAAAAGCAAAATCATGCCCATCTACCTCCTTTGGCCAACGCCTACAGTATCGGGGAAGAAGGCCGGTTGGGGTAGATGGGCCTAGGACTAGTCGGCGGCCTCGCTGCCGCTTTCCTTGGAGGGTTTGCTGCTCTGCTTGGAGTCTTTGATGTACCAGCCCGAACCCTTGAAGACCACCGCTGGGGCAAAGATGAGCCGTTTGATGGGGGCCCCGGTCTCGGGGTGGTGGGTGTAGGCCGGCTCATGGAAGCTTTGCTCGAACTCGTACTGTTCACCGGTCTCGAGGTTCTGGTAGACGTACCTGGGCATAACCGACTCCTGGAAGAAGGCCTCGAGGGGGACACCCCTCGTAGCAGGCATTTTGACAGAGGGAGGCTCAGAGTGTCAATAGATATCCTGGGGGGATATACTCCTCCCCCCATCGTCGGGTAAAGTCAGAACAGTGGAAACCCCCATGGGCAAACCCGAGCTTCGGCGCTGGGCCAAGGCGGTGCGCAGCAGCCTACCCATCCCCACCCTTTCGGCCCAGCTCAACCGGCACCTGGCGGCCTTTTTGGCTGGGCAAGGGGTGCGGCACATCTTGCTCTACAGCGCTTTCGGTTCCGAACTCGACCCCGCCTTGCTACAGCAGCTCTACCCGGCGGCCTACTACCTGCCCCGGGCCCGGGCTTATCAGCTCGAGGTTCACCCGTTGCCCTGTCGCCTGGTGCAGCACCGCTATGGCTTCTGGGAGCCGGCCCCGGACACCCCTACGGTGCCCCCCGCTCGCCTCGAGGCGGTGCTGGTGCCGGGACTGGCCTTCGACCGGGAGGGACACCGCCTGGGCTACGGCCAGGGCTTCTACGACCGCTTTTTGCGGCAGCTCGAGGCCCGGGTGCTCACCGTAGGCCTCACCGCTGAGGCCCTGCTCCTGCCCAGGCTGCCCCACGACCCCTGGGATGTGCCGGTACGCTTCCTGGCCACCGAGCAGGGGGTGGGGGAAGCCGCTATGGTCTAGGGGGCCTCGAGGTACCAGGGGGCGGGGTTGGTGGGCACCCCGTGTACCCGGATTTCAAAGTGCAGGTGGGGTCCGTTGGAAAGGCCGGTGTTGCCGGAGTAGCCCAGTAGCTCGCCGGGGCCAACCCGCTGCCCAGGGGCTACGGCCAGGCGCGAGAGGTGCCAGTAGCCGCTGCACACCCCCAGGCCGTGGTTCAGCACCACGGCTCCACCGCGCACTTCCAGTTTCTCGGCCAGGGCCACCACCCCCGGGGCCGGGGCGTAGACCGGGGTACCCTCCGGTACGCCGTAGTCGATGCCCTCGTGGTAGCTGTAGCTGGCCCCCCCGTCGTAGCTACGCCGGGTGCCGAAGGGGTCGGTGATGCGCTGGCTCTGGACGGGCCTGCGGAAGGGGCCTTGCCAGTGCTGGGGTTCCTGCGGGTTACAAGCCGCCAGTACCCGTTGCCGCTCGGCCCGCAGTCGCTCGGGCACCAGCAGGGCCTGGCGGTCGGGGGGGAGTTGCAAAATGTAGTGCCCGTAGTTGCCTGCAACCACCCGAACCTCGAGCCTAAGGTGCTGGCCTTCAAGTTGCAGCAAAGCGGGGTAGACCCCCGGGGCCTGTAAGGCTGGCACTGGCAGCAGCACCCGGTTTTGCTGGACAGGGTAGAGGCCCCCCAGGAAGCGCACGCTGCCCTCCACGGCTTGCGGGGCCTGGAGGCGCAGCACGGCTAGGTGGCCCTGGAGGGTCTGGCGGGGCCACTCCAGGGCCTCCAGGGGGGGTAAAGGCTGGACGAGGCGGTGTCGGGTAACCTCGGGCGGCCCATCCAGGCGCAGAACCTGCCCTACCTGTAGCCGGGTGGGGTCAGAGATGTTGTTCAACACTTGCAGGGCCTCTACCGTGGTGTGGTAGCGCTGGGCGATGCGGTAAAGGGTCTCGCCGGGTTGGACGGTGTGGGTGTTCTGGGCTAGGGCAAGGGCCAGCAAAAGGAAAAGCGGGAAAGGCCAGCAGCGCATGAACCCAGTCTATCCTCTTGATCCAAGAGCATTTACCCAGGTGAAGGCCTGTGCTAGACTTACGCCACGACGAAGCGCCCATAGCCTGTACTTTCGACCGAGGGGCCGGTGCTGGCCTGTGGCTAGATTGGGCCGCGTCGCAGGAGTAAGCATGAAAGTAGCCATCGTGACCGATTCGACTTCCGATCTACAGGCCCGGGCTGCCGAGATGGATGTAGCGGTGGTGCCGCTTTACGTCAACTTTCAGGGCAAAATCCACAAGGACTGGGTAGAGATTACTCCGGCCCAGATTTTCCAAGGGGTGAGCGCCGGGGCAGCTATGCCCAGCACCAGCCAGCCTTCGCCCGCCGACTTTAAAGCGGTCTACGAGCAGGCCTTGCAAAAGGCCGACCACGTGCTTTCCATCCATATCTCTTCCAAGCTTTCCGGCACCGTGGCCTCGGCCAACCTGGCTGCCCAGGAGTTCCCTGGCCGGATTACGGTCTTCGACTCGCTAGCAGCCAGCATGGGCATTGGGATGATGGTAGAGCGGGCCAAGGAGCTTTTGGACCAGGGGGCCGAGCTGGCCCAGGTGTTGGTGGAACTCGAGCGCATCCGCGCCGACCACGTGGTGCGCTTCACCCTGGCCACCCTGGAGTACCTCAAGAAGAACGGGCGTATCGGGGGGGCCCAGGCCCTTCTGGGGGGGCTACTGGGCATCAAGCCCATCCTGACCCTCAAGGAGGGCCGGGTCGAGGCTGCGGGACGGGCCCGGGGCGAGAAAAAGGCCTTGGCCGAGATGGTAGACTCGCTCAGGGCCTGGGCAGAGGGGCGGCAGAAGATCCGCATCTACTACCTCTACAACACCGAAGAAAACGACGTAGCGGCCTTCAAGGCAGCGGTGGAGGCCGCGGGGCTGCCTTTGGAAGAGCGGGCCACCAGCCGGGTCGGTGGGGTGATCTCCACCCACACCGGGCCTGGGCTGTATGGCTACTACGCTTACAGCCTGTAGGGGATGCCTATGTCCCGCACTGCCTTTGTAGCCGACTCGACCCTGGGTCTAAGCCCCCAGGAGGCCCTCGAGCGGGGGGTGCACCTGGTGCCCCAGCAGGTCATCATCGAGGGGCGAAGCTACCGCGATTATGTGGAGATTAGCCCGGAGGAGGTGATCCAGGCCCAGCTCGCCGGCCAGAGGGTAAGCACCAGCCAGATCGCCGCCCCCGATCTGGAGGCCTTGTACCAAAGCCTGCTGGAGAAATTCGACCGCATCGTCTCGGTGCACGTTTCGAGTAGGCTTTCCGGTACCTATGCCACGGCCTGTAAGGTGGCCGAGCGGTTTGGCCAGCGGGTCAAGGTGCTGGATAGCCTTTCCCTCAATGGGGGGCTTTCGTTTGTGCTCGAGGAGGCCCGCCGCAAGCTCGCCGCCGGGGTGGCCTGGGAAAAGCTAGAGGAGGCTGTGGCCCCCCTGGTCGCCCAGGTGCGCGGCTTCGTTTTGCCGGCCACCTTGGACTACCTACACCGCGGGGGACGGATTGGCGGCCTGCAACACTTCGTCGGTTCGCTTCTAAAGCTCTTGCCGCTGCTGGAGGTACGGGAGGGGTTGGTGCAGCCCATAGAGCGGGCTCGAGGCTGGCACAAAGGCTTGCAGAGGCTGGCCCTGGCCTTCCATAAGGCCTATCCCAGCGGGGCTAGGGTGGTGCTGGCCCATGCCTACAACCCCCAGGGTTTGGAGGCGCTGCGCGAGCAGGTCTGCCTGGAGGGGGTGGTGGTGGAGGACGTACGGGCCTGCGGCCCGGCGGTGGCCGCCCATACTGGCCCCGGTACGGTGGCCCTGTTCGCTGCCCCTGGCCCATAAATCCGCTGCTGGAGCATTCCCTATGCGTGCGGTGGTGCAACGGGTTTCTGAGGCCAGGGTCGAGGTGGCGGGTCAGACTGTAGGGGCGATTGGCCAGGGGGTTCTGGTGCTCCTGGGGGTAGGCCGGGGGGATGCCCCGGAGGATGCGGCCTACCTAGCCCGCAAGATTGCAGGGCTGCGCATTTTTGCCGATGAAGAGGGCAAGATGAACCTTTCCTTGGCCCAGGTGGGGGGCGCGGCGCTGGTGGTCTCGCAGTTCACCCTGTACGGTGATCTCCGCCGGGGCCACCGGCCCAGCTTTACCCAAGCCGCCAGCCCCGAGGAAGGTCGGCGGCTGTATGAACACTTTTGCGACCTGTTGAGCCAGCAGGGGCTGCACGTCGAGACGGGGGTTTTTCAGGCCCATATGGCGGTGCACCTGGTCAACGAGGGGCCGGTGACCCTCTGGCTGGACTCGAGCGAGCGGCACCTGCCCAGGCGCCTCAGCGGCTAGCCTCGAGCCAGACCTTGCCATATGGGCGCACCTTTGCCCCAGGGAAGGCCTGTTCTAAAAGGATTTTCAAGTACTCTCCTGCCGGCGGCAGCAGGCCGCTGCAGCCCGGCCCCACGCAGACGAAGACGTAGTAGGGCGGGCGGGGAGCCTGGATACAGGCCAGACTATCCTGGTACTCGGGGAAGGCCCGGTAGAAGGCCGCGCGCACCCCTGGCCAGACCCCTTTCGCCGGGGGCAGGGGCCCGGTGCCCATGGGCTGCACCCAGAAGGTCATGACCTTGCAGTTCAAACCGGCACCCCCTGCAGAATTTCCGCCAGTCTACGCACACCCTGGGCCAGGCGCGGCCCGGGGCGACCCAGATAGGCCTCCTCCAAGGCGAATACCTGCCCGTTTTGCAACGCCGGAACCCTGAGCTCCCGCTGCCGCACCACCTCCGGGCGCAGCTTCTTGGCCCCACACCAGGAGACCACGATCACATCGGGCTGGGCCTCCTCGATTTGGGCAGGGGTCAGGGCGGCGGAGCGCACCTCGAGGTGGGCCAGGGCGTTCTGCGCCCCCAGTGCCTCCAACATCTGGGTAACCCAGCTCTGCTTCCCGGCGGCAACGATGGGCCTAGGCCACCACTCCACCAGCACCCGGGGGGGGCGGGGCCAGCGGGGTAGGCCCAGTTTGGCCTGGGCGATTTCCTGGCGCATGGCGGCCACCACCTCCTGGCCCTTAGGCTCCACCCCCAGCCAGGCCGCCACCCGGAGAATATCCTGGTAGACCTCCTCCAGGCTCTTTGGGTCCAGCACCCGGTAGGGCAGCCCGCGCCGGGCCAGCCCTTCCACCACCCGCTCCATGCCCGGCACGCTCAGGCTGGCCAGCACCAGGTCGGGGTGTAAAGCCGCCACCCGCTCGAGGTCCACCTGCAGGTCCGGCCCCACCCGGGGGAGCCGGGCCACCTCGGGCGGATAGTCGGAGTGGTCGTCCACCCCCACCAGCCAGTCCAAGCAGCCTAGGGCCCAGACGATCTCGGTGTTGGAGCAGGTCAGGCTGACCAGACGCATGCTTGCCCCCTAGCGGCGCTTTTTGACCCGCCAGCCCTCCTCGCTATAGCCCTCCCGCTGGTTGACCACCCGGGCCAAGGTGAACAGCAGATCGGAGAGCCGGTTGAGGTAGCGCAGGGCCTCGGGATTGGCCTTTTCCTGGCGCATTAAGGCCACCAAGCAGCGTTCGGCCCGGCGGGCGATGGTGCGGGCCAGGTGCAGCGCCGCAGCGGCAGGGTGGCCCCCGGGGTGGATGAACCCGGTGAAGCGGGGGGCTTCCTCCTGGTAGCGGTCGATCAGGGCCTCGAGGTGCTGCACGTCCTCGGCATCGATACGGGCTAGATTACGCTCGTAAGGGCCGCCCTCGCGGGTCGCCAGGTCGGCCCCCAGATCGAACAGCGCGTTTTGCAGGTATTCTAGGTCGGCCTGGAGGTCGCTGTGCGCTGGAGGCAATAGGGCCCGGGCCAGGCCGATGGCGCTGTTGGCCTCGTCCACCGTGCCGTAGGCCTCTACCCGGGGGTGATCCTTGCCTACCCGCTCGGCGCCATAGAGGCCGGTCTCGCCTTGGTCGCCCGTTTTGGTGTAAATTTTCACCCTTTTACTTTACTCCGTTCTCCTCCTTGGAAAATGGGCCGCCCTTGACAGTGTCGGGGCTGCTCCAAGTTGTGTGCTACCGGGCAAAGATGATAAGGTTTGGGGCGTGTCTGGCGGTGGCGCCAGCGCTTTTGGCGAGCGTGCGCTATGTGGAAAGTGCTTGTGACCGATGAGATGCGGTTGGGTGAGCTCAGAAACCCCGAGGTGCGCCTCGACTACCGCCCCAACATGCCCCGCGAGGAAATCCTGCAGGTGATTGGCCAGTACGATGCCCTGATTACCCGCAGCCGTACCCGGGTGGATGCCCAACTATTGGAGGCTGGGGTCAACCTCAAGGTGGTGGGCCGGGGTGGGGTGGGGGTGGACAACGTGGACCTCGAGGCCGCCTCCCGCCGGGGCATCCTGGTGGTGAACGTGCCGGAGGCCAACACCCGTTCAGCCGCCGAGCTGGCCTGGGCTTTGCTATTAGCCACGGCCCGGGGGGTGGTGGAGTCCGACCAGAAGATTCGCCAGGGCCAGTGGGATCGCAAGTATCTGGGCCTCGAGCTCAACCACAAGACCATCGGGATTGTGGGACTAGGCCGCATCGGCAGCCAGGTGGCCAAGTTCGCCAAGGGCTTCGATATGCGGGTGCTGGCCTACGACCCCTACATCCCGCAAAGCCGGGCCCAGACCCTGGGGGTGGAGCTTTACGACGACCTGGCCGATATGCTGCGCCAGTGCCACTTCCTCACCGTGCACACCCCCCTGACCGAGGAGACCCGGGGCATGATAGGCCGGCGCGAGCTGTACCTCTTGCCCAAGGGGGCGGTGGTGGTGAACGCTGCCCGGGGGGGCATCATCGACGAGAAGGCTTTGGTGGAGGTACTGGACGAGGGGCATCTGTGGGGGGCGGGCTTGGACGTCTTCGTGGAGGAACCCCCTAACGCCGAGCACCCCCTGGTGCATCACCCCAAGGTGGTGCATACCGCCCACCTGGGGGCCAACACCCTCGAGGCCCAGGAGCGGGTGGGGGAGGCTGTGCTGGAGCGGGTGATCGAGACCCTAAAGGGTAACCTGGCCCACGCCCTCAACACCGGTTTCGATGCGGAGGGGTTGCAGGTGCTCTCGAGCTGGCTGCCCCTGGGCGAAGCCCTGGGCCGGCTCTTGGCCCAGATTACCCAGGGGCGCCCCCAGACGGTGGAGGTTTCCTACTACGGCGAGTTTGAAAAGAACCCAGAACCCATTGCCTCGGCGGTGGCCAAGGGCCTCCTCGACCAGGTGCTGGGGACAGGGGCCACCAACCTGGTCTCGGCCCGGCCCCTCCTGCGCGACCGGGGCATCGCGCTGGTGACCCGCCAGATTGAGCAGCCGCTCGACTACCGCCAGGTGCTGGAGGTGCGCCTCGAGACCGACAAGGAGACCCGCCGGGCCCGGGGGGCGGTGCTGGGGGGCAAGCCCCGCATTGTGGGTATCGACGAGCACAACCTCGAGGCCGTCCCGGTGGGCTACATGCTGGTCTGCGTCAACCGCGACCGCCCGGGGGTGGTGGGCAAGGTGGGCACTTTGCTGGGCGAAAACAGCATCAATATTGCTGGGATGCAGCTTGGGCGCGATGCCCCGGGGGGGCGGGCCTTGTTCGTGCTGGAGGTGGACGAGCGCCCCAGCGAGGCGGTGCTGGAGGCTTTGCGCGCTTTAGACGTGCTGGAGCGGGTAGACCTGGCCGCGCTGTAGGGCCATTAAAATGCAGGCCATGTACCGCCCTCGCTTGCTCACTCCCGGCCCGGTGGAACTGCACCCCAAAGCCCTGGAAGCCCTGGCCCAGCCCCAACTCCACCACCGCAGCGAGGCGGCCAAAAAAATCTTCTTGCAGGCCAAGGCGGGCCTCGAGGCCGCCTTCCGTACCCAGGGCCAGGTCTTGCTGCTCACCGGCTCGGGCACTGCGGCCATGGACGCTTTAGTGCACAACCTCTTTGCCCCCAAAGAGCGGGTGTTGGTGCCAGTGCACGGCAACTTTTCCGAGCGCTGGGCCAAAATTGCTGCCCAGGCCGGGCTGGAGGTGGTGCGGCTCGAGCTGGAGTGGGGCCGGGTGGTGCGGCCCGAGCACCTGGAGGGCCTGGAGGGGCCTTTCCACGGCCTCTTGCTCACCCATTCCGAGTCCTCCACCGGGGCCCTCAACGACGTGCGAACCCTGGCCCAGGCCTTCAAGGCCCGCTTCCCTGAGGCCTTGGTGGTGGTGGATGCCATCACCAGCCTGTTCGTCAGCGAGTTCGAGCTGGAGGGCTGGGGGCTGGATGCCGCCGCCTGCGGTTCGCAAAAAGGCCTCATGTGCCCGCCGGGCCTGGCCTACGCGGCCCTGGCGCCTCGGGCCATAGAGCGCCTGAAGCCCCGCGGTTTTTACCTGAACCTGGCCTCCGAGCTAAAGGTGCAGGCCTCGGGGGAGTCGGCCTGGACCCCGGCCATCAACCTGGTGGCGGCCACCGCCGCCGTGCTGGAGGAGCTGCTGCCCTGCCTGCCCCAGCACATCGCCCTCAAAAAACAGCAAAACGACCTGCTCTACGCCACCGGCCAGGTGCTGGGCCTACAGCCTGTGCCCGAGGTGCCAAGCCCGGCCACCACCTGCTTCTACCTGCCCCCGGGGGTGAGCTACCCCCAGCTCAAGGAGGCCTTCGCCGCCCGTGGGGCCACCATCATCGGCGGGCAGGGGCAGCTCAAGGGCCGGGTCTTCCGCCTCTCGCTGATGGGCTACTCCGACCTCTACGACGCCTACGCGGTGGCCCAGATGATGCGGGATGTCCTGGGCTAGACCAGGGTGTCCAGCAGGATGAACAGGAGCATCCCCAGGCTCACCCCCACGTTGGCCTGGAAGAAGGCCTGGTCTACCTTGCTCAGGTCGTCGGGCTGCACCAGCCGGTGCTCGTACCAAAGCACCCCTCCCACCGCCAGAACCCCCAGGAAGTAGAGCCCGCCCGCCCCGCTCAACATCCCCGTGAGCAGGAAGAAGAAGAAGGTAAGAGCGTGGGCCACCTGGGCAATGCGCAAGGCGGTGGGAATGCCAAAGCGGGCCGGCACGCTGTGGATGCCGTTATCGCGGTCGAACTTAAAGTCCTGGGTGGCGTAGAGGATGTCGAAGCCGGCCAGCCAGAAGGCAGTACCCGCCCACAGGGCGAACAAAGCCGGTTCAAAAGCCCCGGTCACGGCAATCCAGCCCCCCGCGGTGGCGGCCCCGATGGTCAGGCCCAGCCAGAAGTGGCACAGCCAGGTGAAGCGCTTGGTGTAGCTGTAGCCCACCAGAAAAAATACCGCCACCGGCAGAAGCTGGGCGGTGAGGGGGTTGAGGTTGAAGGCCGCCAGGGTGAGGGCCAGAAGGCCCACCACCGCCAGGGCCAGCACCTCGCCGGGCTTGACCAGGCCCCGGGGCAGGTGGCGGCCCGCGGTGCGAGGGTTGGCCGCGTCGATGCGCCAGTCGATCAGGCGGTTCAGGGCCATGGCCCCGGTGCGGGCTCCCACCATGGCCAGGGTTACCCAACCGAATATCTCCCAGCCCGGCCAGCCTTTGGCCGCCAGCAGCATGCCGCCGTAGGCGAAGGGCAGGGCAAACAGGGTGTGTTCGAAGCGGACAAGCTCGAGGTAGGTTTTGAGTCGGTTGGAAAGGGCCACCATAGCTCTGGCCTCGAGTTTACCCTGCCGTAGCGGGGGCGATGGGGCATGGCCTTACGCATCCCCTTTGGCCACCGGGCGGCTCGGCTCGGAGACCCAGTCGCTCCAGGAACCCGCGTAGAGCTGGGCCTTTTTGCCGATGAGCTCGAGGGCCAGCACATTGGCGCAGGCCGAGACCCCCGAACCGCAGTAGACGATAATCTTACCCTCTAAGCCAGCGAAGCGCCGGGCCTGTTCCTCGGGGCTTTTGAAGCGGCCCGAGGCCTCCAGGCTGTCCAGCCAGTTTCGGTTGATGGCCCCGGGGATGTGCCCGGCCACCGGGTCGAGGGGCTCCACCTCGCCGCGGTAGCGCTCGGGGGCGCGGGAGTCGATCAGAAGGCTGCCCGCAGGGCGTTGGGCCACCGCTTCGGCATCGGCCAGCCGCTCGGGCTGGGGGTTGGCCTGGAAGGAAGTGGGGGGGTACTGGGCGGGCTGGGTGGAGATGGGGTACCCTGCTTCCCGCCAGGCCCCAATGCCACCGTCCAGCACCGCGACCTGTTCATGCCCCAGCCAGCGCAAAAGCCACCACAGCCTAGGGGCGTACATGCCCCCGGCGGGGGGGTCGTCGTAGGCCACCACCCAGTGGGCGTTGCCGATGCCTACGCGGCCTAGGGTCTGGGCCAGAACCTCGGGGGCCGGCAGGGGGTGGCGCCCGCCCCGGCGGTCGGGGCGCACCGGGGCCGAGAGGTCGGCCTCGAGGTCGAGATAAATTGCCCCTGGGATATGCCCCTCCGCAAAGGCCCGGCGTCCGGCCATAGGGTCTTGCAGGGAAAAGCGGCAGTCCACGATGCGGAGCCTTGGGTCGCCTAAGTGGGCCTGCAGCCACTCGACGCTGACCAGTGGGGTGTTCATACACATCAGCCTAACATTCCGCCCCCATCAGGTAATCTAGGGCCATGCAAACCTTCAAGGCACTGGTGGTGGAGTCGGGCGACCCCTACGTGGCCCAGATTCGGCAGGTGAGGCTAGAGGAGCTGCCGCAGGGCGAGGTGCTGGTGCGGGTGGCCTACAGCAGCCTCAACTACAAAGACGGCCTAGCCATTACCGGGGCGGGCAAGGTGATTCGCAGCTTCCCCATGGTGCCGGGCATCGACCTGGCCGGCACCGTTGTGGAATCGGCCTCGCCGGAGTACAAGCCGGGCGATGCGGTCGTCCTGACCGGCTGGGGCCTGGGGGAGCGGCACTGGGGCGGGCTGGCCGAGTTGGCCCGGGTACCGGCGGGGTGGCTGGTGCCCTTGCCCGAGGGGCTCACCTTGCAGCAGGCCATGGGTATCGGCACCGCAGGGTTGACCGCCATGCTGGCGGTAATGGCCCTCGAGGCCCATGGTCTGGATAAAAGCCGGGAGGTGCTGGTGACCGGCGCAGCCGGTGGGGTGGGTAGCCTGGCCACCGCGATTCTGGCCCATCTGGGCTACCGTGTGGTGGCGGCCACGGGCCGCCTGAGCGAGGAGGGCTACCTCAGATTGCTGGGCGCAGCCGAGGTTTTAGAGCGCAGCCTCCTCGTCGCTCCGGCTAGGCCCCTCGAGTCCGAGCGCTTCGGCGGGGCGGTGGACACCGTGGGGGGGGCGGTGCTGGCCGGGGTCTTGCCCCGCATGGCCTACGGCGCCAGCGTGGCGGCCTGCGGCAACGCTGGTGGGGCGAAGCTCGAGACCACCGTCTTCCCCTTCATCCTGCGCGGGGTAAACCTTCTGGGCATCGACTCGGTGATGTGCCCCAGGGAAAAACGCCTTCTGGCCTGGCAACGCCTGGCTCGCGAGCTGCCCAAGCCCCTGCTGGAAGCCACCCTAAAGACCGTGCCCCTGGAAGAAGTACCCGCGCTGGCCCAGGCCATTCTGCAGGGCCAGGTGCGGGGCCGGGTGGTGGTGCGCTTGCTGTAAAAGCCAACACCCCCCACCAGAGGTGGGGGGTGGCTTGCAGGCCACTAGCGCAGGGTGCGGATGAAGTCGTCGTAGCGGAACTCGTTGAGGGCGAACCAGCGGCGCGCGTCATCGCGGAACTTTTTCCAGTTTTCGTAGATGCCGCGGTAGGTGGCGTCCCTGGCAGCGATTTCTTCGTACAAAGCGGTGGCCTCCCGGTTGGCCGCTTGTAGCACCGTGGAGGGGAAGGGCCGAAGCTGCACACCGGCCCGCTGCAACCGGGCCAGGGCGGGGGCGTTCTTGGCGTCGTACTCGGCCATGGTCTTGTCGTTGGCCTCGCTGCAAGCGCTGATGATGGCCTCCTGGTAGGCCTTGGGTAGGCTGCGCCAGCGCTCGAGGTTGACCAGGGTTGAGACCGTGGAGCCGGGCTCCCACCAGCCGGGGTAGTAGTAGAAGCGGGCCGCCCGGTGCAGGCCCAGTCGCTCGTCGTCGTAGGGGCCTACCCACTCGGCCCCGTCAATGGCCCCGCGATCCAGGGCCAGGAAAATTTCACCCCCCGGCAGGGTCTGCACCGAGACCCCCAAGCGGGTCATCACCTGGCCACCCAGGCCGGGAATGCGGAAGCGTAGGCCGCGCAGGTCTTCCGGCCCGCGGATTTCCCTGCGGAACCAGCCACCCATCTGCACCCCAGTATTGCCCGCGGGGAAGGTGATGGCGTTGAAGTCGGCGGCAACCCGCTGCATGGCCTGGAGCCCCCCACCGAAGTAGAGCCAGGCGTTTTGTTGGCGGGGGTTTAGCCCGAAGGGCACCCCGGTATCGAAGGCGAAGGAGGGGTTCTTACCGACGTAGTAGTAGTTGGCGGTGTGGCCCATCTCCACGTTGCCGGCCTGCACCACGTCCAGCACCTGCAGGCCGGGGGCGATCTCACCTGCGGGGTAGGGGGTGATCTCGAAACGCCCCTCGGTCAGCTCAGAGACCCGCTTGGCCACAGTTTCTGCTGCCCCAAACAGGGTGTCCAACGAGCGGGGCCAGCTGGTGGCCATGCGCCAGCGGATGCGGGGCTGGGTCTGGGCGTATACCGGGCCGAACACCGTGCTGGCGGCAACCGTACCCACCGCTGCTTTCTTTAGAAAGTCACGTCGTTTCATTGGCTTCCTCCTCAATCGATTGTGCGTGCACAAATGGGTGCGGGTTGATTATATGCACCCGCTGGGAATCCATCAAGGCCACCCTCATAAAAAGTTTGGGTTTTTCAAAAAGGGCATGTCAGCCCTTTAGCCCCATCCCTCGAGCGGTCAGCGGCTGCAGAACTTTAGCGAATATAGAAGAAGGTTTCGGCTACGTCGCGCATCCTCGAGCCGCTTTGCTGAATGTAGATCGAGGTTTGCTGATCCCAGCCTTGGAGGGTGTGGGTACCGCGGAAGACCAAGCCAGTAGGATAGGGGGTATCGGTATAGATGGCCCGCACCCGCTGCAAGCCCAGCGGGGGGCGCAGCTCGTAACGGTAGCCGGGAGGCCCAGAAAGCAGGTGGGTGCCGGGGTTGAGGTAGAGGCGGTCAAACTCGTAGGCCACCCCGTCGGGGTCGAGGCCGACCAGGGTGAGGTAGCCGGGGCGGGTCAGGCTCACCACGAAGCGCACGCTCTCGCCTACCCGGTAGCTGGCCCCAGCCCCCCGGTCGGGCTCAAAGCGGGTAATGATGGGGCTCAGCTCCAGCCCAAAGCGCAGGCCCACGCTTAGGCTCGAGCGCGTTCCCGGAACGCAGCCCGCGAGCAGGCCCGCTAGCAAAGCCAAAAACAGGAGGTGCCTACTCATGCTGCATCATATTTTAGCGCACGGCCCTGGAAGGTAGCCCCTGGCTCAAGAAAGGCTCAAAAGTGGCCTTTGGATTAGGGGAGCGAAGCTGCGCCGGTGCTGGGGGCAGGGCCCCAGCTCCTCCAGGGCTTTCAGGTGGGCGGGGGTGCCGTAGCCCTTGTGCTGGGCAAAGCCGTAGCCCGGATACTGCTGCTCGAGCTGCCCCATGTGCTCGTCTCGCGCCACCTTAGCCAGGATGCTGGCCGCGGCCACGCTGGGGCTATTTTGGTCGGCCTTGGGCGGGGCACAGAAGAGGAAGGAGGCCTCCAGGTAGGGTTGCCATTCGGCCTGCCAGCGCAAATAGTCGGTGAGCAGGGCCTGGGGGCGAAGGCCAAGCTGGGCCAGGGCCCGGGTGGCCGCCAGGTAGGTGGCCTTGAGGATGCCCAGGCGGTCTATCTCCGCTGCTTCTGCCCACCCCACGCCCCAGGCCAAAGCAGCCTGGCGAATCTCCTCGGCTAACGCCGCTCGCTGCGGGGGGCTGAGGGTCTTAGAGTCGCGGAAGGGGTAGCCCTTTAGGCAAGGGGGCAGCACCACTGCGGCTGCTGTGACCGGCCCGGCTAGAGCACCGCGCCCGGCCTCGTCCAGGCCGGCCACCCGCAGGCCCATCTGCCACCAGTCTCTTTCCAACATGGTTTTAGCCTAACAAAAGCTGGCGAAATAGGCTCGAGGACTAACCCTGAAGGACGAACCCCCTGGCCGATAGGCGGAGGGTGGGCGTAGGATTGGCTGGGTGGCAGCCGATTACCTGATAAAGATAACCAGCGGTGATGGTAGAGTGGTTTTATCCTAACTCTATATGCCCTTTCGCCGCAGCCCTCCGCCCGACCCCTACGCCACCCTAGAGGTGGCTGACCCCCTCGAGGGGCTGCGCCTGCGCCTTACCCTCTGGCTTTTGCCTATGGGAAGTGTGGCCGCCCTGACCGCCTGGGGCCTATCGGTTGTGGCTGGACACCTTTCCTTTCCCGACCGCTATTTACTCTGGCCCATGGCCTTGGGGTTTCTAGGGCTGGAGCTTTACCTCTGGCGCAACCCCCAGAGCATCCGCCTGGTTTGGCAGATCGCTTTGGGCATAATCGCTCTGTACGAAATTCTGAGCGTCTACTACGAGGCTGCCTACATGCTGCACCAGCGCAACGGCCTCACCCCGGCCCTGCTATGGTTCCCCATGGTCTACCTGATGGCCTTTGTGCTCTTTAGGCGTCGCCATGCTTTGTTTTTTTCTGTGGGCTACTTGGGACTGGGCCTATTGGCCGGGGCGGTGGGGGTCTGGCAAAGCCCCCCTTTGGGGGTTTCTGCCGTCAATACCGCGGCGCAGTTCACTTTTTCCAACCTGGCCTATGTGCTGCTGCTTTACATTTTCGCCTACCTGCGGCGCCACTACGCCCAGATGCACCAACTGGCCCATACCGATGCCCTGACCAGCACCACCAACCGGCGGGCCATGCAGGCCCAGCTCGAGGCCGAACTGGAGCGGGCCCGGCGCTACAACCGCCCCTTTGCCCTTTTGCTGGCCGACCTCGACCACTTCAAGAACGTCAACGACACCTACGGCCACCCGGTAGGCGACCAGGTTTTGCGCGAGGTTGCCCTGCGCCTGCAGCAGCACCTACGGGAGAGCGACACGTTGGCCCGCTGGGGCGGCGAGGAATTCCTGGTGCTGGCCCCGGAGACCGACCTGCACCAGGCCCAGCACCTGGCCTGGCGTCTGCTCGAGGCGGTGCGCCAAGCCCCCATGGCCGGGGTGCCGGTCACCCTCAGCCTAGGGGTGGCCTGCTACCGTGAGGGCGATAGCGTGGCCGCACTGCTAAGTCGGGCCGACGAGGCCATGTATCGGGCCAAAGCGGCGGGCCGCAACCAGGTGGTGCTGGAAGAAGGGCTCGAGGACGCCATTATCCCAGCCCACACCACGCAACCCGACGCCCAGTAGCCCAGGGGCCTACCCAAGCGATAAGCTTGGGCCATGCGGCTCGACGACCTAACCCCTTCCACCTTGCGCGACTCCCAAGGCTACAGCCTGAAGTGGCATTTCTTCCCCCAGGACGTGCTGCCCATGTGGGTGGCCGATATGGATTTTCCTATCGCCCCGGCCATCGTCCAGGGCATCCTCGAGCGTCTACAGGAGCGGGTGGGCTACCCTCAGATGAAAGGCGACCCCGCCCTATTGCAAAGCATCCTCCAGCAGCAGGAGGCCCACGGCCTAAAGGGCCTGACCCCGGACAACCTGCTGCTCACCACCTCGGTGGTGCCGGGGATTTACGCTAGCGTGCTGGCCTTAAGCAGCCCTGGCGACGAGGTGATTACCCAGGTTCCGGTCTATCCCCCCTTTCTGAATGCCTTGCAGGAGCACCACCGCATCGCCCGGTATAACCCCCTGCAACGCACCTCTCAGGGCTGGGCTATTGATTTCGACCACCTGGAAAGCCTGGTGACCCCCCGCACCCGGCTATTGCTGTTGTGCAATCCACAAAACCCCACTGGGCGGGTCTTCCGACGCGATGAACTGGAAAGGCTGGCCGAGTTTGCCCTGCGCCACCGCTTGTGGGTGATGTCGGACGAACTCTGGGCCGACCTTATCTACGAAGGAAGGCACATCCCCATTGCCTCGCTGGGCCCCGAGATCGCCCAGCGCACCGTCACCCTGACTGGTCCCTGCAAGGCCTACAACACTGCGGGACTGGGGGGTGGGGTAGCCATCAGCCACAACCCCCAGATTCTGGCCGCCCTGGCCAGGGTGCTCAAAGGCCTAGGGGGGCACCCCAACGTGCTGGCTATGGCCGCCTGGCGGGCAGCCCTCGAGCAGGGCCGGCCCTGGCTGGAGGAGGTGCGCGCCTATTTGCGAGGCAACCGCGACCACATTACTGCCTTTATGCAGCAACACCTGCCCCAGGTGGGCTACTGGCCCCCAGAAGCTACCTACCTGGCCTGGTTCGACTTCTCGGCCACCCTGGGGCCACGGGCCCACCCGGTGATGCTGGAGCGGGCTAAGCTGGGTCTCAACGATGGCCAGATGTTTGGGCCTCAGTACCAGGGCTGGCTGCGCTTGAACTTCGCCACCAGCCGAAGCCTGCTGCAAGAGGCCTTAGGCCGCATGGCCCAGATGGTGCAGGCCCTTTCCTAGTCAAACAAAAAGCGCATCATGCCGGGGAAGCGCCGGGCCCAGTGGGCCTCGTGGTGCACCCCCTGGGCATCCTCCAGGTAGAGGTAGTTCAGGCCGGGTTGCCAGCCCTTTTGCAAAAGCAAGCGGTGCATCCGGCGTACCCCTTCCAGGTAGCGTTGGCTGTTGATCTGCGAAAGGGTCAGCTCGCAGCGGCCCACGTCCATATAGAGCCGGCCCGGCACCTGCGGGGCCTGCGCCACAAAAGGATAGATGGCCCCGTCGGCAAACCAGAAGGCTGGGCTTACCGCCCCTACCTTGCCAAACACCTGGGGGTAAAGGTAGTAGGCGCACAGGCTGATAAAGCCCCCCATGGAGGAGCCCGCTATCCCGGTGTGCTCGCGCTTTGGCCAGGTGCGGAAGGAGCGGTCTATCAGCGGTTTGACCGTTTCCACCAAAAAGCGCAGGTAGCGCGCCCCCTTGCCCCCGCCATGCTGGGGGTCGGGGAAGGGGCTGTACTCGTTTAGGCGCTCAGCGCCTTGGTTGGGGATGCCCACCACGATGACCTCGAGGCCCTCCTGGGCGAGCTGCTCCATGCTCTCATCAATCTGCCACTCCCCTACGTAACTGGTGGCCTGGTCGAAGAGGTTCTGCCCGTCGTGCATGTACAGCACCGGGTAGCGCTTCTGGCTTTGGGAGTACGAAGGCGGTAGGTAGACCAGAATATCCCGCTGGTTGCCCAGTTGTGGGCTGTACAGGCCCGCATAGACGCGCACTTCTCCTACCACGGTATGCCCAGGGCCGGTGGGGTGGGGTTGCCATACCTGGGGCTTTAGGGTGTGGTGCATTGGGGTATTGTATAGGGCCAGGGGCCAAAAGGGGGTCGGCCTTGACCAGGGCCTCTGTGTAGGCCTGCTTAACATTGGCCTTGCGCGGAAGACCCAGACTAAAAATATGCGGCGCTGGGGGAGCATAGCCCTGGTTTGGTTGGGTAGCCTGGCCCTGGCCGGCTTCTGCGCTAACCCCTTTTACCCCACCGACCCCAGCCTGCGCTGGCGCTACCGCAACCTGGCCAGTCAGGAGGTGTATACCCAAAGCTTCAGCCCGCTAGGGCCCTCGGCCCTGCTCGAGCGCCGCCAGTTTGCCAACCGCAGCGAGACCCTGGAGTGGCGCTGTACCCCTACGGGGTTACAGGTCTTGCCAGCGGCCGAGCAGCCTTTTTCGATCTGAGCGGCCACCTCGAGGTGGACAACCGCATCGTGGCCAAGGAATGGGTGAGCGTCCCGGCGGGGCGCTTTGAGGCCCTACGGGTAGAGGCCAGCTTCAAGGGGGAGTTCGGCATTGGCTTTGGGGGCCGCGCCACCTACTGGTTTGCCGAGGGGGTGGGCGTGGTCAAACAGGTAAGCGAGGGCGGTGTTGGCGGGGCTAGCCTGGAACTCCTCGAGTTTGGGCGGGGTTAGATGCCCAGGCTGCCCACCCGCTGTTTCTCCACCGGGGCGCCGGTCAGGCCGTTGAAGGCGTCCACCTCCTCTAGGAAGCGGCGGAAAAGGTAGAGCGAGTCGTGCGGCCCAGGGCAGGCCTCGGGGTGGTACTGCACGCTGAACACGGGGTAGCGCTGGTGGGCCATGCCTTCTAAGGTGCCGTCGTTCAGGTTGATGTGGGTGGGCCGGAACTCCTTGAGCGAGTCGGGGTCTACCGCGTAGCCGTGGTTCTGGCTGGTGATCTCGATCTTGCCGGTAAGCAGGTTTTTGACCGGGTGGTTGGCCCCCCGGTGGCCGAACTTGAGCTTGAAGGTACGACCTCCGGCAGCCAGGCCCAAGAGCTGGTGGCCCAGGCAGATGCCAAAGGTGGGCAGAAGCCCCATCAGCTTCCAGAGGGTCTCGTGGGCGTAGCGGGGCATGCTGGGGTCGCCAGGGCCGTTGGAGACGAAGAGGCCATGCGGCTCCAAGGCCATGATCTGGGCGGGGTTGGTTTTGCCGGGCACCACGATCAGCTCGCAGCCCATCTCGGCCATATAGCGCATCTGGGCGTGTTTGATGCCGAAGTCCATCACCACCACCCGGCGCCGGCCCCGGAAGGTGGGGAACTGGTAGGGCAGAGGTGTGGAGACCTCGGGGGTCATATCCCGTCCGTCGATGTCGGTCCAGCGGCGGGCCTCCTCCCGCAGGGCGGCCAGGTCCTCGGGGGTGAAGCGGTAGTCGGGCGAACCAAAGTGGGTTGCGTGGGCGATCACCCCCTTCATCACCCCGCCCTCGCGAATCTTGCGCACCAAAGCCCGGGTATCGATGCCCTCGAGGCCAATCACGCCCGTCTCGCGCATGAACTCTTCCAGGCTCTGCTGGGCCCGGGGGCCGGCGGCGTACTTGCTGAACTCCCGGGCCACAAAACCCCGCACCCAGGGGCGGTTGCTCTCCATGTCGAAGACGTTCACCCCGTAGTTGCCCTGGTGGGGATAGGTCATCACCACAATCTGCCCGTTGTAGCTGGGGTCGGTCAGGATTTCCTGGTAGCCGGTCTGGGCGGTGTTGAAGACCACCTCGCCTACGTTTTTGCCGCGGTGCCCGAAGGCGTAGCCGTGGTAGGTGGTGCCATCTTCCAGAACCAGCACTGCACGCTCTTTCATGCCCATCCTCACACTCGAATAAACAATATACCAGTTTTTTGCATTTATATACAGCCCCGCTAGCCCAGAAGTCTTTCCAGGTACTCGCCCAGGGTTTTCTCGTTGACAAAGGTGAAGCCCCACTGCCGGCCCAGCTCGTCCAGGGTGCTCTCCGGCACCCCCAAAAGCAGGTAGACCACCTGTTTGGGGGGGATGCGCAGATCGGTGGCGATGCGCTGGTGGCGCTCGAGGTTCTCCTCGTAGCCGCCGGTTTTGCACTCCACCAAGAGCATCAGGCTGGGGGTACGCAGCAACAGGTCCAGCTCGAAGCGGTCGCCGTTGGGGTAGAGCAGCACCGGGTTCAGCAACAGGTCATGGGGGATGTTACGCCGCCGGAGGGCGAGCTGCACCACCTGGCGGGCGTAGCGCTCGAGCCAGCCTCCGGTGATGAAGCTGCGCACCTTGCCCTCGTCCACCAGCCGGGCGTAGATGCGCCGCTGCTTAGAGCTATAGGTGTAGCTTTTCAAAAGCCCGCCTTCCTTGAGCAGGGTGCAAAGCTGGGTGGAAAGCCCGATGTCCTGTTGGGCCAGCGAGGCCAGGGAGTACTGGAACTCGCCGTTGCCCTTGCCGGCAGCCTGCTTGAGTTTCTCGTAGAGGCCCTGGAGCTTCTCGAAGCGCTCGCCCAGGAAGCCGCTGATGCGCTCGAGGGTCTTTTCCTCGGCCTCGCTCAGGCCGTTGCGGCTTAGCTGGAGGCTCAGGCCCAGCTCCTGCACATACTCCGAGAGCCGCAGCGAGGGCCGCTTGGCCTCGGGCGGGCGGGGGCTGGGGGCGGGGGCCGGGCCACCCCGGCGCAGGGAGCGCACCTCCTCCAGGATGGTGCGCACGGTCTGCAGGATGGCCTGCTCGGTCAGGCTTTCGCTGGGGTGAATCTCCAGGGCCAGCTCCTGCAGGCTGTTGGGGGCCCCCGGCAGCTCGGGCAGGGGCTGGTGGGCCAGCAGGGTTTTGGCTAGGTAGAGCTCGAGTTCGTCGCGCAGCCGCTCGCGGCACTCCTCGAAGGTGCGCCCCCGTACCATCAGGCCGGTCAGCCCAGGTACGGTGGCCTCGAGGAAGCCGCCCTCGCTGGGCTTGTAGTTGGCTTGTTTCAAGGCGGCTGCAAGGTAGTCGGAGAGGATGCCCATACCCTCCCGATTCTAACCGAGAGTGGCGTTTGAAGTGCTTTGAAGCAGCTTTCAAAAAGCGCTTCGTACATTGAAGGTCAGTACGGGAGTCAACACGATGAGGTCGCCAAAGTAGGTGCCGCTGCTGGGTGTTGCGCAAGGGAGCGTGCTGGCGGAGAAGCTCGAGTTGGGCAGCCAGGGTTGCGTTGAAGAAGCCGTGCAAGGTGCGCCATTGAAGTTAGCGCCAACAATGCCAAAGCGAGCATACACAGGGGCCGGGCTTGGCCCAGACACACCGCGCACGGTGGCTCTGAACTCCGTTCTGGAGGAAACCCCACACCCTCGGATCACACCCGGCCCCACCACACCTACCGAGGCGCTAGAGATGAAGCTGAGATCCACCAAGGTTATGGGGCAGGCCCCACTGCCACCTGGTATTTGCACGCCACAGCTTCCCTGGGAAAGCCCGAAAGAGAGCAAGATAGCCAGCCCAGCCATTCGGAGATTGTTCAGCCAACGCATACACTAGCCTCCCTCGAGCACAAGATGAATGCGCTTTCCCTGGAAAATGAGCGGATTTCCGCCCAGGTCTGCCCCGAAATAGGCTGTATCTTGCTGGGAAGAGACCGATACTTCCCCCTCGGCTATTCGGTACCTGCGGCCCGTCCTGACATCCAAGAAGCCCACCACCCGCCCCGTTTGGTCTTTCTGCGGGGTAAGAATGGAGTTGTGTTCGAGGTGTATTCGGAGCCAATAAAGCTCCTCGACCCCCTCATAGGGCAGCGACAACAGCGGGGGGTTGAAGTCGTGGAACCACGCGGTGAATCCCCCAGCATTTCCACTTGGATCATAGGGTAGCCCATAGACCGGGGCCCAAACCTCCCCTATATAACCGATGCCGGGCACCCAGAGGCCCCCTACATACCAGTCCGCAAGCTCACGCTGGGCTGCCAAAACCTCCCAGGGCTTTGGTTGGTCAACGCCAACCCTGCGCCAGGTTTCCAAGGCCGCCTCCTTGCTCCAGTCGAGGAGGGTTTTCGCCCGGTGCAGCTTTAGCCTTGGAATCCTGTCTTGCCTAAAATGGCCCTTGGCGTCCAAAAAGTATGTGCGGTATGGTTCTCGTCTAAGGTCTTCGGCAAGGAGACGCAGATGGTCGGGGTCAGTCAGACCCTTCAATACTTGTTCTGCTGTTCTTTCCCACAGCACCTTTTGTGAATCCTCCCATGGCCGGGGATTAGATTTTTCAAACTCCGAGACCCGTGTGCAGGCGACAGCAACTGTCACCAAGACAAGAAGCAAAAGCGCTACCCGCAACATGCCCTCCTCTACTCAGATTGACACGAGGGGAAGATAGCCTCTCTCAATACTAAGCTAGGTGGCCCCGCCTATCTTGATAGGCGGGGCCACCTCTCTTTTGAGGGCACGGAACGAAGACGCGCCCTTATCCAGCACCTAGGTGCTTGTCCAACGGGCTTAACTCCGCCGGTAGGCGTTCCTTTCATCCAGCACCTTGGTCACCCCAATCTCGCGGCAGTTGTCGTAGAAGGGGCAGGCGCTGCACTCAGCGAAGACCTTGGGTGGCAGGGCCTCGCGGGTGGTCACCTGGTAGCCCAGGCTGGTAAAGAAGCGCACCTGCAGGGTCCAGGCGAAGATCTGGGGGATACCCAGGTCCTTGGCCTCGCGCTCGGCGGCCAGGGCTAGCCAGCGGCCTAGGCCCTGGCCCTGGCGGTCGGGGTGAACGGCCAGCCCCCGCACCTCGGCGATGTCGTGCCACAAGATGTGCAAAGCCCCGCTGCCCACAATATGCCCGTCCTCGTCTTCCAGCACGAAAAAGTCGCGCAGGTTTTCGTAGAGGTGGTCGTGGCTGCGCACCAGCATCAGGCCGCGCTCGGCCCAGTACTTGATCAGGGTGTAGATAGCCTCCACATCCCTCATGTGGGCCTTGCGCAGCTCCACGTTGGCATCCCAGCGCACCTTAGGCAGGATGGTGGTTCCCAGTTCGATTCCCTTCAAGCTTCCCCCTCCAGCTCGGCTTTGGCGGTCTTTATGGCTTCCCTGACGGCCTCGGGTGCGGTTCCTCCGTAGCTTCGTCGGCGATGGATGGCGCTCTCGAGGCGGGTCAGGGCCAGGGCGTCCTCGGCGAAAAGGGGATGGAAGCTCTGTAGCTCGGCTAAGGAGAGCTGGTGTAGCTCCTTTTGCGCTTCTAGACAGTAGCGCACCAGACGACCTACCACGTGGTGGGCCTCGCGGAAGGGCAGGCCACGTTCGGCTAAGTAGTCGGCCAGCTCGGTGGCCAAAGCAAAGCCCGAGGCCGCGGCCTGGCGCATGGCCTCAGGGTGCCACACCAGCCCCGGTAACATGGCTGCCAGAAGGCGCAGCGAGGCCCGGTAGGTGTCCATGGCGTCGAAGAGGGGCTCTTTGTCTTCCTGTAGGTCCTTGTTGTAGGCCAGGGGTAGTCCTTTGCTGAGGGTGGCTAGGGTGACGAAGCTGCCCAGCACCCGCCCTGCCTTGGCCCGGATAAGCTCGGCATGGTCGGCATTTTTCTTCTGAGGCATGATGGAGGAGCCGGTGGAGAAGGCATCGGGCAGGGTAGCGAAGCCGAACTCGAGGGTGGTGTACAAGACGATCTCCTCGGCCAGGCGGGAGAGGTTGACCTGGCCGATGGTGAGAGCCGCCAGGGTCTCTAGCACAAAGTCGCGCGAGCCTACCGCGTCCAGTGAGTTGCGCATGGGCCGTGTGAAGCCGAGGGCCTGGGCCGTGGCCTCTCGGTCGATGGGGAAACCGGTGCCGGCCAGGGCAGCAGCTCCCAAGGGAGACTCGTTGAGCCGGGTACGGGCGTCCTTAAGCCGGCCAGCATCGCGCGAGAGCATTTCGTAGTAGGCCATGAACCAGTGGGAAAGCAGGATGGGCATGGCCCGCTGCAGATGGGTGTAGCCGGGCAGGATGAGGGGAGGCTCGAGGTAGCGCTCAGCCTGGGCCAGCAAAACCCGACGCAGGGCCTTTAGATCCTCCAGGGCCCCCTCCAGCTCCTGCCGCAGCCAAAGGCGCAGGTCGGTGGCTACCTGGTCGTTGCGGCTGCGGGCGGTGTGCAGCTTGCCCCCCACCGGGCCTACCAGCTCGGTCAGGCGGGCCTCGAGGTTCATATGCACGTCCTCCAGCTCTTCGCGCCAGGGGAAACGCCCCTCCAGGATTTCCTGGCGCACAGCCAACAACCCCTGACGAATCTGCTCGGCCTCCTCAGGGCTGAGGATGCCCTGCCGGCCGAGCATCGCCGCATGAGCCAGCGAGCCCTCGATATCCACCAGTGCCAGCCGCTGGTCGAAGCGCAGCGAGGCGTTGAACTCCTGGGCAATCTGGCTGGGGGCTTGGCTGAAGCGGCCCCCCCAGGTTTTCTGGGTCACATCCTGGCGCAACACATCCTCCTAGTCCTTGGGCTGGGCTTTGGCCCGTACCCGTAGGCGCAGCGAATTAAGCTTGATGAAGCCCTCGGCGTCGGCCTGGTTGTACCCGCCCTTCTCGTCGAAGGAGACCAGGCTCTTGTCGTAAAGCGAGAGGGGCGACTTGCGTCCGGCCAGGATGATATTGCCCTTGTACAGGCGGAAGCGCACCGTCCCGGTTACGGTTTTGGCCACGTGATCCATGTAAACCTGCAAGGCCTCCCGCTCGGGGGCAAACCAGAAGCCGTTGTAAACCAGCTCGGCGTACTTAATGCCCAGCTGGTCGCGCTGGCGCAGCACCTCGCGGTCTAACGTCAGGCTCTCCACCGCCCGCCGGGCGTGGTAGATCAGGGTGCCACCTGGGGTCTCGTAAACCCCACGCGACTTCATGCCCACGAAGCGGTTTTCCACCAGGTCTACCCGTCCGATGCCGTGCCGCCCGCCGATCTCGTTGAGCCGGGCCAGCAGACTGGCCGGGCTGAGGCGCTCGCCGTTGACCGCCACCACGTCCCCGCCCTCGAGCTCTATCTCCACCAGCTCGGGCTGATCCGGGGCCTGCCAGGGATCCTGGGTCATGCGGAACATACCGGCGGGCGGCTCGGCCCAGGGGTCCTCCAGCACCCCCCCCTCGAAGGAGTTGTGCAGCAGGTTGGAGTCCACGCTATAGGGTTTCTCCAAGGTGGTGGGCACCGGGATACCGTGCATGGCCGCGTACTCCATCATCTGGGGCCGGCTCACCAGGTCCCACTCCCGCCAGGGGGCGATCACCTTGATCCCAGGCTGCAAGGCGTAGGCGGTGAGTTCGAAACGCACCTGGTCGTTGCCCTTGCCGGTAGCCCCGTGGGCAATGGCCTCGGCCCCTTCCTCCTGGGCAATGCGCACCAGGTGTTTAGCAATCAGGGGGCGGGCAATGGAGGTGCCCAGTAGGTAATACCCCTCGTACAGCGCGCCCGAACGCAGCATGGGAAAGACAAAGTCCCGCACGAATTCCTCGCGCAAATCCAGGACATGGGCCTTGGAAGCCCCGGTGCGTAGGGCCTTTTGTTGAATCTCTCCCAGGTCTTCCCCCTGGCCGATGTCCGCGGTAAAGGTGATGACCTCCGCTTGGTAGTTTTCGATTAGCCACCGCAGGATGATGCTGGTGTCCAGACCGCCGGAGTAGGCAAGCACAATTTTCATTCATTCACCTCTAGGGGTGGGGGCTGACCCCACACAAAGCCATACAGTACCGCCAAACCCCTTCCAACACAACCGGGGAATTGCCTCGAGGCCACCGCATAAGGATGCGGAAAGAACCCTGGCTGGCCAGGGTGAGTTTTACTGTACCAAAAAACCCTTAAAAAAGCTGAGGCCCGAGGGTGGGTGGCTGCATAAATCTTCAAAACCCCACTATGCCTTGGGCGCTTTGGTAGCCTTAGGGCCATGGAGTGGTTGTACGCTGCGCTGGCGGGGTACTTTTTCGGTTCGCTGCCCTTTGCCTACTGGTTTGGCCTGCTGCAAGGCAAAAACCTGCTGGTCGAAGGGTCGGGTAATGTGGGCAGTACGAATGCTTGGCGAGTTTTGGGCCCGCTGCCGGGGCTAATGGTGCTGGTGCTGGACGTAGTTAAGGGAATTATGGCCGTAGCCCTGGGGGAGTTCCTGGCCCAAGACCCCAGAGGAGGCCTCCTGGCGGGGGCCTTGGCGGTGGTGGGGCATGCCTATTCGCTTTGGCTGCTGGGCCGAGGGGGCAAGGGTATCGCTCCGGCTATAGGGGTTCTTTTTGCGGTTAATCCCTGGCTTTTGCTGGCGGGGCTGGGCTGGTTCGGGCTGGCCTACCTGCTGACCCGCAGCCTCTACCGCGCGGTGCTGTTGGGAGCGCTAGCCTTTCCCCTTTCCGCCGGGGCTATTGGGGGGGGGATGGCCTACCTTTGGTTTGCACTGGGCGTGGCCCTGCCCATTGTTTTCAAACACCTGCCCGAGTGGAATCGTTCCTGGCCCAATAAACCCTGACAAAGGAATGAATCGTGTGAAGCCGGAACCGGAGAGCCACTGGAGTCGCAGTTGCAGCAAGCGGTTTTGCGCTAAGCTGTGGACATGTACGACGGGCTTTTATCCCTGCACAACATCTTGCGCTGGCTGGTGCTTTTGGCTGGTGCCTACCTGCTCTACCGCAGCCTAAGCGGCCTGCGCAGCCGGATTTATGCCCCTACCGACCGGCGCTATGGCCAGATTTACACCGGTCTGATGGACTTGCAGCTGCTTCTGGGCATCCTGCTGATGTTCATCAGCCCACTGGTGCAGAGCGGGCTAGGCAATCTAGGGGCAGCGATGAAAAGCAGCCAGGTTCGTTTCTTTATTGCCGAGCACTGGGTGCTCATGCTGCTTGCCGTAGTCTTGGCCCATGTGGGCAGCAGCCGGGTTAGAAAAGCTGCCGACGCTTTGCAAAAGCATCGTCAGGCCCTGCTTTGGTATAGCCTAAGTATGGCTTTGGTCTTGCTGGCTATCCCCTGGTGGCGGCCTTTGCTGCGGCTGGGTTAGCTTTTGCTCAAACGACAATAGAGGAGGCCTGGGCCTCCTCTAAAGGAAGGGATTGCCGGCTTACTTCTTGACCGATTCCTTCAGGGCTTTGCCGGGTTTGAAGGCAGGGTACTTGGAAGCAGGAATCTTGATTTTTTGCGTGGTGCCAGGCTTGACGCCGGTGCGGGCTTTGCGGCTGCGCACCTCAAAGGTGCCGAAGCCGGTGAGCTGCACCTTGTTGCCAGCCTTGAGGGCCTCTTCCACCTTGGCCAAGAAGGCGTCTACAGCCGCCTTGGCGTCTTTTTTCTTCAGGCTGGTCGAGGCGGCTACCTGGTCAATCAGATCGGCTTTGGTCTTGGTTTTCTTAGCAGTCGCTCTTGCCATATATTTACCTCCTTTATTTTCCCTTCAGGACGGAGTCTAGCACACCCCATATCTAAATTGCAAGCATCAGATCAGTGTGGAGACCATTTCTGCTAGAAACAGAAAGGCTAAACGGTGGGCTTTCTATGATATTCAGGCGGTAGAAGTGCGGTTACGGCTGCCTCGAGCCGACGGGTGACCTCCTCTAGGGTCTGGTGGTCGGTCTTTCCTGGGGGTAGTTCGATAGGGTCGCCGAAGACTACCCGGATGGGGCGGCGCAGGCGGGGCCAGCCGCCTACCGGCCAGGCCTTGTCGCTGCCGATAATGGCTGCCGGAACAATCCGTGCCCCGGTGCGCAAGGCGATGGCTGCGGTGCCAATCTTGAAAGGCTCGATATGGCCGCTGCGGCTGCGCCGTCCCTCGGGGAAGATACCGAAGGCCATGCCGCTTTTCAAAACCCGGATGGCCGCCTTGATGGCGGCTAGGTCGCCGGTGCCCCGCGCGACCGGAATGGCGTACAACCGCGGCAACAGCCAACGCAGGATAGGGTACTTGAACACGTCGTCGCGCGACATGTAGCTCACCACCCGCGGGCAGGCTACCCCCATGACCACTGGGTCTAAAAAGGACATGTGGTTGGAGGCCAGGATAACTGGCCCCTCCAGGGGAATTTTTTCCGCCCCTTCTACCCGCAGGCCAAACAGCACCTGCAGGAGGACTCGAGCCACCGCCTTTGCTACCTTGTAGACACCTAGGCCGTACGCATACATCGCCCCTATCATAAGCAACGCCTTTTGCTCGTCGTTGCCGGGTGGCTCTTTGCTGAGGGATAAAGGCTCTTTTTCGCCCAACGCCTCGCCGTAGGCCGAAAGAAATGGGCAGGGCCGACTACGGTTGGAGGATGGTCAAGGTTCCTCCCTGGCGCAGGGTGCCCCCGCCCACTACCAAGGCCCCTTTCCCCGCCGACCAGGCCACCGCGTACAGCGGGCGGACGAAGCCGGGAACGGTTTGCAGTAGCTCTCCCTGCACACTCCACAGCCGCAGGGTTTTGTCCCAGCCCACGCTGGCCAGCCGCCGGCCATCGGGAGCAAAGGCCAGGGCTAAAGCGGCCTCGGTGTGCCCGGACAGGGTTCGCAGCAGGGTTCCGCTTTGGGCCTCCCAGAGCCTCAGGGTCTGGTCGAAGCTGGCGCTGGCCAGCAGGTGCCCGTCGGGGCTTTGGGCCAGGCTCGAGACCCCTCGGGCGTGGGCCACCACCCGGCGCACCAGCCGTACCCCTTCGGGGCGCAGGGCCCACCAGGCCAGGGTTTCGTCCAGGCTGCTGCTCACCAGGGTGCGGCCATCGGGGCTCCAGGCCAGGCCAGAGAGGTGGGCCTCTTGGGCGCGGAACTCGAGCACCTTGCGCCCGCTTTGCCAGTCCCAGACCCGCAGCAGTCGGTCGCGCCCGCCGCTGGCCAAAGCCCGTCCGTTGGGGGCGAAGGCCAGGGCCCCTACCCCGTTGCCGTGGGCCCCCAGGGTCTGCACCCGCCTTTGGCTTGGCACCTGGTAAATGAAGGTGCGCCCCTCGCGGCTGCCCACCGCCAGGTACTGCCCGTCCGGGCTAAAGGCCAGGGCGGTGACCTCGAGCCCAGGCCCCGCCAGCCGGGCCACCACCCGCCCCTGGGGGTTCCACAGCCAGACCTCCCCCTCCCAGCCCCCACTGGCCAGCAGGCGGCCGTCGGGGCTGTGGGCCAGGGCCGCCACCGAGGCGGCGGGGGGCTCGAGGGTCCTTAGAAGCTGGCCCGAGCCGCTCCACAGCCGGGCTCGCCCGTCGTCGTGCCCGCTCAGAAGCCGGTCTTTGGCGCTGGCCAGGCTCAGTACCGAGGCGGTTTGAAGGCTTTGCCGGGGCCTATCCCCTTGCCAAAAAACTATCCGGCCATCCTGCCCCCCGCTGATGAGCCGGCCCTCCCCTGACCAGGCCAGCGCCCCTACCGCCAGGCTATGGGCCGTGAACTGTTGCAGGAAGCGGCCCTGGGCGTCCCAGAGCTGAATCTGCCCCTCGCGGTCGCCGGTGGCCAGCCGCCCGTCCGGGCCCCAGGCCAAGGCCCTTAGGGAAAGCGGCGCCAGCAGGGGAAGGCGGCTGCCCTCGCGGGGGTTCCACAAGAGCGCCCCCTCGAGCCCGCCCACAGCCGCCAGGCGGCCATCGGGGGAGAAGGCCACCCCATAGACCCAGCCGCGCCCCAGGTTCAGTTTCTGCACCGCTTCGCTACGGCTCCACAGCCACACCCCCCCATCGGCGCTGCCGCTCAGCAGGCGCTGGCCATCCGGGCTGAAGCGGGCCGCCCAGACCTGGTCGCGCGGGCCCCGCAAGACCTTTGGGCTGGCCCCGCTCTGGGGGTTCCACAGCCGCAGGGTGGCGTCGGCCGAGGCGCTCAGCAGGGTGCCATCGGGGGCGAAGTCCAGACTACGGACGGTGTCGCTATGGCCGCTCAGGGTGCGCAGCCAGCGGCCATCAGCCTGGTAGAGCTGGATGTAGGCATCGGCCCCTAAAGCCAGCAGGCCCTGGGGGCCCAGGGCCACCGCCCCCACCGGGGCCCGGTGCCCCGAGCGCACCTCGAGGCCCCCCTGGGCCAGCGCCAGGGCCAGGCCTATGAGCAAAGCCATCCACCGCTGCACCCTTTTAGCTTAGCCGGTCGGCGGTGTTGCCTGGTCAACCCGAAACCGGTATTTTGGTTGACGTGCTCGAGCTGCTGGCCCACCTGAGCGACCGCTACCAGAGCGGCGAAGCCCTAGCCCGGCAGCTTGGCGTCAGCCGGGCTGCGGTGTGGAAGCAGGTCGAGGTCCTGCGTCGGGCCGGATACCCGGTAGAGACCCAGAAGGGCAAGGGCTACCGGCTGCGGCCCGGCACCCCTACCCCTGCGGCCCTGGAAGCCCGGCGCAAGAGCCGTTTAGGGGCTTTTTATGCCTATTTAGGCACGGTGAAGAGCACCCAGGACGTGCTTAAGAACTGGGCCCTGGACGGGGTCGAGGAGGGCGCGGTGGTGCTGGCCGAGCGCCAGGAGAAAGGCCGGGGGCGGCGGGGGCGGCCCTGGGCCAGCCCGCCCGGCTCTGCCCTGACCTTCTCCCTCCTGCTGCGCCCCCGGCTGGCCCTCTCGAGCCTGCCCCTGCTCTCTTTGGCGGCGGGGCTGGCCCTCTGGGAGGCCTGCGGGGTGGGGGGGCTCAAGTGGCCCAACGACCTGTTAAGCCCCGATGGGCGCAAGCTGGCCGGGGTGCTGCTGGAGGCCCAGGTGAGCGGGGAAGAGGTGGCCTATGTGCTGTTGGGCATTGGCCTCAACGTTCACCCCAGCCCCCACCTGCCGCCCGAGGCAGCCGCCCTGGAAGAGTTCAGGGAAGCTAGTCGGGTAGAGCTTTTAGCCGACCTGCTGGCCCGGCTGGAGGCCCGCTACACCCAGCTTTCGAGCGACCTCGAGGGGGTGTTGCGCGACTACCGGGCCCAGAGCTACACCCTGGGGCGGCTGGTACGAGTGACCACCCCGGAAGGGGAGGTGCAAGGCCAGGCCCAAAGCATCGCCCCCGACGGCTCGCTGCTTTTGGAAAGCGAGGGCCGGCTCCATCGGATTGGGGCCGGGGATGTCCACCTGATCGGAAGTCTGTAAAGGAGGCTTTGTATGAACCCAACCCAGAGTCTACCGTATCTACCTTTGTCCAAGTCGCTGTTTCCCGTGCGCAGCCTGATGCGCGATCTGCTGCTGGTGCTTTTGGGCAGCCTGCTCATCGCCCTCTTGGCCCAGCCGGAGATCAAGCTGCCCTTCACGCCCGTACCCCTCACCCTGCAAACCCTGGGGGTGCTGCTGGTCGGCGCTGCCCTGGGCAGCCGGCTGGGCTTTTGGGCGGCGGGGATGTATTTGCTCGAGGGCCTGGTTTTGCCGGTTTTCGCCGGGGGGGCCACCTGGTCCCACCCCCGCATCGCCTTCACCGCTGGCTACCTGCTGGCCTTCCCCCTGGCGGCCTTTGTAGTGGGCTATCTGGTCGAGCGCTACGGTACCGACCGCAGCGTGCTCAAGACCTTTGCGGCCATGCTGCTGGCCAGCCTGCTCATCTATGCGGTGGGGGTTACCTGGCTGGGCTTTGCCCTGAGCGGGGCCGGGCGCTACAGCGGGGTCTGGGGGGTGTTGCAGGCCGGAATGCTCCCCTTCCTGCTGGGCGACCTGATCAAAGCGGCCATCGCGGCCATACTCCTGCCTAGCGCCTGGCGGTTGCTGCGGCGCTGAACACCGGCCAGGGAACCATGGCCTTAAGATGGTTCCCATGAAGCCCGAAAGCTACCTAAGCACCGCCCTGCGGCTGTATGCCGAGGCGGTGCGCGCTTATTTTGTGGCGGAGTTGCAGCGGGTGTATGGTCAGGGCCAAGCTTGGGTCGAGGCCTACCTGGGTGCGCTAAACGAGGCCCGGCGAGCCCAGGCCCTGGAGGATCTGAAGCGCGGCAAGACGGCAGAGGATATTTTCGATATCAACCACGTAAAGGACGTTCTGTTAGGCCAGCGAGAAGTGTTCCGCGAGGCATTTGGCCGCAACTACAACCGTGCGGTCACCTGGGCCGACGAGATCAGCGAGGTGCGCAACGCCTGGGCCCATCAGAAACACCTTCCCGAAGAGGATGTGAGCCGCACTCTGGATAGCATCGTGCGCTTTTTGCGCCAGATTGGGGCGGAAGAGGTGGCCAAAGAGGTGCGCCAGCTTATGGAGCGCACCCTACCCAGCGCGCCCAAGGGCAGCCTGCCGCCCTGGTGGCAACTGGCCGAGCCGGATGAGGCCATTCGCCGGGGCGAGTTCGACGAGAACACCTTCGCGGCCAAGCTCGACGATGTGGTGTTTGGGAGAGCGCCAGCCGAGTACCGCTACGCCGAGGCGTTCTTCAAGAAGACCTACCTCACCAAGGAACTCGCCTCCATCCTCAAGGACACCGTGCGGCGGCTGGCCGGCCTTGGCGGGGAGGCGGTGGTCCAACTGCGCACCCCTTTCGGCGGCGGCAAGACCCACGCGCTGATCGCTCTGTACCACCTGGTCAAGGCCTACTCCGAACTCACTGACCTACCGGACATCAGGGCCCTGCTGCAAGAGGCCGGGGTCGGCAGCATGCCGAGGGCCCGGGTGGCGGTGCTGGTGGGCACCGACCTCTCCGCCCAAGGACGCACGGTCGACGGTCTTCGCATCCAAACCCTGTGGGGTGAGCTGGCCTATCAACTGGGCGATAAGGCGGGCTACGAAAGGCTGCGTGCTGCAGACGAGGCCATGACCCCGCCCGGCAAGCAGGCCCTAGATGAACTCCTGCAAACGTACAGCCCGGTTCTCATCCTGATGGACGAGCTTTTGGTCTACCAGGTCAAGGCGGCCTCGGTTTCCATCGGCAATACCAGCCTACAGGCCCAGACCTTCGCCTTCCTGCAGGAACTCACCGAGGTGGTGGGCAGCCTGCCCAACGCCGCTCTGGTCACCACCTTTCCCGAGTCGCACCTCGAGTACTACGACCACAAGGAGGCCCCAGAAGTCTTTGCCCGTCTCGAGAAGATCTTCGGCCGGGTGCAGGCCGTGCGCATGCCGGTGCAGGGCGAGGAAATCTACGAGGTGCTGCGCCGCCGCCTGTTTGAGCGCATCGACGGGGAGGGGGCCAAGCGGGTGGTGGCGGCCTACATGAAGACCTACGAGGAGCTGAAGAACGAACTGCCCAGCGAGGTGCGCAGCGGCGAGTATAGGCGCAAGATGCTGGCGGCCTTTCCCTTTCACCCCGAGCTGGTGCGCGTGCTCTACGAGCGTTGGGGCACCCTACAGACCTTCCAGAGGACCCGCGGCGTGCTGCGCCTTCTGGCCCGGCTGGTGGAAGCGGGGTATCTTTCGGCCTCGGCCCGCCCTTTGATTGGGTTGGGGGATGCGCCTTTGGAGTCCGCCGACCTGCGGGCGACCGTCACCAGTGTGTTGGGCGAGGCCCACTGGGAGCCAGTGCTGGCCTCGGACATCATCCCCCCAGAGGGCAAAGCCTACCTGCTGGATCGTGAGCTGGGCGGGGACTACGCGCGCTTCCGCTTGGCGCAGTCGCTGGCTACAGCGGTATTCTTTTACTCCCACTCTGGCGGTGCGGAACGCGGGGCCTCCCGCCCACAGCTCAACCTGGCGCTGGTCTACCCCGAAGGTATTTCGCCTTTGCTCATCGGGGATGCTTTAGACAACCTCAAAAAGCGGCTGTACTACCTGTACGTCAACGGGGGCTGGGCCTTCAAGGCCCAACCCAACCTCAATGCGGTGCTGGCCGACCGGATGGCCCAGGTCAAGCCAGAGGCGGTGGAGGAACTGCTCCGGCAACAGGTGGAAAAGGCCGCAGGGCCAGGGGTCTTCCGGGTCTACATCTGGCCCAGCAGCCACCGCGAGGTGCCCGATACCCCTGCCCTCAAGCTGGTGCTCCTAGGGCCGGAGGCCCCCAACGACCACAAGGAGGCCCTCGAGCGGGCCTACCACATCGTGCACGACAACCACGCCTCCGGGCCGCGCATCTACAAGAACACCACCCTCTTTTTGGCCCTCTCCCGGGCAGCCCACCTGCGGGCCCAGGAGGCCGCCCGCAAGCTGCTGGCCTTGGAGGAGATCAAAGCCGACCGGGGGCTGGCGTTGTCGGAGGAACAGCGGCAGGACTTGGAACGTTTCTTGAAGGAGGCACGGGAAACCTTGCCGGTGCTGGTCAAGGCCAGCTACACGGGGATGCTCGAGCCCGAAGACGCCAAAGGAGCCTACCGCTACCACGACCTCACCGCCTACGCCAAAACCCAGCCCAGCCTCCAGGCGGCGGTGATGGAGGTGCTGCGGGCAGAGGACCGGCTCATAGCCGCCCTCGACCCGGCCTATCTGGTGCAGGGCCCCTGGGGTCTGTGGCCCCAGGACGAACCCCACCTCTCCTTGAAGGACCTGCGGGAGTACTTCTTGCGCCTGCCCCATCTGCCTTTCCTCGAGCGGGAGGAAGCCCTGAAGGAGGCCGTTGTGCAGGGCATCCGCATCCGCCTCTTCGAGCTAGGGGTACGCTCGGGCCAGGGCTTTAGCCAGGTCTGGCACGCCGGGAAGGTTCCCCGTGCCGAGGAGCTCTTCTTCACTGAGACCTACGTGCTGGCCCGCCCCGGCACCCTGCCCCGCCCGGACCGGGAGTCGGTTGGGGAACTGCGGTCTGAAGGGAGTAAAGGTGCGGTGCCCCAGGAGCCTGACCCCGGTCCTCAGCTTTCTCGAGGAGAACCGATCAAAAAACCGGCCAAGACCCGGGTCACCGTGACCATCCCCCAGCTCGAGCTGGCCCGCATCCCGGCCCTGGTGGACCTGGTCAAGGCCCTGCGCGACGCCAAGGGCACGGTGCGCCTAAGGGTCGAGGTAGAGGCGGTGAACCCGGCGGGGCTGGACGAGGCCGTGCTGCGCACCTCGGCCCGAGAGATTCTCGATCAGCACAACCTCGAGGCCGACTGGCAGGAGGAGTAGCCGGTGGGGTGGGAAGCCCTGGTAGACCGGGTGGTGGAGGCTTCCTTCTGGCCCGAGCCGGTGCGTATCCTGCGGGTTACGCCCGTGGGGGGGCGCTACGCGGTGGTGGCAGAGGGGCTCTTGAGCCGCCAGACCCACCACCGGCTCCTGGCCGAGGCTGAGGTGGCCACCCTGCTGCCTGAGGAGCGGCCCTTCGCCGGGGATGGTGAGGGGTTGGCCCTGGGCCTCGAGGCCCGGCGCATCCAGCTGGGCTACCTCTTCGACCCCTTTTTCGCGGTCTCGGCCAGCCGCATCGACCCGCTGCCGCACCAGCTCGAGGCCGTCTACGGGGTGTTGTTGAAGAAACCCCGGGTGCGCTTTTTGCTGGCCGACGACCCCGGGGCCGGGAAGACCATCATGGCGGGGCTCTTCCTCAAGGAGCTCAAGTACCGGGGGGTGCTCTCGCGCATCCTCATCGTGACGCCCGCCAACCTCACCGACCAGTGGCGGCGGGAGCTGAAGGAGAAGTTTGGCGAGAGCTTCGAGGTCATGAACCGCGACGTAGCCACCGCCCTTTACCAGGACAACCCCTGGGAGAAGCGCCCCCAGCTCATCGCCAGCCTCGACTTCGCCAAGCGGGAGGAGAACCTGAGCCTCCTGGAGCGGGTGCGGTGGGACCTGGTGATTGTGGATGAGTCCCATAAACTGTCGGCCACCCGCTACGGGGCCGAGGTCAAAAAGTCCCAGCGCTACCGCCTAGGCGAGGTGCTGGCCCAAAGCAGCACCCACCTCTTGTTCCTCACGGCCACCCCCCACCAGGGCGACGACGAGAAGTTCCGGCTGCTGCTCGACCTGTTGGAGCCCGACCTCTTCGCCAACGCGGCTTTGCTGCAAGAGGCCGCCCAGAAAAACGAGAACCCCATTCTGCTGCGCCGCCTTAAAGAGGACATGACCGACTTCGAGGGCCGGCCCCTCTTTCCCCCGCGCTACGTCCACACCCTGTCGTTCAGGCTTTCGCCTAGCGAGCGGGAGCTTTACGCCAAGGTGAGCGATTACGTGGCCAAGCACTTCAAGCGGGCCTGGGACGAGCGGCGGCGCAACGTGGGGCTGGCCATGACGGTGCTCCAGCGGCGCCTGGCCAGCAGCACCTACGCCATCGCGCAGAGCCTGGAGAACCGCCACCGGCGGCTGGCCTCGCTGCGTGACCAGGTGATGGCTCTCCAAGAAAGCCCTTATGGGGAGTACAGCGAGGAAGACCTGGAGGAACTGACCGAGGAGGAACGCTGGCGGGTGGAGAACGCCCTGGCCGAGCGGCTGACCCTGGCCCGCAACCTGTCCGAACTCGAGGCCGAGCTGGCCGAGCTCGAGGCTCTCTCCAAGGAAGCCCGCACCCTGGCCCGCCTGGAGGACGACCGCAAGCTGAAGGGGCTGCTTTCGGTACTGGAGAAGCTGGGAGATGAAAAGCTCCTCATCTTCACCGAGCACAAGGACACCCTGCGCTTCCTGGTCGAGGTGCTGAGGAAGCGGGGCTACGCCGTGACCTCCATCGACGGCTCGATGACCTTGGAGGAGCGGGTCATGCGCGAGCGCGAGTTCCGCGACCAGGCCCAGGTGATGGTGGCCACCGAGGCCGCCGGCGAAGGCATCAACTTGCAGTTCTGCGCGGTGATGGTCAACTACGACCTGCCCTGGAACCCCACCCGCCTCGAGCAGCGCATGGGCCGCATCCACCGCTACGGGCAGCGCTACGACGTGCACATCTACAACCTGGTGGCCGAGGGCACCCGCGAGGGCGAGGTGCTGAAGGTAGTGCTGGACAAGCTGGAGCGCATGCGGCAGGAGATGGGCTCCGACCGGGTGTACGACGTGGTGGGCGAGCTGCTCTCCGACGTCAACCTCGAGGCTTTGATCCTCGAGCACCTCACCGGTCGCAAGACCCTGGCGGAAGTCCGCGCCGTGATCGAGGCCCGCCTCTCCCCCGAGCGGGTGGCCTTCATCCGCGAGGTCACCCTGGAGGCTTTGGCCAAGCGCGAGCTAGACCTGTCGCGCCTGCGGGAGGAGCGGGCCCGCTCGGAAGAGCACCGCTTGCAGCCTGAGTACACCCAGCGTTTTTTTGTGCGGGCCCTGGGGCGCCTAGGCGGGAGCGTGGAGCGGCGCAGCGATGGGCTTTACCGGGTCACCCTGCCCTACGAGCTTTTCCGCAAGCGCCCCGGCCTGCTGGCCCGCGAGTACGGCAGGGCCACCTTCGACCCCAAAGCCCGCCAGGAAGCCGAGCTCATCGCCCCGGGGCACCCCCTTTTTGATCTGGTGCTGGAGGAGACCCTGGCCCAGGCCGCGCCCGTGCTGCGCCAGGGGGCGGTCTACTGGAGCGACCAGGGCGTAGAGGGCGTGCTGGGTTACCTCGAGCTGAGCGTGGTGGACGGGCTGGGGCAGACCGTAGCCCGCCGGCTGTATGCCGCCATCGCCCAAACGGAGGTCCGGGCAGTGCCGCCGGAGGTGATCGTGGACCTCGAGCCCGCCCCAGTGGGCCAGGCCCTGCCTGCCGAGGGGGCGGCAGCCGAGGAAAAGCTTTTGGCCTGGGCCTACGCAGAGGTTTTAGATGGGTTTTTCCAGGAGGTGGCGCGTGAGCGGCAGCACGAGGTGGCTGTTCGCCACAAGTATGCTCGCCGCAGCCTGGAGTTTTTACTGGAGGAGTCGGTGCGGAAGCTCACCCAGTACAAGCTCAAGGAGGGCGAGGGTGAGGCCATGCGCCTGGCTATTCTGCAAGAGGAGCGCCGCCTCAAGGAGCTGGAGGAGCGGCTAAAAGCCCTCGAGGAAGAGCTCCAGCGGGCGGCGACCCTCCATCCCGAACCCGCGCGGGTGCTGACGCTGGCCTACCTGCGCCCACGCCCTTTGGGCCTTCCCAGCGAGGAAGACCCGGCGGTGCGGGCGGCAGTGGAGGAGGCGGCCATGCAGGTGAGCCTGGCCTATGAGCAGGCCCAGGGGCGCGAGCCTTTGGACGTGAGCCGGGAGAACCTGGGCTATGACATTCGTTCGGGCAGCCGCTACATCGAGGTCAAGGGCCGGGCCGGGGTGGGGCCGGTGGTGCTGACCCCCAACGAGTGGATTTCCGCCCGGCGCCTGGGCCATCAGTACTGGCTCTACATCGTGACCGAGGCCCTCACCCATCCGCGGCTCTACCTCATCCAAAACCCTGCGGCCAAGCTGACCCCTGGCGAAGAGGTGAGCGTGGTGCGCTACATCTTTGACCTTGCATCTTGGCAGCGAGTGGCACAAAGTGTGGATCCAGTCTGAGTGACGTGCAAATATCACAGCTTGGCTTAGAGTGCCCAAGTAGTTTCCTTGTGTATGCAAGGCGACAATCTAACGCGTACGCTTCAAGAGCGGTTTGGGCTCGAGTCTTTTCGTCCCGGCCAACTCGAGGCCATTCAAGCGGCCTTGAGGGGAGAGCGGGTCCTATTGATTCAGCCTACAGGTTGGGGTAAGAGCTTGGTCTACCAGATGATTGCAGCCCTTAAGGGGCTGACCGTAGTTTTTAGCCCCTTGAGGGCCCTCATGCGCGACCAGGTAAAAGAAGCCGCGCAGTATAGTTTGCGAGCCGGAACTCTGAACTCAGATAATGAACCGCTGCACCTTGAAATCTTGGAGCGGGCCAAGCGAGGTGAACTCGATCTGCTTTTTATCGCTCCTGAACGTCTAGAAAACGAAATATGGCAGGAGGAATTTCCCGACCTGCCTATCAGAGCTTTGGTCGTAGATGAGGCCCACTGCATCTCTACCTGGGGGCACGACTTCCGACCGGACTACCGCAAGATTATCGAGGTGGTTCGCATGTTGCCATCACAAATACCTGTGGTAGCCGTTACTGCGACCGCTACGCAAAGGGTCGAGCATGATATCGAAAGGCAACTAGGCGGGAAAGCAAAGCTGATTCGAGGTAGCCTATTGCGCCCCAACTTCTGGCTGGACGTTATTCCGGTGAGCAGCGAGGCGGAAAAGCTCGCTTGGGTGGCCTACTGGGTCAATAAGCTCGAGGGCACCGGTATCGTTTACTGTGCTACACGAGCCATGACTGAAACCGTAGCAACCTATTTGGGAGACCTCGGGATAAAAACCTCTTATTATCATGCCAATCTAAGTGCAGATGAACGTTTGGAGCTGGAAAATGGCTTGATGGAGAACGCATTCAAGGTTGTTGTGGCTACCAATGCTCTCGGTATGGGGCTTAATAAGCCGGATATTCGCTTCGTCATTCATACTGAGTTTCCTGGTTCCATGCTGGCCTACTACCAGGAGATAGGCCGTGCTGGACGCGACCAGCAACCCGCTCGGTTGGTGCTGCTTTACAACCCCGAGGATAGACGCATACAGGAAAGCTTCATAAATGGCAGCAAGCCCACCCCCGATAGCTACCACCAGGTCTTCTCGCTCTTGTATAAATCTGCTTTGAAAGAGCGAGAAATTATGCGACAAACCGGATTATCGCAGACAGCCGTGCGCAACATAATTGCCGACTTACGGGAGCAGGGGTTGGTAGGAAAAGACCCGCAAGGCTATTACCGAGCTATCGCCCATGGAACCCTCTGTTTTGATGCTCAAAACGAGCTTCGCCAGCACAAACTGGCCGACCTCGAGGCCATGATCGAGTACATACAGACGAAAACCTGCCGAATGGTGTTCCTGTGCAATTACCTGGGGGACCCAAGCGTAGAGCCTTGCGGAAAGTGCGACAACTGCCGCTCGGATGCCTTGCCTTCCCCACCCGCCGATTTGGTGCAGCGGGCGAGAGAACATGTGGTTCATCCTAAGCTTCACCTGAAGGCCGAATTCGGTAAAGCCCCCGTGTACGAAGATGGCCGAGCCCTGGACTACTACAAGGACACCAAGGTGGGAGAGGCTATTAACATCAGTAAGTACCAGACGCATCAGCTATTTCCAAATTGGCTGGTGCAGGACTCAGCGCGAGTGGTTAGAAAGTATTGGGCAGGAGTGGGGTTTACAGGGGTAGTAGCTGTTCCCTCAACTAAAAGCGGAAACTTAGTGGGAGACTTTGCGAGGCGTTTGGCCAAGGAGCTGGGTGTGCCCTTTCGCGATGTGCTGCATAAGGTAAGGGCCACAGCGCCGCAGAAGGAGTTTACCAACCGGACTCAGAAGCGCGAAAATCTAAAGGGTGCTTTTTGCAGCGATGCAGTGGGAGGCACCCTGCTGGTGGTGGATGATGTGATGGATTCAGGAGTAACCTTAGAAGAGGTGGGTAAGGCGCTGAAGAAGGCAGGAGCCGACCGGCTCTTTGCCCTTGCACTGGCCAAGACCCGGCATAGTGACGACGTATGAATCCTCTGCCCTGGATGCTTCTGGCCCACTCTAGGCTAAAGACCGCCGAGAAAATGGAGGTCTTGCGGGGGGCCAGGGGCGACCTTGCGGGTTTCATTGAAGAGGGCTTGCCGGGCTTGTCGGAGAAGCTTCGGTCTGTGCTGGAAAGGATACTGGAGGAAGAAGCGGCGGTAACGGGCTTGCTTCTGCAGGAGTTGCAGAGCCAAGGGATAAAGGTGGTGGCGGGTGCGGCACCTGCGTATCCGGTTCGGCTTAAGCAAAGCTTGCGACAGAATACACCACTAGTGCTTTACGTGGCGGGTGAGCCCGGTCTTTTGAGCAGCAAACGTTCGATTGCCATTGTGGGTTCGCGGAATGCTGCTCCTGAGGCCCTCGAGCTTGCCCGAAGGGCCGGTCGGTATTTTGCCAAGGAGGACTACGCGGTGGTCACCGGTATGGCCCGCGGGGTAGACCTCGAGGCCTTCCAGGGGGCCAGGGAGGTATCCGGGAAAGCCATAGGCGTTTTGCCCTTTGGAGTTTCCACCCGGGAGTTTCTAAAGCTTTTACGCGAGTATCAGGAAGATGTTTTCTCGGGGCGGCTAGCCTTGCTTTCGGAGCTACACCCGCGCGCCCCTTGGAAAGCCCAGCACGCCATGATGCGAAACCGCATCGTAGTGGCCCTGTCCGATGTGTTGCTGGTGGCCCAAACAGGCCTTAAGGAAACCGTAGAGCAGGGCAAGAAGCGTATGAGCGGCACCTGGGATGCCGTGGAACAAGCCAAGCGCTTGGGGCGGCCTGTGTTCGCATTTGACCTTCCTGTAGAAGGCAACCAGGCCCTTATCCGCCAAGGCCTGGCTCAACCACTGCCTGTTTCCCCAGGTGACCAAGCTTTTATGCAGCTGGAAGACGCCCTGTCCCCACTGGCAAAGCAAACCCGAGCAACGCCTATCCAACCACCTCTTTTGATGCCAGAGTGATGGAGTGAGGCAGCATGTTCCTATGGCCGTTGATTCACGCATCGCCTTATGAAGCAGGGCCTACCCCTCGAGTCCATCGCTGGATAAAATGAGTCTGTCCTGATGCGCCGGGAAGAGGTAATCGCCATTCTGCAAGCCCACAAGGCCGACCTCGAGGCCCTGGGGGTTTCCGCCCTTTACCTTTTTGGTTCGGTGGCCCGCGACCAGGCGGGGCCGGAGAGCGACGTGGATTTGCTGGTAGAGTTGAGCCGATCCATGGGCTGGGAGTTCTTCGACATCCAGAGGGCCCTGGAAAACTGGCTCGGGTGCCGGGTGGATTTGGTCACCCTCGAGGCCCTCAGACCGCGCGTCCGCCAAAGGGTATTACGCGAGGTAATTCGTGCCGCGTGAGGTTCGCGAACGTCTGGCCGATATCCTCGAGAGCATCCAGACCTGCCAGGTCTTTATCCAGGGTATGGGTTTTGCCGAGTTTGTGGCCGACGAGAAGACCCGTGCTGCCGTCACCTACGAGCTGATTGTGCTGGGAGAGGCGGTGCGAGCCCTGCCTGCTGGGTTCAAACAGAGCCATCCAGACCTGCCCTGGGATAAAATGCAGGCCGTGCGGAACATCGCCGTGCACGAGTACTTTCGGATAGACCCTGGAGTGCTCTGGCACATCGTGACGCAAAACCTACCCCCTTTGCAGGGCGCCCTACAGAAGCTGCTGGAAGAAAGCCAACCCTAGTATGACTCCCAAACGCCGCCTTATCGAGCACCGCCTACCCCTCGAGGAAATCTCCCAGACCTCGAGCCGGGAGAAGTCCATCCGCCACGGGCACATCTCCACCCTGCACATCTGGTGGGCCCGGCGCCCCTTGGCAGCCAGCCGGGCCGCGGTCTTCGCTACGCTGGTGCCCGACACCGAGGAGAACTACGAGCTGGTAAAGCAGATTGTGCCCTGGGAGGCGGTGAAGGACGGCAACAACGCCGCCGTTCTGGAGGCCCGCCGCCGCGTCCTAGAGGCCCACGGGGGCAGGCCGCCCAGGGTGCTCGACCCCTTTGGCGGGGGTGGGGCCATCCCGCTGGAAGCCCTGCGCCTGGGCTGCGAGGTTTACAGCCTCGACCTCAACCCAGTGGCCCACCTCATCCAGCGGGCCACCCTGGAATACCCCCAGAAGTACGGCCAGCCCAATAGCCGCCCAGTGCCCGAGTATATCCGGGCCAAGGACGCCCCCAGGGGCGAGGGCCGCCAGGCGCTGGACTTTGGCGGGGCCAAGCCGGCAGGCCCGTGGGCCCAGAGCTACCAGCAAAACCCCCTGAGCACCGAGGTGCGCTACTGGGGCGAGTGGGTGCTAGAGCGGGCCAAGGCCGAGCTTTCCGAATTCTACCCGCCCGATGCCGACGGCAAGACCCCGGTGGCCTACCTGTGGGCCCGCACCGTGACCTGCACCAACCCCGCCTGCCGCGCCGAGGTGCCCCTGGTGCGCCAGTGGTGGCTGGCCAAGAAGGACAAAAAGCGCATCGCCCTAAGGCCCAAAGTAGACGCCCAGGCCAAGACCGTTTCGTTTGAGGTGGTGGAGGTGGGCAGGGACGAGGAGTGGCCCGACAAGGGAACCATCGAGCGGGGAAACGCTACCTGTTTGGTCTGCGGCACGGCCATTCCGGTGGAGAACGTTCGTGACGAGGCCAAGCAGGGAAGCTGGGGCGAGCGCTTGCTGGCGGTGGTTCTCTCAACGGGTGGGGAGGGTAAAGCCTACCGGCCTGCCAACGAAGCGGATAGAGCTGTGTTCGAGCAAGCTAAAAAGAGACTTGCCGAGCTTGAAGCGGGTCACAGTGGTGAAATGAGCCTTGTCCCGGACGAGCCCTTACCGCCCAAAGGTACGCTGGGGTTTCGGGTAAACCTCTACGGGATTGAGACCTGGGGCCAGCTTTTCAACCCCCGCCAGGCCCTAGCCCTGGTCACCTTCGCCAAGTGGGTGCGCGAGGCCCACGCCGAGATGCTGAAGG
>FWWL01001251.1_pt1 | contig 62204 bp, 56 predicted proteins | sample 2228331 | NCBI WGS metagenome assembly FWWL01 (sample SAMEA103939775, study PRJEB20133) | metagenome
CTAGCAACACAGCGTATTATCTTGTGGACAGCGTAAACTGCACATCCAATCTCCTCACAGGGGGTTTTATCAACAAACGATTCTGTGCGGATAAGGGGAGAGGATTGCTCGGAGAGCTCCTCTCCACCCTGGCAGGGTCAATCTCTCACCCGTGGAGTAGAGATGAAATCGAGACGGATTGGATTGATCATCGGGCTGGTATTGGTGTTGGGGATCGGGCTGTTCTATGTATGGCCACCCCCGCACGCCTCCTTTGCCACCATTTATGCCGGTGTCTCTCCCGATCGGGTTCAGGCGTTGCAATCTTTTCGACAGGCTCACCCGCCGCATCAGATCCGCGTGGATGGGAAGACATGGGAGTATCTGGTGGCCGGCGAAGGTCCTCAAACCATCGTCTTTCTGCATGGTATGACCGGTTACCATGACATCTGGTGGCAGCAAATTCAGGGGTTGGAGGATCGGTATCGGATTCTCTCGATCACCTATCCGCCGGTGTCCACGCTGGAGGCCATGGCCAGAGGGATTATGACCGTCCTGGAGCAAGAAAACGTCACCTCGTTCACGGTGGTGGGGACTTCGCTGGGAGGCTACCTGGCTCAATATTTGATGGCCCAATTCCCAGAACGGATCGAGCGCGCCGTGTTTTCCAACACCTTTCCTCCGAATGACATCATCGAGGCCAAAAACAGTGGCCAGGCCCGTTTGCTGACGATCCTGCCCGAGTGGGTGGTGCGAAGAGTCTTTTTGGGGAATTTCCAGCGCTCCATTTATCCTACTTCTGGCTATGATGCCTTCACATTGGCCATGCTCAATGAAATTGGCTATCAGCGTGTTACCAAAGCCCATCTGTTGGCGCGCTACGATTGCATTGTCCAGAAGTTCACGCCTGCTTCTGCAGAGATTCCTGTCCTGATCATCGAGTCGGATAACGATCCGCTGGTCGAACTGGCTCTGCGTGAACAGTTGAAAGCCACCTATCCACAGGCACAGGTGTATTCGTTTCATGAGGCCGGCCACTTCCCTTATTTGAACCATCCCGAGGAATATACCCGCCTGCTGGCTGCTTTTCTGGATCAGCCTTGAAGATGGATGAGAACGGCATCTCGCCTTCACCCGGTGAGGCCGAGGATAGACGCCAGTGCCTGAGCGGAACACAGGAAGCGTAGCGACGGACTGGATGTCTGCCGCCAGGGACAGACCGAAAGCCTGGGTACACAGAGCCGCACAGAGGCATTTCAGGGGGAGACCAGGATCAGCAGATAGATGTCCTGGCCGAAGGGCGTGCCATCGGGCGCAGTGGCGCGCCAGGTGCTGCGGTAGAGGCCGGCGTCCAGCGGCGCCCAGAACTGGATGCGCAAAATGGCCTGCGATCCTGCCCGAGCCGGGTAGAGCGGCAGGTCATCTTCGGCGCCCAGCAACAGGCCATTCACGTTGCGCAGGCGATAGGCGGGTCCCCAATCACAGGTGCCGCTGTTTTGTACCAGCCACTGTTTGTCTATCACCTGGCCGGGAGCGACCGGGGTGTTATCGGGATAGGTCAGGTCTTGCAGCCAGGTCAGATCGTTGATACAGGTCAACGTGGGGGTGGCTGTGGGGAGGTCGGTCGGGGTGAGGGAAACGGTCGGGGCGGGCAAGGCCGGCGTGGGCGTCGAAGGAGGCGGCGTAGGGGTGAAGGAAAACGTCGGCGGGCGGAAGGGAGTGGGGGAGGGCGGAGGCGTGCAGGACACCAGGAGTCCTGTCACGCATCCGAGGAGAATCAGCCACGGAATCGCCATCCGCACTCCGTTTTACTCCGCTGCGGTTTACAGGTCTTCGAGCGCGTCGCCTTCGTCGGCCATGCTGATCGGTAACACCAGTTCTCCCCCCAGGGCCTTCTGGCGGATGATGGTCTCGATCTCAGCAGCCAGGTCGGGGTTAGCGCGCAGGAAGTCTTTGGCGTTTTCGCGGCCCTGGCCGATGCGAATATCGCCATAGGCGAAGAACGAGCCTCGTTTCTGGATGATCTCCAGTTGGGTGGCCAGGTCGAGCAGATCGCCGACTTTGGAAATGCCCTCGTTGAACATGATGTCGAATTCGGCGGTGCGGAAGGGCGGAGCGACTTTGTTTTTCACCACCCGAACGCGGGTGCGGTTGCCGATCACTTCGTCGCCCAGTTTGATGGATTGAATGCGGCGCACATCCAGGCGAACCGAGGCATAGAATTTGAGGGCCTGGCCGCCGGTGGTGGTCTCAGGGTTGCCGAACATCACACCGATCTTCTGTCGCAACTGGTTGGTGAAGATCACCGCCGTCTTGGTCTGATTGATGGCGCCGGAGAGTTTGCGCAGGGCCTGGCTCATCAGACGAGCCTGCACCCCCATGGTGGCATCGCCCATATCGCCCTCCAGTTCCGAGCGGGGCACCAGCGCAGCCACCGAGTCGATCACCACCACGTCTACCGCGCCGGAGCGCACCAGGGTTTCGGCAATCTCCAGGGCTTGCTCACCGGTATCGGGCTGAGAGACCAGCAGATTGTCAATATCTACGCCACACTTGGCCGCATAGACCGGATCGAGGGCGTGCTCCATATCAATAAATGCCGCCACACCGCCCATTTTCTGGGCCTCGGCTACGATGTGCTGACAAATGGTGGTCTTGCCCGACGATTCGGGGCCGTAAATCTCGGTGATACGCCCGCGCGGGATTCCACCGACTCCCAGAGCGATATCCAGCGAAAGCGAGCCGGTGGGGATCACTTCGGTTTGCATGGTGTGGGCTTCGCCCAGGCGCATGATGGCGCCTTCGCCATAGCGTTTGATAATATCGCTGACCGCTTTGTCTAAGACCGTCTTCTTGCCCTCATCCAGAAGGGGGCCAGGGGCGGTGACTTTCGCCGGGGGGGATCTACGAGCCATGAGATTTCTCCGCCAGAGAGATTCGTGCTACCAGCAAGTGACGAGTTTGCACAGGAGAGAGTATAGCACAGATGTTCGCACCGTCAAGGTCTGGGGGTTGGGAGGAGGCTGGGCACGGTGATGCTTGAGGTGGGGATCGGTAGTGGGATGACCTGGAAGTCATATTTGGGTCGGTAGGTAAAGTAAGTGATCTGACCGGGAAAGACCTCCAGCCAGAAGCGATAGAGACGATTTTCATACGGAATAATGACCTGATAGGGGCCGGCAGGCAAATTCCCGATCACCAGATTTTCCTGGTAGTGATCATCTGGATTCACATTAGCAGGGCCATAGGTGTAGGAAGAATAGGTGGAGGTATCTGAACGGACCTGCACGTACACATGTCGGAGAGGTTTTCCATTCTGGTCGAGAATTGCCCCAGCCAGCACTCCATGTCCTTGAGAGGGTACCAGCCATAGTTCTGGATTGCGTGTATGAGAAAACAGATTCTTTCCCACTCGAACCTCAAAATGGAGATGGGGGCCAGTGGCATGGCCGGTATCTCCTATATATCCAATCACTTGACCGCTTTCTACATGCTGGTAGAGGTTGACTTCTATGGCCGACAGGTGAGCATACACGGTATATAGGGGTTGACCCTGATAACCAAAGTCATGACGGATAGAAATGGCCAGACCATAAGGGTCACGAATATCGTCTGGCTGGCGATTATTAAACCCCCAACCGGCCCATACCACCTGACCAGGGCCAGCGGCCAATACGGGAGCGTTTTTGCGCGCAGGAATATCTATGCCGGTATGGACATGGGTACCAAACAAGATACCTCCATAGCGATAGGTTGGAGAGGGCCAGTTAACTTCATCGGCGGCCATAGGGGGAAGCAGATAAAAATGATCGTACAGACTGATGGCCCAGGGAACAGGATACAGAGGAGCACGCCATCCTGAAACCGGTTCTGGCCCTGGAGAAGGGAGAAGAAAGCGAGCAGGGATGAGCACTTCATCCTGAAAATGAAATGGGGTGGCCGTGATCGTCGCTATCTCCTGTTTGGGACCGACTGTGGGGGAAGAGGGAGGTATCGGCGCAGGACTACAGGCAGGCAGGATAGTGGCCAACAGGATGACGACCAAACTCCGGAGAAGCAAGTGAGATGAGGTTGGAGCAGTCATTCGCTGGTTCCTCCCTAGGTGACAGGAGTGGCAGGGAGTGTCTCTTCCAGAGCAGGGGAAGGAAGAGGAGCAGGTGTGTAGGAAGGAGTGGGAGAGGGCCGGGGGGTGGGGGAAGGGCGGGGTGTGTAAGTAGGACGAGGGGTACGGGTGGGAGTGTTGGTAGGAGTAGGCGTGGCCGTTGGGGGCAGGCGCGGTGTAGGTGTGATCAGGGCTTCGGGAGGATACAGTTCCAGCATGGCGCTATACCAGTCCAGCCCGGAGGAGAAGACGAATTCGGTGAAACGAGTACCAGCAAAGTAGACCCGCCAGTTGGGCAGGGCCGGCAGGCGTTCCCAGCCATAGGCGCGGGCCAGGGCGGTGAAATCCACCCAATAGCCGGGGGGAATGGGTGCATACGCGCCGCCCCGATCGTAGGCCTGGGGATCAAGCCGATAGCGGGCATACATATCCCATGGGGTTTGACGAAGGGGCATACCTTGCGAACCATCCTGTCGTTCTGTGCGCAGGTAAATGCGCCAGCAGGTCTGAGCCCCGCTCTGCTCGGGAACAGCCACCATCCAGCCCACACTGGTCAGAAGCGGATTCAGGGCAAAGGCACGGCCGGTGTATAGCCAACTTTCTACCATGGCCGGTTCAAGAGGGGTGTTCAGAGGGAGGTAGGCCTGTTGCAGGCTGGCCAGAGCATCCCAGCCGGCTTCAGCGATCACTCGCTGGCGCAGCGCAGCAAAGGCTTCATCTACCTGGTCGTGGAGGTAAGGATAGGGGGCCTGGATTTCTGGCAGGTAAACCACAGTCTGCCGGTTCAGGTCGTTCTGTGAGGGAGAGATCGTCGCCTTCCACAAGGGAGTGGGAGAAGCAGGAGTCTCTCCCGGTCGGGAGAGAAGCAAATTTACGCTCGAGGCGGGAAGGGCAATCAACTCGCGGAGCGGGCCCGGCAGGGGACGCACAGGCAGAAGCACCTCTCCAGAAAGCGAATAGGCACTCAGATAATCCTGATTCAAGCCAGCCACACCTACGAACACTGCTTCCAGCGAAGGAAGCCAGGTCATCCAATCGGCATCAGCAATCCAGCGAGGCAATCGGGATGGAGCTTCCCAAAGATAGAGACCACTGAAGGTATTGCCCTGGGATTCAGTGAGCCATAGCAGTCGTTCTCCTATCCACAAGGGATCGTGTTCTGCGGCCGAGGGTGTATTGCTCAGGTCGGTGAAGCGCCCTTCGTCAGGGCGATCCAGATCGGCCAGCCAGACGTCAGGATTCCCGCTGCGATCTGAGATGAAAGCGATGGTTCGTCCCTGTGGAGCCCAGGCGGGGGACAGATCGGCTGAGTCGTTATCGGTCAACAAGATAGGAGGATCGTCAGGCGCGTCCACGCCCAGGATGGCGATCTCCAGGTCGTTTCCATCATACGTTTCATAGGCCAGCCAGCGGCCATCGGGTGACCAGGTGGGTGCGCCGTCATATTCGGGGGTATGAGTCAATTGAACCATCTGGCCACGGCTCAGGTCCATCAGATACAAGTCCCAGAATCCAGTGCGGTTGGAGGAGAAGGCCAGGCGGGTGCCATCAGGGCTCAGAGCAGGCATGCGGTCGCTGTGTTCACCATCGGTCAGGCGAAGCAGGGGTTGGCCCTGCAAGGAGTAGACCACGAAATGGGCATAGCCATTCTCTTCGATGGAGAGCAATAAGGCAGGAGCGGTCGGGTGGGTCTCTTGTGGAGACGGCTCAACGGAAGCCGGTGGCAAGGGCGAGGGCGAGGCCGGCGTGAGCGGTGTGGAGGTGCAGGCGCTCAGGAAAAGGATCACCCCCCAAAAACCTCGCTTAAACAGGGCAGGAGAAGCCATGCTCATTCCGCGCCTGGGATAGCGAATTCGATGTCAACCGGCTCAGCCATAGGGCCATCGGGATAGTACAGAATCGCCCGCAAGCGGTAGAGACCAGCCGGCTCCGGACGGTTGCGGAGATGAAGGGTGAATTCCAGTTTCCAACCCAATGGTTCCACTAGGCTGGTGCTGGTCACTTCAGTGCCGTCGGCGTCAAACAGGGTCACTTCCAGGTGGGGTCGTTGCTGGAAAGGCGTGATCTCCAGGTTAACCCGCACCCGAACGCGATCCGGGTAAGGCTCGGCGCGCAGGTCGAGGATGCGCGTCGCCTCGGGAGGGGTGCGAGGGGCGAGATCGTCGGGGAAGAAGAATTCCATACGATAACTCTACTGTAAAACAAGGTGTTCTGGCGCCGAGATGGCTGAGCACGCGGAGACGTGACGTAGCGGTACAGAGAAGCGGAGAGACATAAAACTGCACCCACAGGCTCAAATGTAACAACTCGACGCGCTGGGTGGTTTGTTTGGGCAGTGAACTCACAGGATTTGGGTGAGAAGATACACCACTGGCCGGTCTATCAAGATGGCAACGAGTTACTCGTCGAAGAGGAAAGTGGCTTCGGCATAGTAACGGACGGCTTTGTTTTTGATACGCTCTTCAATCCAGTGTTGCAAATAGGCTTCTTTGTATTCCAGAGGTTTGGCGCTGGAGAGTTCATGGAGGGGATAATTCAAATGTAAGGCGCGCGGCGAAGCCGTAAAGCGGGTGATGCCCGTCGGCAATACCTGATTCTGGCTGACCAGTTTCAAGACGGTTTTGATCTTGAATGGCGGAAAGATCACCAGCGCGGTCAGGTCAGGATAAATCGAGCGAAACGAATCGATCAGCGTCTGACCGGTGCGATCCAGGGAGGCGCGCGTCTTGTACGTATCCACAATGCGGTGCAGGGTCTGGATGTGGGTGATCAGGTCGCTGGGTGCTTCTTCCAACAGATACAGGCTGCCCTCTGGCAGGCGTATCTGGACGGGTTTGTATTTCGGGGCCTCGATGGAGCGTTCAGGGTTGATCTTGCGAACGGTCAGTCCCTCAATGCGACGCAGATCACGTAACAGCGTACGAGGGCTCATGCCCCACACCACGTGATTCCAGGTCTGCAAGCGCACCTGAGGGTCATCTGGACGTACCACCTGGGCCACGATGTGAGGAAAGTCCATCTCCTTGAGGGAGGTGACGCGATTGGCACCATCCAGCACCATATAGCGATCCGTACCGTCGTTCAGGGGCATGACGATGGGCGGATTGCGCAAAATGCCCTGGGAGCGTAATTTGGCCACCAGAGGTAGAGTGCGTTGACGGTCATGTTCCTCGTGCAGGATCAGTTTGTCCAGAGGGAGGATGTGCAGGGTGGGGAGGTTTGGGTTCATGGCTCAGCAATCACTCCAGAACATACCATGACCTGGCGGATTCGTAAAGCGGGAAAGGGAAAGGTGTGCATGCAAACGTTATCAAGAAAGAAAGGCATCCGCAGATTACGCAGATTACGCAGATTGCGCAGATTACGCAGATTGCGCAGATTACGCAGATTGCGCAGATTGCGCAGATTGCGCAGATTACGCAGATTACGCAGATTACGCAGATTACGCAGATTGCGCAGATTACGCAGATTGCGCAGATTACGCAGATTGCGCAGATTGTTTTGACGTTGCTGCATTTGGCGATGGAAGCGGCGGGTGTTTCCTGACAAGATTTGAGTGCACACAGGGAAAGCGGCCGATGACCAGGGCCGTGGGGCGGAGGAGCAGGGTTTTTCTATATTATCAGGCGTTCAGGGGCGTGCGGTAGGAGCAGTAACCATGATCCGACGCACAACCAGATCGGAAATTGCCACCGCAATCGGGAAGTCGGGGCTGGCTCGCACGAAGAAGCCGATCCCTCCACTGGAGAGCAGCGGGTCATCGGCAGTAAACTGGTAATGGTTGTTGATGAAAAAGCGCATCTGGCGACCGACCGCCCACACGGCAATTTGCACTCGAGCCGGTGCACCACGCGGCACATCGGCGCTGATCAACGGCCGTTGGAGTGGCACGCGCCTGCCCTGCAACACTCGATCGGCTCGTACTTCGCCGTTACAGTTCAGGCTAAAGCGATAGTAGGAAGCTGAATCGGCCCGAACCAGCAGGCCATATTCTCCACCTGGACGGCAAAGATTGAGATGGATTTGGGCTTCTACATAGAAATTGCTGAGTGAGCGAGTGCGATGCAGGCGCATCTGGTAGGTGCCGGCCGGGGCAGCCAGGATCAGGCGCCCGTTCTGGAAATCGTCGGTTGGCACATCGGGCCAGGCTGCCGGATCGGTAAAATCGTCTCGGAACAGGATCGGGCCAAGACCCGCCAACCAGTCGGGGGTGGGAGTCGGCACGCGCCGCGCAGAGGGAGTGGGTGTTTCGGTCGGGGGAAACCAGATCGGGGTCGGAGAAAGAATCGCCGTGGGCGTGGGAGGCGGAGGGGTGGCCGTCGCCGGCTGAGGAGGTGCCGCAATCGCACAGGACGTGAGCAGCAGTCCCACCCAACCCCTCATCCAGAATCCCCAGGAAAGGCTCACCGGTCGAGACATCCCCCAAACGAGGCGCGAGAATCTCTGGAAAAATGCAGGCGGCCAACTCACAGCAAGTATTGTACAATAGAGATGGCGATCTGTCGCTATTCCTTTTCAGGAGAGTTTTCCATGGGCGAACGATCTGTTTTGGTCACAGGGGCATGTGGTGAGATCGGGCAAGCACTCACGCAGGCCCTGGCCGCACGGGGCGGCTATCGGATTGTTACTGCCGATCTGAATCCACTGCCTGCAGCCATTCGTTCTATTCCGGTGGAACATGTGCAGGGCGATCTGGTCTATCGAATCAAGCAGTTCTACGACTATGACTTTGACATCATTTATCACCTGGCTGCCTCCCTTTCGTCGAAAGCCGAGGTGGCCACCGAAGAGGCCCATCGCATCAACGTCGAAGGGACGATGCAACTGCTCATGCTGGCCGCCTACCGTTCCGAGAAGTATAAGAAGCCGGTGAAAGTGATCTTCCCCAGTTCGATTGCCGTGTATGGGCTGCCTGACCTGGAGACCAGGCACCGGGCAGGACGGGTGAAAGAAGAGGAGTGGAACTCGCCCCACACGATGTATGGTTGCAACAAGTTGTATTGTGAACATCTGGGGATATATTACAGTCGTTACTACGGCCAACGCCATCTGGATTCTGTTCCGCCGGTGATGCTGGATTTTCGCGCTGTCCGCTTCCCCGGTCTGATCTCGGCCTACACGGTACCCAGCGGCGGGACCAGCGACTATGGCCCAGAGATGTTACATGCTGCGGCTCAGGGCAGGCCATATACCTGTTTTGTCCGCGAGGACACCCGCATCCCCTTTATGGCGATGCCCGACGCCATCAAATGTCTGCTGATGTTGACGGATGCGCCGCGGGAGAACCTGACCCGGCAGGTATATAACGTCACGGCATTCTCTATCACCGCCAGGGAATTTCGTGACCGGGCGCTACGGGCCTTTCCAGACGCTCGCATCACGTTTGAACCCAATCCACGCCGCCAGGGAATCGTGGACTCCTGGCCAGAAGATGTAGATGACGAACGGGCACGCCGGGACTGGGGCTGGCAACCTGACTACGACATCGATCGTTTCTTTGACGAGTATTTCTTGCCCGCCATTCGCAAGCGCTACACAATGGAAGAGGGCATACCCACCTAGTTCACAGGCGGAGTCGCCTGCCGGGTTCGTGGAGATGGTTCTATTGTCCTGCTGTTGGCCGCACGCCTGAGCGACCACAGGCTCGAAAGGCGTCTTCTGGTGCTGCCTGGCTGGCACGACGGCAGTGGTGAGATGCGCTGCCATCCGAAGCCTTTCTGGGCGAAAGGGCGAAGCCTGAAGCCAGACTCAGCCTGTTCGCGGTAGAATGGGAGAGATGCACCCATCTTCTTTTCCTGCCTCTGACCGTCTGGGCACATTGATTGCAGCCGTTCTGTTGCCCTTTGCCCTGACGCAGGTGCTGCCACCGGCAAACGTACCCTTGCGCCTGACAGCAGGCGAATTTTTTCTGGAGTATTCTCTGAGCCTGCACACTGTCATGACTCTGCTGGCTGCCGGCATAACGGCCACCGGCATAGACTGGCTCATCCGTAGCCATCCTGCGTTCACCGCCCGGCAAACCCTGGAACACTGGCCATTGCCCACGTTGACCACCCTGGCGATTGGCATTCCTCTGGCTATTCTGCCAGAAGGCCTTTCGTGGTGGCTGGCCCTGGGAATAGCCGCCCTGTTGCTGGTCATGGTGTTCAGTGCTGAGTACATCACTGTAGACCCAACGGCTCCAGCCTACGCTGTCGCGGCAGGTCTGTTGACCGCTCTCTCGTTTGCGATCTTTCTGATCCTGGTGAGCACGTTGCGCGTCGTCGGACCGCGATTGATCCTGTTTGCACCGGCGATCTTGATCGCGGGCTTCCTGGTGCCTCTGCGCGCATTGCGCCTGCGCCTGCAGCGTTGGGAAGTGTTGTGGTCATTGGGTATTGCCCTGATCCTGATGCAACTGGCTTCGGCCCTGCATTACTGGCCGTTGCGCCCGATCCAGCATGGACTGGCCTTGTTGGGTGTCCTCTACGCCCTGACTTCACTGGCCGTGCATCTCCATGAAAACCTCCCTGTGCGTCGCGCAGCCCTGGAGCCGATCCTGGTGCTGCTCCTGGTCGGAATGGCGATCCTGGTGATCCGCTAATGGATGGCTCATTGACTCTGTCCGCTGACCAACTGAAGAGCATCCTTGACCACATCGAGGCTCACCTTCCCATGGAAGCCTGTGGATTGCTGGCTGGACGCCATGGACGGGTGGAAGCCGTGATCCCGGTGACCAATGCTCTTCATAGTCCCACGCGCTTCCGCATGGATCCGGTGGAGCAGCTGCGCGCCTTCGAGTGGATAGATGAGCAGGGTCTCGACTTAGTAGGCATTTTTCATTCTCATCCTGCCGGCCCATCCACTGTCTCGGCAACCGACATTGCCGAAGCCGCCTATCCGGTGGTACACGTGATCGTCTCACCTGCTCAGCCAGGCTGGCAGGTGCGCGGGTTCTGGATCCAAGCCGGTCGAGCCTGGGAGGTTCCCATACATATCGAGGAGGAGGGGGTCTCCGGCAGCGAGGGGAGGTTTCCTGTCTTTCCCGGCAACTTCCCAATCGGTTGAGTGTTATCTTCTTTGCCATATCCTTCTTCCTTAGGAGGAGACGTGAACGAATTGCTGGTTGGGATGGGCGTCTTGCTGGTCTCCTATCTTTTGGGTTCCATCCCCTCTGGGTTGATCATCGTCAAACTCACTACCGGCCGCGATGTGCGTCAGATCGGCAGTGGCCGCACAGGGGGAACGAACGCCATGCGGGCCGCCGGTTTTTGGGCCGGGCTGTTCACCGCTATCTTCGACATTTTAAAGGGCGCGGCTTCGGTCTGGATGGCACAGGCCATTGCTCCCAACACACACTGGCTGCATATCCTGGCGCCCGTGATGGCTATCCTGGGTCACAACTATTCCATCTTTCTCCCGGAATTCGATGGGAACGGCCGATTCAAACGTCTGCGCGGCGGAGCCGGCGGCGCTCCTGCCGCAGGGGGGGCGCTGGGATTATGGCCAATCTCACTGGCGATTATCCTGCCCATTGGCGCATTGATCTTCTTTACCCTGGGATACGCCTCCGTGACCACCATCAGCGTGGCTGTGATCATCACCGTGATCTTTTTGATTCGCGCTGTGTATGGCTTCCCCTGGGTAGATGTGCTCTATGGCGTGCTGGCTGGCGCACTGTTGATCTGGGCCTTGCGCCCCAACCTCAAAAACCTGCTGGAAGGTAAAGAGCGCGTGGTTTCGATCAGCCTGCACGGCTGGCTCAAGGCCAGACGAGAGGCCCAAAACCAGTAACCCCGTTGCGCTCATTTCTTAAGGTTGCATGGCGAACACTGGTAGAATATCGCCATGCTTATCCGTCTATGGAATCATCTCGCCCGATGGTTCCTCATTGCCGGTCTGGTCAGCCTGATCGGCCTGGCGCTGGCACGGGCGATCGTCCTGCTCTATGGGCGCACGCGCATCTTCACTGCGAAAGAGGTGCCTGCTCATCGTGTAGCCATTGTCTTTGGCGCCGGATTGCGTCGCGATGGCACCCCCACACTCGTCCTGCGCGATCGAGTGCAGACCGCCGCCAGCCTGTATTTCGCCGGTAAAGTGGAAAAACTCCTGATGAGTGGCGATAACCGCTTCGTGTACTATAACGAACCCGAGTCCATGCGGCGCTATGCTCTCAGCCTGGGTGTGCCCGATGACGCTATTGTTCTGGACTACGCCGGTCGGCGCACCTACGATACGTGCTACCGGGCCCGTCACATCTTCGGTCTCAAATCGGCCATCCTAGTCACCCAGGGCTTTCATCTGCCTCGCGCTCTCTTCCTATGCAACCGGCTTGGCGTCACCGCGGTGGGCGTCCCGGCCGATTTGAGCTCCTATCGGAAAGTCTCCCGCGCTGTGTGGACCGCCCGGGAGTGGATCGCCACCCTGGCGGCTTTCTTCGACCTCCTGCAACGTAAACCTGCCCAGGTTTTGGGCAACCCCGAACCCATCTTTCCGGAGGCACCATGACCCGTGAGGAAGCTCTGGCTATTGTCCGAGAATTCGTCAAAAACGAGAACCTGATCCGTCATATGCTCAGTGTAGAAGCGGCCATGCGCTTCTATGCCGAAAAATTTGGCGAAGACGTGGAAACCTGGGGATTGCTCGGTCTGCTCCATGACTTCGACTGGGAGATTCATCCCACCCTGGAGCAACACCCTCAAGACGGCGCCCCCATCCTGCGTGCTCGTGGACTGAGCGAAGAACTGATCCAGGATATTTTGAGCCATGCCGATCATCTCCACATCCCCCGCGATACGTTGCGCCGTAAAGCCCTGTATGCTTGCGACGAGATCACCGGCCTGATCACCGCTGTGGCCCTGGTGCGGCCTTCCCGTTCCCTCTACGATCTGGAAGCCTCCTCGGTCAAAAAGAAGTGGAAAGACAAAACCTTTGCTGCCGGCGCCAGCCGGGAAGACATGGAACGTGGTGCTCGCGAACTCGGCATCGATCTATGGGAACACGTGCAAAACGTCATCCTGGCCATGCGTCGCATCGCCCCCGAACTGGGCCTGGAAGGTAACCTGCGCCCCTCTGGGACAGGATAGTCCCTTTAAAAAACGAGTGAGCGCGGAGAGACTCGAACTCTCAACCTCTGGCTTAAAAGGCCACTGCTCTGCCAGTTGAGCTACGCGCCCGATGTGTCTGTATTGTACCACAACCTACTCCACACGTCAAATTTCCTCTCTCTTTTCTCCCCTCTCCATGCCCAATCTCCGTGATTACTCCCAAACAACCTCCGTTCTCAGTGGTTTCCTCATTCACCAACTAAGTTGGCGTTACGTTCACCGACTAAAGTCGGCGTTACGTTACTCCCAAACAACCTCCGTGCTCTCCGTGTCTCAGTGGTTTTCTCACCAACTAAAGTTGGCATTACGCTCTCCGTATCTCAGTGGTTTTCTCACCAACTAAAGTTGGCGTTACGTTCACCGACTAAAGTCGGCGTTACGTTACTCTCCTCACCACCTAACCAACCACCACCCGACCACCCGACTACGCGACTAACCGACTAACCGACCACCCGACCACCCGACTACGCGACTAACCGACTAACCGACCACCCGACTACGCGACTAACCGACTAACCGACTAACCGACTACGCGACTAACCGACCACCCGACCACCCGACTACGCGACTAACCGACTAACCGACCACCCGACTACGCGACTAACCGACTAACCGACCACCCGACTACGCGACTAACCGACTAACCGACTAACCGACTAACCGACCAACCGACCAACCAATGATCCGCCGCTCTTCCTCCCAAAAAATCAAAGACTTTCTTACCTTCCCCCTGCGCGCCTTCACCCTCTTCCATGAAGATCGCTGGGGACTGTCCTCCCTGGCTTCTGAACGCTTTGACTACGTCGCCTCCGAAGTACAGGGCTACTGCCTGGATATTGGCTGTGGCTACGGCAACCGCTTTGTCCGAGAATACCTGAACGGTCACGGGATAGGCATTGACATCTACCCCTATACCGGCCTGACCGAAGAAAACCTGATCGAAGACTTTACCCATCTACCCTTCCCCGATGCTTCTTTTGATACCGTCACCTTCATCGCCAACCTGAACCATGCTCCCCAATCCCAGCGCGATGCCGAACTGGCCGAAGCCTTTCGCGTCCTGCGTCCCGGCGGGCGCATTATCATCACCATGGGGCTACCCCTGGTAGAATGGATCGTCCACAAAGTCGTCTGGCTCTACGATCGCCTGCTGGGCCTCCACGTAGACATGGACTCAGAACGAGGTATGCAAGAAGGCGAATCCTACTACCTCACCGAAGACGAGATCCGGCAACGCCTGATCCGAGCCGGCTTCCAGAACATCACTCGCAAACCCTTCTGGACCCAATGGGGCCTGAACCGCATGTACATCGCTCACAAACCCGAATGAACCCTCCTTCCCATCCCTTGCTAACCGTTGTCGTGCCGATATACAACGAAGCCGAAACCCTGCCCGACTTCCTGCCGCGCCTGTTGCCCGTCTGCCAGGAACAGGGCTGGCAGATCATCTTCGTCAACGATGGCTCCACCGATCAGACCCGTCCCCTCCTGGAACAACATGCCCATCTCCCCTTTGTTCGCATCCTCCATCACAAGGTGAATCGCGGCTATGGAGGTGCCCTCAAGACCGGATTGCTGGCCGCCACCACCCCCTATGTGGTCACCCTGGATGGCGACGGTCAACACGACCCCGATGACATCCTTCCCCTCTTCCAGTTTGCCCTGCAACACGATGCCGACCTGGTCATTGGTTGCCGCCCACCGGAGCAACAGGGCGACCGCTATCGCCGCATGGGCAAAGCCCTGATCCGTGCCTTCACCCGCCTGCTCATGCCCCTTCCCATTCAAGACCTCAACTCCGGCTTCAAACTCTACCGCACCGCCCTGGTGCAAACCTACCTTACCGTCTGCCCCGACTCAATGGCGTTCAGTGACGTCATCACCCTCACCTTCCTCAGTCAAAAAGACCTGGTTCTCGAATACCCTATTCACGTCTACCCCCGCCACAAAGGCAAGAGCACCATCAGCACCCGCACCGCCTTTGAAACCGTGCTCGAAATCCTCAACCTGGTCATGCTGTTCAACCCCCTCAAAATCTTCCTCACCCTCTCGGCCATTTGCTTTGCCTTCGGCATCCTGTGGGGCACCCCCATCCTGCTGATGGGACGGGGCGTCAGCGTCGGTGCCATGCTGGCCATCGTCAGTGGACTACTCTTCTTCTTCATTGGCCTGATAGCCAGTCAACTTTCCTCCATGCGCCTGAGCGAACTGGCTCATCGCCGCAGACGACTCTGATCCCTGGAACGCCCCCTTTAATTGCGTTATACTCGCGCTATGGGCATCTTCGATCTCCCCTATCGGATCGGGACACCGCCCGCCCGCGACGGACCTCTGGCCCGCTTCCTGCCTCCTCTCGAGGAGGGAATCTTCCCCTCCTGGCTGGCGGATCATATCCACCCCGGCGCGTGGGTGCTGGACCCATTCGGCCTCTCCCCCCGACCGACGCTGGAGGCCGCCCGCGCCGGCTACCGTGTCCTGGTCACCGTCAACAACCCCATCGCTCGCTTCCTGCTTGAAATGACGGCTGCCCCGCCCCGCTTGGCCGAACTGAAAGCTGCCCTGGCCGACCTGGCGATCACCAAAAAGGGGGATGAACGCCTGGAAACCCATCTGCAATCCCTCTACCTGACCCCCTGCCTGCAATGTCATCGTGAGATTCCCGCTCGCGCCTTCCTGTGGCGCAAAGGCGAGGTAGCGCCGTTTGCCCGCCGCTACCAATGCCCGGCCTGTGGTCACAGCGGCGAATACCCGGCCACCGAGGCAGACGTGGAACAGGCTCAACGCCTGGCAGAGATCGCCGGCTTGCATCGGGCACGCCTGATTGAGCGCGTCGCTCGTCCCGATGACCCAGACCGCCAATTCGTTGAAGAGGCCCTCTCGGTCTACCTGCCGCGAGCGCTATACGTCCTGGCCATCCTGAATAACCGCCTGGATGCGCCCGGCATCACTCCCAACCGCCGGCGACTGCTGAGTGCGCTCTTTCTCTCTATCTGCGATCGAGCCAACATGCTGTGGCGGATTGACTCAGAACGTCCTCGCCCTCGGTTGCTTACCCCTTCCCACGAATTTCTGGAACATAACCTGTGGCTAGCCCTGGAAGAAGCCGTTGCAATCTGGGCTGACGAAGCCCCAGCGGTTCCCGTGCACACCTGGCCAGCGCGCCTGCCCAAGGAGGGCGGCATCCTGATCTTTGAAGGTCGCCTGGCTGACCTGGCAGCCCGACTGCAAGACATTCCTGTGGCAGCGGTCATCACCGTCTTACCCCGCCCCAACCAGGCTTTCTGGACGCTCAGCGCTCTGTGGGCCGGCTGGTTATGGGGGAGCAAAGCCGCTGAACCATTTCATCTTGTCCTGCGTCGCCGCCGCTACGATTGGGCCTGGCACCTGGATGCCCTGCGCTTTGCCTTTCGTCACCTGGCTCACCTGATCCGGCCAGGCGTTCCCTGTCTGGCCCTGCTCCCCGAACCGGAACCGGCCTTTCTCACCGTTGCTCTGGCGGCTGCCGAAGTCAATGGCTTCCAATTACAGGGTCTGGCCCTGCGAACCGATCATGACCCCATTCAGATAGAATGGTCGCGTGGAGAAAGTTTACACCACCAGTTCACTGAACCCGATCCAGAGACGATTCGTTCTGCCATTCACCACCATCTGCGAACCCGTGGCGAGCCGACCGGTTACCTGCCTCTGCATGCAGCCGCCCTGGTGGAGTTGATCGCCTCCCATGCCCTGATTCATCCCAACCACCCTTCCGAAGAGGTGTTGCGCCACACCCTGCATCTCGTCCACACGACCTTGCAGGGAGATCCGCAATTGACCCACTACGGGGGTGGAGAAAACCCGGAGAGCGGGTTGTGGGGCCTATCGTCCCGGCAGGAAACACTCGCTTCGCTCCCCGATCGGGTGGAGGAAGCGATAGTGACGGTCCTGATCCGCCGGGCGGCGATCCCGTTCCCCGATCTCCTGAGTCATTTGTCTACCCTGTTCCCCGGTTTGCTTACCCCTTCGCTGGGGCTGGTTCAGGCCGTTCTGGCTTCGTATGCTGAGGAAACCCAATCAGGTTGGGCGCTCCGACCGTCTGATCAACCGGCCGCTCGTCGTGCCGAACTACGCCAACTGGCCGAACATTTGCACACCCTGGGTGAACGTCTGGAATATCACCTGACCTGCCTCCACGAACGGCTGCTGTTGTGGGAAATTGGTGAAGAGGCGGTCTATGCCTTTCATCTCAAGGCTTCAACCATTCTGGTGGATGTGTTGGCTTCTCCGTTTCCCCTGGAGCGAACGGTGATCGTGCTCCCTGAGGAGCGACTCCCCCTGCTGCGCTATAAACTGGATCGCGATCCCTCTCTGGCGGATCGCTTTCGCGCCCGTCTGCTTCCCTTTTCAACGCTCCGCGCCCTGGCCCAGCGTAGCCTGGTGGATCGGGATACGTTTGAGGCTCATCTCCTCCCCTTTCCTGCCTCACCACAGTGGAAACTGTTTTAGAGTTTGAAGTGCAGGACAGGCTGAAGACTGTCTCACAGCAGGGAAAACTGTCTTAGCGTGCGTTAGCAGGGCAGGACCGTTCTTCAGCCTGACTTAAGCCAATTTTATCCTGTCTCAGGCCACTTTTATCCCGGCAGCCTGGGCGTAAGCGAAGCCCCGATCCAGGGCGAGCATATTTTGCGGCAGAAGGCGTTTATGCTTTTCGGGCAAATGGGAGTGGAGTGCCGCTTTCACATCGTCCAGCGTCAGCACAGGGAACACTGCCAGCAATCCACCCACCACGACCATGTTGATCAGGCGTCGGTCTCCGATCTCCTCCGCGATCTCGTTGGCCGGGAGGAACACTGTGATCAGGTCAGTGCGCTGGGCCGGGCGATCCACCATGTTCTGGTTGACGATCAACACCCCTTCTGGCTGGACCAGCGGCTCGTATTTGTTGAACGAGGGCAGGTTCATGACGATCGCCGCCGCCGGATGCAGTACCCACGGGGAGCCAATTTCCTCATCGGCAATGACCACGGTGCAATGGGCGGTTCCACCGCGCATTTCAGGGCCGTATGAAGGAATCCAGGTGACTACTTTGCCGGCGTCCATGGCGGCATAGGCCAGCACCTGCCCGGCAAACAGGATCCCTTGTCCACCAAATCCAGCGATCAGAATTTCCTTTTGCATGTTGCGCCTCGGCATTTATCGGATGGTGATCTGAGCCACGCCGGGAGACACCCTGTAATCGCCCAGCGGAAAGATGGGGATCAGGCGCTCTTCCACGAAGCGCAGCGCCTCCACCGGCGACAGACCCCAGTTGGTTGGGCATGTGGAGAGCAACTCCACCATAGAGAACCCCAGACCGCGCACCTGGGTCTCGAAGGCCAGGCGGATAGCCTTCTTTGCCAGGCGAATGTTCTTCGGATCGTGCAGGGAGCGCCGTACACAATACCCTACTCCATCCAGGGTAGCCAGCATCTCTGCCATGCGGATCGGGTAGCCATGGAGTTCTACATCGCGGCCGGTGGGGGAGGAGGTGGTTTTCATACCGGGCGGGGTGGTCGGTGCCATTTGTCCACCGGTCATGCCATAGTTGGCGTTGTTGATGAAAATGACCGTGATATTTTCACCCCGCGCGGCGGCATGGACGATCTCGCCCATCCCGATCGAAGCCAGGTCACCATCGCCCTGATAGGTAAAAACCACCCGGTCAGGGAGAAGGCGTTTGATGCCGGTGGCCATGGCTGGCGCGCGACCGTGAGGGGCTTCTACAAAATCTGTGTCAAAGTAGTTATAAGCAAACACGGCGCATCCGACTGGGGCAACGCCAATCGTGCGCGAGATCAGATTCATTTCCTCCAGCACTTCGGCGATCAAGCGATGGGCGACACCATGCGTGCAGCCGGGGCAATAATGCGTTGGGCTATCGGTAAACGCCTGAGGGCGTGAATAGACCAGTGTCGGAGTAGCCATACTCACCTCTCTACGATAGATGCCATTCGGCGTTGCCAGTCCATACGCGGATCGAGTTCAGCAGACCACTGACCGGCAGCCAATCGGCGGATCTCCGCCAGGATTTCGTCGGGGAAGGGGACCATGCCACCCACTCGTCCATAGAATTCCACGGGCACCCGTCCTCGCACAGCCAGACGTACATCATCCAGCATCTGGCCCATGTTCATCTCGGTTACCAGGAATCCCTGCACATGATTGGCCAGTTCCTCAATCACCTGGTAGGGATACGGGCTCACCGTCACCGGGCGCAACAGGCCGACTTTGATCCCTTCGGCACGAGCCGCCCGGACGGCTGAGAGAGCGATTCGTCCTGCCGTTCCAAACCCCACTACGACGATCTCGGCATCGTCCAGGTAATATTCTTTGTAGCGCACTTCTTTCGCCTGCACCTCTTGCCAGCGTTGGGCCAGACGCAAATTGAGCGCTTCTTCGGCTGGGGGGTCAATGTAAATTGAAGACAGAATGCGCCGGGGACGATTCATCGCACCTGTCACCGCCCAATCGAATTCCCGCCGCATAAGGGGCTTCATCTCAGGCATCTCCGCCGGCTCCATCATCTGACCCAGCGAGCCATCCAGGATCATCATACAGATCATGCGATAGGTCTCGGCCAGGTCAAACGCCAGACTGATCAGATCAATGGCTTCCTGCACTGAGGCTGGTGCCAGGACAATGCGGGGATAATCGCCATGGCCTCCCCCATGCACAGCTTGGTTGTAATCGCCCTGCGAGGGAGCGATATTGCCCAACCCGGGTCCGCCGCGCATCACGTTGACGATTACGGCTGGCACCTCGGTGCCGGCAATATACGAAAGGCCCTCCATCATCAGGCTAATCCCTGGGCTGGAGGAGGAGGTCATCACGCGCGCTCCGGTACAGGCGGCTCCATACACCATATTGATTGCGCTCAATTCACTCTCTGCCTGCACAAACACCCGGCCCAATTCGGGCATACGGCGCGACAGATATTCCAGAATCTCCGTCTGAGGTGTGATCGGGTAGCCAAAATAGGCTTGCAGGCCGGCTCGCACTGCGGCTTCTGCAATGGCTTCGTTCCCTTTCCAGAGTTCCTTCGGCATATGCCAGCTCCTATCTTACCCGCTTGCCAGATCGGCGGACCACTGCGTTCAGGCAGAAACAGCCTGTTGTGCCGTCACTCGCTCCACTTGGCGATAGACCGTGATGGCGGCATCGGGGCACACCAGGGCACAAACTGCGCACCCGGTGCATCCATCCTTGAACAGATGGGCCGGATGATAGCCGCGTGGCGTCAGACGGGAATGGTCCAGTTCCAACACCTTTTGTGGACAGGCTTCAATGCACAGGCCGCAGCCTTTGCAATAACGGTCACTGACCTCAATCCAACCTTTGACAGCCATGAATACTCCTTTTCGGAGAATAGTTTTGACCTGTTTTCTATAAGCCTTCCTGCCCAAACACAGGCAAGGCGAACTCATCAGAGGTTTTTGAGAAGTCAGACAGGATTTGTATCCTTCGCTCTCTCATTATGTTCGTTTCGGCAAGATAGGGTAGTGCCATGCGTCATCAAGGCACGCGTACAAATTTCCTCTTTATGTCACCTGTCCACAAGTGGGGAGGCGACTTTCCTTTCCCCTCAATCCTCCCCTTTTCTCTCAATCAAGAGATTTCGATAGATCAGGACTTGCCACTCCTGATATGATTATGTAAGCATAGGAGCATCTTCACGCAGTGAAGGAGGTGGCCGTGAACGATCGTCTCTATCATATGATTGCCTGGGCGTTTCGCGAACTGGTCTGGGGCGGGGATCTGATCGGCGAAGAGCACCTGCCAGAGCGTGGGCCAGCGGTATTTGTGGCCAATCACCTCGGCTCAATTGGGCCGATTGCGGTAACTGCCTCTTTGCCGCTACGGCTGTATCCCTGGGTCCACGCCGACATGCTCGATCCCGAGCGGGCCCCCGACTATCTGCGCCAGGATTTTGTGGAGCCCCAACTGCATATTCCACCACCGATCAGCCGTTGGGTCGCCCGAATCATTTCCAAAGTGCATGTTCCCTTCCTGCGCGCCCTGGGTAGCATACCGGTCTATCAAACCCCCTATGCCATGCAGGAGACTTTTCGCCTCAGCCTTAACTTGTTGACCGCGGGCAACTTCCTGGCGATTTTCCCTGAAGATGCCCGACAACCAGCCGATCTTCGTTCGCGTCTCTCTCCCTTCAAGAAGGGCTTCATCCGATTGGGCGAGTTATACTTCCAACAAACCCGGCAATCGTTGCTGTTCTACCCGGTGACGGTGCATCCTCCCACTCTGACTGTGCGTGTAGGGCCTGCGATCGGATATAATCCGCTCAACAATCCCTTCCAGGAACAAATGCGCATCAAGACCTATCTCGAGGAGACCATCCGCGAGATGTATCTGCAAGCCGAATCCAGTCGAATTCTCCATCTGCCCCTCGCCAGCCGATGAAACGTTTTGCCTTCCATCCTTTTCTGGCGGGAGTTCGAGATGAACTCCCGCTTCTGGTAGGAGTATTTCCATTCGGGATAATTTACGGCGCCCTGGCTGTTCAGGTAGGGATTCCGGCCAGCGCTGCTCAGGCCATGTCGTTGATCGTGTTTGCCGGCTCGTCCCAGTTCGCCATTGCGCAACTGGTGCATCAGTCCGCATCGGCCGCGATCATCGTGTTAACTGTGGCGGTGATCAACCTGCGTCACCTTCTATACTCCGCCTCGCTTGCTCCGTACTTGAAACGCCTGCCGCTGCGTTATAAGATGCTCCTCTCCTACCTGATGACTGACGAGGCCTATGCAGTGGCGATCCTGAACTATCAACAGCAGGGAGATCGCCCTCAGGCCCATCAATACTACCTGGGCGCAGGATTTGCCCTATGGTTCACCTGGCAAATCAGCACTGCTCTTGGCTTACAGGCAGGGACATTTCTCCCGGCTCACCTCTCCCTGGAATTTGCTCTTCCATTGACGTTTATCGCCATGCTCGTTCCCGTGCTGCGAACCCGGCCTCTACTGGCTTCAGCGCTCAGCGCCGGCCTCATTGCCGTTCTGGCCCGGTCTCTGCCTTATCAACTTGGCCTGATCCTGGCGGCGTTGACGGGTATCTTGATTGGAGTGGCGGCGGAACGCTTTTGCCTGCGTGAAAGACATCCGCATCGTACAGATACCCTGGCTGCTTCCATTGAGAGGGAGAAGAGAATATGATCTGGATCGTCCTGTTGCTGGCTGGCCTGATTACGTTTGGAATTCGCTTCTCGTTTGTCTATTTTCTCGGTCGCATACACATTCCATCTTTTCTTGAACGCGCCTTGGTCTACGTGCCAGCGGCTGTGCTCTCGGCCATCATCGTGCCCAGTTTAGTGATCGATCAAGGCCAGTTGAACATCAGCCTGGAAAATCCTCATCTCCTGGCCGGGATCGTAGCCATTCTGATCGCGGCAATGACTCGAAACATGTTTCTCACTATCCTGGTAGGGTTGGCTGCGCTTTTTGTTCTGAAATCGGCTGGTCTGTAAACCCCTCCAGGCGTTTTGAACAACGTTTTTACCCCTTAGTCAGAGTCGGATACTCTCTCCTTGCGCGTTGTCACTCCATTTCACTGCCGGGCACGCAGAGTTTTCCAATTTTTTCTGGCTTTTCTCAGCGGCCTCTGCTTCTCTACGGTAAACACTGGCGCACCGGGCGTTCATCGACATTTTGCAGAGAGACCACCCAGAATCACCGCCTGTAAAAACATGGCTTTGCATCAGGAGCAGGAGTCCTGTCCATCCAGTGATTTGCCATGGGGTGTGTCCGAAAAACGTCGGGGGAGGGGGAGCATGATGGATGGGTGATGTTGGGGTAAAATCGAGAGGGAACGGAGGTCCTCCCAACCGCTTCTCATGCAGATGACCCAGTCAAACGGAGACAATCTCGGCCTGGCCCCTGAGGCATGAGTGGCAAAGACGCCTGGAAAGAGACCTGGGCCGCATTCCGCTCTACCGCCTGACTCGTCCCCAAAATCCCGACACAATTGGGACACACCCAGATTTTGGGCGTGCACTCAAATCTTGTCAGGAAAACCCGCCGCTTTTATCCCCAAATGCCGCAACGTCCAAAAAATCTGCGCAATCTGCGTAATCTGCGGATGCCTTTCTTCACCACTTGACAACTTGTGCATGCACACGCGCCAGATTGAGCAGGGCTTTTCAAAGATTTAATGTTCCATCTCTTTTTGTACCGCCAGGCTTTGCCTGGCAGTGTGCCGACCATAGGCCGGCGGTACAATTTTATGTTACTGAGAGTCACAGCAACGGCAAGAAAGGCCCAAAGATTAGAACTTTAAAAAGCCCCACAGATTGAGTCAACTCTCTTGACACCTTGCAGGTTTTGCGTATAATATAGAACAAATGTTCTGCTATGTTCAGGAACTCTTTCTACTCCCTGGCGCTTGAAGCGCTGAACGATCTGCTGGCCGAGTCGCAATCCTCTCAGAAGCCTTCAGAACCTGGCGAAACTGAGATGCCCCTCTCCGCGCCAGTTTGGTTCGACCCGACGACCTGGCCGGCTGACTCCCTGTTTTTTGGCGTCGCAGAGGACGGTTTGCCGGTGTTACTTGATCTCCACAATCCGCTGCCGGGGCCAATCCTGGTGTGTGCCGATGATGGTGCTGGCAAGACCCAATTTTTGCAAACCGTAGCAAGCAGCATAGCGCGCCTTCACCCGGCTGATGCGGTTCAGTTTGGCGTGGTGACAACCACCCCAGAAGAGTGGACGGACTGGGAGAACCTGGAGCATAGCCTGGGAGTGTATAGTCCGTTGACACCTGAGGCGGCGGACTTCTTGCCTGGCCTGCGCTCATGGGTGCAACACAATCGCAATCGCCAGTTGGTAGTTCTGCTGTGGGACGATCTGACCACTGTGGCTCTCCTGGAGCCCCAGGTGCAGGCCGGGGTGCGCTGGATGTTCCTGCGTGGGCCAACCCACCATCTCTGGCCTATTGTATCGGTGAAACCATATCTGGAGCCATCGTTTTTGCCCTGGTTGACCTTTTTCCATACGCGCCTGTTTGGCCGTATTGAGCATCCAGAGATTTCTGCTCTGGCGCCCCGGTCGGCCCGTGCCTGGTTGCCTGAACTCAAGGCTGGCATACAATTCGCTCTGCTGGAAGGTGCTCACTGGCTCCGATTCTGGTTGCCATCGCTGAGAGAATTGCTGTCCTCTGAGGGATCGCCGGAAGGAGATGATGAATGAACGAAGGGATGTTATGGCTCGATCTGGACCCAAAGTTCAACCTGGTCCAAAAAGTGGAGCGGGCAGTCAGATATTATCAACGCAAGTATGGGATCCTGCCCGATCTATGCATGGTGAATCCCTCCATGTTGAACGGGATACGCCCGGAGGAGATGCCCATTCCCATTCGCCCTTCTCGTTTTCTGTCGCCAGGCTATCTGTGGATCGGCCGGGAAGAGAAGTAGAGTAGATGTCCTGAAAGGGGGATATTCACCTCTTACGCCAACTTTTCCCAGCCAATCCCCGCTTTTCCTATCGAATCAATCCATCTTGACGGATAAGAGAGCCAGGATATTCTCTTCTCCCAGCCGGTGATACGCTAGGGTGAAAAAAAACGGCTCGATCGTGGTCGTCAGTGCGAAGGCACATTACCCCAAAGAGCACAAACGACTCAAACTCCTGATCCGGCTCACGTGGTCAGCCTGGGCGAAGAAGATACGGCCATTCTCCCTATATACCGCGTCTGGGGGAGTTACTGGGTCTGAAACGCCTGTTTATCAAAGATGAAGGCAGCAATCCCACCGGCTCCTTCAAGGCCCGGGGACTCTCTGCCGCCATTTCCAAAACCCGCGAAATAGGTGTTCGAAAAGTGATCATCCCCACCGCCGGCAACGCTGGAGGGGCGATGGCTGCGTATGCGGCTCGTGGAGGCTTGCGCGCCTGTATCCTGATGCCGCGCGACGCCCCTCGCGCCAACGGGGAAGAAAGCCGCATGGCCGGGGCAGAAGTCCAGTGGATTGATGGCCTGATCAGCGAAGCCGCCGGCATGGCCGGAGAAAAAGCCCGCGCCGAAGGCTGGTTCAGCGAGCACTGACCCGCTCCGAGGGCATCCTCGCCGCCCCCGAGGGTGCAGCCACCCTGGCCGGCTTGTAAGGAACTGGTGCGCCAGGGCTGGGTTCATCCCGAAGAAACCATTCTTCTGCTCAACACCGCCCTGGGATTGAGGTATCTCGATCAACAGGACGAATACGAACAGGAGAACAACCTGCGCCCAGCAACCGTAGAAAAGACACACTCGAGCGAGCGATGAAGCCTCCCACAGGAGTGATCAGGGAGGTGCAATGACGTTATCGCAAACAGGTTGCTCTACAACGGCCGAGATCGCAGGCGGCCGGGATCGCAGACGTCTCGTCTGCCTCCTGGGATGGTGGACATCTTCCTGAGGAAGACATACCGCCGGCCTTTGGCCGGCCCTTTGAGCAGAAAAGACCCATAGCCTTGTACGTATCTCGCCTGGCGTCTGGAATCATCATGACCGATCCGCAGCCAGATGCTCGGATCGGTCATGGAACACAATCAACGTTTCTATTCCCGGTCGTTTAGCGAATTCTGTAGGTCACACTGACGGTGGCTGTGATCGTCATCTGCCCGGGTTGAATGGGAACTGCTGCCTGAGCGGCTCCTCCTGCTCCGCCACGACCAACCTCGGCATACACTACCGGCGCCGAGTCGTAGTAAGAGATGGTCATAATATCACCCAGTTGCACATTGGCCAGAGCGGCCAGTTCCCTGGCCTGTTCTGAGGCGCTTTTCATGGCGGCCGAGCGTGCCTGCTTGATGGCTTCGGTTTTATCAGCCAGGTCAAACTGGATGCCAGAAATGGTGTTCGCCCCAGCCGCAATCACCTGATCCAGCAAAGTGGCCAGTTGATCCAGATTGCGCACAGTAATGTAGACAGTGTTTTCGACCGCATAGGTCTTCTCACCCGTCGGCGCACCGCTCATGGGGTCATAGCGATCATATGGCCAGATGCTGAAATTCATGGTGCGAATATCCTTCTCATCCACACCGGCCTGTTTCAGCGCCTCAATCACCCGGCTGGTCTGCTGATTGTTGGCCGCAACGGCCTCTGCCGGAGTGACGGCTTCCGTCCGAACCCCGACAGAAATGTAGGCCACATCGGGGGTGATGTAAACCTGTCCAGTGCCGGTCACGCTCAACGTTCGCTCTGCAGGCTGTGAACCCGACACCACCGTTGGGCCACAGGCATTCAATGCCAACGCAACCAGTAAGAAAATGGCGATCAGTAACTTGCGGGTTTGCATTTTCCTCTCTCCTTGAAAGGGATATTCTGTGTATCTCAGACGCTGATAAGCAGAAAAAAGTTCCCCAAAATGCTTGCATGTTCCCTGCTTTGCCTGTAGAATAGCGGCACATTTGTTCTAAGAACTTCCATGCCAGTCAATTACCAGGACCTCTACGAACGCATCCAGGAGATCGGGCGGCAGGCACGTCAGCAGCGACAGACGCTCGCTGAACGACGAGCACAAGCGCGCGCTTTATTGCAGACCTATGCCACCGAACTGGAAACCCTGCGCCAGATCGTTGCCGATGTGGTTCAGATCGATCCCACCATGCGCTGTGCCCTGCCCCTGGACGAACCGTTGACCGCCACCCATCCCCTGCCCGAGCAGCCGGCCACGACCACCATTCTGGCGGTGGATGGCTCCCAAATCCCCCCCGATCGCCATGCGGCTCTAACCTTTGCCATGATCAACATCGGCGTTATCTGGATGCGCCCTCATTCTGGCCAGGTGCCCCAGACCGACATCGAAAGCCGCCTGCTTTATGGCGAGGAACTGTTTGAGGAAAACACCCTGCTCTCTGAGGGGACTCTCTCCCTGCAGCGCGATCTGCGTGAACGTACCCGATTGGCCGAACTGGCCACCCATCTGGAGAAACCGCTCATTGCCCTGACCGATGGCCCCATCGAACTGTGGGGAGCCAAGGGGGAAGATAGCCGGGCCTATGCCGAATTCGTTCGCCAGCACCGGAACGTCCTGGCACAGTTGCAGGAGCAACAGGTGATCCTGGCCGGATACGTGGAAAAGCCTTCGGCCAACCTGATCGTCCGTCTGCTGGAACTGGCCATCACTCCACGCCCTGTTCATCGCGACGCCCTGCTGGCCTCTCCCCTGCGTGGAGTGAGTGATCGCTGGCTGTTTGGAGAACCGGGTCGTCCCCTGTTGCGAGCCGGCCAGCGTTCGGCCGTGTTTGGCCTGCAATCGGCTTCTGCCCGGAATTACCGCGACTCGCTTGCTCTGCATTTCTTCTACCTGAATGTTGGCTCCGATCAACACCCCTGGCCGGTGCGGGTGGAGATCCCGCGCTGGGTGGCTGAAGACCCCGACAAACTTAATCTGTTACATCGGGCCCTGGTGGAACAATGCCACATGATGGGGCACCGACCCTATCCCTACCTGCTCCATCGCGCCCATGAGACGGCGCGCGTCGGCGCGGAGGAGAAGCAACAGATCGAAACCTGGCTGGCACTGGAACTGCGCCGCAACGACGAGGAAATGGACGCGCTCTCTCATAAACAATCTGCCAAACTACTGCCCGGCCGGGCCCGAATCAGGAGTGAACGATGAATGCACCTGTTCCAATTGGGCGATTGCTGCGCGCCGGAACCACTGCCTTCGTGGCGGGTTGCCGGGTGAGTCAGGGCACCCTGCCTCCCTTTGGGGCCTTGCTGCGCCTCCCTCTGGAGGCCACCTATCAGATATATGGGCTGATCTACGACATCCACATTGACGATGACGGCCTGGTGCGGCAACTGGTGACCGCTGAAAACGTCACCGAAGAGGTCGTGCGCGATAATCGGGAACGGCGCATCGTCCCGGTGGAGATGTCGGTGTTGGCGGTGGGATATGAGCAGGACGGCCACATCTATCATCTCCTGCCCCCGCGCCCACCCCTTAGCCTAGATGTGGTGTATCTGTGTACCGACGAGGAGATGGTTCGTTTCACGGAGCGACTAGGGTATCTTCGACTTCTGCTCCAGGCCCGCCACATCCCCATCGGTGAAGTCATCGCTGCCCATATCCTGCAGGTGCAGATGGCTCATCCCGATCCGCGCTGGAAGGAGCAGGTGATCCAGGAGATCATCACCTTACTGCGCGACGACTATTCGACGCTGATGGCCGTGTTGAGTGCGCTGAGTGAAGCAATCCGATAGAACGGAGGGATCATGCACAGGCGAACGCAGATCGGTTATCTGGTCGGAGGGGGACTCAAAGAGAACTTCCGCGTGCGGTTGACGGTTTCTCCACAAGAGGTGCAGGAAGGTGCGTTTGTAGTGATTCACAGCGGTAACTGGCTCTACTATGGCATCGTGACGGATATACGTCTGGGAGCGACCGATCCGCGCTTTGCCGATGAACACAGCGAGCATCGCTTTCCGCCTTTGATCGCCCGCGCCCTGCACGGGCAGACCCTATACGCCGACCTGGAAGTGCTCCCCACCCTGATGCTGGAGATCGGGCCAGAACCGGGCACGCCAGAATACCAGGCGTGGCGGCAGACTCTGACCGAAGAGCCGCGTCCACTGCCGATCAAACACATTCCACCCCATCATGCCCCGGTTTACCTGGCCGGGGAAGGCGATGTGTTTGAGATCTTCGGCAAACCCGATGAAACCCACTTCGTGGTCGGTTATACCCGCGAGCAGCGACATCCGGTCTGCCTGCACCTGGATCGCTTTGTGCAACGTTCTTCCGGCGTATTCGGTGCAACCGGCACTGGCAAATCCTTCCTCACCCGGCTGCTCCTGGCCGGCCTGATCCGACGCAATCAGGTCTCGGTGCTGGTGCTGGATATGCATAACGAATACGGCCTGGATGACATTGCCTCCGATACCCGCCAGACCGTCAGGGGATTGAAAAGCCTGTTTCCGGGCCGGGTGCGCGTGGTCGGGCTGGGCGCCGGCGCCACCATCCGCGGCCAACCCCCCGACTTCAACCTGGAAATCGCCTGGAGTGACCTGCAACCTGCCGACATCTTGATGCTATCCCGCGAACTGAACCTGACCGATACTGCAGCGACGGTGCTCGATGCTCTGGTCAAGAGTTTCTCCCCCTCAGAATGGTTCAGCCGTTTCATGGCCTTGCGCTACGAAGACGACGTGGAGATCACTGACGAGCAGGGCAAAACGCGCCGTGTTCCCCACCCGGAGAGTGTGGAGGCCTGGGCCAGCGAAAACGGCGTTCACCCCAAGGCCGCCCAGGCCCTGCATTCCAAACTGCAACGCCTGCATGGCAAGCCCTATCTGGTGAAGGAGCCGGCTGCCGATAGCGTTGGTCAGATCATCCAGGCCCTGGAAAGTGGTCAGCATGTCATCCTGTCCTTCGGCGCCCATGAAACCGATCTGGACTATCTGCTGGTTTCTAACCTGCTGACGCGCAAAATCCGTCAGACCTGGGAAAACAAGACCAATCGCTTTCGCTCCTCGGGCCAGAGTGCGGTGGAGCCGCGTCCCTTGTTGATCGTGGTTGAAGAAGCGCATAAATTGCTCAATCGCGAACTGGCCTCGCAGACGGCCTTTGCCACCATCGCCCGGGAATTACGCAAATATTACGTCACCCTGCTGATCGTGGATCAGCGCCCGTCGCAGATCGACGACGAGGTGCTCTCTCAATTGGGAACGCGCATCTCCGGCTGGCTGGGTGATGAGACCGACATCCACGCCGTGCTCTCTGGCCTGCCCGGCCGCGACGCCCTGCGAGGGATGCTGGCCCGCCTGCAACCCAAAGAAGAAGTGTTGATCATGGGTTGGGGCGTACCCATCCCATTACCGATCCGTTCGCGGCGCTATGATCCCGCCTTCTGGGAAGAGATCAGTGGTAGAAAACGTTCGGCGGCTACTGCCTTGATCGAATTGGGGCTGGAATAACGCTCCTGGTCGGCGCGGCCCGCCATGGGTCTGGAAAGAATCGCTCCTGAGGGGGCGATCCTGCCCGGTATTGGAGAGTCGGCCGGAGAGAGACGAAAATTCCCTTGTCTTAACCCTTGACGTTTTTTCTGAATCTCCTATAATCGCTTCCAATATGCTCGGTGCTGTGGTTGTAGTCATCCTCATCCTGGTGGTCCTCGTCATTCGCCTCGAGGGCCTGCGATGGGTTGGGATGGCTGCAGCGATACCCATGTAACCTGTTCCGATACTCCCAGACAGCCGCCCCGCCCAAAACGGGGCTTTTTTTCATATCTCTAATCTGCGAGGTGTCCTATGGGAATGCAGTCTAAATATATCTGGATGAACGGCGAACAGGTGCCGTTTGAGAAAGCCACCATTCACTTTCTCACCCCGGCGCTGCACTATGGCGCCGCCGTGTTTGAGGGCATCCGCTCATACAACACGGAAAAGGGCCCGGCCGTCTTTCGCCTGAAAGAACATGCCCAACGCCTGCTGCGATCGGCGGAAGTGCTCGGCTTTCGCGACCTGCCCTGGACCTGGGAGGAGGTGGCCGAGGCCATTAAGGACACAGTTCGGGTCAACGGCTTTGCGGATTGTTACATTCGTCCCGTGATCTACCTGGATGGTGGCGGCTGGAACCTGAATATTGACAATGGCAGGCCCTCCCTGGCCATTGCCGTGTGGGAGTGGGCCAACTATCTGGGTGAAGAAGCCCTGGAGAAGGGTGTGCGGGCCAACGTTTCGTCGTTCACGCGCCACCACCCCAACGTGATGATGACCAAGGCCAAGATCTCGGGCAATTACGCCAACAGCATCCTGGCCAAGACTGAGTCAGCCCGCCTGGGGTTCGACGAAGCGATCATGCTCGACCCGCAAGGCTATGTGGCAGAGTGCACCGGAGAAAACCTGTTCCTGGTCCGGGATGGACAGATCTTCACCCCTCCCACCGTAACCGTCCTGGAAGGGATCACCCGCGACACCATCATCACCATCGCCCACGATCTGGGGTATTCGGTGCACGAACGGCCGATCTCGCGCGATCAGTTATATACGGCTGACGAGGTATTTGTGTGTGGCACAGCCGCCGAGTGTATTGCCCTGCGCGAAATTGACTATCGCCGCATCGGCAGCGGCAAGACCGGGCCGATCACCCGTGCCATTCAAAACGTGTTCTACCAGGCGGTGCGGGGAAAACTTCCCCAATACGAATCGTGGTGCGCCTACGTCAACCCGCCGGACACCCCCTCCCTGTCCCAGACCACCTCGCTCGCCTCACTGAGCGCTTCTTCCTGAACCCGCAACGGGCGCGGCGGTCGAGGAGCAGATCTATCCCCCCTGGTCACCCGCAGATGTCCCTGTGCAAAAAGGCCCTCCTGAAGCAGGAGGGCCTGGCAAAGGGACGTGTTCCCTGTTTTCTCAAGGGGTGCTCTGGTAAAACGCCCCAACCTGAAGCAAGGAGGGATCGTTGACCGCCTGTGCGGCCAGCATCTGAGCCTGACGGGCAAAATTGGTGGCCTCCGCCAGAAGTTTCAGGGCATATTCGGGATTGTGGAAGCCCATGGAGTTTTCTGCCGAGACGAAATCCCAATAGAAGTGAGCCTTGCGATGGAGCAGGCGAGCCTGATCCAGCAGGGCTACATCGGCATCAGGCCTGGCAGCCGCCGCAGTAATCGCCTGGATGGCGTCAATGATGGCGTCTTCGGTGGCAATTTTGGTGTTATACACCTGGTCCTGGATCACGTTGACCCGTCGTACCACCGACTGCACGTCGGAATGGCACTGCCCACAGGAGAGTTCGGCCATGAGTAGGGGGCTTTTGACATCGTGGCTGGAGTATTTGGCGGCACCATCTCGCACATAGGGCATATGGCAATCCGCGCAGGCCACACCAGCGTTGTAATGGGTGGAAGAGGCCGTGAACATCTCATATTCGGGATGTTGCACCTTGATCATGGGCGTGCCCGCGTCTGGATACACCCAATCGCTGAACTTCTTACCATCTACGAGTTCGTTCTCATAGTAGTCCCACATCTCCTCGACAGTGGTGCCATGGCTCCAGGGAAAGACCAGCAGTTTGCCCGGGCCTTCAAAGTAGTATTCCACATGGCAATTGGCACACACCACAGAGCGCATCTCCTGGCGGGTGAAGGTGCGCCAATCTTTGCCCTGTGCTTTGAGGGCATTTTCCAGAGCCGGGTTGGTGACGATCAGGCGCATGGTGTTGGCCTCGTGGCAATTCGCACAGCCAATGGGATGGTTGATGAGAGGAGAGAGATCGCCAAAGAAGGTTTTATCGAATTCCTCCATGCCCATCTCAGCCCATAAGCGGGGAGCGTCGGCGGTTTTGCAGGAGTAACACGTCCCGGGGGTGCGCTTGGGGTCTTCTGGATTCAGGTTCAGACGTTTGGTTGCGCGTACATCGGTGAGAGAGTTCGCATGACCACGATCATCGTTGTAGTCTTTGCTAAACGGCATTCCCTTGAAGAGGATCTTCTGGCGAGGATCTCGTTCCAGCCAGGAAAATTGGGACGAGCCGCCGTAGGTGGTGGCAATGTTATTGGTGGCCGTCTTTTGGAAGGAAGCCCACTGATTGGGGAAGTTAATGCCCCACACCGATGAATCCGGTTCCATCGGCTGGATTTCAACCAGGGGTTGAACGCTACGCACCTGAGGAGGCTGGTTGCGCACATATACCAATACCCCAATCAGCGCCACGGCCAGCACTAGGGCGATCCCGCCAAGAATAAGCACAAGACTTCTCTGTTGCATGGTTCCTCCTTATCGAACTGGATAAAAGGTGGTATCTTGATAAGGTGACAGGGTCAGACCACGCGAGCCATGAGCCACGTCGCGATGGCATTCCCAACACAGGCGTTCAAAGGGCTGTGGGCCAGTCATCATGGTTTCTACCGTCTGGTTATGGCAACGCACACAGTTTTCCTGGACGATCGCTTTCGATCGCTCGCTCAGGCGGATGGCCGGCGGAGTCTGCCCCGTGCTAAAGATGTAGAGGTCGTGAAGCCCCTGCCGACTTTTTTCAACGTAATAGGCAATCGGGTTGTGATGAGGCAGGTGACAATCAGAGCAGGTTGCCCAACGGGAATGCGCCGCATGATAATAGCCTTCGTATTGGGCATGCATCACATGACAATTGTTGCAGGTCTCAGCATTTGTGCCCAGATAGGACCCGGCATCTGTTGTCTCGAGCAGGATACCGATGGCAACGACAAAGGCTACCACGGCAATCAGGGGAAAGAGGAGAAAAAACCGACCATACATAGGCTCACCCGGGTATAAAAAAAATTTCAGACTGCCCTCATTATACCATTGAGAGCAACTTTTTTATGTGACAAAAGTCACAAATCGGCTTTTGGGTCTACCCAGACCAGAGCAAAGGTCTACCGATGAGTTGCAGTTGTCAAGTCCTGGGACTTTGTAAGAATCGGAATGCGCCCTGTTGCTCCTGGGCAGTTGGCAAGGGACAATACCCACTCCCCCGGCCCGGCGGACGGCTGGGCAGGCAGCAGCGAAGGTTGTTCTCTTTGGTCATCGCCGCCCCTCAGGCCCGGGAGGCCAGTTCGGGGGAAGCGGGCCAGGACTTGGCCTCGGACGCCAGGCCGCGCGGCGGGCCGCCGTACCGAAAGCCCTTCAGGTCCTGCCCCAGCCGCAGGCGCAGGAGGCCGTAGCGCACAAACTGCCAGGTGGTAAGACCACCGCGTTGCTGCAGGGTGAGTTTCCAGGCCTGGCTGCTGGGGGAAATCGTTCCCGAACGGGGTTGCCGGACTGGACCGAACGCTACCCATGGACAAATCATCGCAGCCGGAAACCATGTTGCACCACGGGAGGCTTGCGCCACGCCAATGCGAATGGTACGGCTTGCGTGCCTGCCATTTTTGAGTATACTGTGAGTCAGTGACTTGCGCGGCTGTTTCCCCCGGGATGAACGATGGCCGCGCCATCGTGGGATGTTGCAGCGGACAGGGGCTTTGCCGCTAAAGGTCAGCGCTGCGAGCCAGCCGAGCAGGTTTTTGGCAAGGGAGTCTTGTCCGCACCGCCGCTGGCGCTAAAACCAACCGTTAGCCAGCGCAACGCAGTTCGACCGTGTGGCATGAAAACACAGAAAGGTGAATAAAATGCTCCAAGTCAGTCTAGAAGAAGCCAAGAGTCGCCTGCTTGAGTTGATTAATGCGGTACTGAAAGGCGGGTAGTCTCCCTCTTGAGAGCAGGTGTAATAAGAGATATACTTGCGGCACGTTGAAAGGAAGTATGGAGAAGTTGACTAAACCTGGAAAAGTTTGCCCCAACCCAGCTTGTCCGAGGCACGGGAAAGCGCAAATGTCCCAGAGCAAGCCCCATATTATCAAAGCCGGCAAAACTCGTAAAGGAGTGCAACGCTTCTTTTGTCAAGTCTGCGGTAAGTACTTTGTGGCAACCAGTGGAACGATTTTTTTATCGTAAACGCACCGCCGAGCACGAGATCGTAGAAACCCTGGCATTGCTGGCGGAAGGCAATCGGATGAGCAGTTTGGCGCGGGTCAAAGGGCATAAAGAAGATACGATTTTGAAGTGGCTGCGGGAGGCTGCCGATCATGCCGCCGAAGTCGAAGAAGTCTTGTTGAAGGAGGGCCGGATCCAACGCGGCCAATTAGAGGGCCTGTGGTTGTGCGTCAGCAACAAAGGAGAAAAAAAGGCCATCCCGAAACGGCGGAAAGTGGCCAATTCATCCGTTCGACCATGATAGATATGGATACTCGCCTGCGTGTGGCGCGCGCCATCGAAAAAGACGAAACCCAGGCCAGTGTGAACGTGTTCCAGATATTGAAACGGCGCGGCCATCCCGATGGACCGCCTCCGACTCTCTCGGATGGATGGGGCGGGATCGACCAGGCGATGATCGAAGTCTATGGTATGGGACCAGAATACAGTGGTCGGGGTCGCCCGCCCACCCGCAAGAAGCCCAAAGCAAACTGGCTCGATTTGCAACTGGTCAAACAACGCAATGAGCAGGGCCGTTTTGCCGAAACAACGCTCAAAGCGATTTTTGGTAACCTGGAGGAAGTCAGGCAGGTCTTGGGCGAAACGACCTCCTACATCGAACGCAGCAATTTGACCAGCCGCCTGTTCAATGGTCGTCAGGTTCGCAAGACTCTGGCTTTTTCCAAGAATGTGGAGTACCACCGCGCCGCCGCAACTTGGGAAGACCTGTACTACAATTTCGTCAAACCTCACAAGAGTCTGCGCTTACCCGTTTCAGATATTCCCGGTCGCAAATGGAAGCTACGCACTCCGGCCATGCCGCAGGTTTGACCGATCATATCTGTAAAGAACTGCTATATTCTATTCCTTTCAAATGCGAACTGCCCTCAAAAGGGAGACTACCCGGTGCGGAGGGGGAGGGGGATTGGCTTCGTCGCAAAGTTAAGATGCCGTTCCCGGGGAAACCGGAACCGGACAAATGTCGGCGGAACCTCCGTAGCCCTGTCATCGTCTATGTTTGCAGGAGGATGCCTATGGTGCGAATCTTTTCTCTGATTGGGCTGGTTGCCTTCCTGCTGGTGGCCTGTCTGCCCTTTGCGCCTCAACCTGCCCCAACCCAGGAACCCGACGGGAGTGCCATTCAGACCCAGATTGGCACATCCGTTGCCCTGACGCTCACCTCTATCTTCGAGACTCAGGTGGCAGGTTATACGCCCACTGCTGAGGATACGCCCACTCCTGTCCCGACGGCCACGCTGACGCCTTTGCCCACCTTTACGCCGTTTCCCACGTCTACGCCCTATCGTCCACCGACGGTGATTCCCACCACGCCTGCGCCTTATGCCTGTCAGGTGCTGAAGAAAACGCCGGCGGATAACACCGTCTTCAAGAAAAACGCCGATTTTGACATTAAATTCTGGTTGAAGAATGTGGGCACCAAACGCTGGGATGCGGGCATTGATCTCCTTTACGATAGTGGCACCAATCTCCTCAAGAATCCCAATTTTCGCTATGAACTGCCTGAAGTCAAACCCGGCGAAACGGTTGGACCGTTCCTTTTCGATGCCAGAGCCCCGAAGAAAGCCGGCACCTATGTGATGGTCTTGAAGTTACAGGGTCGCTTCTGCCTGCCGTATATTCGCATCATCGTCCAGTGAAATTTGATATACTTGCTTTATCCCCTCATAAGGAGCATAGATATGACCACCCCACCTCGTTGGGATATGAGCAATGTTTATCCTTCGCTGGAATCCAAAGCCTTTAAAGCCGCCACTAAAAAGTATGTGGCTTTGCTGGATGATCTCGAAGCGTTTCTCGGGAATGAGATCGCTCAAGCCGGCCCGAAGACATCGGTAAAGCGGCTGGGACAATACCTGGGGGAGGCGATCGATCGCTTCAATGAAGTGTATGAACTCGGTGGCACTCTGCACGCCTACGTGTATGCGTTTGTCTCGACCAATTCACGCGATGCGGTGGCCATGCGCACCCTATCTCAGTTAGAGCAGGTGCAGGTGCGCCAGCGCGTGTTGAGCACTCGATTTCAGGCCTGGGTAGGGAAATTGGGAATATCCAGGCTTCAGCAAGCCCTCCCGTTTCACCCATCGGCCCAGGCACATGCCTTCATCCTGCTGGAAATGGCAGAACAGGCTCGCTACCTGATGAGCGAGGCAGAAGAGTCGTTGGCCGCCGAACTCACCCTGAGTGGTGGTAATGCGTTTAGCAAATTGCAGGGAACGGTCACCTCGCAGTTGACCGTGGAGTTTGAACTGGAGGGGCAGATGCAAAAATTGCCCATGCCGGCTCTCATCAATCTACGTTCCCATGCGGATGAATCTGTCCGTCGTCGGGCCTACGAGGCGGAAAATCGAGTCTGGGAGTCGGTTAAGGAAACGCTGGCCGCCTGTCTGAATGGCGTTAAAGGTGAGACCATCACCCTCAACCGTCGTCGTGGCCGTGAGGATGCGCTCCATGCAGCGCTGGATGCGGCTCGAATCGATCGCGAAACATTGCAGGTGATGTTGCGAGCGATGCGCGAGTCCTTCCCCATGTTCCGCCGTTACTTCCAGAGCAAGGCTCAAAAACTTGGCAAGGAAAAACTGGCCTGGTGGGATTTGTTCGCCCCGACCGGCAAAACCGATAAGACGTACTCCTTTGACGAGGCACGGGATCTGATTCTGGAAACATTTGGCACCTTCTCCCCCGACTTACAACAGATGGCTCAGACTGCCTTTGACCGACGCTGGATTGATGCCGAACAGCGGGAAGGCAAATATGGGGGCGCGTTTTGCATGGGCATCCCGGCTGTGAAGGAGAGCCGCATCCTGGCCAACTATGACGGTTCCTTCGAGCAAGTGAGCACCCTGGCCCATGAACTTGGTCATGCCTATCATAACTACTGCGCCTACCAGGCTGGCAAGACCGAAATGCAGCAATTCACGCCCATGACTCTGGCCGAAACGGCTTCTATCATGTGCGAGACCATTGTGACTGAGGCCCTGCTGGCCCGGGCCACGGACCCCAGAGAGCAACTGGCGATCCTGGAGGCACAACTGATCAATGCTTCGCAGGTGATCGTGGATATTTACTCCCGCTTCTTGTTCGAGAAAGAGGTGTTTGAACGTCGCGAAAAGGCCGAACTCTCTGCCGATGAGTTCTGCGAGATCATGGAGCGCGCTCAGAAAGCCACCTACGGCGATGGCCTGGATGAACGTTACCTGCAAAAATTCATGTGGACCTGGAAGCCACACTACTACGAACCCCGCCTGTCGTTCTACAACTTTCCCTACGCTTTTGGCCTGCTGTTTGGCCTGGGACTCTACCGAATCTATCAACAGCGAGGCGAAGCCTTCATCCCAGAGTACAAACAATTGCTGGCCTCGACTGGCGAAGCCTCCGCGGCCGATCTGGCGGCTCGCTTTGGAATTGACATCCGCAAGAAACGATTCTGGGCCGATAGCCTGGCCATCATCGGTCGTCAGATCGAGCGTTACTGCGAACTGAGGTAAGACCCATCTGGTCTGCGGCAAACGGATGCATCCTGGCAGTGGACCCGACTATAGCTGATCCAAACGCAACGGAGGGATCTGCTCGAAAGATGGAACTCGCTGTCATCCCCTGGGAACAACCGACCCCTCCCAGCGAAGCCGATCTGCGCCTCCGCTTCGCTCAGGAGGGCCTGACCTGCTACGCCTGGTCCAATGGACCCTATGACACGTATGCACCCCACGATCATCCCTATCACAAGGTGCTTTACGTGCTGCGCGGTTCGATCACCTTTTATCTGCTCGATCTGGGCACAACCTGCGCTCTGAAAGCCGGCGATCGATTGAATTTGCCCGCTGGCACGCTCCATGCGGCTGAGGTCGGCCCAGAAGGGGTGGTATGCCTGGAGGCTCACAAACCAGCACGGGGAGGAGTCTGACTCGCCTGGGTGGTTCCAAATTCCCAATGGACAGCGCTGCCCATGGGTAGGGTTTTGCCATCCTCTTGCTGGCCGAGAGGCAACAGAACATGGAATTGACTGCCAGGCAGGCGTTTCTCGTCATAACCTTCGCTCTCCACCCAGATGCGTCCACCATGGGCTTCCACGATCCCCTTCGATAGCGCCAGGCCGAGGCCAATTCCCCCTCCTTTGAAGCGGCTCTTGCTGGTGGAGTGCCGATTCAGGTCACCAGGTTGATAAAACTTGGTGAAGATCAGATCGCGGAAGTCGCTATCCACTCCCACGCCGGTGTCGCTGACCACGATCTCCACCCCTCCGTTGGGCAAATCGTTGCGGCTCGGCGGCACCAGCCGACCGCTGATGTGAATCGCACCGCCGTTTGGGGTGAACTTGATGGCATTGTTCACCAGATGCAGGAAAACCTTTTGCAGGATATTCGGATCGGCCCGCACCATCGGTAAAGCCGGGATATTAATGGTCAGCAAGAGCTGCCGATCAGCCACGACTTTCTTTAAACCCATGCACACTTCGCGCACCAGCGCGGCCGTATCGACCGGCTGTAGATGAAGTTGCAGCGCTCGCGCGTCGATCTGAGCAATATCGAACATCGAATCCATGATCTCATGCAGGCGCAGCGTGCTCTTGTGCAAAGCGGCAATCATCGGTTTCAGGCTTTCATCCAGCGCAGGATGTTCCAACAACATCTCGATATATCCACGCATCACCGTAAGTGGCGTGCGCAACTCATGCGAAGCGATGGAGATGAAATCACTCTTGGTGCGGTCCAATCGTTCCAGGTCGCGATTGGCCTTATCCAGGTCGCGGTAGGCCTGGGTCAAGCGCTGATTGAGCCGCACCAGATGCTCCACCAGGCGGGCGTTTTCCAGGGCTACTGCGGTTTGATTGGCCAGAGCAGCCACCGTGACCAGGTCATCTTCATTAAAACGCTGCCCGGAGAGTTTAGCCCCCAGCGCCAGCATACCGATCCAGCGACGGTTCGCCACGATCGGCGCGTAGACTTCTGCCTCTAATCGGCTGAACCAGCGACGCTCTTGCAAACCCACCTCCTGAAATTTGGGAAGCAGATCCAGATCAAATTGCAAGAGCACTTTTTGCTCCCGTGCCAGATGGACGGCAATGGGATGCTCCTCATCCAGAACCAGAGGCGGGATCGAGCGTTCCTGCTCTGAACGCACCGCGCGCAGGCGGTAGAAGCGACGCCCATCCGGGCCAGTCTCTGCATCCACCAGGAACAGGAAGCCGCGTTGTAATTCCATCGCTTCCAGGATCAAGCCCACGGCTACATTTGCCAGACGCTGAATATCCAGGATGTTGCTAATCGACTCACTGTATTGATGCAACGTTCGGCTGGCATCGGTAACCTGAATATCCAGCATATCATCTACCACCCGCTGTACCACTCCTAACATGGGAGTGAAGAGCATGGCCAGCAAGATGGCTGTCGCCGCACCAGTGACCAGGGGATTATAGTTTGGTAGCGCCTGAAGCAGCGGCTGAACCCCCAGCGTGCTGATCAGATAGAAAACCACGATCAGAGAGGCCGTTATGACATAAATCAACACACGGCGCAAAACAAGGCGCAGATCGGGCAAGTGATGATTGAGGGTGGCATAGGCGATCAACGCTGCCGCCCCCAGTCGCAACGGCGCTCCTGCTATGGGCATATTACCAAACAAGAGCAGATCGTTCACACCGATCAGCAATAAGATGGGGACCCAATACGAAATCCGATTACGATGGAATGGCTGATGCAAATACCGCCGTGCTGCCAGAAAATGGCCGATCGTTCCGATGACAAAGATCAACCAGCCTAGCAGACTCCACCCCAGCAACACCCCTTCGCGCCTCCACGTCATCTGGCCATTGCTCCACAACACCTCGGGTAAAAGTGGGGTAAGTAGCGCCAACCCACCTAACATCACTGCCCAGGTGGCTCCTATCCACAGCCAGGTCCAGCCTTCCAGGCGCAGAAAGGCGCGCACGATCAAGATCATCAAAAACGCCAGAAAAAACGCCCCAAACATCTGGAGCGTGACAAAATCGTCCCCTCTCATGCGTGGGATCACACCCCTGCGCCAGAGGGCTTCCACCCCCTGGAGCATCATCCCTGCCACCAGATAGGCCGCGATCAACAAGGCAGCCAGATCCTGATTCGGGCGGCGTCGAATCACCCATACCAGCATCGCTCCGTAGAACGCAATGCCGATGAGCGTCCCCAAGAAGACCACGAATTGCGGTGTCAGCCCATGCATAAGAAAAGTATACCCGAAAATCCTCTCGCTCAACTTTGGGGTATCATTAAGGCATGGACACTCGACAACTTTCCCGCCGTGCTCGTGAACGCTTTGGCCTGGAAAGCCTGCGCATCCCCGATCTGGCCACCGCTCGTCAGATTGCGAGAGAACTGAACGTTTCTGCTGGTGAACTCTACGCCCTGGGATGGCTGGACGAAGCCCTGCGTCTTCTCCTGGACTATTTTGCCCCCTCTCAGCACGTTTCACAAGCCGCTTCGTTCCTGGACCAGAAACTGGGCGCGGCCTCGATTTACCTCACCCAACGAACCTTTGTCACGGAATTCCCCCCAAACGCCGTCTACCAGGGACTTCTTTCCCCGGAGGACTATCTGACTCGCCCTCTTGATCCCCCCGCTTCGCCTGACTGGAACGGTCTGCAGGCTTCGCTACGAGAACTGGTATTGATCCAGGTGCACAATCTCAATCCTGCCTCTCAGCCCCTGAAAGCATTGTTTGATGATACTCCACTGCGACCAACGGCCTATCCTGATGTCGTCAATGAACTGGATGAATTTTTCCGACAGGTAGCCCAGGCTCAGGGTGCTGGCGGTGAATCTCCCCTTGATCTTTTGCGCGCTCCAATTCTGGCCTCGCCCCATTCGCTGGAAGGCCAGATCCAGTTTATCATCCAGCGCTGGGGCAATCTGTTGGGAGATGAGTTTGTCCAACGCCTGCTACGAGCGATTGACTTCGTGCGCGAAGATGCGGTACGCCAGCATGGTCCAGTTGAGTTCAAGCCTGTCGCAGAAGTTCCGACCTATGCGGAGTATCCCGAATACGAGCGCTACAGCCCCGATCGGGAATGGATGCCGCGCCTGGTGCTGATCGCCAAGAACACCTATGTGTGGCTTGATCAACTCTCCCGTAAATACCAGCGCGAGATCACCCGCCTGGATCAAATCCCCGACGAGGAACTGGACTTGCTGGCCCGACGGGGTTTCACTGGCCTGTGGCTCATCGGCCTGTGGGAGCGCAGCCGCGCCAGCCGTAAGATCAAACAACGCATGGGTCAGGCAGATGCAGTGGCCTCAGCCTACTCCCTCTATAGTTACGATATTGCTGCCGATCTGGGAGGTTGGGAGGCCCTGGCGAACCTGCGCGGGCGCGCCTGGCAGCGAGGCATCCGTCTGGCTGCCGACATGGTGCCCAACCACATGGGGATCGACTCGATCTGGGTGATTGAGCATCCCGACTGGTTCCTCTCGGTGGATCATCCCCCCTATCCTTCCTACACCTTCAACTCCGAAAACCTTTCGGATGACCCACGGGTAGCCATCGTTTTGGAGGATCACTACTACGATCGAACCGACGCGGCCGTGGTTTTCAAACTGCACCACTATGAAACCAACCGAACCCGCTACGTCTATCACGGCAACGACGGCACCTCCTTTCCCTGGAACGACACTGCCCAACTGAACTACCTGAACCCGGAAACCCGTGAGGCGGTCATCCAGACCATCCTGAACATTGCCCGCAACTTCCCGATCATCCGCTTCGACGCGGCCATGACCCTGGTCAAGCGGCACATTCAACGTTTATGGTTCCCCGAACCTGGTGCAGGAGGGGCCATTCCCTCGCGGGCCGAACATGGCCTGAGTCGGGCCGAGTTTGAGGCACTCATGCCTGAGGAATTCTGGCGACAGGTGGTAGACCGGGTGGCCGCCGAAGTGCCCGACACGTTGTTGCTGGCCGAAGCCTTCTGGCTTATGGAAGGATACTTCGTCCGCACGCTCGGAATGCACCGGGTATACAATTCGGCCTTTATGCACATGTTGCGCGATGAAGAAAACGCCAAATATCGCCAGGCGATCAAGAACACCCTGGAATTTGACCCGCGCATTTTGCAGCGCTACGTCAACTTTATGAATAATCCTGACGAGAAAACGGCGGCCGAACAATTTGGCAAGGGAGATAAATACTTCGGAGTATGCGTTCTGCTAAGCACGCTGCCGGGGCTGCCGATGTTTGGACATGGACAAATTGAGGGCTTTTACGAGAAATATGGCATGGAATACCGCCGCGCCCGCTGGGAGGAAACGCCGGATGAGGGTTTCATCCGCTACCACGAGCAGATCATCTTCCCCTTGCTCCATCGGCGGCACCTGTTTGCTGGGGTAGATAACTTCTTCCTGTACGATCTGTTCACGCCTGAAGGCGTGGTTGATGAAAATGTCTTCGCCTATTCCAATCGGGTGGGAGATGAACGGGCGCTGGTGGTCTATCACAATCGCTTTGCCGATACGCAAGGCTGGATCCGCATATCTGCTGCGCGCCGGCAAGATGGTCATCTTCAGCAGGTTTCGCTGGTGGAGGGACTGGCGCTTCCGACAGATGGGTTTGTCCTTTTTCGAGATAGCATTGCCCAAAAAGAGTATATCCGCTCCTGCCGCGACCTGGCCGAGCGTGGACTCTACGTGGAATTGGGGGCCTATGCCTGTCACGTCTTTCTCGATTTCCGCTTTGTAGAGGGCGAAGCGTGGAAACGGGTGCATGATGCTCTGGGTGGTCGCGGTGTACCCTCCATGCAGGCAGTCTTCGATGATCTGAGTAGTCGTGCTCATCCTATCCCAGCGGTTGCGACAAAACCTGACACCCCGGCCCGGCGCAAACGAAGCCAGCGCGCTCCTTCGACCTCAGAAACCCTTGAAACATCCCGCCGAAGGGTGGGTAAGCGTTCCCGCCGCAAAAAATTGACCGATTGATCGGTGCTTAACCGATGAAAAACAGGGCACCGCCCCGGTGCAGGACCGAAGCGGCGCCTGTTTGCGCTGTGGCGTCCGATAATCTCTACTTGACCGAGAGGAGGGATGCCACAGCGCAGGGGGTCAAACAACTATGATCCATGATGGACATCACCTCCTCTGCTAAAGGATAGCGGTTATGTTGATGTTCTCCCCCGTCTCTGTTGGTGGCAGTATGACATACTTTTACAGGCATGTCAATAGTGAACGGGACATGCTTATGAAACTGTAATCCGCCAGACGTCACCTGCTGGCATTCTCGCTTTGGCTGATAGCAGGACACTCCCACTTCGCAGAGATCCTGACAAGATCATCCAGAAACGATCTATCGCCCGGCAGGCGGCCAGGGGATGAGGACGGGCGTGGTGTAGCCGTGCTTTTCCACAGCATACAGATTGCCGCCAGAAGGAGCAGGACAACCAGCTTCGTCTTTAACTGTATACGAGGTGTCGTCTTGCGCAGGCAAAGAGACGGGCCACCAGAGCAAACGCCCTCCCTGGCAGACGAATAATTCCAGGAAATATCCCCGGTCATCATCGGCGGTCATTTTCACTTTTTGCCAGGTGATGGTGACCCACTCTCCATTGCGAGTGGCCTGGACGTTTTTAGGAGGTTTATACAACACACTCGGCCCGGGTAATCTGACCGGAAAGTAGGGAAGTGCACTGACCTCCCCTACGACTTCGATCACTGAAGGCGCCACCCAGCACGAGTAATGCAGTTTGTCAAATTGCACATATAACCAGCCACTGTATTGAAACCGTCCACGGGCAAAGCCCTGATCTCCAGGATAGAGATCAGCAGCGTGAAGATAGGCTTTTGCCGGTCCATAACGGCAATGAGCCTGTTGCGTCACTCTTACTCTGGGCAGATCTGGGGTAAGGGTGGGGGTGATGGTGGGGGTTTCCGTCTCAGTAGGGGTGGGAGTGGGTGCGGGCGGCGTGGTTGGCGTGGCCGATGGACGGGGGGTGAAGGTCAACGTGGATGTAGGGATCGCGGGGGACGGAGGGAGTGGACTACGAAGGGAATCTGTTTCAATCACAGTCGCTATCGGCGATTCAACCGGCCCGGCCGGTGAAGGAAGGGCGCTGCATCCCATCAGGGCCACACTCATCAGCAGAAGGAAGGCTGGTTTGGTTTTCATGTTTGTATTGTAATTCAATTCAAGAGCGGGAGAAGAGGAGAGTAGGAGAGCGGAAAAGCAGGAGAGCACCAGACCAAGAGACCAAGAGACTATCAGACTAAGTGACGAATCAGCGTATAATTGTGCTCCGTAAAATTTCCTGTATCCAGTCGGTGGAGGAGGTCTTATGAACGACAAGATTGTGATGTATGGCACGTCATGGTGCCCGGATTCACGGCGTGCGCGCGCTTTTCTAGATCAACATGGCATCTCTTATGAGTACATTGATCTGGACGAGCATTCCGAATATGTGGAATTTGTCAAGAGCGTCAATCAGGGCAAACGCGTGATTCCTACCCTGGTTTTCCCGGATGGGAGCACGATGAGCGAACCTTCAAACCCGCAACTGGCGGAAAAATTGGGAATTGCACTTGAATCCTGATCGATTTCGTTGGCAGGATTTGCCGCTTCATCCTCTACTGGTCGCCGCCTATCCTTCTCTGGCCCTGCTTGCGGCTAACCTGACGGAAGTCAACCCGCAGGTGGTGTGGCGCCCCCTGGCGGTCTCCGTAGCCGTGGCCGCGGGATTGCTGTTCCTGCTCCGGCTGGTGTTGCGAGATGGGCAACGAGCCGGCCTGATGGTCACGTTGCTGATGGTTTTGTTTTTCTCCTATGGGCATCTCTACACTCTTCTGGAAGATGTCAGCGTGGGGGGCGTTTTGCTCTTCAGACACCGGACGTTGTTGATCGCCTGGACGTTGATTGGTCTGGGTGGGGTGTGGTTCATCCGAAGTCGCGCGGAGGTGGGAAGGAACTTAACGCCCGGGCTGAATCTGGCCGCCCTGGTGCTGGTAATCATGCCCCTGGTCCAGGTGGGGATTCCGATGGCCCGCCAGGCCTGGGGAGCCGTTTCAACGCCGGGGGAGCAGAAAAACACCTCGGGGCCGGCAGCCCTGTCTCCGTCTTCCCCCGATATCTACTACATTATCCTGGATGCCCACGGCCGGGCCGACGTGCTGGCTCAGTATAGCGATTACGATAGTCAGGATTTTTTGAGGAGGCTGCAAGAGTTGGGGTTCTATGTGGCCGAATGCAGCCAGGCAAATTATTCGCTCACCTTGCTCTCGCTGGCTTCATCACTCAACTACACTTATCTGGACGATTTGATGAACGCGCCAGGCGCTCTGGACCTGCAGAGGGCTATCCTCCAGAGCCGCATTCGGCGCTTTCTTGAGGAACAAGGCTATCGGACGGTGGCTTTTGCGAGCGGCTTTCGATTGACGGAGTGGACCGACGCAGACGAGTACTATCAGCCGGCCTCCACAGGGGGGACGGAGTTTGAAGCCCAATTGCTGGAGACTACGCTGTGGAAGCCGTTTGTGGACATCGGCCTGCTCCCCGAATGGGACGCTTATGCCGAGAATTATCGTGACCGCACTCTGCTGACTCTGCAGATGCTCAAACGCCTGCCGAGTCATCCTGGACCCAAACTGGTTTTCGCCCACATCATTCCTCCTCACCCCCCTTACATTTTCGACGCTCAGGGGAATTTTCGAGACGTCCGATTTGGCGAGCACAACAAGAAGGACCTTCCTCCCCAGGAGATGTTGCTTTTGTATCGCCAACAGGTGGAATTTATTGATCGCCAGATACTGGAGGTGGTACGGACGATCTTGGCTGAGTCAACCGTTCCACCAATCATTATCCTTCAGGGCGACCACGGCCCTCTGGTGCGCGATAAGTTCATTCGCATGGCTATCTTGAACGCGTACTACCTGCCCAAGGGGCCAGATGGGCTCTACCCGACGATCTCACCGGTCAATACCTTCCGGGTGATCTTGAACGAATATTTCAATCAAAATTTGCCTCTGCTCGATGACATGAGCCGCTATTCCCCTGACTATCGGACGCCCTTTGACTATCGGGTTGTCCCCAATTCATGCAGTCCCTGACTTGCCAGGATTGAGAGGTATCGCAGGCAAATATGAATTTCACTTCCTACGACTTTTTGCTGTTTTTTCTGGTCGTGTTCATCCTATACTGGCTGGCCGGTCATCGGACGCTCCAGAATGTCATCCTGCTGATTGCCAGTTATGTGTTTTATGGCTGGCTTCATCCCTGGTATGCGGTGTTGCTGGGAGCATCTACGCTGGGGGATTATGGAATCGGGCTGGCCCTAGAAGGCGCTCGCGACAAACGGCGCTGGGTGTGGGCGAGTCTACTTCTGAATGTGGGGGTGTTGGCGTTTTTCAAATATTTTCATTTTTTTGCTCCTCAGGTCACCGCTCGTCTTGTTGCCTGGAATTGGCCTGCCTGGTGGGTATCGGGAATTGTCTTGCCGGTGGGGCTGTCTTTCTTCACACTCAAGAAACTGGCTTACATCCTCGATGTGGCCCAAGGGGTGCTCCGTCCTGCACGCAACCTGATCGAGTTTGCTTTATTCGTGGCCTTTTTCCCTCAGATCACGGCCGGCCCAATTGATAGGGCCCAAAAACTGTTGCCCCAATTTCAGGTGGTGCGACGCTGGCGAGGTGAGTATTTCTATCAGGCCTGGCCGTTGCTGGTGATGGGATTTTTTAAGAAGTTTGTGATTGCGAATAGCCTGGCGCCAACGGTCAGCCGGATTTTTCATCTGAGCAACCCCAGCGGGGAATTGGCTCTGGCTGCCGCTCTGGGGTTTACCCTGCAAATTCTGGCCGACTTCTCTGGATATACCGATATTTCCCGCGGCCTGGCATATTTATTTGGGATCGAAACTTCTGAAAACTTCCGTTCGCCCTATCTGGCGTTGACTCCTTCGGAATTCTGGAATCGCTGGCATATCAGCCTCTCGACCTGGCTGCGGGATTATATTTTCTTCCCGTTGCGACGCTTCTTACTGCGGCGGTATGCTCATCTGCCAGGTGCTATATTGCAGGCTATTCCTCCGATCATAACTATGGCCATCAGCGGGCTGTGGCACGGCGCCGGCTGGAATTACCTGGCCTGGGGCTTGCTGTATGGTGTGGCGATTGCCGTGTACCAGAGCCTGGGCCTGCGTGGCGATTGGCGTCCGCAACATCGGGTGGGAACTTTCCTGGCCTGGCTGGTGATGTTTTCGCTGACGGTGTTTGCCTTTCTACTCTTCGCTGCTCCCTCCCTTGCCTGGGTTGCCCACGTGTTTCGCCAGCCTTTCTTTGGCAGCATCGAACAACAGGCGGTGGCCCTGGTAACGTTCTCGCTGACGGCAGTATACTCGATCCCTCTCTTGCTCAAAAAGGTGCTTGACCGATTCTTCCAACCCGCCTCCTGGGCACATTCGATGTATTATGCTCTGGCCACTCTGGCGATGATCGTGTATATCAACTCCCAGACTCCTGATTTCATTTACTTCCAGTTCTGATGAGAGCCTTCGTTCAATATGCCCTTGTGCTGATACTCTTGCTGGTCGCTTCGTGGATTTTGATCCCCTTCCGCTATGGCGAGAAGTATCCGCGCCAGATTGGACCCTCGTTTGACCCATATGTTCGTAAAGTTCACCAGAATCAGGTCAATGAGCAGAAACCCGATCTGGTTTTGCTGGGCGATTCGATGCTCGATCCGGCCGTGGACGCGGCCCTGCTGGAGCGCCTTCTGAATCGAAAGGTGCTGCTGATCGGCCGACCTGGATCGGCTTCGACGCTATGGTATCTGATTGTCAAACATAACATTGTCCGCGCCCGGCATCGGCCTCAGGCATTGATCATCTTCTTCCGAGGCACGATGATGACCGTGCCGGCCTATCGCGTGACCGGGCGGTATTTTGAGCAGATTGATGAATTCGCCAACTCTCAGGACGAGGAATTAATTCAAAAGGCCTACCTCCAACCCATGAATCGCCTGGAGCGGCTGGCCGAGCGCTATTTGCCCCCCTATGGTTCTCGCTGGAGAATACGCCAGGAAATTGACGCGCGTCTGCGTTACACTCTGCCCGGTCTGCTGGCTGGTTGTGATCGGGCCTGTATGGATTATGCCATGGAGGTCGTGTTTGGCAACGAGAATATGGATTTGACTTTTCTGAGCGATGCGATTGCGGCGGCAGATGATTATCTGTATACCCGCACTGCTCTGGATTTCGATGCGCAGGTTGAGCGATCGCTGTTGCCCGATCTGATCCGCCTGACAGAAGAACGGGGAATTCGGTTGGTGCTGGTGCGCATGCCTGTTCTGCGGTTCAGCGAGCCGGGCTCGGAGCCGGCCGGATTGCGAATCTATCATCAAAAGATGGCTGCCTACCTGGCTCAACGGGGGGTCATTTACCTGGATTATCATCATCGAAGCGAGTTCACCCCTCTGCACTTCGACGATCCGCTCCACCTGAATCCGGCCGGAGAAGCAATCTTCACGCCCCTGCTGGCCGAGGACCTGAAACGAACGTTAGAGCTGCCCTAGCCTTTGTCTGCCATGATACCGTGAATTCGGGAAGCGTTACTCGCCGTTTTTTACCGCAGAGATCGCTGAGATCGTAGAGTTCCTTTGTCTTTCTCTCTGCGTTCTCCGCGTGCTCTGCGGTCAGAATTTCTTATCCCGAACTGAGGTATGATAGTCTCAGAGGGGCAAACTCTTGCGCGGCCAGGGGGGATCTTACTTTGCCATCTGAGTACAGGTTGGGGATCTATAAAGATCAGCGCGTCTGGCGACAGGGGTCAGCAATCAGGCGAGGGATCGGTGGCTGGTCAAAGACTTCGTAGATGGGCTGGCCATCCCATTCTGGGGGGAGGGGAAGACCCAGGGCGTAGGCTACCGTAGCGGCAGTATCCACAATGTGAACCGGGCTGGTCAATCGGCCAGGGCGAATGCCCGGCCCGACTACAATCCAGGGGATGGTGGTCTCCCCCGGTGCGTCCCCACCATGACTGTGACCCACTCCCCCGTGATCGGCGGTGACCAGGATCAGGGTGCTGGAACGTTGTCCGCTCTCTTCTAGGGCGCGCAGGATGACACCCAGGGCTTGGTCGGCACGGCGAAAGGCGGCCAGTTGGGGTGTGCTCAACCAACCCCATTCATGTCCAGCCAGGTCGGCTTCGTAAAAGTGGATGAACAGCACATCAAACCCTTTTTGAATCTGAGTCACGGCCAGGGCGCCAATCGCGGCATCGGACTGGCGAACGTGAAAGACCTGGGTGTTTTCGAGTTCGGTCACCTGACGCAGTTTTTGCTTGCCCACGATCATGGCCGTGTGCAAACCGGCTTGGTGGGCCAGTTCAAACAGATCAGTTCCCAGAGCATAGCCATTTTCAGGGACGTATTCGTTCCAATAGACGCCATGTCGCGCCGGGCACATGCCGCTGAGCATCGAAGCATGGGCCGGCAGAGTGGAACTGGGCAGGACGGTTTGAGCGTTCAATTGATAGGCTCCCTGCTGCATCAGTCGAAGCACGTTTTCCAGCGGCGCCACGTCAATCGCATCCGGGCGTAGACCGTCGAAACTGACGATCAGGACGCGTCCCACCGCCGGCCGCGGCATAGAGGTTGGCGTGAGCAGCGCAGCCGAAGGAAGCGAGAAGGGAACGTCTGGTAGAGGGGACGGAAATGCCTGGGGGGAAGTGGAGGGGATCGCCGGAATCTCCACCGGCGGAGCCGCCGCATTCGCCGGGGCACAGGCGATCAGCAGGACGAGCAGCAACAGGGAAACCAACCCTCTTCGTTTCACCAGCATCCCTCAACATGGAGCGATCATTTCAACATCGGCATTTTGATCCCATGCCGTTTGGCGGCGGCTATGGCGATCTCATAGCCGGCATCGGCATGGCGAACAATCCCCAGGCCGGGATCGGTGGTCAAGACCCGTTCCAGGCGACGGGCGGCTTCTGGTGTGCCATCCGCCACGATCACCATGCCGGCATGTTGCGAATACCCAATTCCTACCCCACCACCGTGATGAAAGGCCACCCAGGTGGCTCCGCCTACGGCATTGAGCAGAGCGTTTAGAATGGGCCAATCCGAAATTGCATCGGAGCCATCCTGCATGGCTTCCGTCTCACGATTGGGGGAGGCGACGGAACCGGCATCCAGGTGATCGCGGCCAATGACGATAGGGGCTTTCAACTCACCACGGGCGACCATCTCGTTGAATTTCAGGCCAGCCTTCAGGCGTTCGCCATAGCCCAGCCAGCAGATTCGGGCCGGCAATCCCTGGAACGGGACTTTTTCGCGGGCCAGAGTCAGCCAGCGACGCAGATGATCGTCCTCGGGGAAGAGTTCCATGACGGCCTGATCGGTCTTGTAGATGTCCTGCGGGTCTCCTGAGAGGGCCACCCAGCGGAAGGGACCTTTGCCCTGGCAGAACAGGGGACGGATATAGGCCGGCACAAAACCGGGAAACTCAAAGGCATCGGTCACGCCGTAGTTGTAGGCCTGCTGGCGAATGTTGTTACCGTAATCGAACACCTCAGCCCCGGCGCGATGGAAGGCCAGCATGGCTTCGACGTGTTTGGCCATGGATTCCAGCGCCAGCCTCTTGTAACGTTCGGGATCGGTTTTGCGCAGTTCAGCCGCCGCAGCCACAGAAAGGCCAGAGGGGATGTACATCAGGGCATCGTGAGCCGAGGTTTGATCGGTCACCACATCGGGGACGACGCCGCGTAGGGCTAGTTCGTGATATACCTCAGCGGCATTGGCAATGAGACCAATCGATTTGGGCACCTGCTGCCGAAGCGCTTCTTCAACCAGGGTCATGGCTTCTTCCAGGTTGTCTACCACCGTATCTACATAACCCATTGCCCGTCGGCGCTCGGCGCGTTGGGCATCAACTTCCACGATCAGGCCGACGCCCTCGTTCATGGTGATGGCCAGGGGTTGAGCGCCTCCCATGCCCCCCAGGCCAGCGGTGAGCACAAACCTGCCTTTGAGTGAACCCCAGCCTTTCAGACGGGCCAGAGCACCAAAGGTCTCATAGGTGCCTTGTAGAATGCCCTGGGTGCCGATATATATCCAGCCGCCGGCGGTCATCTGACCATACATGATCAGCCCTTTGCGGGCCAGTTCGTCAAAGTGTTCCCAGGTGGCCCAGTGTGGCACCAGGTTGGAGTTGGCAATTAAGACGCGCGGCGCGTCGGGATGGGTCTTGAAGATGGCCACCGGTTTGCCGGATTGCACCAGCAGGGTTTCATCTTCCTCGAGGTTGCGCAGGGATTCAAGGATGGCATCAAAACATTCCCAGTTGCGGGCCGCCTGACCGCGTCCTCCATAGACCACCAGGTCTTCTGGCCGTTCGGCCACATCAGGGTCCAGGTTGTTCTGGATCATGCGATAGGCGGCTTCGATCAACCAGTTTTTGCAGGTCAGGGTCGTTCCTCGGGGAGCACGAATGATTCGCGGACCAGACATGGCGTTTCTCCTTTTAGGTAGGGAGAGCATGAGAGCGTAATGCCAACTTTAGTTGGTGAGGAAACCACGGAGATACGGAGACACGGAGGTTCTTTGGGAGGGGAGGAGAGAGGAGAAGGGAGAGCGTGAGAGACCACCAGACCACCCCGGTGTCAGGGAACAGTGTAAATCACGGTGTTGCCGGATCGGAAGAGCAGCGGTAGATGCTGCTGGAATTTCTGTTCACGCACCCGATAGGTGGTCCGCTCCAGGGTTCCTACCACGATGTAACGCACCTGATAACGGTCAAGGATTTCCCAGGCAGTGGTCCAATCCGAGGTCTCGTAGAGCGTTCTGATGTCGGCTTCACGCGTCCCATGAGCGGACCAGTCACCACGCCATTGAAATTCGTGCCAGGGCCAGCCCAAAACGGTGGGCAAACCCGTATAGGTGGCAATGCGCGCATGGTCAGAGTAACTCCCACCAATGGCTTCGGCAACCACACCCATCGGCGCAGATTGCAGGTAGTGAATGGCCGCCGCATCGTCGCTCCAATAACGGTTCAGATGGGCCGAAGCGTCAAGCGTATAGCCTTCAGGCGGGCGGAAGTTGTGGGTGCGATTCAGGAAGGCCAGCACAGGGTAGATCAGGCCCACCGCCAGGACCAGTCCCAGGACAACTTGCCAGAGCGTTCGCCTGATGCCCTGCAGGGAGTGGAGAAGCACAACCGAGCCAAAGGCGGCTACAAGGGCCCATAATTGCCACGCCTGGTAGTAGAACTTGAAAATGGTGTTCATGCGGGTTAGAAAGGCATCTCGCAGGTAGAAAAATTCGGGTACCAGAACCAGCAACGAGGCGATCAGGGCAAGGATCAGGGCAAATGTCGTGGGAGAGGTGGGGCGCCAGGCCGCAACGAGAGCAACCACGCCAGGATCATCAGAAGAGTCAGGCGGCGGGGGGGCAGGACGCCGAACCAGAAGCAACGATAGGGTGAGCCAGATCAGGATACCCAGAGTGGCCAGTCCACCGAGATAGGAGAGCCGACGGAGCGTGGCCACCCGAAACAGGGCAAAGAAATCCGGCTGCCCCTGTTGCTGCAGGAACTGCGTCGCCACCTCGGGCAGGGCAAGATGGATCAGCAACGCCAGGAGCCAGGAAGCGGCCCAGAGACCCAGGATCAGGCCCAGGGTCCAAATCAGAGCCGTGCGGTGGGGTGGAGAAACGTCAGGGCGGCGGATCAGGTCTATCAGGTAGGCAAAGATCGGGAGGAAGAGCGTCCCCCACATCACCCAAAGATGAGCGCCGCGGGTCGGGTTGACCAGATTGGGCAGTAGACCGCCGGCCTGGGAGGAGAATCCCAGGTAAAACGGCAGGTAGAGGAGAACAGAGGTCACGGCCAGCAGTGCCCCCAGCACAATCCCCTCCGCCCAGGGGATATGGCCTTCGGAAAAGCGCGGTATCAGGCAGGCTACCAGGATCAGCACGGTGATGGGGAGAATATCCCAGGTGTTCAGGAAGGCCAGGCCACCCAGCACCAGCGCCGTTACCAGGAGATGATGAGGGGAGAGAGGCAGATCAAAGCCATACAGCCGCAGCCGACCGCGCCAGCCGCCCAGAAAGAGGTTCAACGCCAGGCCAATCCCCAGCATGTTGAACGGCAGGGCCAGGACATGCGGGTGCAGATCGCCTAGAACAAAGGAGAAGGCCGGAAACTCGTCAATCACCTCCTGATGATTGCCGTTCAGGTCGAAATCAGAGATGACCCGAGAGGCGCGCCACCACCATAAATAGCGTGACGGCCATCCCCCCGAACCATCGGGCGGCAGGTTTAGGTCTTTGATGTTCAGCCAGGTCCAGAAATTGAACGCGGCAGGGTCGCCCGGCCAGAACCAGCCCAGGCCATGCAACACTTCCAGCAAGCCCTCCAGATTGGAGAGGAAGAGCAAAAATAGCGGCGCCAGCAGGGCCCAAGTGGCACGGGCAGAGGGGGAGAGTCGGCTGGCCAGGCGCGGTTCAAGGGTCAGCAGGGCATACAGGATGCCATAGGCCCCCACCGCCGCTAGAGCAAACACCAGCGCCAGCATTAGGTTGAAGGCCAGGTTGCCAGATACGCCGGTCAAGCGGGCCAGCATGGCCGCCAGGAGGTAACCAAAGTGATAGTAGGAGATGGCATATCCTGACATCCAGGGGTCGTGAGCCGGCAGGGTGGGGGAGCGCAGGATGGCATTGAGGAAGGCCAGTTCCATCGGCTTTTCGGTGCCCACCGCTTCGGGAGCACAGGCGCGCACCAGCGTCATGAAGGCAAAACAGGCCAGGAAGAGCAGTTCGGTGGTGATCACTACAGCGCGTTGGGCGGAAAACCAGGAAGCCAGGTTTCCTCTGGATTCGACGGAAAACATCCGCCAGGCGAGCCACGCCAGGACAATCAGGATCGCCAGAGCGAATAACAGACCACCAAGGTCGTTGCGCAGCAATCCCAGCGAAGCCAGAATCCAGAATAGCCAACCCCAAAACAACAGGCCGGCGGCACGGGCCAGGGTGTAGCCCCGATCCGGCAGGGCTGGTAGCAGGCGGGCCAGAAGCGGAAAGGTCAGCCAGCCAATGAGAGAAGAAGCAAGGTACCAGGTGAGAAAAGCGATCATGCAGGCTCAGATCTGAGGCAGGGATAGGAATTTCACTAGACGATGATATGCCAGGATCGGATTGGCATCAGAATGGGTTTGCACGATTTGAAACCCATGCCGAAGATAGAGGCGCAGAGCCGCCTGATTCTCCATCCCGACCAGCAGGGACACTTTCGGTAGAGAACCGTTCCACGCCAGATGTTCCACATGCTGTAACAGACAGGTGCCGATCCCCTGGCGCTGCGCTTCGGGCAGGACAGCCAGATTGCTCAGGTAATATTCATCGGAGAGGCACTCCGGGCCTTTCACCAGAGAGAGGCCGCGGCGAACAAAGTCAAAGACGCGCCGGCCCAGGGCATGAGGAAGATGACGTGCCACGCTCAGGCTCAGCCTGAGAGCGAGTCGGCCCGGGAAAGCCACTGCCATACCCAACGGTTGCCCTGCCCGTTCTGCAATCCAGGCCTGGCGAAAACCAAAGCGACCGGCATCGCACAGAAACAATCGGCGGAGGGCCCGCTCAGCCAGGTCGGGTTGCTCGCCGAACAGATACGTGCCCACCTTTCCTAGGGAGAGACGGAGCAGAGTCGCGGCAATCGATGCATCTTCCTGACGTGCCGGACGAAGGGTAATCCCATTCATCGTTTCAGGGAAGGACTTCATAAATCACCGTTTGTCCATGGCGAAACACCTCGCGCCAGAAGCGGCCGTTGTAGGTTTCAAATTTGTTCAGGCCACTGCCGGGGTAATACACCTGCTCTACCTGGCCGACGATGATATAGCGGACGTTATACTTTCTCAGGAAAGCCAGGGCTTCTTCGACCGACCTGGTGCGGTAAAAGGTGGCGATCTCGGCAATGCGATTTTCCACGATCTGTGGCGCAGCGAATCCACGCTGCTGTCGCTGGTGCCAGTTCCAGCCTACCACGCCGGGCAGGCCGGTGTAGATCGTATAGCGAGTGCACCAGCGATATTCCGGGCAGTTGCCCTCCACGATCACCGGTGACCCCGGCACGTGGTCCTGCATCCAGCGAATGGCGCGATAGTCCTGGCCCAGATCCATGGTCACCGAGTCCCAATAGGTGGCGGTGGCCATGTAAGTCATCGAGTCCAGCGTATGGGGTGCGGCCTCATTCATGCGGTCGCGCACCTTATCGGGGATAGCGGTCAAGGGATAGAGGGCGGCGCCAGCCACCAGCACGCTCAAACCGACCTGCCAGAGGGTGCGCCATTGGGGCAACCAGCGGGGGACCCAGGGGAGAGTCCAGGCCAGGGCGCAGGCCGCGCTGATCGAGAGCAACGTCCAGGCCTGGAGATAGAACTTGAAGACCGTATTCATGCGGCCAATATCCCCGACCACCACCACCACTTCCACTGCCAGGGTGAGCAAGAGAGCAGTGCCGATTAGGAAGAGCACCCCGCGCCGGGCATCGGATTGATCGGGGCGCAGGATCAGCACGCCGGCCCAGGTGGCCAGCGGCCAGGCGATCAGCGCCACAGAGGCCCCGTGGACGAAGAAGAATACCCACACCCCGGCCCAGAGCAGCAGTGCGCCCTGAATCAGCCAGCCATAGGGTCTGAGTTTTTGCAGGGCTGAAAGCGGGGTGGCGGCCATCCACTGGCGCGTCTCCCAGATCAGCCAGGCCACAATCAGGAACAGAAACAGGCCCCAGTGAGTGAAATAGGCCATCAGGGGCGTCTTCGTCCCCTGCCACAGGTCAATCTGATTGTATCCCGAACTCCACCACCAGAAATAGGGCTGATAGAACAGTAAAGCCAGCCCGATCAATCCTCCCACGCTGACGGCTGTCATCCCCAGGCGCAGCAGGAGCGAGCGCCAGGAAAACGTTCCGCCATACCGTCCAGACCACAGGCCATATCCCAGCCCCATCGCCGCCACCCCAAAATAGGTATACGCATCCCAGGTGTTGGTGGGATAGATCGCCCCCAACACCAGCGCACCGGCTGGCAGAACAACCACCATCTGGCGGATCCGGCTACCATCGAAGGGTCTCTCCTGCCGTAGAAAGGCGATCCACGACCAGGTCCAGGCCAGGACGAACAGGGTCAGAATCCAGACGATCATGTGGGCGTGCAGATCGCTATACAGGAAGGTGAAGAACGGAAACTCGGTGATCGGTTCCACATCGTTTGGGGCCGGAATCACCCGGCTGGGGTGCCAGTACCAGTCGCCGCGCCCAATGGGGATCAACTGGCCGCTGAGTGCCCTGGCCAGTCCCTCCACCCCCCAGATCAGGCGCATCCAGATTGAAGCATCTGTGAGATTGCCCTCGGGTGCGCCCATACGCTGCAACGCTCGCCAGACCATCTGAATCGTCCCTAGATTGCCCAGGAGCACCATCAGTGCCGCGGCGCTGCCTCCGGCCAGCCAGGGCATCCTTCCGGCAGTCTGACCATGGCTGACCAGATGAAAGGCGACACCAAACGCACTCGTCCCCACCAGGGCGAACAGCGTCGGCAGGATCAGGTTATAAGCGATGGAGGGGACAATGCCCAGCAATTTGACCGGCATGCCCACCAGCACAAAACCGTAGTAGTAATAGTTGATGTAGCCGCCAGCAAACCAGGGATCGTAGGGCGGGAACAGGGTGGATTTGATCACCGCATTGAAATACGAAAAATCCATCGGTCGCTCGCCGCCCTTTGCCGGGTGCCACAGATCAGGGTTGCCCAGGCGGATGAACAGATCGATCAGGAACAGAACCAGGAACACCCCCTCTACCAGCAGGAACCACCGCCGTCGGGATTCCCACTCCCGGCGCAACGCTTCCCACTGGACCCGAGCCTGCCACGCTCCGAGGAGCGTGATCGCCCCCAGGATGCCTCCCAATGCCCCCCGCGTCACCGGCACGCCCAGCGAACCGAGCAACCAGCCCAGATAAGCGAACAGAACCAACCCCAGGGTGCGCGAAAAAGCATACCCTCCATCGGGCAGGCCAGGAAAGGCACGCCGGGTCAACGGATAGGTCACCACACCGAGCAGAAAGAAAAAGCCATACCAGATCAGCAACCCCAGCCAGGGATAGCGGTTGTGTACCCAATCGTAATCGAACAGTTCCGACCAGGTGCCGCCGGCTTGCTGGGTCGCCAGGCGATCGGGCGGGAGCATGGGATTCTTGCGTGGCCGATAGCGGTGCAACTCCTTCGGCGGCAGGCGGACGATATTCGAGGTATCCACGGCCTGCAAGAGGGTCGCCACTTGCTGGGGATCGAAATCGGCGCGCTTTTGGAAGATCAACACCTTGGGGTGATCGTAGAAGGTGAACGCCTCCTCCGCCGCCTGATCATTGATCTCAATCGGCCCCAGTTTGGGGTAGGTGGTAAACGTCTGCACCAGGTCATATCCCAGTCGTCCCTGGAACATCCCTGGCTCGGCGACGCGATAGCACCAGATTACATCCCGCTGTGGCGGACAACCAATCAATTCCCGGTAATACACCGTGGTCAACGGATAGCGCTCCGGCAGACGGACGATCTGCCCATACTGGTGATTGGTTGGGATGAAGAGATAATCAGCCTGGCTCAGAATATCTACAAAGCGAGCGACCTTCTCCGGGCCGTCATCCCAATACACCTGAAGATTCAGATCGCCATACAGTCCTCCAAAGGGATCGTAGCCATCTACACGGAAAGGCAGGCTCCAGTCGTAATCGGTTTCGTTGGCAACCATGGCCCCGCTCAACGTCAGCGGTTGATCGGTTTGGATCAGGATCAGATAGGTGCGACCCGCTTCAAGCCCAGGAGGGCTGGAGAATACGAACTCAAAAGCAGGCCCGCGGCTATCCTGGGCACCTGTCACCGAGGCCAGAGAGGCCGTCGCCAGGGCAGGTTGATCGGGTTGGGTCAGCACCGCCAGAGACAGGTGAGGGAGCACCGGGGCGTGGACCTGAACATGGGGGAGCAGCACTCGCGTCAGGGGTTCAGTGCGACGCGCCACGAAGGGGGTTAGATAGGGCACATTGGGGTTGATCGTCGCTTCCGGGGGGATGGCCAGGGGTTGGGCTGTCCCATCCCCATAATACAGGGTGATCGGCCCGGGGACGTTCTGATAAATCCAGCGCGAAGCGGCAATGCGCGGCTCAGGACGAGTGTAAATGGAGACGAAGGCAAAGGCCCAGCCGGCCGTCAGCACCAGGATGATCCCCCCCAGCGCCAGCATGAACGGGCGTAGCGATAGGGTGCGACCGCGGACGGTCCACGATCTGGTTTCCACCACCAGCCAGGCGGCCATCAGGCACAGCAGGGGATAGATGGGCAACTGATAGCGCATGGTGGCATTGAACTGCAGGGATTGCCAGACGAAGTAGATCGCTGTCCAGGTCCACAGCAATAGATGATGGCGATCTCCCTTCAGGATGCGCCAGCCCATCCTCAGAAAGCCAGTCCAGGCCAGAAGGCCTAGGGGAAGCCCCAGCCCCCATATGGTCAGGTTGGCGAACGAATACAGGCGCGAGCGTCGCACCCATTGCAGGCTCCACGGCAGGTCGGCGGCGCCGGTCGCCTGGGCGCGAATCTCGGCCAGGTTGTTCAACCATTGTTGATCTGGCCAGAACAGGCCATCGAAGGAATACGGTTGAAAGAGGCGAAACGAGATCGCCGTCGCCAGACCGCCGAGGATCAGCAGGATCAGGAACCACCATTGCCCCTCGCGGCGGCTGATGGCCTGGAACTCGCTCCCCTCCTCGGCACGCCACAGGCGAGACCCGAAACGCAAAACCAGAGCCAAAGGCAAAACAACGGCCATGGCCACAGCATTGATCTTGCTGGCGGTAGCCATGCCCAGAAACAGGCCGAAGAGCAACGTCAACCCGATCAGGGAGAGTGGAGGAAGCGCCAGAGCGGAGAAGCGAGAGCGCACAAACGCAGGCAGGCGAGAGAGGTCTCGGGAGGCAACGGCTTCAAGGGCCATCGGATCATATGCCAGGCGCAGGGCAAAATACAGCGCGGCGTACATGAAGGGATTGACGAACAGGTCCACCGTGTAAAAGTGGGATTGTTGGATTTGCATCACCGCCAGGGCCGAGAAGGCTGTTGCCAGCACAGCCACCGCCGGCGAGTAAAAACGGGCCACGATCAGGTAGAGCAACACAAGAGTCGCCAGATCGGCCAGGGCCGAGAAGCGTCGCCCGAAGAATTTCAACGGTCCGGGATCGAAAAAGGCGGCCAGGGTGGGGGAGTCCGCCAGCGCAGTGCGCAGATCGAGCAGGATTTCATAAGCCACACGCACCATCGTCAGGGGCAGGTTGCCATAGACGTAGAAACCGGCGCCGCGATTGCGGGGGTTGAGGGTAGAGGTGGCCGTATCGAAATACTCGGCCGGAGTCATCCAGCGCCGACGATCGGGCGGGCAGACATCCACCGAAATCCCTGGATCGCGACAGGCTTTGGCGCGCAGGTTCTCGGTGACGCCGGTGATGAACAATTCGTCCGGATGTTGATGTTGACCCTCCCCCCAATCCACACCGGTAAAGCGCAAATATGCCGCCAGCGCGAGCACGGCGACAAAGAGCATGTCATATATCCACGATCGTTGTTGTGCCATGACGATAGACCGGGTTCACGGAGTGGGTTGAGACAACCTCGACCTCCCGCACAGGATACAGGTCAGCGAGGGGATCGCCAACCCTGGATCGGGCCTGGCAGGGAAAGGTTCGAGCGGGACATTATACTTCCAGAAGCCAGGAGCGATATTTCGGATTTCGGGCGCGCACGATGTCTTCAAACAGTTCGCGCAGGCGGGCGGTGATCGGCCCCATCACACCCTTCCCAATCGGGCGATGATCGACCTGGGTCACGGCCACGATCTGCGCAGCGGTGCCGGTCATGAAGAATTCGTCGCAGATAGCCACTTCGCTGCGGTCAATCGGGCGTTCCACCACCGGCAGGCCCAATTCGTTGCGCACCAGTTCCAGCACGGAGCGGCGAGTGATCCCCTCCAGGATATTTTCAGTCACCGGGGGAGTGATCACCACTCCATCGCGCACCATGAACACGTTCATCGCTGAGCCTTCCGAGACGTGGCCGTTCTGATCCAGCACCAGGGCCTCGTCAAAACCGGCGCGGGCGGCATCGGTCTTGGCCAGGGCTGAGTTCACGTAAGCGCCGGAGACTTTGCCTCGCGCCGGGATGACGTTATCGTCAATCCGTCGCCAGGAGGAAATGGTGACGTGGGCCTGGGTGTCGTTTTGCAGATACTTCTGGAATGGCATACTCCACATCGTCAATTCGTCTTTCAAGTTGTGCAGACGCACCCCAATTCCCAGGTCGGCCTTGTAAAACAGAGGCCGGATATACACATCTTCCTGCCATCCTTCCGCCCGGAGCAAGTCGAGCATGATCTGGATCAAACGTTGTTCGTCGTATTCCACTTCCATGCACAGCAGACGAGCCGAATACAGCAGGCGCTGAAAATGCTCCCATGGCCGAAAGACGAACAAACGCTGCTGTTCTTCACTCCAGTAGCCGCGCAGGCCACCGAATACCGCTGTGCCGTAATTGAAGGCGTGCGTGGCTACGCTGACGCGCGCCTGATCAAAGGGCACAATGTTCCTCTCGAAATAGGCAAAACGTGGTAAGCGCAAGGGAGCCTCCTGAAAAATTTAGTGGCTGAGGTGAGGAGTATTATACCCCGTCAAGGCCTTCGAAGGAAACACCGGCGGCGCAGGTGAGAACCCCTATCTCGTTCATTCCCCTATTTGGGGCAGAATTCGCCCTTAACGACGGCAGATTTGGGGACAAATTTCTGGCAGAACTCAGCCGGATGGACGAGTCTTGGAGTTGTGGGTAGTTACCGGATGTTGGTAGTCTCCCTTTTGAGAGCAGTTCGCATTTCAAAGGGAGAGAGTATAGCAGTTCTTTAACAGTCCAGATATGATCGGTCAAAGCCGCGGCCATGGCCGGAGTGCGCGGCTTCCATTTGCGACCGGGAATATCTGAAACGGGTAAGCGCAGACTCTTGTGAGGTTTGACGAAATTGTAGTACAGGTCTTCCCAGGTTGCGGCGGCGCGGTGGTACTCCACATTCTTGGAAAAGGCCAGAGTCTTGCGGACCTGACGACCATTGAACAGGCGGCTGGTCAAATTGCTGCGCTCAATGTAGGAGGTCGTTTCGCCTAATAATTGCGTCACTTCCTCCAGGCTGCCGAAAATCGCTTGGAGCGTTGTTCCGGCAAAACGGCCCTGCTCGTCGCGTTGTTTGACCATTTGCAAATACAGCCATTCTGTGCCTGGTTTCTTACGTGTGGGCGGGCGTCCCCAACCATCGTATTCCGGCACTATGCCATAGACTTCAATCATCACTTGATCAATCCCGCCTCACCCATCCGAGAGCGTGGGAGGCGGGCCGTCGGGATGACCGCGTCGTTTGAGCACCTGGAATACGCCGATACTGGCCCGGGTTTCGTCTTTTTCAATGGCACAGGCTATGCGCAGGCGAGTACCCATATCTATCATGGTCGAACGGATGAATTGGCCACTTTCCGCCGTTTCGGGATGGCCTTTTTTTCTCCTTTGTTGCTGACGCACAACCAC
>FWWL01001252.1_pt1 | contig 62108 bp, 44 predicted proteins | sample 2228331 | NCBI WGS metagenome assembly FWWL01 (sample SAMEA103939775, study PRJEB20133) | metagenome
TATTGAAATGTAGAGTTTTTTTGAAATAGTCATAAAACACCCTCATTATCTTATAAAGTAAAATTAAAAATTTTTAAAAAAAAATATTATTTGTAAATCTTTAAAAAAAATTTTTTATACCCAAACTTTTTACCGTAATCCAACATATCTTTCTAAAACCCTATCTGAAAGGTTCGGATTAATAAAACCACGCCTGTCGATAAATTCCAAATAAATGTATTTGTTGGGTTACCATTGTTTGATTTTGGTATAAGCTGAATCTTTATTTGGTTCTGAAATTTCAATTTTGTCCCTCTCTTAAAATAACTTATGTGCCATTAGGTGAAATCCAAAAATTATAATCTAAAAACTCATTTCTAAATAAACTTTTTACCAATGTATCACTACCCCAATGAAGGTATCTATCTTTAATACTCGTCCCCAAAGTTTCATTTTCGAAACAAAATTTTGTTTTGTTTTTACACTGAAGATGCATTTATTATCATTCATGTATATCAAAAAATCGATAGACAAATGTTTTAAAATTTTTCAAAAAAAATTATATTTGTTTTTTCACAAAATGGAGGGAATATGTTAAAATTGACTTATCTAAGCCATTCTACTTTTATTCTCGACGATGGCAAATACAAGTTAATAATCGACCCGTTTATTACGGGGAATCCCACTTGCCCTGTGAGGTTGGAAGACGTCAATGTCGATTTTATCGTCCTGACTCACGCTCACGGTGACCATCTTGGCGATGCTTTCACACTTGCAAAAAAGAACGATGCCCTTGTCATTGCTGTAAACGAGTTGGCAAATTATGCCGCGGAAAATGGTTGTAAAGCACACAATATGCATATAGGCGGTGGTTACAACTTTCCGTTCGGTAGACTGAAATTCACAATTGCCCATCACGGCTCGTCATCTCCCGATGGCAGGTATATGGGTGAACCTGCAGGAGTGGTTATCACTATGGGTGGCAAAACAGTTTACCATACCGGCGACACAGGTCTATTCTTGGATATGAAATTGATTGGAGAACTCAACAAAATTGATGTGATGTTAGTTCCCATTGGCGACAACTTTACGATGGGACTCGACGACGCAGTCAAGGCTGTTGAATTCGTAAACCCTGCTCTTGCTATACCAATGCATTACAACACTTTCCCTGTTATTCCAGCCGACCCCAAAGAGTTTAAAGCCAAAGTCGAAGCAATGGGCAAAAAGTCATATGTAATGAATTTCGGCGAAACGATTGAAGTTTAATTAACCAAGTGCGAAAAATAATTTTACACTTAAAAAAAGGGACTCGACACATTCAATCGAGTCCCTTTCGTTTTTTAAAGCTAAAGAACAGTTCAGTTTTAGTTAACAATTAGAATTGGAATAACAGTTTTGTTGCTTTTAGTGTTAATCGCAAGATAATAAACACCAGTTGGCTGGTTAACTTCGAAAATAATTTCATCGTTTGAGCTTGCAACAAAATTAATTGCGTCGACAATTTTCCTTCCAAAAGTATCGAATAGTTCAAATGTTGTGTTTTCGGCAAAGCAACTTGAATTTTCGCAAATTATCTTGAACTTGTTGGTGTTTTCGAAGGTAATTAGTCTTACACCTTGGGCTTCGGCAGCTTCAACATTTCCAATAGCGATGATTTCGCCAACAAGATTGATAAACACTTGATTGTTTTCTTTTGCATTGTGGACAATCTTCAACCGAGCCTGATAGATTCTTTCCTCGGGGGAGGTAGCCGAAAATCTAAGTCTTATTTTCACACTTTTGCCGGGGTCGATATAAATTGGTCTGGAAATGGTTTGGGCAATGTCGAATTGTCGCCAATCGCCAAAGGTTGTGTCTATTTCAAACTCATAAATTACAAGCTGCTGGTCGCCAATGTTTTGCAATTCGAGTGTATCGACCCTGCTAAATCCTTTCATTACTTTGCCAAAGTTAATTTCGGTCTCGTAATTTGTTTTGAGGACTGGACCCATTGCCACACGCCCCCCATATCCCCAAAGGTCAATGTAGCGATACTCACTAAATTGGACATTAGATTTAATTGACAATTGGCCTCGATATTCTTTTTCTTCTTTTGGTGTAAATCGAATTTTTATTTTGTGTGTTTGTCCTCGTTTGAGTGTTATGGGTTTCGATATAGCACCTTCGATAATTTGATAGACATCGTCTGGATTGTCCCAAATATCGATTTCATCAATTACCAAATCAAGCAAACCTGTACTAGTAATGGTTAAATCGACTTCGGTGCTTTTGCCTAATTCGACTTCACCAAATTCAACAACCAATGGGTCAACATCAAATGCAGGAGTTTCGGGAGCAATATTCCCCTTCAACCAGTTGATAGCACGAGCAAGTTGGTAACCACGAGGAATATCGCCTGCGAATGCTTCGAATCCAATTGACCAAAAACATATCCGAGCCTGCCCAATTTCGCTCCGTATTCCAACAATTGTGTCGTTAGGATAATCGTTGTTAGTGCGTATGAAGTGGTCCGTTGGGGGGAAATTATCTTTATCGCGAGATTTAAAAACATCGAATTCCAAATAAATTGCCAGTGGCCACCAAACCTCATTAGGATTGGGGCGAAAACCCATATTGCACCACTTGATTACAGATTGCCCGACAGGGTCGCCAAATGCACCACGCACATTGAAACTCCAATATGTAATTTGATTCCCATCCTGGCGCGAAACTTTCATTCGTGTTAAATACTCAATCCCCAAGGTATCGGTCAGGAATTTTTGTACTGCAGGGTCTTTGTCGGGACTGGAAGGATTAAATGCATACCAAAGGACATTTCTGCCAATAATCAATACATTCTTGTTAGCTTTAATCATTTGTCGAATTGCATCCAAGACGCTTGCGTTTCCAACTTTGACATTCAATTTGTTATCTCCTAACAGGAATATGGCAACATCGAAATCGGTAAGCTTATACTGTTGGAGAGTAGTTTCGCTAAATGGTTTTCGAATTGCATAATTGGCAACTTCTCCTACATAAGTAGGGTCGGAAAGATAAATCCAATAGGCACTATCGACAAAGTTTTTCGCCTCCAAATTGTCGAATAAAATATATTTAGGCTTTTCGGCAAGAGGCTTAGGAGTAAATTTTGCATTGATGTTAATACTTGAAAAAAGAATTAACAAAATTAGTACTTTAATAGGTTTCATAGCTTCCCCCATCTTTATCAAACATAAAAAAGGGCTATTCGATAAATCGAATAGCCCCCCCGTTGTATTGTAACAACTATTTAACCTTAATGAATGAGATAGTGCGGGTTTCATTGCCGATGATAATCTTCATCTGATATAAACCAATAGCCAGTTCACCGATGTCGAAGGAATGTTGTTCGGTAGCATTCTGTAAGCCGAAAGATGAGATTTCTTTAACAATAGTGCCTTTTAAGTCGATGATTTGAATGTAAGCGTTTTGGGTTATTGGTTTGGTCGAAATAAAGTTGAGGCTTAAAATAGATTCAACAGGGTTTGCACCAAGTTTAACGACTGTGCCATTTGTAAACATAGCTTCGTCGACCAAACCGGGAACTTTACCTTTACCCATTAATGGAATATCTAAGATTTGTTGATTAGAAGCATTGGAAGTAATCCTAAGTATTGCGTTGTATTCTTGTTCGTTTTGTGGTGTAAACATTAATGAAATTGTTGTAGCCTCTTGCGGTCCTAAGGTCAATGGTAATGTGGGGTTATTAATCATAGAGAATGCATTTTGCGAGTTGTTAACAAGCTCAATTGTAGTAATCTCCAAATCCCCTAATCCAGTATTTTTAATATCAACATCTTGGAAGACAGAGCTTTGCAGTTCGACCTCGCCAAAATTAATCTCTGTTTTGTTAGAAGAGATGACAGGAACAGCGCCTGCGACACCAATTCCATCGAGCGAGATCAACTCTTGTGGCGTATTATTGGCATTGGATTCCACCACGATGCTTGTGAAATACGTTGATTCTTCATTAGGTTGGAACTTAACTTGTAGTGTGTATTTTCCATTTGGTTTAAGAGTTAATGGCAACGAAGGTGGATTCACAATCGAGAAAACACCATCGGGGTCGAAATCTCGGTCAACTTCAATCTTAGTAATTACTAAATCTTCATCACCAGTGTTAGAAATTTGAATATCTTCGATTTGTTGTGCACCAACAGGGACTTCGCCAAAATCTACTGATGTTGTGCTAAATGTAATTTGGGGACCAAGTTTTTGTGGTGTCTTTGCAAGCAACCAATCGAAGATTCTCTTTACGAAATTATCTCTTGCAGGTGCATCTGCAATTGCTTCGAAACCAGAAGTAAGGAATACGATACGAGCATTGCCATTAATAGTCCGGACCCCACCAACCTTGGATTGGTCGTTATCGTAATACAAGAATGCCTTTGTCTTGGAAGGATTCGTAATCTGCAAAATATCTGTGTAAACGATATAATATGGATGGGTATTCTGATTATATTGATTGAAGGTAAACGACAAACCATTGCCAATCGAATCATTAGCAAAACCTTTTGCGGAGTAAGGATTAACAGCTGTGATTTGCCCTTGGCTATTTACCGATACTCTCAAAATTGGTTCAGTTGCTTTATTGACAAAAATTTTGTTGTTGAAAAAGTCCCGAGCTTGGACAGAGCCTTGGGTTCCTAATGAAAAACTTAAATCGACTTCGGAAGTTAACAATATGCTTTTTCCTGCTGAAATCATCGAATTTAAATTGGAAAATAATTGGGGACTTTCTACAAAATAGCCACCTAAAATACCTCGGGCAAAGAAATTAAATCCGAAAACTGCAACATCGAATTGGCTCGATGAATAATTTGAAAGTATGTCGCTTGCGAAAGGTAACAAGGCAGCATCGTTGCCATATTTTGCCTGATTAAGTATTGCTTGATAAGCAAATAGTGAACTCGCAGTAGTGCCAGTAGAAATTGTGTAAAATGCATATCTTGTGCCTTCGGTTAAAACATATAGGCTAATTGTGGTAGCTTCGTATGGATTATTAACTTTTGGATAGACTTTAAATGAAATGATTGCAAATTCGGCTTTGGACCCACTTTTGATATTAATCTTAACAGACTTCGATTCATTCGGGGTCAAATTAACTTCATTAGCCGAAGCACTTGCTGTCCAATTGTTTGGAATGTAACTCGATTCGTTGTCAAATTCAATTGCTACCCGAGCTAACTCGTTCATTGGGTTAGTCAATCGAATTTCGGATGTTATGGTAGAATTTCTTGGAATTGTCAAATATCTGTTATCCGATTCGGCAAGAACTTTAGAAAGCTTCAAATTTGTTGCTGCTTGAAGAACTTCTTTTGTATCATCGTCTTGGATAAATGCAACTATGTAGATTTGGCTTGCCTTCCAAGTGCTTTTAATAGTGAAATTGAAGTTATAATCCTGACTGCGGTTTGCATCTTGGTTGATAGTCGTTCCATTGTGGTCGGGCAACATAGTACGGGCAACCCACCAAAATTCTTTTTCGCCATTGAGTCCGGGAGCTTGCGGATAACTGATGAAGTATTCTAATACAGCAACGCGGAGTTTTTTGTTGGAAATCGCTTGGGTCGATTGAACTGTAACTTTTACAGAACACTGATTTCCATTCCGAGTTTCTGCGATTGAAATGCTAATTGGTGAGGTTGCATTCTGATATTTAGCTAACTCAGCAGTTAATGCATTAATATCGCCTGCAGCGCCATCGTACCAACTGCCAGTCTTTGGAGCAATTTTTCCATTGACTCTTACATTTGGAACACCCATTTGATGAATGTTGTAATACCTGATTCTTCCTTCGTTCATTGCAACATTTTCGAGATACATTGGGTCGTCGGAACCGGGCCACCAAGCGTGATATGTTATAGGTATAACCTTATCGAAATTATCTTTTATGAATTTTTGGAACGATGGATTTTGGGTGGCGCAGGGACCACAACTTGTGTTTGTAGCTTCTTCGATTAAAACCATTCGCGGAGAATCGGAAAAACTTTGAGGCGAAAAGAATAGAAACGATAGAGCGAGAGAAAGAAGTATCAGTTGTAGCTTTTTCATTTTTCCTCCAAATTGTTAAATTTAAATAAACAATTTAATCAATAAAAAAGTTACAACCAAATAAAAAAGGGGTCAAGTTTCGCCTTGCACTCCAAAATCAAACTGACCGTTGCTTCCTTCCGGACCTGGCGGGGTTGGGTTTGTTTTGGATGCAAGGAACCTGACCCCACAGCAAAATTAATAAATTTGATTTAAATTTACAAGAAAAATTCATTTCAAAAATATTAACATAGATTTAACAATTTCTTAATTTTGAATTTTTTTGTGAGAGACGATGGGTATTTTTGCTTTACTTTTAATTCTATTTCAATGTTTAAATACATTTGAGGCTAAGTCTCAAGGTAATTCAAACAATGGTTCAATTTCGGGCTATGCTTTTGGCGATTACTATTATAATCTATCCCGAGACACATTGTTGAACAAATTAAAAAATGTGGCTTCCGAAGGAACAGAAAAGTTAAATGGTTTTAATTTCCGTAGAATTTATTTTACTTTCGATAAATCAATTTCCAGCGATTTTGATATTCGTTTTAGATTGGCACACGAATCCAACTCCTTAAGTTCAGATAATAAAATCAGTGTATTTGTTAAAGATGCTTTTATTAAGTGGAAAAATTTAATTCCTTTGGGTGAACTTTATTTTGGCATTCAACCAACTCCTTCTTGGGAAATAACAGAGGTTTATTGGGAAAATAGGTTCCTTGAACAGACAATTATGGATTTGAGAAAAGTTTCAACTTCGAGAGATTTTGGGATTGGCATTAAAGGGAATTTCGAAAAAGACAAAAAGTATTTCTACTGGGTGGAATTTGCAAATGGAAACGGCAATAAACCTGAAATCGACAAGCACAAACGTTTATACTGCCGATTAGGCTACTACCCCAATAACTCCACGATTATTTCAGTTTACGGAGATTATTTTTCTAAACCCTATATAGAGAATCCATTTGACTCTTTATCGCAATTAAACAACGACTATCTTCTTTTCAATCTGTTCATTGGACAAAGAGTTCCCGAAAAATTCCTTTGGGGAGTCGAAACCTTCTTCCAAATTGCAAAAAATGAATATGCGAAAAATAATATTATCGACGACAGAAAAGCAATTGGGTTCTCTCTCTTCGGTTCTTATTACCTCTTCAAAGAACTTGCAATAGTTTGCAGAGTTGATTACCTTGACCCTAATATAAATTCAAATTCGAAAGGCGATTTTCGAATTTGGTCATTGTTAAGCATCAATTATAAACCTCATCCGAAGGTTACTTTTAGCCCAAATGTAGTATGGGAATTTTACGAAAAACTTGAAGACGGAGCAAAGATAAAACCTTCGACAACTTTACGACTAACCTTTTTTTGGAATTTCGAAAATGAAAAATAAAAAGAAAATAAAATCGTATTTATAAATGATGAAATTTTTAAAAATACATATTGTTTTTATACTTATTTTTTCTTTGTTATACACAAATAGTTTTTTTGTAATTTTCTTTCACAAATGCAAGGAATCTAAAAAAGTCGATGTTCATTTATTAGCTAAACATTCCCATACATCTAGCGTCGAATCTCAATGCTGTTCCCACGAACATTCCTGCTGTCAGCTTCCATACAGTTCGAATGGTAATTGTGATTTAACGAATGATTCACTCTTCCCAATTCTAAAATCGTTGGAACAATGCTGCTCCAAAGATAAGTTAATAGCAAAAATTAATATTCTTATATATTCCAAAGAAAATCCTATCGAAAAATTTACTTCATACAAATCACATGTAAGATTAATTCTATTTCATTTAGTTAAAAACTCAAACAATAAACCTTCTATTATCGTTAATAATCTCGACCTTCCCCCACCTATTCTTGTCCTTCTTGAATTCATTGGGCATTCCTCTTCTACAAAAACAGATGACCCCCTCCTAATCTAATCACAACCATAATTTTTAAAGTGCTAATTGTTTTTTTCTGAAAAACTTGGATTTTATTTACAAAATTGTTTTTTGACAAAAAAGGAGGGAAAAATGAAAAAAATAAAAAAAATTGCAATAATAGCATTTGTTATAAATTTAATATTTGTTTCGTTTTCTTTTGGTAAAACACTAAGCGGTAAAATTTTCATCATTGACGAAGAAGGCAATACAAAACCAGCTGTACGTGCATCAGTTTTCTGGTTAGGAACTGAAATTGGAACATTAACTAACGAACGAGGGGAATTCCAAATCCAAAAACATCCAAAGTCCCATTCATTGGTAATACGATATTTGGGAATAGCTCAGGATACAGTTTTTGTTGAACATAACCAAGAGTCAATAATTGTTACTTTGACACCTACTGTTACAACACCCGAAGTAGAGGTTACAGAGCAAAGAAGTGAGATAGAAATCTCAAAATCATCACCCGTAAAAACTGAAATAATTACCCAAGAAGGTTTGAAAAAAGCTGCCTGTTGCAATCTTTCCGAAAGCTTTGTTACTAACCCTTCTGTGGATGTTACATTTAATGACCCACTTACGGGAACAAAACAAATAATTATTTTGGGTTTGAAGGGTAATTACAGCCAACTTACTACAAACAATGTTCCAAATTTCAGGGGTATTGCACAATCTTTTGGTTTAGAGTATATTCCTGGGGTTTGGATGAAGAATATTTCTATCTCGAAAGGTGCATCTTCGGTTACAACAGGGCACGAATCAATTTCAAGCCAGATTAACACCGAAATATTAGAGCCAACTGACTTGGACAAAAATTTATTAAATGTGTTTTTAAATCATCACGGACGAGTGGAACTTAACTCGAACATTAAGCTTTTCGAAACCGAAAATGGTTTTTCAAATGCTTTTTTCCTCCATTCTTCTTTTTACAATCGCATAACTGATGAAAATGACGACTTGTTTGCCGATGACCAATTGTTCAAAAGATTAATCGTATTCGATTATCTCACATATAAAAAACCAGATGTATTCGAAAGTAAAACAGGGTTAAAAGTGATATTCGATTCAAGAAGGTCTGGTCAATCCGAATTCCTTAAAACAAATAATTCACAAGATTTTTGGGGAAGTAAAATCAGTACCGAAAGACTTGAGCTTTTCACAAAAAATGGTATTCTATTCGAGGGAGATTTTTTCAAATCCTTGGGCACTATTGTCGCTTTGAACTTGCACAGGCAAAGCTCATTTTTTGGGAAACGAGATTACAATGCCCAACAAATCGATTTTTATTCGAACATCATCTTGGAGTTGAAACTTTTCGAAGACATCATCGATGGCAAAGTTGGAACAGGTTATTCCTATATCAATGCGAATGAAGACATATCAAACGTTAGGATTAAAACTTTGGAAGCTTATCCAACGGCATTTGCAGAGTTGAATTTTCATCTTCTCGAAAACCTTCTTTTGGTTTTAGGAAATAGAGTGGATTTTCATAACAGTTACGGATTACAATATTCCCCTCGAATATTCATTCGTTACTCTCCTACTGATAATGCAACAATTCGTGGCTCGTTTGGGCGTGGGTGGAAAACTGCATTTCCTTTAGCCGAAAATACAAATGTTTTTGCAACTTCCAAAAATTTTATTCAAGATTACACTTCTCGGATGGAGGATGCTTGGGTCGCTGGCTTTAATTTTTCATATTCATTCGAAATTCTGAATAGATTAATCACTTTGAATCTCGAGTATTTCAGAATTGACTTTATTAAACAATTGGTTGTCGATTACGAAAGAAGCAACGAAGATATTTATTTTTCTAATCTTAATGGGAAATCATTTTCGAATAGTTTCCAAATCGACTTCAATACTCAATTGTTCAAGGGATTCGAAATTACTCTTGCATACAGGTATAACGACGTCGAAACAACTTTTGGCAATGAACTATTACAAAAACCATTGGTGAAAAAATCCAAAATATTTTTAAATGCATCCTACAATGTTGTTTTTTCTGAAAGCAATGCTTGGAAATTCGATTTTACTTTTGATTTCAACGGTCAAAGCCGACTTCCCAAAACATTTCAAACAAGTGAAAGTAGTAGTTTTATAACCCCATCTTTTGCTCTTCTGTATGCTCAAATAACAAAAATTTTTGGTGATTATGAAATTTACATTGGTGGCGAAAACCTTGGCAATTACTTTCATAATAATCAAATAATTAACTTCAAGAATCCATTTCAGAACAATTTCGATGCATCAATGATTTGGAGTCCCACTTACGGAAGGAAGTTGTATTTAGGTGCACGTTTGAAATTTTAAAATAAAGGGGCTCGCTGAGCCCCTTTATTTGAGTATGAATTAAGTCGAAAAAGAGAGAGTTTATGCTTCGCCCTCGGAAGCAAGAGTTCTTTTTCCAAGCTCATTATCGATAAGAAGTATGCCGCCTTTCCAATCCCCAATCATCTTCAACTTTTCAACAATCTCCAAAACAGTTGCCTCTTCTTCGATTTGCTCGGTAATGAACCATTGTAGGAAAATATGCGTTGCGTGGTCTCCCTCGTTAATTGCTAAATTGGCTAAATCGGTTATGCTTCGTGTTACTTTCTTTTCGTGCTCCAAAGCTGCTTCCATTGCTGCTAATGGAGAGTCCCATTCGTAAGGAGGTTGTTCGATAGTGCCAATTTTTACATTCCCATTTCGCGAAATAATGTAGTCGAAAAATTTCATTGCGTGGGTTGTCTCCTCTTGTGCTTGTAGTCGCATCCAATGGGCAAATCCTTTAAGGTTTACTGTCTGAAAGTAAGCCGACATAGCAAGATAAAGATTAGATGAGTACATTTCTTTCGAAAGTTGGCTGTTTAAAGCTTCTTGCATCGATTCGGTTAACATGTTTACCTTCCTTTAAATATTTAAACAATGTTTAGAAACGTTAAATCATAATTTTTAGTTTAATCTAATTTTTAGGTATTTGAATAATTATTTCAGTCCCAGGATGTTCTTCGTTGCCAATTCTCGAAGGGGAGCGAACTTCAATTTTCCCACGGATTTTATCGAGAATTTCTTTGACCATAGCCATGCCTAACCCTGTGCCTTCGATGTTTTTTTGTTTCGAAACGCTGGTTCTAAAGAATTCATTGAAAATATTAGGAATTTCGTCTTGCGGGATTCCAATTCCATTGTCGGCTATGTTTACTTCCACATATTCACCCTTGTCGTTTATCATAATATCGATGACTCCACCGCTGTCGGTATATTTTTGTGCATTAGATATGAGATTCGAAAAAGCTAAACGAATGAAACGGCTGTCGCCTTTTATCTTTACCTTTTCTTGATTTGAATGAACCTTATAATCGATGTTCTTCGAAAGAAGCAAAATTCTAAAATATTTATACAAATCGTCGAATAGTTTAATTAAATCAATTTCTTCTACTCTATCGAACACATCTGTTATCTTGATTGTTGAAAATTTCAAAACATCATCGATTAGTTCCAAAGCACTATTTAAGCGACTTTGTATCCTTTCCAAAGGGGTAACCATTAGTTCAGGAACAGGAGTTACTTTCCCTTCTAAAAGCAAATTTGTCCAAGTTAAGGAAGCAGAAACGGGAGTTTTCAAATCGTGAACAAGCGACATTACATATTTCGACTTTGCTTTTTCGGCTTCTTGCAATTTTTTGTATGCAATCGAAAGGTTTCGCTCTCTTTCGTATAATACACTTGCAATCGAGTTTGCTAAATAAATTGAAATATAAATCACGATAGAAAAAATCACAAAATATACAACTAAAAAATCTATATTATTATATAATGGAACGGCAAATAAATTGGCGATTTGATGATGAGGTAGAACCTTGTTAATTTCCAAGATTGTTACAACAATTGAAAGCATTATTACACAAGTCATTATTAAAAACACTATAGCCCCTGGCAAAACTAAGCTTCCAATGATAGTGTGGAAAACATAGAAAGTTGCAAATGGCGACTCAACTCCACCTGTAAAGTAACACAAAAGAAATAGAGTAATCAAATCGGCAATGATTTGAATTAATGACAAATGCAGACAATGGAAATTAAATTTTTGAGAAAGCTTAGGCGTAATGTTCCAAATTTTAAGAAAAATGTAGTTGTAAATTAAGATGGAAAAGGCAATGATAAAGATTGGCAAAGTTTTGACTTGTAAATCAACATCAAAATACTTTAAAACCGAAATTAACAACGCTAAGGAAAATAGTAAACCGAAAGCAGCGAACCTTAATTTGATTAACCAGCGATTTCGTTTTCGGATTTCAATCCAAAATTCTTCAAATTGGATTCTTTCGGGTACTAATGTGAAAATCTCTTTCATAAATTTTTTTGTTAATTTTAATTTTCAAATTAATTATTTTATAGTTTCTTTTATCAACAAGAAAAGAGGCAAAAATGCAAAATGTGTTTGAAGGGAAGAAAATTCTTTTCGGTATAACTGGTTCCATTGCTGCATACAAAAGCATTTTAATAATCCGCGAACTTATTAAAAGAGGTGCTGATGTTACCGTAGTACTTACACCTTCTGCAACCAATTTTGTTACACCACTGACCTTGGCTAATATTTCCCGTAATCAAGTTATAACTGATATGTTCGATTTAAATACCCAAACAAAGGGTGCTTGGCATATTCACAAAGTCCACGAATGCGATTTGATGATAATTGCTCCTTGCTCAGCTTCCACCTTAGGAAAAATCGCAAATGGAATTTGTGATAATTCATTAACTACATTAGCAATTGCCCTACCTAATCATATTCCATTGCTTATTGCTCCCGCAATGGATTCTTCAATGTTTCTGCATCCATCGACCCAAAGAAACATAGAAATTTTAACGGAATACGGTGCTGTCATCATCCATCCCGAAACTGGCGAGCTGTCGAGTGGTTTGGTCGGCGAAGGTAGGTTACCCGAGCCACAAATTATTCTCGATTATATCGAACTTTATCTTTACTCAAATCAAAATGATTTAGCTTCATTATACAAATTGAAAGGGAAAAGTGTATTAATTACAGCAGGTCCAACACGCGAACCGATTGATGAAGTAAGGTTCGTAAGCAACTATTCATCGGGAAAGATGGGAATTTCATTGGCAAAAATTGCATCATTTTTCGGTGCAAATGTTAAATGCATCTGTGGTCCAATTTCAATCGACAAACCAAATGTATTTCGAACGATTGAGGTTGAATCCAGCGATGAAATGTTCGAAATAGTTACAACCGAGACAAAAGTTCATGATATCATAATTATGGCTTCCGCTGTTGCGGATTTCAAGCCCCAATATAAACATTTTGGAAAATTGAAAAAAGAAATTGTAGGCAAAAAAATTTCAATTGAATTTGAAAGAACGAAGGACATTCTCTCCTACTTAGGACATCACAAAAAAGATAACCAGTTACTTGTTGGTTTTGCTTTGGAATCCAAAGAAAATGGACTCGAAAATGCAAAACATAAATTAACCTCGAAAAACTGTAATCTTGTAATATTGAATTATTATGACGACGAGCATAGTGGCTTCAATAAAGATGTGAATACTATTACTATCCTAAAAGTTGACAACAATCAATTGAGTATAAAAGAATTTAAGACGCTAACCAAAAATCAATGCGCAGTCGAGATATTAAAAGAAGTATGTTCTTTATTTTGAAAGATTGTTTATATTTCAGCCGTTTTAGAAAAGGTTTCAGTCAAAAATCTTAAAAATTCAAAGCTATAAATTCCTGTGTCGTGACCATCCTTCCAAATGATGTTGATAGCATAATTGCCAATAGGTTCGATTTTATCTATTTCAAATACTCCTGGTTTGAAAACATCTAATTTAATAGGCTTGGTTTTTTTTGTGCCAATTTCTTCGCCCCGACACAAAGCACAGGGACAATTCTTTCGAAGGTCCTCTAATGCAATAGATGATGAAAAACCATCATCCCAAATAATAAATAATTCATTATCTTTCCTGGTTATTTCAACTGGTTGCATACTAAAATGCAAATATGTTAATAAAAGCATCAAAAAAAGTAACGAACTTAACGCAAAAATAGTATTTTGTACTTTTCAACAATATTATTGCAATTGATTAGCAGGAAATAAATCCCTGAAGGAAATTCATTCTTTGCAATGCTGATATTGTATTCATTATTAGATTTGAAGAATTCAATATTATGGAAAACAACTCCATAAATATTTACCAATTTTATGTCAGAAATTGATTCACAAGAAATGTGAATATTAATAATTCGTTCATCTTCAAGTATTTTGGTGAAAGGCATATCGTTTTGTGTAACTTCATTAGGTATTACAGTTGTATCAACTTTTATGATAATTTTTTCAGAAGTATCTGAACCACAAATGCCTTGAGCTATACAAAAATATTCACCATCATCGTCGATTGAGGTGTTAAGTAAAGTTAATGAATCAGAATATTCACCTAATAACCTAATACCATTTTTGTACCAAGAAAATCGCAGTTCTTTACCAACTGCGTTAACTTTCATTACAAGACTTTGACCTTTTTTAACGGTCGTATCTGTAAACAAAGCAGAAACTTTGGTTTTTGGGATTACTTCGAGAAAATAACTTTCAGATTCAACTGATGGTTCGCAAGCACCTTTGACCCTTACATTATAATGCCCTGAATTATCCAGAGCCAAGTCTTTGACGATAAGAACAGAATCATTCCCTTCTTTGATTAAGTTACCATCGCAGTACCACTGGTAAATTATCTTTGAACCACCTGCATTGGCAATGAAGATAATGCTATCACCTTCGCAAATTTCTCCATTTTGTTTACTAACTTTAAATTCATTTAGATATGGTAATTGCAAAACATCAACGGGATTTGGCATTTGAGCAATAAAACCGCGAGCGTGTGAAACTCTAAACCAAACCTTGCCCGATATTGTATCCGGAATAGTAATTTTGTATGCATTACCAACAACATTTCGAACGAAGATATTCCAACCGTCGGAATAAGAAGTTTTGTATTCAATATCAAAAGTATCTTTCGAAGAAAAACCTTCGCCATACCAGGAGAGTCGAAGGCTTTCGTTCGGACAAATTTCTTCATTACCATTTGGAGAATCCCAAGTCAATTTAGCTTCTGAATATTTTAAGATAAAGCCATCATTTTTCCCACCGTAATTTTGATTTTCGATGGGATATAAGGAAGGAAAATTACCTGAATTTGTTTTACCAACAGCGTAAAAATCACCAAAAGATGATAATTCCAAGTCGGTAGGTATGTCGTCTTCACTACCTCCGAAGAATTCAGTAAAAGATATACTTGTACCAGATTTGCTGAGTTTGAAAAAGCAAGCATCTATTTTGCCCTTTTTCTTTGCACTTGGATTGTTAAATACAGGGAAATCAGAAGAATTTGTTTGGCACAAAATACCATATTCCTGGCTTAAAGGGAAATATTCAATATCGACTGGCTTTTCAGTCAAACTGCCACCAACAAATGTCGAAAAAATCAAATTTTGGCTTTTGTATGTCCATCCATATTGAGAAGTAATAATAATATTTGACAGTGAAGCAACGAACATATCGGAAGAACCTTTGATATTTCTTTGAAATGCATCTTCTGTCAACGGAAACGAAATAGTTGAAGGTTCTTTATTCGTAACCCCGGCAAAAACGACTTTTTCGTCTTCGCCATACCAGGAAACAGCATAGGCAACATCATCGGCAACACCACCAAAGAAGGAAGCATAGTCCAAACCACCGCCATTCCCATAAACTTTTAAAACAACAGCATCATATCCCCCATTGTATGTTCTATCGTAAGGCGATTCAAGAACATAAGTATATGAACCATAAGAATAAATTCTTACAGGATGAACAGGAAAGTCTCCAGATTTTGTTGCTCCAACTAAATATACTATTTCCGAAGGTGTAACGGTCATAGAATATGCAAAGTCATCATCGGCACCACCAAAATATGTTGAGAAACGCAATGATTGACCAGAATTAGAAAGTCTGAAAAGAAATATATCGTTTTTCCCATTGTTTTTATTCTGGTAAGCATTCCCAGCTATTGGAAAATCCATAGAGGTAGTATACCCACAAACATATAATCCATTATCTTCCGATAATTTAAAACTTGTTGCAATATCATCTTTCGCTCCACCTACATAGGTTGAAAAAATAATATCATCTCCATTTGGATTAAATTTACTGGCAAAAACATCAAAATAACCTGCAATCTGGCTATTAAAGAAGCTGAAAGTTGGGAAATCAATTGAGTTTGTGGTTCCGGCTAAATATATATTCCCACTTTTGTCAATTTCAATTCCAACAGGAGTGTCGCTTCCACCACCACCAATAAGCGTAGATGTAATAATTCTTCGATTGCTTCCCGATAAATCCAATTTGGTTAAGAAAATATCAGTAGTACCATCTAAAATCTCATCATAAGCACCAATAGTCGTTGGAAAATTAATCGACTCGGTTGAACCACATACCCAAACAGTTCCTTGTCCTATTTCTTTGATACCAATTACGTTATCATCACCATTACCACCAAAAAAAGAACTTGTAACAAGTGGGTCGATAACCAAAGTATATCTTTTGTCATAATTCTTTAAGTTAAAAGAAATCTGACCATCATTGGATATTTCATATTTGCAATTTACAGGGATAAGATTACCAACTATTAGTTGATAAGCAAATAAATCTTTATGCTCTACTTCACCAAAGCGAGTATCTAAAATCAGTCTGTTGTTTTTGATTTTATATTCTGCACCTTGGAAGGAAAATTTCAAGTTATTAATATCCGCACCTGGGTGAACAATGAAATTGTATCGAAGAGTTGAATTATCAGTAACTAACTGAATATCAATATTTTTCCAAACATTTCTAAGGAGCAATTTCTTTGAACCGCTTACACCCTTAACCCATTTTTTAGGATTATTGCCAAGAAAGAAATTGTATATTTCGCTCGTCTGTTCTTCTTCGACATATTCCGTTAAAGAAGCATTTTTTAAAATGAACTTAATCGCATGTCCTAGTTTGATTTTAGAATTGTTTTGTTCGGTTATCGTATAATAGTCGAAAAGAATGCTTCCATCCTTACAAAAAAATGCATTATAATCTTTAAACAGAGAATAATACAACACAGCCTCGTTCATTTGGCCATAGTTACGGATGAATAATCCTTCTGTTGGAATAGAAAAAGAAATGTTTCCAGAAATAAGCAAAATGAAATAAATTACCATCGAAGTAAACTTTGTTTTCATAAAATCATCCTCCTTAATATAACTAAAATAAATATATAACAAAAATTTTCAATAAAAGTTACATTTAATAACATCAATAATTAAAAAATGTGTTGATTTTTCGAAATGGAAGTTCTTGCTATATGACAAAAAATTCATATCTTGTACTTTTTTGAATTCAGAGGTATAATTTTTTGAGGAGATTATGGACTTAAAAGCTATTCAGTATGCTTTGCAAGCCGAAAAGCTCGATGGCTGGCTTTTTTACGATTTTCATAATCGCGACCCAATAGGAATCCGAATTCTTGGAATTGACCCTAAAAGATTTACTTCGCGCCGCTGGTATTATTTCATTCCTTCCTATGGTACACCCAAAAAACTTGTTCACAGAATCGAATCCTGGAAACTCGACCATTTAGAAGGCACAAAATATGTTTACTTGAAATGGGAAGAACAATATAATCTACTTCGGGAAATCCTTGGTAACTCCAAAAAGATTGCAATGCAATATTCACCATTGAACGCTATTCCTTATGTTTCGACTGTCGATGGTGGAACGATTGACTTAGTAAGAAGTTTTGGAGTTGAAGTAGTTTCCAGCGCCAATCTTGTTAGTCAGTTCGAATCTCATCTAACCGATGAAGAAATTGAATCACACAAGAAGGCTGGTGAACAATTGCATAACATAAAAAATCTCGCTTTCCGCAAAATTGCGGAAGAAATCAAGCAAGGCAACCAACCCACAGAATTTCAAATCCAACAATATATGTTGGACTTATTTAAGGAGTACAATTTGACCACAAACGATGGACCAATAGTTGCAATAAACGAACATGCTGCCGACCCGCATTTTGAACCTACTCCTGAAAACACTTATCCAATTAAATCGGGAGACCTTGTGCTTATTGACCTTTGGGGCAAGCTCGACCAGCCAAGTAGTATTTACTACGATATAACTTGGATGGGTTATGTTGGTTACGAAATCCCCGAGATAATTTCGAATTACTTTTCTATAGTTACAAAAGCCCGAGATAATGCATTAAATTTGGTTCGAGAACGCTTCCAAAATCATCAGCCTGTTTATGGCTACGAAGTAGATAATGCTGCACGAAATACTATTGCTCAATTTGGTTTAGATAAATTTTTTACTCATCGCACTGGTCATAACATAGGCGAAGAAGTACACGGAAACGGAACTCATATGGATAATTTAGAGACCCGAGACGAACGATTAGTCATCAAGGGAAGCTGTTTTTCAATTGAACCTGGTTTATATCTACCCGAAGAGAAATTAGGGTTCCGAAGCGAAATCGATGTTGTTATAACCAACGATGGCAAAGTTGTTGTTTTTGGAGACATACAAGAATCCGTAATCCCAATACTAAATCTATAATGTATTGAAATAAACATTATGTTTCACAAAACAATAGGTTTTTTATGTTTAAAGAACACCCAAGAGGACTTTTAGTTGCATTCTTTTCGAATATGGGTGAACGCTTCGGCTTTTATACTATGATGGCAATTCTCGTTCTCTTCTTGCAAGCAAAATTTGCACTTTCAGCCGAAGACGCAGGAAACATTTATAGTTGGTTCTACTTTGCTATCTACGCTTTAGCACTGATTGGCGGATTGATAGCCGATTGGACAAATCGTTATAAACTTACCGTCCTTGTTGGCTTGATAGTAATGTTCATCGGCTATTTGATGATAACTATTCCAGGGATGACCCTTACCATTACTGTCATTGGGTTGTTTGTTATTGCTTTTGGTAATGGATTGTTTAAAGGGAACCTCCAAGCAATTGTCGGACAAATGTACGATGACCCGAAATACTCGAAACTACGTGACACAGCCTATATGGTGTTTTATATGGGAATCAATATTGGTGCATTTTTCGCACCATTTGCTGCAACTGGAATTCGTGATTGGGTTCTGAAGACAAAAGGCTTCCTTCACGATGCAAACCTTCCTGCATTTTGTCATCAATTTTTAGATGGCAAACTTACCGACCCAGCACAAATTGAATTCTTTAGAAATTTAGCACAAAAGGTAAGCGTAGAATATAATTTTACCGATTTACATTCTTTTGCCCAAGCATATATCGATGCATTTGCTTTTGGTTATAATCTTGCTTTTGGTATTGCTGCTGCTGCAATGCTTCTTTCTTTAACAATTTACATTTCGTTTAATAAACTCTTGCCCGAAAAAGTTAAGCCGGCACGAAGTGAGCAGGAAAAATCTCAAAAACAAAACCTCGGCTTTGGTAAGCTTAATTTAGCGACTATTATTTTGCCTATTGCCATATTTGCAATTATCACATTAATTTTCTACTATGCTTTTAATAACGTCGCCTTAGGTTTGGCTATTGCTTTGTTCTTTACTTTTGCCTCTTGGATTTTCCTTGTTTCTACACCCGAAGAAAAACCAAGAGTTATTTCCTTGCTCCTCGTGTTCCTAGTGGTTATCTTCTTCTGGATGTCTTTCCATCAAAACGGATTGACATTGACTTTCTTTGCCCGAGACTATGTTGTCAAAGAAGTTGGAAAGTTCGACCAAATTTTCTTCCGTCTCGATTCCCTCATTTCATTCATACTTTCTGTCGCAGGCTTTATTTTTATTTTCACTCAAAAGAAGAAGATCTGGAAACTTGTCGGGTTTGCCTTGTTCGTTGTTTTTGGTATAATAACATATCTTTTCGTTAGCAATGCACCCGAAAAATCCCCTATTGCACCCGAAATTTTCCAAGCTTTCAATCCATTGTTTATTGTTGTTTTGACATTTCCAACCTTGGCATTCTTTGGATGGTTAAGGAAGAAAGACAAAGAACCCTCTACTCCTCGGAAAATCGGAATTGGAATGATTATTGCTGCAATTGCTTACTTCATTATGATTTTCTGCTCCTTCGACTTACCTTCTCCACAAACTGTAAGCACACAGAATTTGACTGAATGGACAAGAGTTTCGCCATATTGGTTAATTTCGAGCTATTTGATTTTGACAATTGCCGAATTATTCTTAAGTCCAATGGGATTATCTTTCGTATCGAAGGTAGCTCCTTCGCGATTCCAAGGGCTTATGCAGGGTGGCTGGCTTCTTGCTACTGCAGTTGGAAATAAACTGTTGTTCGTTGGCAGCTTCTTCTGGGAAAGAATTGAACTATGGGAAGTTTGGTTAATTTTCGTCGTATGTTGCTTGCTGTCAGCAGTATTTATCTTTAGCATTATGAAAAAACTCGAAAAAGCAACGCTGTAGAATCTAGATTTGTCTTAAACGAATATTGGAGAAGGTGACTATTTCACCTTCTCCTTTTTATTATCAAAACAAAGATTCAAAAATTAAAGATAATCCAAATGAGCGGTAAAGTGACGGAGGTAAGGGGCTTCCCACGTAATTTTCAGCCCTTTTAAACTATCTCTTCTTTTATATACGTTGGAAATAACTTCGGCAACATATTCTAAATGGGACTTGGTATAAACTCTTCTTGGGATTGCCAAGCGAACTAATTCCATAAGAGCAGGCACGAATTTCCCAGCTTTGTTGGTTTTTCCGAACATTAACGAGCCAATTTCTACAACTCGAATGCCACCTTCGAGAAATATTTCACAGGTAATCGATTGTCCAGGGAAGTTCTCGGGTTTGATATGCGGTGCGAACCTTTTAGCATCGAGATAGACTGCATGTCCCCCAAAAGGCACCAAAACGGGAACGCTCTCTTTTAAAAGTAAATCGCCAAGAAATCTTACTTGTTCGATTCGATATTTTAAGTAGCTTTCGTCCAAAGCTTCCAACAAACCAACCGCTAATGCTTCCAGGTCTCGTCGGGCAAGACCACCATAAGTAATAAAGCCTTCGGTAATAATTAGAAGCACTTTTGCTTTTTCGGCAAGCTCATCAACATTTGTAGCAATAAAGCCACCTGTATTCGAAAGCCCGTCTTTCTTTGCACTCATCAAACATCCATCGGCATAAGAAAACATTTCCCGAGCTATCTCGGCAATTGATTTGTTCGAATGGCCCTTTTCTCGTTCTTTAATAAAGAACGCATTTTCAGCATAACGACAACAATCGATAAAAAACAAAGAACCATATTTGTGTGCAATTTCGCTTGCAAGACGGATGTTTTCCATCGAAACTGGTTGTCCGCCCCCGCTGTTATTCGTAACAGTTAACATTACAACGGGAATCTTTTTGCTACCGTATTTTTTCAAAACGTTTTCCAATTTGTCCAAATCGATATTGCCTTTGAAGTCAGCATATACATCAGTTTTCAAGCTAATTTTATTCGGTAAGTCAATAGCAGTAGCACCGGAATATTCGATGTTTCCCCGAGTTGTATCGAAATGGGTATTGCTGGGGATGATTTTCCCTTTGCCCCCAACAATCGAAAAAAAGATTTTTTCGGCAGCTCTACCTTGATGAGTTGGAATAATGTGTTTAAAACCTGTGATTTGGCGGACAACTTCTTCGAATTTGTAAAAGCTTTTCGAACCGGCATAGGCTTCGTCACCATCGAAAAGAGCTGACCACTGTTTAGTGCTCATTGCAGAAGTGCCACTATCGGTAAGTAAATCGATTGTGATGTCTTCCGATTTCAGATAAAAAACATTGTAATGAGCTTTCTTTAATGCTCGCTCACGATATTCACGAGTAGTAATTGGAATGTGTTCAACAACCTTAATTTTAAACGGCTCAAATTTCATAGGCAAACCAAAAAAAACAAATTTAACTTTTTTGGAAAAATAAAAGCCCTTGGAAAGTTTTCCAAGGGCTACTATTGTTGCATAATCTTAAAACTTAGGGTATTTCGACTGCTACTACCGATTGAGAATCTTTGTATTTAACACGCAAAAGTACTACATCGCCAGATTTGGCATTTTTAACTATATCTTCGAATTCTTTTACACTTTTAATCTCTTGATTATTCACCTTTGTTATAACACAACCCGAAGAGATACCTTTGTCTCTAACGGGAGAATTTCTATTTACTGTGGTAACATAAACTCCATTTTTGACATTATATTCTTTCTTTTGTTCGGGTGTCAGTGGAGCAACAACTAAGCCTAATTTTTCGATTGTTTTTGGGGAATTACTATCTATTGTATCTTCAACGTCTTGGCGGTCTTCGGCAATTTCATCGGTTTGTTCGAATGGGTCGAGCTTTACCTTCTTTTTAATAGTTTTACCATTTCTCCAAATTGTTAGTTCAACTGTTTCGCCAGGACGGCGTTTAGCTATCTCCGACTGCAATTCGTTGGAGGTATTAACTGGTTTTCCATCGACTTCGAGAATCACGTCTTCGACTTCAATCCCATACTTTTCGGCTGGACTATCTTTTACAACATCGTTAACAACTGCACCCGCAACATTTTTTAACCCAAGTGCTTTGGCAAGTGTTTCATCCACTGTACGAATCAAGACTCCTAAACGTGCACGTGTAAATTTGCCCGTTCTAATTATTTCGCTTGCAACTGTTTTGACCAAATCTACAGGAATTGCAAATCCATAACCCATATAGCCACCGGTTCGAGTCGCTATTGCAGAATTTATTCCAACTAAGGAACCATTCAGATTGAAAAGGCCACCACCACTATTACCAGGATTAATTGGGGCATCGGTTTGAATAAAATTTTCAATTGCAGCACTTGACCTTTGAAGAGAAAGACCACCTCGGTTAATGGCACTTATAATACCAGAAGTTACCGTATAACTTAATCCCAAAGGATTGCCGACGGCAATAACTAATTCACCGACTTTGACATCGTCGAAGTTTGCAAAATGAGCGGGTTGAAATCCTTCGCCATCAATTTTAATAACTGCGATGTCGGTTAATTTGTCTGAACCAACAACTTTTGCTTTGTACTCTTTTCGGTCAATTGTGGTCACGATGATTTCCTTTGCGTTTTCAATTACGTGATGGTTAGTTACAATATAACCATTAGTTGTAACGAACACACCGCTACCCACTGCTGTTGTTTCGAAATCTTCTTCCGGTAAGGGAATCATAAATCTTTCGCCCCATCTTTCAAAAAAATCTTCAAAATCTTTAAATAATTCTTGATGTGGGTTTTTTTGTGTTACTTTAACTTTAATGTTGACAACAGAAGGTAAAACGGCTTCGGCAGCTTTTTGGAATGCATCGTTTAATGCCTTTACAGTTGGATTCATTTCGATTGGCGCTTTACTTGCTCCTATCTCGTGTTGTGCAAAGATAATCCCTTTAAAAACGAAGAAGTAAAGGAGAACTAAAACAGCAATTCCGCTTCCCGAAAACAGAAACAATTTAATCCTTTTGTTTTTTAACATATTAACCTCGCATTAATTAAAAAAGTATAGACGAAATTTCGTTTTAATAAATTTTGTGTCGTTTCAGGGTTATAAAACTCAATAGATGATTATCGGGAAAGAAAAATCTGAAAGCCAAACGTAATAAACACCAGATTTCAAACCCGATAAATTCATTTCAAAGCAATTGCCATTTATTGCTTGGGAAAGAACTTTTTTCCCCAAAATGTTATAAATTGTAAGTTCGTAAAGCGAAACGTTTTTTTCGAAAGTAATCTTTACTATATTATCGAAATAAAATAAATTAAAGTCATTATGTTTAGAAGTTTCGACATAATTTAGTTTTGTATTTAGTTTTGCAAGGAAAATTGACGAATAACCTGGATTGTATAAACTTAAACCTTGTTTAAAGTATATATCTTTGCTTTCGAAACGACCAAGTGCATAAACCATTCCATTCTCATTAACAATTATCGATGAGCAAAAGTCATTCTTATTTCCACCAGCCTTTCGAGCCCATTTAAAGATTCCATCCAAATTCATTTCTGCAACATATACATCGGCAAAGTAGTCATCGTTTGTATAATTATGAAGTATTATTCCATCGAAATCAACTTCACGGCTTGCAAAATGACCACAAATGAATAAAGAACCATTCCAATATGTAATTGATTTCCCGTATTCATCCGAAACATTTCCGTAACTTTTTGCCCAAAGAAGAGTCCCATTATTTGAAAGCTTACCAACGAAAACATCGTAACTCCCATTCGTTGTAATTTTTCTTCCTGCAAATGTAAATTCGTTCGATTGAACTTCACCTAAAACATAAACATTTCCCTCATTATCCAATGCTATTGAATTTAACCAATCGTTGTTAGTTCCATTTCCTGCGACTGCCCAAACTGGAAAACCATCGCTCGACAATTTTGCGACAAAGACATCCGAAAAGCCGTGGTTGTAAAGCGAATCAGTCCCAAAAACAATATAGTTACTGTTAAATGAGCCAGTAAGATATACATTAGAATTAGCATCAATTGCTACATCGGAAGGCGAATCGAACGACGAACCGCCAAACCCCTTTGCCCAAATCGCTTCTCCTTGCGGATTCAGCTTTGAAACGAAAATGTCGGACATTCCTTGAAATGCACCTCGGTTAATGATTTTAATCTCACCAAAGCTAAGGGTTTGTCCGTAAAATGAACCTGCAACAACGATATTGCCTTCGAGGTCAATTGCTAATCCAGTTGCTTCTTCGTAAGAATTTTCACCAAAATTTTTTGCCCAAATAATGTTTCCATCTGTATCAAATTTTAGCACAAAAAAATCCGTCCCACCATTATTCGTGAGGGAAATATCTCCAAAATCAATTTTGGAACTTTCGTAATAACCACAAACTACCACATTGTTATTTTTGTCTACCTCTATTGCTGTAACAATGTCATTTCCTTCGCCGCCAAAGCCTTGTACCCAAAGCAAATTCCCAATAGTATTAAATTTGGCAATGAAGAAATCGGAAAGCCCCCTATTTGGTAGGTTCTCTCCTCCTACCGAAAAATTACTACTATTATAATATCCACAGGTATAAATATTTCCGGAAGAATCGACAGCGGTTGCAGCTGAATAATCGAAATCGTAACCCCGTGTGCCGAATACCCATTCCCATTCTTGGGCAAAGCAATAACTTGAAGTAAATAGGAAAAAGAAAATGAGTAAATAAGAAAATTTCTTCATTTTGCCCTCGAATATTTTTACAATTATTTTTTGTCAAAAATTCATTTTCTGCTAAAAAAACAATTATGTTGGTTCGTATCCATTTGCCCAAACGCAAAATAGGTCTTGCGGATTTATTAGAAGCTCATGTTTGGGCATCACACGAATTGTAAAGCCTTGTTTACCCGTGCCTAAACAAAAATACGAACCTTCGTAATAGTACACATCGTTTTCTATATGCTTCAAACTTAAAACTTCCCAATCTGTATTATAAAGTTCGCCATTGGAGTCAATACTTCCATAATAGACGTGAACTTCGACATCTTCGGGTCGTAGTTTGCCAAGTTTAACTTTTGCAGAAACAGATATTGGTTTTCCAACATAGATTTCGTCATCAGCTTTTCTTTCAACTTCCAGAATCTCGATATTTTTCCATTCGGAACGAACAAAATCTTTCCATTGCTTAAACTCCCTTGCTAATCGCGCATTGTCCAATGTTAATTTGTAATAATTCTCCATTGCAGGGATATAAAATTTTTGTGTATAGTCCTTTACCATCCTTGTACAAGAAAAATTGCCTGCAATTGTTTTAATTGAATTTTTCATATAAGTTACCCACTTTTCGGGAATACGGCTGATTTTCGACCTTTCGTAAAACAAAGGCACTATCTCCTGTTCCAATATATCGTAAAGGATGTTCGATTCAATAATTTCTTGCTCTTCCCAATTTGAGTATTCTTCGCCATGTCCAATAGCAAAGCCATTTGTGCTGTCGTAAGCTTCGTCCCACCAACCATCCAAAATGCTAAAATTTACTGTTCCGTTCAATGCAGCTTTCATTCCACTTGTTCCACTGGCTTCCATAGGACGAATAGGTGTATTCAGCCAGACGTCGCAGCCTTTAACCATTAATCTTGCGATGACCATATCGTAATCTTCTAAAAAAACAACGTATCGTTCGAGATTATAATCCTTAACTTTATGAATTATCGATTGAATCATTTCCTTGCCTTGAATATCGTGTGGGTGAGCTTTCCCAGCAATAATTACTTGAACAGGGCGTTCTGGATTGGTCAATATGGCTTTTAACCGTTCCATATTTTTAAATAACAAAGTAGCCCTTTTATATCCTGCAAAACGCCTTGCAAATCCAATTGTTAATGCATCAGGGTTAAGATACTCATTAATTCGATTCAATTGTTCGGGCGACAGGAAGCCTTTTTGCTTCTGTTTTAAGTAATTTCTTGCAAAAAGAATCAACCGAACTCTCCGACGTTGCTTTTCTCGCCAAAGCTCTTCCGAAGAAATCATATCGACTAAGTCCCAAAGCTCCTGATTATCGGTTTCAGTTCTCCATCTCGGCGAAAGGTATCTATCGTACAATTCAGAAAATTCACGTGCGACCCAAGTCAAAGTATGAACGCCGTTTGTTATGTGTGTGATTGGGATTTCATTTTCGGGGATATTTTTCCACAAATCTTTCCACATCCTTCTTGCAACTTTTCCGTGAAGTCGGCTAACTCCATTCCTATATGTCGATAGACGCAACGCCAAAACTGTCATCGAAAAGCCCTCCATTGTATTATACGGATTGACTTGACCCAACGAAAGCAGGTCAACGATATTAATTCCTACCTCTTGGGAATATTTTTCGAAATATTTTTTCACTAAATCTTGTTCAAAAACTTCGTTGCCTGCTGGAACAGGAGTATGTGTTGTAAATACAGTTGAACCAATTACGATTTGCTTTGCCTCGTGAAAATTGCAATTAAACTTATGCACAAATTGTCGAATTCTTTCGAACAAAGCAAATGCGGCATGACCTTCATTCAAATGGCAAACTTCGGGTTCAATCCCTATAGCCTTGAGAGCTTTCAACCCCCCCATACCTAAAATTATTTCTTGCTGAATACGGGTTTCTCTTGTTCCACCGTAAAGTTGGTCTGTTATATTTCTGTATTCTTCTATTGTGTTTTGTTCTATGTTGGTATCTAATAAAAATAGATGAACCTTCCCGATTTCCATTCTCCAAACCTGGGCATAAACTTTACCTAAAGGGAAATCCAAATCGACAATTAAGGGGTCACCATTTTTGTCCTGTTGTATAAAAATTGGCATTGTGTAGAAGTCATTCGGAATATTAAGCTCATTTTGCCATCCACTTTGTGTTAATTTTTGGCGAAAGTAACCCATTTGATATAACAAACCTATTCCAACCAAAGGAAGTCCCAAGTCGGAAGCAGTTTTAAGATGGTCTCCCGAAAGCACTCCTAAACCACCCGAGTAATTTGGGAAACTTTCGTTTATTCCATACTCCGGGCTTAAATACGCAATTACACCTTTGTTACTGACATTTAAAGTATCGAACCAACCTTCCATTTCGAGATATTTGCGGAAATTATCGTAAACATAATCCAAATATGAAACGAATTCTTTCGAAGATGCAAGCTGTTCCAACTCTTCTTGGCGTAATTGATTAATTAGTAATACAGGGTTATGGTTAACTTCATCCCACAATCTGTTGTTGATACGGATAAAAAGCTCCTTGGCTCCATAGTTCCAACACCACCAATAATTGTAAGCAATTTCTTTGAGTTTCGAAATTCTATGCGGAAGCCGTGCTGTTACAATAAAAGTCTGTATAGGTTTCATATTACCTTTAAAAAATTTTGAAAAAAACAAAATATAAATTTACATCTAAAACAGATAATTGGAAAAATATTTTTCTATTTTTTTTATTTTCTTAATCCTATTTACTAATTTTGTTTTATGCCGTTTACTAAAGATGTAAACATAGCAGTAGATGTTTTAAAAAAAGGGGGGGTAATTGCCTTCCCTACTGATACAGTCTATGGTATTGGTTGCAACATTTTCGATTTAAATGCAACTAATAAAGTCTTTGAGTTAAAAAGAAGAGACTATTCAAAGCCATTGACTGCCCACCTATGGTCAATTGACCAAGTAGAAACCGTGGCACAAACTGATTCCCCATTTCTGCCAATGCTTATTTCTAACTTTATTCCTGGACCAATAACAATAATACTACCCAAGAAAGAAATTATTCCTGATATTGTAACAAGCGGGAAAAACACAATTGGTATTAGAATTCCCGATTGCAATATATATCTTGAGCTTGCAAAAAATTTTGGGCTTCCAATTGCAACAACTTCTGCAAACATAAGCAATCAACCTTCGGCAAAGAATGCTGAACAAGTTTTCGAATATTTCGGTGATTCTTTGGATGTAATTCTTGATGGTGGGGAAACAAAATATCGGTTAGAAAGCACGATAGTAGATATTTCGCAAAATATACCTAAAATTCTCCGAATAGGTGTCATTTCGAAAGAACAAATTGAGCAAGCATTGGGTCTAATTTTGAATGAATAATTACAATTTCCAAAAAGTTTCATAAATTAGTTTTTTTGAAATCAAATTGGAGGTATTATGGTTTTTCCAGAAAATTTAAAGTACACGAAGGAACACGAATGGATTCTCGTTAATGGGAACGTTGGAATTGTAGGTATTACCGACCATGCCCAAAGCCAACTTGGTGACATCGTCTTTGTCGATATTCCTAGCGATTTAACTGAAATCGAAATTGGTCAATCATTTGGTACAATCGAAGCAGTCAAAACAGTTGCCGATTTATTCTCTCCCGTGAGTGGTAAAATCGTCGAAATTAACCCATTGATAACAGAAACACCAGAAATTATTAACAAAGACCCTTACGGAGACGGTTGGATTGTAAAAATTGAATTGACTAAGCCCGAAGAACTTGACCAACTTCTTTCTGTTGAGGAATATAAAAAACTTATTGGACAGTAATTTTTTTAAACATATATTAGATTAAGCTATGTTTCGCAAATTCTTTTTCTTTTGTGCTATCATTCTGTTGGTGCCACAAATAGTTTTTCTCCAACAGCCTCTTGTTTCGTTATCTGAACTTTACGACCTTCAACCTAATGTTAATGATTGCACCGAAGGAAAGCTAAAAGAAACCGAAAAGTCAAACATCTTGACAATTTACAATCAAATCAGGGTTTTGCATGGATTGAAAACACTTCAATATAACTCTGCTTATGACGAAGAAGTTGCAAAAGCTTCACTTATCAGTGTTGCAAATGCCATGCTCGACCATTTTCCAAAGTCTAATTATGCTTGTTACACGCAAAAAGGCTACGATGGTTGTCGAACTTCTAATCTGTACATATCGAGTAATTTTAACCAAACTAACGTAGTGGAATCAAAAAAGTCGATGATAACTTGGATTATTGATAAAAACGTCCCAGACCTTGGGCATAGACGCAATATGCTTAATCCATTCCTAAAATATGCTTCATTTGGTCGTGTCGATGGTTTCCCCAAGGCAGGTTCGCAGTCTTTTCTGAGTGCAATGTCTTTAAAGGTACACGAATTTCCCGATTATCACAATCTTTCGGATTGGAGTGGTGAATATGTTGCATATCCATTTCAAGAGTATCCTAGTGAATTTTTCGACCCAACTTGGTATCTGTCATTCACTGTAATTGCCGATAAATCCAGCCCTTGGGCTAATGGGAGTAATGCAATTGATTTTTCTAAAGCAAATGTTACAATTAAAGACCAGAACAATAACACTATCCAAGTAACAGACATTAAGTTCGACTATCTTGGTTATGGCGTACCAAATTGTTTGTATTGGAAAGCCAGCAATATCACCAAAAATGTAACTTATTATATTACAATAACCAATGTTACTGTAAAAGGGCAAAATAAAACTTACAATTATTGGTTCAAAATCGTCGACGAAGTTACAACAATTCTGAATCCACCAACATTACTTTCGCCATCTAATAATGCAACAGATTTAGAACCGCCAATCACTCTCTCTTGGTCAAGTGTTGCTAATGCAGATTCATATAAACTTCAAGTTAGCGAGTTTTCTAACTTTAGTAGCCTTATTATTGAACAAACTGTTAATGGTACGCAATACACTCTTTCAAATTTGAAATCGAACACACAATATTATTGGCGCATTGCATCTATTTCGGGTTCGCAACAAAGTCAATGGTCTGCGACATTTACATTCAAAACCAAAGACCAACCACTCATCGCTCCATTATTAGTTTATCCTCGTAATAATGAGACAAGTGTAACCATTCGACCCAAATTCATATGGAATTCTGTACCAAATGCAACTGCTTATCATTTCCAGTTGGCATTATCCGATTCATTCGACGATTTTTCATTAATTGTTGATAATCCAAGTGTTAAAGACACTTTTTTCACTTCTACTGCTAATTTAATTCAAAAAACTTTGCATTATTGGCGCGTAAGAACAATTGTCGACAAGGTTTCGAGCCCGTGGAGCGAAGTCTTTACATTTTGGACTGTCAACCTTGCTTCCGTTGATGATTCGTTTAAACCAATAAGTATAATTTATTCATCCGAAACTATTGAATTTCGTTTTGAAACATGCTTTTTAAAGTATGTTACAGTCTATAATATTTTAGGAATTGAGGTCGATAAATTTGTTGTGAATAATTTTGTGAACATTTTTGAATTAAATACAAGTAAATTTACCAGCGGTGCTTACATACTTGAATTCACTTTCAATAATCAGAGATTTGTATTTCCTATATTCGTAGCAAGGTAATAACCCTGTGAAAGAAAATGAAAACTATCTAAAAGTTCTTCAATCTTTACGAAAAGATTACGGCAAGGGTGCTTTCAACGAGAAAGTTGCATTAAATAATCCCATCGAACAGTTCAAACTTTGGTTCGACGAGGCACTTAAAAGCTCAATCCAAGAACCAAATGCTATGGTTCTTACCACGGCTTCGAAAGAAGGAATTCCTTCGTCACGAGTTGTCCTTCTCAAAGCTTTCGACGAACGGGGCTTTGTGTTTTATACGAATTACAATAGCAAAAAGGGCAGAGAATTACAAGAAAACCCTCATGCCTGCTTGCTATTCTATTGGGACATTTTAGAACGGCAAGTAAGAATTAACGGAATTGTTGAAAAGATAAGTGAAGAAGAGTCGAACGAGTATTTTCAAACCCGACCATATCTTTCAAAAATTGGTGCCTGGGCTTCCAATCAGAGCGAGCCACTTTCATCTCGCTTTGCACTGATGCGTAAGGTTTTTCAATTTACCCTTAAATTTCCGAACTATGTACCACTTCCACCCCACTGGGGTGGTTACCGTCTAATACCAAATTATTTTGAATTTTGGCAGGGGCGCGAAAGTAGGCTTCACGACCGAATTTGCTACGAATTGCAATCTGACAACTCGTGGAAGAAATATCGACTTTATCCATAATTTTACATTCGAAAAACACCATACCTTTGGTCAGGTATAGGTGCGTTCAAAGCAATAGAAATGGCAAGTGCTAACGCATTCCTTGTATCTAATGGGTCGAGAATTCCATCATCCCAAAGTCTTGCGGTACTATAATAAGGACTAGCCTCGTTTTCATATTTTTCGATAATAGGCTCTCGAATTGCCCGAATTTCGTCTTCCGACAGGGTTTTACCCTGCGATTCGAGTTGACGAATCTTTACAGTTGCAAGCACATCGGCAGCTTGTTCGCCACCCATTACACCTATCTTTCCGTGAGGCCACATCCAAAGAAATCTCGGATTGTATCCTCTGCCACACATTGCATAATTACCTGCACCATAAGAACCACCCACAATTACCGTAAACTTTGGAACATCGGCGTTCGCTACTGCATGAACCATTTTCGCTCCATCCTTTGCAATTCCACCGTGCTCGTATTTTTTCCCCACAATAAACCCAGTGATATTTTGCAAAAAAATTAGAGGAATTTTCCTTTCGGTACAGAGTTCAATAAAATGCGCACCTTTTAAACTTGATTCAGAAAATAAGACACCGTTGTTTGCAATTATGCCAACCGGATAACCCATAATTCTTGCAAAGCAAGTTACAAGTGTAGTACCATAATATTCTTTAAATTCACTAAAACGGCTGCCATCGACCAATCGGGCAATAACTTCTCGCATATCGAAAGGTGTACGAATATTCTTTGGAACAATTCCATAAATTTCCTTTGGGTCGTAATATGGTTCTTCGGGAGTATCTCGCCCAATATCGAATTTTTCGTTTTTTCCGAGATTTTCGACTATATTGCGAGCAATGTTTAATGCATGTTCGTCATTGAGAGCATAATAATCGCTAACTCCGGATATTTTGCAATGAACATCCGCCCCGCCAAGTTCCTCATCCGTTACAACCTCGCCAGTAGCAGCTTTAACAAGCGGGGGTCCACCAATGAATATTGTAGCTTGATTACGAACCATTATGGTCTCATCACTCATTGCGGGAACATAAGCTCCCCCGGCAGTACAAGACCCCATAACAACCGCAATTTGTGGAATATTCAAAGCCGACATCCGCGCTTGATTGTAGAAAATTCGTCCAAAATGGTCCTTATCGGGGAAAGTTTCAGATTGATATGGCAAGAAAATTCCACCTGAATCGACCAAATAAATGCATGGCAATCGGTTTTGAAGAGCAATTTCCTGAGCACGAACGTGCTTTTTTATTGTCATAGGGAAATAAGTACCACCTTTGACTGTTGCATCATTTGCAATAATCAAACATTCGCGTCCCTTAACAATTCCAATTCCTGTAATTATTCCCGCACAAGGGGCTTCGTTGTCGTACATATCCCAAGCAGCAAGCGGCGAAAGTTCCAGAAACGGAGTATCCTTGTCGCATAATTTTGCAATTCTTTCCCGTGGAAGTAGCTTGCCCCGACTTATGTGCTTTTCACGAGCTTTCGGGGGACCACCTTGCCTAACTAATTCGAGTCTTTCTCGAAGCTGTTTAACCAATTGCAATGAATTTTCGTAATTTTCTCTAAAATCCTGCGATTTTGTACTTATTTTGCTTTTAAATCTTTCCATTTTTTTCTTCCAAGATAAATTTCCAAACACAAAAATAATCGGGAATTGTTATTTCGGGTGGACAGGAAATGCAAATTGTATCGATTCGTGGGTCAATTTCCTTTGCAAACAAAGAGTATTCGACAATCCCAACAGATTTACAAGGAAAATCGGGCAAACCCTTACGCCGCCTTGCTTGTTGAACTCGGCAAGTTTTTATATAGAAAATTATCTCATTGGGCGAAAGCATCTCGGAATATTGTTCATTAATTGTAGAATACAGTCGAAAATTTAAAGCCCGCAGAAGCCCTTCCAAGCCAGGATTTTCGCCTAAGGAAAGAAACTCTTTAACCCTTTTTGCTTCGATTACAGTAAACTTTCGCCATGCTTCGCGGTCGAAATCAATGGCTTTTTCTATCCCTAAAACTTCTTCTATAGCGAGAAACCAGCATCCATCGTGAGCAAGCCAATTCTTTGCGTAAATTTTAAGCAGTTCAAATAACTTTTCCCGATCTAAGTCTTCAATTTTCTGAAATTTTTCACTTGCCAATTACATTCCTCTTCTATATTTTCCACCAATTTCATAAAGCAAATGAGTAATTTCGCCCATAGTGCAGAATTCGACAGCATTAAGTAGCTCTTCGAAAATGTTACCACCAGAAAGAGCCACATCTCGGAGACGGTCTAATGCCTCTTGCTTTTTATCTTTATGTTTTTCTTTGAAATCTTCGACGTGCTTCAATCTTTGTTCCTTTTCTTCAATTGTGGCTCGGGTAACCTTCATATTATCGTAATAATTTATTGGATTATCGCGAATGAAAGTATTAACTCCGATGATTGGATATTCCCCACTCTCTTTTAGCGATTCGTAATACAAGGACTGTTCTTGAATTTTGGAGCGTTGGTATTGTGTTTCCATTGCTCCAAGAACCCCCCCTCGTCGTGAAAGAGCATAAAATTCTTCCAAAACAGCTTCTTCGACCAAGTCGGTCAGTTCTTCGATGATAAATGACCCCTGATTGGGATTCTCATTCTTTAAGACACCAAATTCTTTGGAAAGGATTAGTTGAATAGCCATAGCCCTACGCACCGATTCTTCGGTTGGTGTAGTAATTGCTTCATCGTAGGAATTTGTATGCAGAGAATTACAATTATCGTACATTGCTAAAAGACCTTGCAAAGTGGTTCTTATGTCATTAAAGTCAATCTCTTGTGCGTGAAGACTACGACCAGATGTCTGTATGTGATATTTTAGCTTTTGGCTCCTTTCATTTGCGTTATAAACATATTTCATTGCAATTGCCCAAATTCTTCGAGCAACTCGGCCGATGACAGAATACTCGGGGTCCATTCCATTGGAAAAGAAAAAAGAAAGGTTTGGAGCGAAATCATCCACGGGAATTCCACGATTCAAAAAATATTCTACATAAGTAAAACCATTTGCCAGGGTGAATGCAAGTTGAGTAATTGGGTTTGCACCAGCTTCGGCAATGTGATAGCCACTAATACTCAGTGAGTAATAATTTCGAATCTTATGCTTCGAAAAATACTCTTGAACATCCCCTATCAGTTTCATTGCAAAGTTAATGGAGAAGATACAGGTGTTCTGCCCCTGGTCTTCTTTCAGCATATCTGCTTGAACAGTGCCACGGAGTTTTCGGAAAGTAGCAATTTTTAAAGCCTCCTTGTCTTCGTCGGAAAGTTCTATTCCTTGGGATTTTAATTTTTCGAGTTCACGCTTGTATGCAACAAGAAAGTAAAATGCAACCATAATGGGTGCAGGGGCGTTGATTGTCATCGAAACCGACGTAAGTGGGTCGGTTTGGTCGAACCCTTTCAATAGAACATCCATATCATCAATTGTGCAAACCGAAACACCACTTTCACCGATTTTGCCATAAATATCGGGATCGCGTGCAGGATCTTCACCATAAAGTGTAACTCCATCGAATGCAACTGAAAGCCGCTTGTAAGGGTCATTCTGGGTGAGATAATGGAATCTCTTATTTGTTCGTTCAGGTGTTCCTTCACCCGCAAATTGCCTTTTTGGGTCCTCGGTCGTCCTTTTAAATGGAAAGACACCTGCTGTGTAAGGAAAGTAACCTGGTAAATTTTCTAAATATAGAAATTTCAATAAATTGCCCCAATCCTCAAATTTTGGCAATGCAATTTTGGATATGTAAGTTCCGCAAATTGATTTCTGATACAATGGAACTTCGACTTCCCTATCTTGAATCTTATATTTAATCTTATCCTGTTGGTAATTTGCTTTGATAGCGTTCCAATTTTTCAATAAATTACGCGAATCTTCGCTAAGTTGATTATATTTCTTTTCAAAAAGAGAAGTTATCATGTGCCGAGCTTCGCCATTAGTGTTTTCTTCGTTCATAACATCCAGTGTTTGCTTCAAAGAATATGCTTCGGAGGCAATTTTAGCTTGTTCTTTTACCATTTGCTTATATTTTCGGACTGTGTCGGCAATTTCTGCTAAATAATTGATTCGTCTATTGTTGATTAAACCAAAATCGCGTACTAATTTCGTTGGAAGCAAACGGATAACTTCCTCTTTGGCTCCGTAATCTTTACCTTTTACTTTTTGAAGCAATCGGAGAAGTGCAATGAAAAATTTGTTCACTCCATTGTTGTTAAATTGATTACTACTGCAAGCAAATATTGGAACGTCCAATTCTTCTAAAGGTGTACCCCGAGGAACATTCAATTGATGTGTTCTGATGTAATGGATAATTACTTCGCGAAGAGCGTCTTCCGAACCAATCTTTTCGAATTTATTTATTACAATGAAATTGGCAAGGTCTAACATATCAATTTTTTCGAGTTGAGTAGGAGCACCAAATTCCGCTGTCATTACATAAATTGTATAATCGCATAAATGTTTTATTTGGCTGTCGCCCTGTCCAATTCCAGGAGTTTCGACAATTATCAAATCGAAGCCGCAAGTTTTTAGTAAATCTATTGCATCTTGAATAAAATCTCCTAAATCGCTCCCGCTGTTGCGTGTTGCAAAACTTCGGAAAAATACTCTATCGTCGTAAATATTATTATATCGAATTCTATCGCCAAGCAAAGCACCTCCAGTAGTACTTTTTGTTGGGTCCACGGCAATAACCGCTATGCTAATGTTTGGAGCAAAAGCCAAAAATCTACCAATGACTTCATCAATTAGAGAACTCTTTCCACATCCGCCAGGGCCAGTGAAACCCAGCACAACGGAGTTTTTCTTATCGTGTTTACGCAATAACTGGCGAATACTTTCCTTTTCGGGGTTGCCTTGCAAATAATCTTGAACAAAGGTCAACTGCTTAGAAATTTGAAGATGGTTATTGACTTGGTTATTTGCGAGTGTTTCATCGGACAATTCTTTAACTTGCTTCGAAATAATCCGCTTCTTGTTTTCTTGAATTCTTCTAATTATATCATCAGCAATTCCATTTATTCCAAGTTTCTGTCCATCGAGTGCATGATATAATTTGGTTACGCCATATTCTTCCAATGCTTTAATTTCAGAAGGAAGAATCACACCACCCCCACCACCAAAAATTTGCTTTTCTTCGGCACCTAATTCTTTCAATTTGTCAACAAGGAATCTAAAATATTCATTATGACCACCTTGGTACGAACTAATTAGCAATGCATCAACATCCTCTTGAATGGCAACCGTAACAACTTCGCGAACGCTTCTGTTGTGTCCAAGATGAACGACTTCGGCACCCCTACGTTGCAAAAGTCTTCGGAATAAGTTAACCGAAACATCGTGCCCATCGAACAAAGCAGTTGCTGTTATTACCTTTATCTTCATTTTCCAAACATTAATTGTTTAACATTTATTTTAAAAGATTCCTTGCAATGACAAGCCTTTGAATTTCGCTAGTTCCTTCGTAAATTTCAGTGATTTTTGCATCCCGATAATATCGTTCTACATTGAAGTCTTCGGTATAACCGTAACCACCATGGATTTGTACTGCTCGCCTTGCTGCTTCGACAGCTACTTCCGATGCTTTGAGCTTAGCAGCAGCTGCTTCGGCAGAATAATTCAATCCCCTATCTTTCATAACCGAGGCGCGCCAAGTCAACAACCAGGCAGCTTGATATTCTGTCCACATATCGGCTATCATCCATTGAATTGCTTGAAAGTTGGCAATGGGTTGGTCGAACTGAATTCTTTCTTTTGCGTATTTAATTGAATCTTCAATACAAGCTCGTGTTATACCCAAAGCTTGAGCTGCAATACCTAATCGGCCACCATCGAGAGTAACCATTGCAACTTTGAACCCTTGGTTTAATTCTCCAAGCAGATTTTCTTCGGGGACTTCAACATTTTCGAGGATAATTTCTGCTGTCGAGGTTGCTCGGATACCCAATTTTCGTTCAACTTTTCCAACTCGGTAGCCAGGCATATCTTTTTCCAAAATAAATGCACTAACGCCTTTCGTCTTTTTGCCAGGGTCGGTGGAAGCAATCAAAACAAAAATGTCTGCTTCGGCGCCATTGGTTGCAAACAACTTCGAACCGTTTAGAATCCACTTGTCTCCTTTCTTTACTGCTGTTGTTTTTGTATTCCCTGCATCGGAGCCAGCCTGAGCTTCTGTCAGCGAAAAACTCCCAATTTTCTTACCCGAAAGAAGGTCGGGTAGGTACTTTCTCTTTTGCTCTTCCGTTCCAAACCTATAAATTGGGTCGCAAACCAGTGAAGAATGGGCAGAAATAATCACACCTGTCGAAGCACACCACCGAGAAATTTCTTCGATTGCCAAAAAATAAGAGACAAAATCCATTCCAGCACCACCATATTCAGGTGGATAAGCAATTCCCATCAAGCCTAACTCTCCGGCTTCGCGAATAATATCCCAAGGAAAGCGATGATTTCGTTCATTTTCTGAAGCAACGGGTGCTATTTTCTCTTTTGCAAATTTTGCAACCATATCCCGTAGCATTCTCTGTTCTTCGGTGAGTAGGTAATCCATTTTTCCCTCCTTTTTTACAAATTTTTAAAAAAATACATCATAAAAATCAAATTTTGTTTATATTACTTTTTTAATATATTAAAAATTTTTTGAAACATTAAAAGACTTTTTAAATTTTGTGTTTAAATTTACAAAAATAAACAAAAATAGTTTTTTAAAGGATAGCAATGAAAAACAAATTCGGTTTAACAGAAGAGCAGACGATTTTAAAAGAAAGCGTCAGAAAATTTGCCGAAGAGGTGATTTATCCAAAAGCGAGGGAATTAGATGAAAAAGAAGAATTTTCGTACGAAATCACTCGGCAGATGTTCGAGCTTGGCTATCTGGGCTGTTTTGCACCCGAACAATATGGAGGTGCGGGTTTGGATTATCTTTCCTACATTCTTATCGTCGAAGAAATCGCAAGAATCGATGGTTCGCAAGGTTCTACTGTTGCTGCTCACAACTCATTAGGAATCGGTCCAATTCTTTACTTTGGTAACGAAGAACAAAAAAAGAAATACTTACCAAAATTGACAAGCGGTTATCTATGGGGATTTGGATTGACAGAACCCGAAGCTGGCTCCGATGCAGGAAATACAAAAACAACTGCTGTAAAGGATGGCAACAAGTGGATTATTAACGGAACGAAAATATTTATCACAAATGCTTCTACCGACATAACGCTTGGTTCAACAATCCTTGCAGTTACAGGGACACGACCCGATGGGAAAAAGGAATACACTTGTTTCCTTGTCGAAAATGGAACAAAAGGCTTTACTGCAAGACCAATGAAAGGCAAGATGATGTGGCGTGCTTCGAATACAAGCGAACTTATCCTGGAAGACGTTATAGTTCCCGAGGAAAATATCCTTGGTAAACGTGGCGATGGCTTCAAACAAATGCTCAAAACCTTAGACAATGGTCGTTTGTCGATTGCCGCCATGGGTTTGGGCTTGGCTCAAGGTGCTTTCGAATATGCATTGAAATATGCAAAGGAAAGACGAACTTTTGGCCAACCAATTGCCTCTCATCAAGCTGTTGCCTTCAAACTTGCCGATATGCAAATGCATATCGACCTTGCGAGAACTTATCTTTACAATGTTTGTAGAATGCTCGATAGAGGCGAAAAAATTACTATGGAGTCTGCGATAGCAAAGCTTTACTGCTCCGAAGTTGCGCATATGGCGGCGAATCATTGTGTGCAAATTCTCGGCGGCTACGGATTAATGAAAGAGTATGATGCCGAACGCTACTACCGAGACCAAAAACTTTTAGAAATAGGCGAAGGAACATCGGAAATTCAAAGACTTGTAATCGCTCGTTCAATTGGTTGCTTCGATAATATTTAATTGTTTAACAAAAGTACTTCATTATGCCAATAGATAGAGAATTTATTAACTCACTACCATCGAACCCACTTCTCGGGGAAAACAAAATAATCGAAGAGTTTAATAGAATACTCGCTGAATCGCAAAAGCAAAATAATCGAGAAAAATTCTACAACGATTTTCTCGATTTTTATAGCTTCTACCAGGTGTATTCTGCAAAGCATAGTTTGAATCTCCGTTTTCCCCCACTAACGAATGACAAAAGAATTAACATTGGAATAATTTTAAATTTTTTCGAAAAAAGGCAGAAGGAACTCGAAGAGGAATTAGATGAAATTATTGCCTTGAAAAATCTCGAAGACCGCAAGTCGGTTTTCGAATCGATGCTAAAAGAAGACATTTTGTATAAGCTTACCAACAACGAACTAAGCGAAATTTATAAAATAATTGACAATGTTATTGATTTGGTTAACGAAAATTTTACTATTCGAAGCAATTTAAAGCAAAGACTAATTAATCTTCTTGGAATTTTGAAAAGAGAATTAAAGCCCGAAATGCCGAATTTCGATAGATTTTGGTCACTCGTTGGTTACACTGGTATTCTTTATGGACTTTACGAACAAAAAACAATGCGAATAATTGAAAAAATTAAAGAATTATTGAATATAATTTGGAAAGTTATTGCAAAAGCCGAAGGTTTACCTTCGACAAGTCCTGTTTTAACAATAATTTTCAAAGAACTAACACCTAAATAATTTGTTTAACAAAAGGAGTTAATATGATAGGAATTGTTGGATATGGCGCCTATGTTCCAATTTACAGAATCAAATCGAGCACAATCGCAAACCATTGGGGAATGGACCCAAATTCCATCGAACGTGGGCTACTTCTGAAAGAAAAGACAGTGCCGGGTATGGACGAAGACACGATAACAATTTCGGTTGCAGCTGCGAAAAATGCCCTGAAAAGGGCTCGTATTTCCCCACAACAAATTGGAGCTGTCTACATTGGTTCCGAATCGCATCCTTACGCTGTGAAACCTTCGGGCACGATCCTAATCGATGCTCTCGGGATTGGTCCACACGTTCACGTTGCAGATTTCGAATTTGCTTGCAAAGCTGGAAGCGAGGCTATGTTTGTTGCCTATTCGCACGTGAAGAGCGGGAATATGGACTATGCAATGGGAATTGGTGCGGATACTTCTCAAGGTGCCCCCGGAGATGCATTGGAATACAGTGCATCGGCTGGTGGTTCTGCGTTCATCTTTGGTAAAGAAAATGTAGTTGCCGAAGTGCTCTTCACTCATTCGTTCACATCCGACACACCGGATTTTTGGAGGCGCGAACACCAAATCTATCCCCGACACGGTGGCCGTTTTACTGGTGAACCGGCATATTTTAAACATATCTTAGGATGTGGAAAGGCTCTGCTCGAAAAGTCTGGTCTGAAACCATCGGACTTCAAATATGCAGTCTTCCATATGCCAAATGGCCGTTTCCCACTCAAAGCTGGAAAAGAACTTGGCTTTACAAACGAACAAATGAAAGAAGGCCTTCTTGTTCCAACTATGGGCAACACTTACTCCGGTTCGTCCATAACAGGGTTAACTGCTGTTTTGGATGTTGCTGCCCCTGGCGATTTAATCTTTATGGTGTCGTTTGGTTCTGGTGCGGGAAGCGATGGTTTCATCTTCCGAGCAACCGAAAAACTCCTCGAGGTCCAAAATCTTGCTCCTAAAACACGAGAATTGCTCGACAATAAAAAGATTTATTTAGATTATGGAAAATATGTTACTTTCCGAAAAAAAATAATTTTCAATGAATAAGGAGGACGAAATATGAGAGAAGTAGCAATCATTGGTTTCGGACTTACAAAATTTGGCGAATTATGGGACCAAGGCATTCGCGACATTTTTGCCGAAGCTGCCTTGAAAGCAATGGAAAACGCAAAAGTCGATAAAATCGATGCCCTTTATGTTGGTTGTATGTCCAGTGGCCTTTATGCATACCAAGAACACCTTGGCTCTCTTATGGCTGATTACATTGGTCAAATTGGTGTTCCAGCAGTTCGGATTGAATCTGCATGCGCTTCGGGTGGGCAAGCATTGCGAATGGGATTTTTAGATGTTGCCTCCGGTATGCACGATATCGTCTTAGTCGGTGGCGTCGAAAAAATGTGGGATGTTGATGACGGAACTTTTGTCCTTGCAACCGCTGCTGACCAAGAATATGAAGTTTACAATGGTGTTACTTTCCCAGGATTATATGCTATGATGGCACGAGTATATATGGATAAATTTGGGCTTACTCGCGAGGAGTTGGCTCAAGTTCCAATAAAGAATCATAAACATTCTGTTCACAATCCCTACGCACAGTATCCCTTCGAAATCGACTTGAATACAGTTCTTTCATCTTCGATGGTTGCTGACCCACTAAGGTTGATGGATTGTTCACCTATTACCGATGGTGCAGCTTGTGTTGTACTTTGTCCATTGGACCGAGCAAAAGAATTTACGGATAAAATTGTTAAAATTCGAGGAGTAGGTGCTGCAAGCGGACCGATTGCTTTGCACGACCACAAGGATCTTACAACCTTGGACGCAGTCAAACTTGCGGCGGAACGAGCTTACAAAATGGCGGGTGTTTCGCCCGACGACATAAGCTTTGCTGAGGTACACGACTGCTTTTCAATCGCAGAAGTAATCGTTGCCGAAGACCTTGGGTTCTTCGAAAAAGGAAAAGGTGGAAAAGCAATAGCCGAAGGCCAAGCAACCTACGGCGGCAAAGTTGTAATTAATCCCAGTGGTGGTTTAAAAGCAAAGGGACACCCTGTCGGTGCGACAGGTGTTGCTCAAATTGCAGAAGCATATATTCAATTAACAAATCAAGCCGGTCAACGGCAAGTTCCTAATGTTAAGCTCGGAATGACCCAAAATATGGGTGGTTCCGGTGGAAGTTGTGTTGTACATATATTGGAGGGCATTTAATATGGCAAACAGTCAAAGATACACAAGGGAAATTCCACATCGCTACCGTTTGGAAGCACAAAAATTCCAAAGCGGATTCGTTTCGCTACCACGTCGATACATCGACCCCGTTTCTAACACAAAAGAATACGAAAATATAACTCTTAAGGGGTTTGGAAAAATTCTTTCTTTTACAATTATTCACATTTCATCAAATCAATTTAAACTATTGACTCCCTATGCTGTTGCAATTATCGAAACTGACGAAGGAGCTCGAATAACTGCAATGATTACAGATTCAGAATTTGATAAGATTAAAATCGGTTCACGTGTTGAACTAGTTTTCCGAAAAATTATGGAAGAAGGCGACTCGGGTATTATCAATTATGGTTACAAGGCTAAAGTAATTGATTGAGATCTAATAATTGAAAACAAGCTTTCGCCAGACAATAATTGGGGGACTTGCTCCCCCAATTTTATCTTTTTCATCAATAAAATTCCTCACCATAATAAACAAGCCAATTAAATTACGAAGCCACCTAAATTAAGTAGCCTCATATTATGTCAAGTAAAATTTATAAGCCAAGCATTTTAAATAAATAATGATTTTTTGTTAAAACTAAAAAGAAACATCCTTAAACTCATCAAGAAGCTCCAAAGCACGTTGTGCTTTTCGGTCTTCGGGGTCTAACTCCAATGCTTTTCTGTAAGCTTTTCGGGATTCGACTTTCTTACCTTGATACATTAATGCATCGCCAAGCAAAGCAAAAGCCGCCGCCGAATCGGGATTTTTTTCCACAATAGTTTGGAAGTTTTGTGCGGCTTCTTCGTAGAAACCCAACCTTAAATTAGTAACCCCAAGATGGAAATAAGCAATATAGAAATTGCTGTTCTTTTCGATTACATTTAGGAAATTTTTTTTAGCTTCACGCAAGTGCCCATAATGGTAGTTGAGTATACCAAGCCAGTAGTGTGCCATCAGGAAATTTGGGTCAAGATCCAATACACTCTTCATCATTTCAATTGCTTTGCGGATGCGTACCTGACGGTAATACGCAAGAGCAAGTTCGTATCGCGCAGTGGGAAATTTAGGCAGTAATTCGACAGCTTTTTCCAAATAATTAACCGCTTCGTCAAGGTCACCGATACGATAATAAACATTTCCACAATGTTTATAAACGATACCACGTGAAGGGTCTTTTTGAATCACTTTTTTGTAATATTCAATCGCCTTGAAGTATTCGCCATTGGTTTCTGCTTGATATGCTGCAAGAATATCGGGGTCGTCAGAATCAAATCGTTGAATTTTTGCTTCCATAATGCCTCCTAAAAGCTAATTGGTACAGGTTTTTCACCACGATAATCGTAAAACCCTATTCCAGATTTTCGACCTAAATGTCCCGCTGCAACTAACTTTTTCAGCAAAGGAGCTGGGCGAAATCTCGGGTCCCCAAGGTCTTGATGAAGTACTTGCATAATGGCAAGGGTTGTGTCCAAGCCAATTAAGTCTGCCAAAGCCAGTGGTCCCATCGGATGCGAAAAACCTAATTTAGCAACCTCATCGATTGCTTCGACGGTTCCAATATGTTCCATAACTGCCCAAATTGCTTCATTGATAAAAGGCATAAGAATTCGATTTGCAATAAATCCTGGATAATCATTTGCTTGAACTGGAACTTTCCCAAGTTTCTTAGCCAAATCAATTGTTGCATCCAAAGTCTCTTGGCTGGTCGAAAGTCCACATATCACTTCAACTAATTTCATCATCGGAACTGGATTCATAAAGTGCATCCCAATAACCTTGTCGGGTCGCTTGGTTTTTGCAGCAATTTCAGTGATTGAAATTGTCGAAGTGTTAGTAGCCAATATAACCTCAGGCCGAATGATTCTGTCGAGTTCAGCGAAAATATTAAACTTCAATTCCTTGTTTTCGCTAACTGCTTCGACAACGAAATCGGCGTCGGTACCGTCTTCGAGCTTCAATGTTTTAGTAATTCTGGAAAGTATCTCCCCTATTTGGTCTTCCGAAATAGTTCCTTTTTTGGCTTGGCGTTCGAGATTCTTTTTAATTGTTTCGTAACCTTTGTTCAATGCTGATTCAAATGCATCGCAAAGGACGACGTTGTAGCCAAATTGTGCAAAAGTATGGGCAATGCCATTGCCCATAGTTCCTGCACCGAGAACTAAAACTTTTTTAATTTCCATAAGCAACCAAATTTTTTAAAAAAGTAAAGTAATAAAAAAAAATCAATTTATTATCACACATTTGATTACAAAATAATTTTTCTTAATTTATTTTTCAACCGAAAACTTTCAATTCCACACCCTAAACTTGGCATCAAAAAATTAATTCAATCAAAATATTTTGCACATTTTGAAAAAAGGAGATATATAATTAAATTGGCATTTATTATTTTTTTGAATGAAAATATATGAAACACATTTCTATCTTCTTTTGCTTTCTTTTCCTTTCATCGCTTTCTTTATTCCCTCGAATACTAACCGTTGGAACAAATGAAACATACCTAAGTATTCAACAGGCGGCCCTCGATGCTCAAATGGGCGATACTATTTTTGTCAAAGCGGGTGTCTACCCAGGTGGTATGTTTATTTCAAACTTAAAAGGCTCTCCCGACAAGTTCATTCGAATCATCGGAGAACCAAACCAAGAGGTTATTATTCAAGGAGGTTCGAATGCAATTCAGTTTTCCGACCCAGAATATGTATCATTGGAAAATCTAATTTTTCAAGGACAAACTGGAAACGGTTTAAATATTGATGATGGAGGCGATTACATAACTCCTTCTGCAAACATCATCATCAAAAATTGTGTATTTCGCGATATCAATGCAAGCGGTAACAACGACCTGCTGAAACTTTCCGGTGTAGACAGTTTTGGTGTCGAAGGTTGTATTTTCCAAAATGGTGCTGCTGGTGGTAGTGGTATCGATATGGTTGGCTGCCACAACGGAATAATATCCCATTGCAAGTTCTTTAATATGGGTAGCAATGCAATTCAAGCCAAAGGTGGTTCTCAATTTATCGAAATTTATGCAAATTATTTCGAAAATTGCGGACAAAGGACATTAAATTTGGGTGGCAGCACTGGATTGAATTTCTTTCGCCCAATAGATGCGAAATTCGAAGCTGCCGACCTAAAAGTGTATAGCAACATTTTTATCGGTTCGGTTGCACCTATTTGCTTTGTTGGTAGCATAAGAGTAGAAGTAATCAACAATACAATCATCAATCCCGAAAAGTGGGTAATAAGAATACTTCAAGAAACAGTCGATGAAAGTAGATTCGAAAAATGTGGTAACAACTCATTTCTCAACAATCTTATTTATCTCGGCAATCTTTCGACAGAAACCAATATTGGACCAAACACAGCACCCGAAACATTTACTTTTCGAAACAACTTTTGGTACAATTATCAAAATCCAAATTGGACTGGTCCACATCTTCCTGTTAACGACCCGAATCAAATAATCAATTTATCGCCAAATTTTGTTGATTTCGACGCCAAAGATTTTCGTTTGCAAAAAGGAAGCCCCGCCATAGGTATTATTAATTATACTGGTCCACCCTCTTTCGATTATTTTGGCAACCAATTTAAAAATCCACGCTCGGCAGGTGCAATTGAATACGCCGAACCAGCCTCTTTCATTGAATATTATGAAAGCAATGTTTCTATCTTCCCTAATCCTGCCAGCGATCATATTGAGATTTATTTTGAACATTTGCCTTTCGAAAACAGCAAAAATAGTACTAGTGAAATTAGAATCTACAACTCTCTCGGCGTATGTGTCATCACCATAGGGACAAACATTGATTTGCCCCTACAACGAATTGATATATCGCAATTTCCTGTCGGCTTATATTTCATTCAAATTGGGAAATATTTTGGAAAATTTCTGGTGGTGCAGTGAAAAAGAATCACATATTTTACATGAAAATTTTCTTTTTTATCCTTTTATTATTTAATATTAAAGCAAACTCCCAAATTAAAATTGAGATTGGTGAAGAAGAACTAGTATTTAGTTATGTTTATGACCGTTGTTATGAATTAGATTTGCCCGATGTATACTCTCATGCAATTAAAACTCCAGATGGAATAATGCTTGTTTCGGGTAATGCTCCCGTTAACTATTTTATGTTTGGCAAGGATTTTAACTCTTTGAAACGCAGTTGCAATTCTGTATTTATATCTGGGGATAAATGGGAAGTAGATTCTTTTGACCATCAGGAGTGGATTACTTCCGTTTATAGCGAGGATGGTATTACTATTCACGCTTTGGTTCATAATGAATACCACGACCCTTATTCAAGAAAATGTAAACCCGGAATAACAGACCCATCAAACCCTTGTTGGTATAATTTTATAACCTATGCAAAGTCGACAGATGGAGGTAGAACCTTCACCCAGCCCGAAAGTCCGAACCATTTGGTTGCTATGTTGCCCTTCAAATGGAATCCTGATGCTGTTCCAAGAGGAGCTCCACCTCCGCACGGTTATTTCGAACCAAGTAACATCATCAAACACAACGGTTATTATTATTGTATGATGTTTGGAATAATTTCGAATACAGATCCCAGTAAAAGGGGTACTTGTATTATGAGGACTGAGGATATATCATCGCCGGGCTCGTGGAAAATCTGGGACGGTGCTGGTTTTAATATACCTCTAATCAATCCTTATATCACTCCAGTTGATGACACGAGCAAATACCTTCCTGCATTTGTTAGCCACAGAACAATCAAAGATTTACGCGGTAGTTTAACCTGGAATAGTTATTTAAACAAATTTATGTTGGTTGGCGTAGGCGTTTATCCAGTTGATGGAGTCGAGACTTGCGGATTCTTTTTTTCTTTGTCAGATGATTTGATAAATTGGTCTCATCCGCAATTAATACGTGAAACTATACTCGGCTGGCCACCTTGCAACAGACAAACACCTGAACAAGCAGAAAAAAACATTGTTCAAGAAGCTTACCCGTCAATAATTGACCACGATGCCCCCGATATTAGTTTTACTATCGTCGATTCAACAGCATATCTATATTTTATGCGGAATATGGACAATTGGCAACTAGGAGGTTGGGGATTAAGGCGTGATTTAGTAAGGATACCAATAAAATTTATTATGGAAGAAATACAAAATAAACCTGCATTGCTCGAACCCGAAGATGGTCGCGTATATCATGGGGCTTGTCTTATGACTTATGAACAAAGTGGCGACCCAATCGGTCCATATCTTTCTGCATTGAACGATTCAACTATTCAACCGGCTGTAAGGAGCTATTTTATTTCTATTCCCGGTGAGCGGGGTCTTGATAATTCATTCAAGGGATTAATAAAATTCTTCCATGATGCCGATTCAATTGGTTTTATCCCCGAACTAAGTTTATTCTTTGTGGATAAAAATGGTGCGACAGATAGTATAATAGCAGTTTCAAATGTTCATGACTGGATAATAGACAGCATAATAACTTTAACCAAAAATTATGGCAAAAGCTCATTTTTAAGAATTGGTGGTGAGTTTAATGGTTCAGGACCCGGCTGGAATGGAGGCGGTTACCATCCTTATTTATATGTAACAATGTTCAGAAAAATAGTTGACATGTATAAAACTAAGGGTTGGAGAGATTCTGTTGCTGTTATTTGGTGCTACGAGCCGGATGCCCCAAACGATTTTGATTCCGTTGATTCACGTGGAGCAAGGTGGTATCCGGGAAATGATTATGTGGATTGGTTTGGTTTAGATGTTTTTGATGTTACTCATTTTGACCAATCATTGCCTGATTACGATAGAAGAGGAATAACAAAGAAAGGCAAATCTGAGCGATTTTTAGCAATGGCAAGGGAAAAGAAAAAACCTGTCTATCTAAGCGAAACTTCTGCAAAAGGGGTTAACATAAGCTCCGATTATCAGGATGGCGTAAATGACTGGAACAATTGGTTCGCTAAATTTTTCGATTTTATCGACAAACACAAAGAGATTAAAGGTTTTAATTATATTAACGCTCTTTGGCCCGAAAGTGCATATCCCGGCTGGGGCGATGCTCGAATACAAAACAACGCTTTTGTTACCCAAAAGTATAGGGAAGAGATGAAGAAACCGAAGTACATACATTTGACTAAAAAGAATGTTCCCGCAAATATAAACACCCACAACACAATAAAATTCTCCATCTTCCCTAATCCTGCCAGCGATCATATTGAGATTTTCCTAGACTATCTTCCTTCCGAAAAGAGCGAAAATTCTGCAAATGAAATTAAAATTTACAATACTCTCGGCGAATTTGTGATGTCGGTAAGAGTAGCAAATGCCTTGTCCAAACAAAGAATAGACATATCGAAATTACCTTTTGGGGTGTATTTCGTTCAAATAGGAAAACATTATGAAAAATTTGTTGTGGCGAAGTGAAAAAGTAATAAACAAAAACCCTCAAAAATTTTGCATAAGAAAAATCATTTATATATTTTTGTTGTTTAGTAAAAATCAAAATATCAGTCTTCACAAAGGGTAGAGTCCTTTATGAAAACAGAAAGCCATTCAATTCATGATGTTTTAGCCAAAAATGCCACATCATTTTTTGTCCCACCATTTCAAAGAGCTTATGCTTGGGGCAAACCGGAAGTCGAAAGATTTTTTAATGATGTTTCAAGGTTAATCGATTCGGAGTTAGATTCAAGTCAGTCCAACAAACTCGAACATTTCTTTGGAACCCTTGTGATTAAAGAAGAGGGTGTTGGCTTTACAAGCAAGTCAATTATTATTGATGGACAACAAAGGCTAACAACTACCTTGCTTTTACTTATTGCTTTAAGAGACTTAAAAAAAGACCCAAATAAAAAAAATTATATTACAAATACTTATTTAATTAATTCCTCCTCGGACTTTCAGGACAAAATTAAGCTTAAACAAGTTACAAAGGATTGGGACGCATATCGTGCTTTAGTTAATAATGAAAAACCAATCCCTGGATTAATAACTCAGGCATACCTTTTGCTAAAAAAACTTGCAGACAGTAAAATGATGTCAATGCCTTATTTAGAACTTGAACATTTCATTATAGCTTTACAAAGAATGAACGTAGCGGTGATTTTTTTGGATGAAAGGCCACATAAAGGAGAAGACCCTCAAATCATTTTTGAAACACTTAATTCATTAGGTAAGCCGTTATCTTTGGCTGACCTTATTAGAAACTATATTCTTCTTAATATGAGTAGTAATGAGCAAACGGATATTTTCGATAATATTTGGCATCCAAAAATTGAAAACATGCTTCAAGAATATACATCGCATTTTTTTAGAGATTATCTGCAATACAAAATGCAAAAACCATTAAAAGTAGTTAGCGATAATAACACAAAGCTACTTTACCAAGAATTCAAGGATTTTGTAGGATCAAAATTTCCTAATAAAAATCATTTTATTAACGACATTATCCAATACGTACCGTATTACAAATGGATTATTACAGAAGAAATACCAAATAATCAAAGAATTTCCCTAAATTACAAAAATGATTTGGAAATTAAAGAATTACTTAGAAATATCTTTCATGATATCAAATCCGAGGCATTTAAACCCTTAGTATTAGGTTTATTGGAATATCATCAAAATGGAAGGATAAGTGATGATATTTTTATCGAAACCCTTAAAATAATCAGAACATATTTAATCCGCCGAAGAATTTTTGGCTTAACGAGAGGAGAAAATCTTAATATCGTTTTATTATGTAATAAGATTGAAGACATTGCTAATGGTACAACATCGATGATAGAGTTATTAACAAATTTATTTTATGCATTGAGGTTGCCTAACGATCTAGAGATTGAAGAGAGATTAAGCTCAATGAATTTCTACGAAGAATTAAAAGATTATTCCAAATTTATTTTTGGGAAAATGGAAGAGTGCTATTCAAAAGTTTCGGTTAATTTTAGAAAAAAGGAAATTACAATCGAGCATATTATGCCCCAAAAATTAACTTATTATTGGGAAAGAATGCTTGGTGAAAACTTTAAGGAGGTTCAAAAAAAATATCTCCATAACATTGGAAATTTAATTTTAACTGAATTTAATGGTGAAATGGGGAATCAGTCCTTCAAAGACAAAAAATTGCAATTAGCTATGTCAAACTTGCGCTTAAGAAATTTTATTCTCGAAAAAGAAGCCTGGAACGAGCAAAGTATTTTGGAACACCAAACTAATATGATTAATCTTTTCTTAAAAACTTTTCCGCTACCCGATGAATATAAAGAACGAAACAATTGGAAAATCAAGGAAAAAGTTTTAGAGAACAACTTATTTTCCCCTTTGGATGAAGATGCCACAGAAATAGTACCTCACAGTAAACCAATAGAGTTACATATAGACGGTCAAATTTTTATTGTAAATACTTGGCAAGAAGTATTCATCGAGTTTTTGAAATACATTAAAGAAAATCCTGAATTCAATTTCGAGGATATAATAAACCAACAAAAGGAAATTTTTGGTAGGGAGGATACTATAGTAAAGTGGAGTTATTTAGCGAAATTGATAAAAAAAGATGATATATGGACAAATCGTTATAAAACATTTAAAAGAAGTACCTGGAAAGAGGAGGATAATTTAAATGATGATACTCTTTTCATTCATGTACACATTTCTGCTTCTAATTGTATTGAAAGAATTGCAAACTTAATGGAAAAATTCAATATTTCCAAAGATGCAGTGAAAATAAGATTAAATCCAAAATATTGATTTAGAATTAATCATTTTTCAAATATTTAAAAAGTCATTGTCTTTTTTGTCTGTGGATTACACGATTTCTCCCCTAATTCTGAATTTTCCCATTAGTAGAAATTAGTAAAATATCACGAAGCATAACTTATAAAAAAAATTATATAAGTAGCAGATTAAAATTTACAGCCATTAACAAATTAGTATGGTGGATATTTTTTGAACAACTCGCTGTCAATTTCAGTCGTTTTACAACGAATGAACAAATCTTGGGCAACTTGTTCAACAATATTGCGAAAAAGTAAATTTTGCTTCCATTCGTCTGGTATTCCCTCCGCGCCCACAATTAAACCAACGATGTTCCCTGTAATAGCACCTGTGCTGTCAGAATCTCCGCTATGGTTTACTGCCCGAACAACAGCCGAACGAAAATCATTACGGTAATGCAAAGAGCAAAGAATGGCTATTGCAAGTGCTTCTTCGGCAACCCAACCACTTCCAAGACTTTCGATTTCCCGATAAGAAATATCCTTGCCCGAGAATTTATTATGCAAGTTTATTGCATCGGATAAAATTTCATAAACTTCGAACGAATTGTCCCACTGTTTCAAATAATCCAGCCCCGAATTTATTGCATATTCTAATTCTTCCCCATTGCATAACTTTGCAATGATGTAACTCAAAAGACCTCCACTCAAATAGCCCGATGGATGCCCGTGGGTAATCGCCGATACCACAACCCCAACATCGAAAGCTAGTTCGGGAGCCTCGTTCAGCAGGAGACCAACTGGTGCAATACGCATAACAGTACCACACCCTTTGCTGTTGTTTAGTGGGTTTACAACCGTACCCATTTTTCCACTGGTGAGCGATGAGATACAAGTTAAACCTGGACTACGGGGCCTAAATAATTCAGGGCGTTTAATTAACCACCCTTTGTCTAAATGTTTAAAATTTTTAGGTTTGTAACCCTGAGTATATACCCAGCGAAGATAGGAAAAGTAAACTGGTTCAATGTCCAGCCCCGCAATAACCCTTTTACCTTCTAAAACATTTTTGTGAATGGAGCAGAGAAGTCCTTCGGCTGTAAAAAGAAGCATTTGAGTATCGTCGGTAAATTCCCCTTTTCCATCGAAATACTCGACAAAGCTTTCAACTCCGTTGGGACCGTAAATTTCAACTATCTCGTTATAACTTAGAAATTCAATAGGTGCACCTAGGGCATCTCCTATTGCTCCGCCAAGAATACAACCGAGAAAATTTTCCTTTAATTCCATCTAAACTCCTTACAAATTATTAAACAGAAAATTTCATTAAAAAGGTAATCATTTTTCTATTATTTATTGAAAACGAAAATATACATTTTTTGGAACAATTTTGCTTTTTTTCAAGTAACATCCTGTCGTCAAATTTTCACCATTATCCAAGTTTCTTTTGGAATCTAATTGTACTTATGAACATCAAAGCAAATGCAAATACTACAAGAATTATCAGTTCGTTACTTAAAACCGAACAACCAACGCCTTTTAAAACAACACCACGAATAATTACAAGATAGTAACGCAATGGCAAAGCATAGGTTATAAATTGGATTACCTCTGGCATATTTTCAATTGGAAACACAAAACCCGACAGATAAATCATCGGAACAATAAAACCAAAAACAGAAATCATCATTGCTTGCTGTTGCGTTTTCGAAATAGTCGAAATAAGTAATCCAAGACCCAAGTTACAAATAACGAAAAAAAGTGACGATGTTAAAAGAAACAAAAAACTCCCACGGATTTCAATACCAAACCAAAAACGCATAACTATTGTAACAAGCAAAAAATCGAAAAACCCGATAATTACAAATGGAATAAGTTTCCCAAAAATAATTTCGAACTTCTTCAACGGTGTTACAATCAATTGTTCGAGCGTGCCTATTTCCCTTTCACGAACAATAGCCATCGAAGTCAAAGGCAGAGTAATTATCAAGAGAATCAAAGCAAGAATGCCGGGTAATAAATAAACCCGTGTTACCATATCCGGATTGTATAATACTCGAGCTTCAGCTGTGATTTGCATAAGTGTTGGCTTTGGAATTCCCTGTTTTTGGATTTTTTCAATCAAAATGTTCCTTGTAAATCCATTTGCAATATTCAATAAATATCCAAGAACAATTGATGCTTTATTTCCATTCGAACCATCAAAAATTAACTGAATTTTCGGGCTTTCGTTACGGAAAACCTTCTCTTCGAATTTAGTGGGAATGACAATTGCAACTAAAATCTTACCACGATTAATTAGTTCATTTATCTCATTATAGTTTTCGACAGTATAGTCTAATTTGAAGTAACCAGAAGCCGACAATGAATTTAAAAAATTCCGAGATGTTTGGCTTTTGTCATTGTCCCAAATTGCTGTTTCAATAACTTTTACATCCATATTTGCAGCATAACCAAGAAAGATAAGTTGAAGAACTGGGGCGACAAGAACAACCGCAAGCATCCTTCTGTCACGTCTAATTTGAATAAATTCTTTATAGATTAGTGCAAAAATCCTTTTAATCATTGTCTCTTTCTTTTTACTTTTTCTACCACAAAAGCTAAGAGAATAAATATGCTACCGTAGACGAACAGATAGAGCAAGTCATCCCAAAAGTATTTGATTCCATTTCCACGAAGTAGTATTCCGCGAATAATACTTAAAAAGAACTTTGCGGGTGTAATATTTGTAAGAAGTTGAATAAACGGTGGCATACTTTCGATTGGGAAAATAAAACCCGACAGAAGCATCGAAGGCAAAACAGAAATTACAACAACAAAAAGAAAAGCAAACAATTGTGTTTCGGCAACAGCAGATACAAAGATACCTATACTTAAAGCAGAAAAAATATACAAAATGATTGCTAAAACCAACTCCAAAAGATTGCCACGAATAGGCACCTCAAATAAAATAAAACCTAAAAACAAAACTAATAGTGAATTGATAAATGCAATAGCCGAAAAAGGTAAAATTTTCCCAAACAAAAAAGTTGGAATCGAAATGGGCGAAACATAGATTTGTTCAATTGTATTGTTTTCTTTTTCCTTCACAATTGAAAGAGAAACCGAAATAGCAGCCGAAAGAATAATGATTATTCCAATTAATCCAGGCACCAAAAATAAAGATGATTTCAAACTTGGATTGAACCAAAACAAAGGTTCAATTCGAAATGTCATTAAACTTGGGAACTGGGGCGAAGTAGTAAAACGTTTTATATCAGGATTAGAAAAGAAATTTGCGACAAGTACCTGGGCATAATTATAAATAATACTTGCTGTGTTTCCATTAACACCATCTATTAGTATTTGAACTTTAGGTTCTTCCTTTCGTACTACTTGCTTAGAAAAATCACGAGGGAAAACAATTACCATTTGAACATCACCATGGTCTAATGCACTTTGCGCATCTATATATGAGCCATACATACTAACTAAATCGAAATATTCTGTCGAAGAAATTGAAGCTACAATTTTCCGGGTCAAGCTCGATTTTTCGAAATCGAGTACACCAAGTTTAATATGACGGACATCTAAATTAATTGCATATCCAAATACAAAAAGTAAAAAAAGGGGAAAAAAGAACAGAACAAACACCATTCGCCTATCTCGTCGGAGCTGTCGAAATTCTTTTTTTAGCATTGCAAATAATGTATCGAAAATCATTCTCATCTTTTCAAAAGTTCAACAAAAACATCTTCCAACGAAGGCAAAATGGAACGAACCTTTACCTTTAAATTGTATTTTTCTTTGAAGAACTTAATAATAACATTGCTATCAACTATCTCATTACAAAATAAATGTAATTTAGTTCCAAAAAGCACAGTTTTTCCGAAGGGCAAATTTACATCGACAAATGTTTGTGCGTGAACGAAAGTTTCGAATTCAAGTTCATATACGGAACGGTGAGTGAAAATGTTTTTTAATTGTGCAGGTGTTCCAACCGATATCAATTTTCCTTCATTAATCAATGCTATACGATTACAATATTCTGCTTCATCTAGATAATGTGTTGTTACGAAAATCGAAATTCCTTGTTCAGCTAAATTCTGTATTAATTCCCAAAATTTTTTTCTCGAAATAGGATCTGTTCCAGAAGTAGGTTCATCGAGAAATACAATTTTTGGTTTATGCAATAATGCAATTGAAAGAGCCAATTTCTGTTTAATTCCAGTTGGTAAATCTCTTGTAATTACATCTTGACTTTTCTTTAAACCAATTGTTTGCCAAATATAATCCATCCTTTTATTCAACTGCACTCCATCAACCCCATAAACCTTTGCATAAAAATTAATATTCTCGGCAATTGTCAAATCGGAATACAATGAAAACTTTTGCGACATATACCCAATTATTTCTTTGACTTTATTAGGATGCTTTCTTACACTTATGCCACCGACAACTGCATCCCCTTCGCTTGGTTCAATTATCCCAATAAGCATCCTAATTGTTGTGCTTTTGCCTGCACCGTTTGCACCAAGAAAACCAAAGATTTCGCCACTTTCGACTTCAAACGAAACTCGGTTGACTGCAACGAAATTGCCAAAACGTTTGGTTAAATTCTCAGCAACTATTGCTTTCATAGCTCAAAGATGCTCTTTCAATCAAATCGACAAATACATTTTCAAGTGTTGGCGACTTTTCGTTAATTGCGATAATTTGAATACCAATTGTTTTCAATTGCTCGATAATGGGTTTCAGATTAAATGTTTCTGAACTCGTTAAAATTTCTAACCTATCCCCAAACATTTGAACGACAAAATCAGAACTTCGGCTCAGATTGACTTGTTTGTATGCTTGTTGAACCGGTGTACATACAATTTCAAAAATTTTTTTCTTAAAATTCCTCTTCATATCGTCCGGATTGGTAACCGAAAGAATTGAACCTTCGTAAATAAAAGCTACTCGGTGACATCTCTCAGCCTCGTCAATATAGGGTGTGCTCATAAAAATCGTTATTCCTTCTTTTGACAGATCATTTAATATTTTCCAAAATTCTCGTCTCGAAATCGGGTCAACTCCTGTCGTTGGCTCATCGAGAAATATTACCTCTGGCCTGTGAATCAAAGTACATATTAAGGCTAATTTTTGCTTCATCCCTCCCGAAAGTTCTTCTGCTAAATAATTGCGAAAATCCCATAGATTCGTAATCTCCAAAAGCTTTTGCATTACAAATTTGTAGTTTTTTTGATGATGAATTTCTGCAAAAAATTCAATGTTTTCTTTTACCGTTAAATCCGAATAAAGAGAAAAATTCTGAGAAAGGTATCCAATCCTATTTGCTAATTCCTCTCGCTCTCGAGGTAATTCTAAACCTAGAACAAATGCCTTACCAAAGGAAGGAGAAATCATTCCTGTTAGTATTTTTATCAATGTAGTCTTCCCTGCACCATCGGGACCTATCAACCCAAACATCTCTCCTCGGTAAACTTCCAAATTGATTCTCTTTAATGCTCGTATCGTAAGAAATTCCTTACTTAAATTTTCACAAACAATATGCTTTGCATTCATATTATTGAGTTTTTAATTGAATTTTAACATCAGCTGGCATACCAGGCTTTAAAATATTTTGCTCATTTTTAATCTGCAATTTAACTCCAAACACGAGCTTGGTTCTCTCTTCTTTCGTTTGAATGTTTTTCGGAGTAAATTCGGCTTCGGAAGAGATAAAAACTATTCTACCTTTGAATTTTTTTGTCGGAAAAGCGTCAACAACAACCTCGGCAACTTGATTGTATCTAATTTTTCCAATATCCTTTTCAGGAATATATACAATCATCTCGACTGTATCTAAATTTGCTATTTTTAATATTGGAGCAAAAGGTGAAACAATTTCGTCTTCTTCGTAAAATTTCGCCACTACAATCCCACTTATGGGTGCGGTAATAAAGCAATCAGAAAGATTTTTTTCTACAATTTTTCGAGCTGCAACTGCTCGTTCAAGGTTATGCCGGGCCTGAATAATTTCTTCAGGGCGAAAAATCGAACGAATCTTCTTTAAATTTTCCTGAGCAGATTTAAGGTTCGATTCGGAAGCATTAAGTTGTGTTTCCAGCTCATCGATTGTTTTATCGGGGATAGCATTTGCCTTTCGAAGTTCTAGCATTCTTTCGTAATTCTTTTTAACCAATAAGTAGTCCGCTTGGGCTTTCTGCAAAACTGCCTCAGCTTGATTAATATCTTCAGAACGTGCACCTTTAAGTAATAATTCCAACTGAGCACGAGCGACCTGTTCGTTCGCTTCCGCTTGTTGCAATTGCAAAACTATTTGCGAGGTATCCAAAATAACAAGAGTATCGCCCGAAAGGAATGAACTTCCCTCTTCAAAGCGAATTGCAATAATCTGCCCGCCAATTTTGGAAGCAACCAAAATCTCCTTTGCCTCAATAATCCCACTTGCTTCGATAAAATCCTCGTAAGATTTTTTAGTACAATTTTGCAATAATAACAAACAAATCAATAGTATTTTGAATACTCTCATAACTTATTCAATTTAAATCTGCAAGTTAAAAAACTTAAATAAATCTAATAACGGAAAATGCAATTTGTGTTGAAGCATTTTATGCGAAAAAATATTTTTGTACTTTTCATTTCTTTAAGCAATCAACACAATAATTTAATTTTTTATTCGTTTATATTTTTTAAACCTTAAAGGTGTTTTATGACGCATTTCATACATACCTTTATTTTAATTTTTCTTTTAAATATTTTTTATTCAAAAGCTTTTTGTTTCGAAAAAACCGTAGAGACGACAAAGTTTTTCTTTAACAAGAAAACGGAGGCTTTGGAAACTAAGTTCCTTGTAAAGGTATCACCAGAAGTTTATTTTAGAAACTCAATTATTTTTGTCCACGAAATTAGTACTTCTTATTTCTTTCTTCGACTTGAAGAAATTTTACTCGATGGCAAACCTTCGCCCGAACTACTTGTTTCCAAAACCAATTTCGAGATTATCCTAAAAATTCCCGAATCAATTGAATATGGTTTACACACTTTTAAGTTAATTTTTGCTGACGGTTATTTTACGGAATTTGATTTTGAAGTTATTCCGCTCGAAGTTTATGGGGATGACTCAATTAACCCATATGACCCTGACCCACGAACACAAAACGGTTCCGAAAAAAACATTGGCGACGTTCCACCAAAAAAGAACAAACATTCTTTTACATACCCCAACGGTGGTTTATATAAGAATTCGAAACTTCAATGTGATGCTATGCATGTAATTGACGGTAAATTTACAATTATTGAGGGCGAAATTAAAGAATGGTTAGGTATCATCCCAATAAGAGGGCGTTTCTCTAATTTGTATTTGGATTTCTGTTCGAAGACTAAAACAATGTATGTTATGAATGACTGGTTCTTAGGAAAAGGTGATTATGATTCAAACAGCTGCTACAATCGATTTGAATTTATGACCGCAGGCGGAAAAGATAAATGGATTATTAAGGTTTACCATTCCATCGTTCGTGGCATCGAAGTGTATCTCAATGGTAAGAATGTTACAAACGATACAAATATTGTCGTTGGTGGTGCTTTTGGTTATGGTCCTTCTCTTTTAGATACTACTCCACATACGTTATACGAATTTGGCATACGAACAGAGTCAGGAATCTTCTTTTTCCCAGGAGACCCCGGAAGCATTTGCGACCCCTATATCCCTCCAAAACCACCACAGGGTCAGCCTAGTGTAAAGGTAATTTGCGATGAATATGGAGTTGAGGGTTACGGATTAATTTCTGAGCCTACTGCCATTTTAGGTTATCTCGGTGATGAAAATATATCAACTATTCCTATAAACAGATATTTCCCAATCTCGGGCATTCAAGGTTTAGTAAGAGAACCACAATATATTTATGGAATAATAGAAAAAGACAAGATTTCTTTTAATTATACTAATAATAAAGCACATACTAATAATTGTCAGAAGTTCCATATCATTGATGGTGAATTTACGAAGAATCCAGACCAGAACTCTCCAAACGAATGGGAATCTTCACTCTTTGCAGAAGGAAGGTATTCGAGGTTGTATGCCGACGTTTGTGATACAACTTTGTATATATTAAATGATTGGTACTTCGCTAATGAAGAGCCATCGAATCGAAATTGTTACAATGTTTTTGAAATTTGGACAGGAAATGGTGCTGAACATTGGGCAGTATGGGTTTATTTTGATCCAAACAAGAAAATTCGTGTATATAGAAACGGTTTGGATGTAAGTAATGATTCAAACTATGTATTAGGGGGTGCTTATGGTTTCTCGACTTCACCAAAATCTAATTTCTATCACACAATTTATGAATTTGCAATTAAAGTTATGAAGGGTTCATGGTTTATGGCAATTTGTGACCCTGGACCAATGAGTTTTTGTGACGATTTAAAAGAAACTCCCCCAAGAAAAATCAACGCAAGAATTGGTTTCCGTGATGCTAAAAATCCCAACTTGTCCCCTGGCGATTTAACGGAAAACTTAATGATCCCCGACAATAACATTGTCGAATTAATTTTTGGTACAAATGCGGATACCAAAGAATGGTTTTTGAAAAAGTACAAGGTAACAATTGAATATGATCCCATAACTTTCTTCCCCTTGGAAATCATACCTGTTTCAACTAATTTCATTAATAACAATGTACTTTCCTTCAACTATAAAATTTATGAGACTGGTAAAGTCGAAATTGAATGTGTTTTCGACAACTTTATTAGTGGCAATGGTGATTTTTTTAAGTTAGTAGGTATTGTTTCATCCAACAACTCAATTACTTCTGCGGTTCTTCGAAGTAAATTTGATATCTTTAATCGTACGTCGAATATGTACTATATTTCAATTCCTGATATTAAATACGAAATCTCTTTAAATACCCCAAATAGTCAAACTTTAGAAGAAAAGATATTTGTCTATCCCAATCCCACTTCTGGGTATTTAAATATCGTTTTTGTTTCCGAAACCGAAGATATCATAGATATTAACATATTTGATGTTCAGGGCAGAATTGTTTTCTCGAAAGCAAATGTCGTTTTGAACCGTGGCTTCAACAAATTTACATTGGAATGCAATTCATTTAGTTCTTCCGAATATTTCATTGTTGTTTCAAATAAAGTATTTATTAAAACTATTAAGTTCAATTATGTTAAATAAGGAGGAATTATGAGAAAAGAAATTGTTTTTACTTTTTTCCTGCTATTTACTTTTTCGTTAAAACTTTATACACAAAAAATCGAGACTTTAACGATCCCACCAGACGGTTCTATAATCAAATCTCAAATTACCGACACGAATGCAACATATACTATCACGATTGAAGGAACATATTCAATGTGGCCTCAGTTTACTGACTGCCATGGTGTTGATGCAGCATACGTATATGATGTTCCACAAGAGGAAATCGACAATTTCCGTTGGCCTCCACAAAAAATTACTGTCGGAAATTTAGTTATACCTTTTGTTGAATTGCCTCATTGGGTCGGTGATGATAAGGTTTGGAGATTTCCACCTGCACAAATAGGTATGCCAATCTTTGAATTAAGTTTCCGAAAGTACACTGGGTTTAGAATTGATGGTGAACCTCTTCCAAATACGGGATTTCAGCCCCTGACTCACCGCTACCAAATCGAAAAAAGAGGCACCGGAAAGCCCTTCGAATTCCAAATCTTAGATTCAAATTATAACATTTTGAAAGAAACTGTCATCCCAAGATATGAAGATAATTGCGGTTCATTAAAAGTGACAATAGAGAAAATTGAAGAAGAAGGGCTTAAAATTTGTGATATTAAACCAATTTGTAAAGATGAGCAAATAATTGGTTTGAAAGTTTTAGCTTCAATTTTCCTGCAAGATACTGCAAGTTTATCGGGGAAACTTAATATATTGCAATTTATAAATCCAAAGCAAATTGGAGTGGTTGAAAATGGTATTTTCCGTTGCGATATAGACTCTATCAAATGTGATATCAGTGTTGGTTCAATCGCTATTGGCTTGCTTGTCGACCGTTCCGGAAGTATGTCATTACCCATTAGTGAAAATGATCAAACTATTCGAATGGATGCCTTAAAAAAATCTATATCCGATTTCATAGATAATCTTCGAGATATTGACTCTGTATTTGTTATGTCATTTTCCGAAACAATTATTTTAGAACAAGATTGGACGAACGATAAAAATGCTTTAAAATCCGCAATAAATAAATTGCAGCCCGACAAATTCACAGCGTTTTTTGGTGGCTTACTTCAAGCTCTAAACAAACTGTCTATTTCTCCGAATCCATATAAATACTTAATCGTCTTAAGCGATGGAGCTAACACTTATCCCCCAGAATGGTCAGACGATATTCTTAGTGCTGTCCAAAAAGCAAATATCCCAATCTTTATTATTGCATTTGGTTTAAGTACTCAGCCAGAGGATGTAGAAGGTAGACGTATTTTTGGAATAATTGCACAAGCTTCTCGTGGAAAAGTTTTCGATGTTTACAACAGTAATCAATTGGATTCCGTCTACCAACAACTTAGTCGTGACATTTACGACCCAGAATGCTGTGCTATTTACTTTAAAATCGACACTTGCAAACCTGGTGAAGAACGATTTGTCAGACTTATCTACGCCCCACGCGATACAACTATTTTTACAAAGGTCATCAAATTTACTTGTGACTCCTGCGAAAAAATCTACTCCACTGTTTTTCCTGATAATAATTTCAACCTCCAAAGCTACGAGCTCAACATCACACCTAATCCTGCAGCTAATCAATTCCGAATTTCATTTTCTTTAAGTAAACAATCAAAAGTTAATTATAAAATTGTTGACTTAATGGGAAACATTGTGTCCGATGGAAGTTTAGGTGAAATAAATGAAGGATTACATTATTTTGATTTTTCTGATATAAAAATAAACCAAGGTATATACATCGTTTCTATTATTACTAATGATGACGTGATAACAAGAAAACTAATTATTATTAAATAAATTCAATCTTTATTTATTAAAAGGGGCCATGTTTTTGGTCACTTTTTTCATAGAATAC
>FWWL01001187.1_pt1 | contig 62071 bp, 49 predicted proteins | sample 2228331 | NCBI WGS metagenome assembly FWWL01 (sample SAMEA103939775, study PRJEB20133) | metagenome
AGGGGCCTTCCAGGTGCACTCCGAGCAGCCGCGCGCCGTCGCGTGGCAGGGGGGCGCCGGCGACCTGCAGGGCCGCGGCGTACACCTCACGCGGCGCGCTGCCCAGGGTGGCGACAAAGCCCGTCACGCCGTGCGCCAGCAGGGCGTGCGCCAGCGTGGCGAACGCCTCCGGCGTGGCGTCCAGCGCGTCCGCCCCCGCCGCCCCGTGGACGTGCACGTCAATGAAGCCGGGGGTCACCAGCGCGCCCTCCAGCGCGCGGCGCGGCCCGACCCAGTCCGCCTGGGGGCGCGGCGCGATGGCGACGATGCGTCCATCCCGCAGGTAAAGGCTCCCCCGTTGCCAGCTCCCGCCTGTGAACAAGATGCCATCTTCCCAGATGACCATGCGCCCTCCGTGATGGGGTTTGGGGGTAGTATAGGGGAATCGGCGAATCTGAAAAATCGGGCGCTGCGCCGTATGGCGCAAAGTGTTTTGTGCCTGGGCCCGGGGTAAAACCTGGTAAAGTCCTGGGGGAAAATCGGTGCTTGACAGGGGCATTTTTGTGCCCTATAATGAATATATTAACTTCTAGTCCACACAGGAGGGTAGAGATGAACACGCAACGCACGTTTCGGAAGGTTTTGCTGCTCGTGCTGAGCCTGGCGCTGGCCCTGGGGGCATGGGTGGTGCGCCCGACGCCACAGGTGAGGGCGGCGATTAGTTCGCTCACCATAGATTACTATCCCGCTTATATACATCTCGGAGAAGCTGATGTTTGCAACAGCGGGACCCCTTTTGCGGTTCGTGTCACTGTTTTTGGTAACGTGGGAGATAACTTTGCTGTCAAAATTCGTTTGGGGACTGGAGCCTGCACATGGAGTCCTATCAGTAATCAGTGGTTAACAGATTCGGGCGCGTTTACTTCAATGCCTCGTGGTACGATTGGATCTAATGGCGAAGCCACATTGTGGCTTTACGGGAGCGCTAAATCTAGTGCTACATCTTCTTTGACGGTCCGAGCCAGAACGTGTAACTCAGATTGGAGTTCATGTCCAACGCCTAATGTGGACTCTCCACCAGTGACAGTAAATTTTTTGAATATGAGCTCCACCGGAGGGTGGCTGGAGGAATCTAACGGCACTGCACGTGCTGGACGAGCGGTGGTTGTGAAAAATGGTACCACTATAGTCGGGATGTATGTGGCTGAGGATAATGGCGTTACGGAAGGTTATTCGGGTGCTGGTTATTATAAGGTAGCCGTACCAGTGTGCTCAAATTGCGGTTATACGGTGGAAACATGGGCTTTGAATAACCCGAACGTTCCTGTTGATAAGGTCAACACCATGGGCACAGGCGGATGCCCGAATAATGTTGGGGCTGGAAGTGTTACTTCCCTAAACTCATGTACTGTCCCCACCTCCGTCACCCTCGCTTCAGCGCGGGCGCGGACTGCCGTTTGGCCCCTGGCCGCGGCCTTGATCGTGGGCAGCGTGGCGCTGGGGATGGCCTGGCGGCGCCGCAAATCGTAATAAGCAAACCAGATGCGTTAGAGGTATTGCGTTGCGAGAGTATTGAGATATGGGGGGCGACCTTCGCAGTCGTCCCCTGTACTGGATGAGCAGTAAGTATGCCGCCGTTTTTAAGAACTCTTTCTTCCATGCGTGGATGCGGATTTTTGAAATCTTCAACTCTCATTTCGCGTAAATTTAAAATGAGTTTCGCGAATTTTTCATAACGTCAAGAGCACAGAAAACACCTTGTGAACGCTTTAAAAGTCCGGTTTACCGGACGTATTTTGTAGCCGGGCGATTTATCGCTCGGCGGGCCAGGCAAAAATTTACGGTTTGAAAAAACGTAACTCCCTACTCATAGCGAGTGAAATCGCCTCTGATGGGCTTATAGCCTGGCTTCTGCCCCCCTGTAGTCCCCCCTTGTCAGGGTGGACGTTGCCCCCTGTAGGGGCGCAGCGCCGCTGCGCCCCTACGATGCGCCCGATACGGAGTTCCTGATACGCGGCGCTACTTGCGGTCGCCTCTATAGGGCAAATTTTACGCGAAATGGCGGCTTCACTTCAAAGAAGGAGGTAATTCGAAATGTCACCCAAACTATGGAAATTGGCGCTTTTTATTGTCGGAGCTTTGTTGCTCGTCACTAACGTTGCCTTTGCCCATCCTATCGTTAATGTCAACGGACAAAAGGATACTAACGAATGGTTGGATGGTTTTGGCTCGGGAGGATGCCCGGCACTTCCCATTACCAATGCCAGCGGTATTTACAATTCTAACCAGGGTTGTACCGGCCCGACGGGATCAGAATTTATCTGGACCGATGCTACAGGAGATCAACGAACGGATCATTGGGGCGGTACGGGGAATATGGACTTGAAGGAATTCCGGTTAACTGCAGATGATACCTACCTGAACTTTCTAATCGAGTTTTCTGATATTACGAACTGTAACGCGCAATACATCGCGATCGCTATTGACACAGCGTCCGGTGGCACTACTTATTTCCCGGATGATGCGGATACCAATCTGCCCTTTGGTTATGAACGGGTGATCGAGGCCAATACAGGAGCTACGGGTTATTGGACCGACAACTCTACTTTTACTTCGGTTGGCGAAAGTCATTGCAATGATTCAACAAATCTCTGGGAAATCCGTATGCCACTATCGGGTTTGGGAATGAGCTGGCCTGCATCGTCCGGTACGTATAACTTTGCCGTCGCTATATTTTGTCATCAATGGCAAGACCAAATATGTGATGTGGGGGGATCTTCCGATGCCATGGATGTCATTACAACATATTCCGGGAATACCTGGAACGAAGTTAGTGATGGTACCCTGGACTACAGTTTTACAATGAGTTTTGGACCCAACCCCGTCACCCTCGCTTCAGCGCGGGCGCGGACTGCGGCCTGGCCCCTGGCCGCGGCCTTGATCGTGGGCAGCGTGGCGCTGGGGATGGCCTGGCGGCGCCGGCGCTGACGCGCCTCTCTCCCTCCAGTTTGCTTCAGGGTGGGCCGTGCGCACGGCCCACCCTTTTTGCGCCCGTCGCGCGCGGCGGACAGTTGCCTGCCCCTGACTTTGCGCTACAATCCAGGGAAAGTCCTTCTGTGGAGGTGGTTATGCCTGACCTGGAAGATGCTATTGCCCTGGCGGTGCGCGTCCACGCCGGCCAGCGCGACCGTTACGGCGCGCCCTATATCCTGCATCCCCTGCGCGTCATGGCGCGCTGCACGGACGAGACGGCGCGCATCGTCGCCGTCCTGCACGATGTGCTCGAAGATACCCCCCTCACGCTGGAGGAGCTGCGCGCTGCGGGCTATCCCGAAGCGGTGCTGGAGGCGCTGGAGCGCCTCACGCGCCGGGCGGGGGAGCCTTACGAGGCCTTCATCGAGCGCATCGCGCCCCATCCCCTGGCGCGCCGCGTCAAGCTGGCCGATCTGGAGGACAACATGGACCTGCGCCGCATCACAGTCTGGGAGACGACGACCGCGGCGCGCCTCGAGCGCTACTGGCGCGCCTGGCAACGCCTGCGTGAGGTGCTGCCATGAAAGGCTGGGCGGCGCTGCTCGTCCTTGCGCTGCTGGCCGCGACGGCCTGGGCCGTGACGCCTTACCTGCGCTACCGTGAGGCCATTTTCCCCAATATTACCGTAGGCGGCGTGGCGGTTGGGGGCCTGACACCGGCGGAGGCGCGCATCCGCCTGGCCAGCGCTTACCCCGCGCCCACGGAGCAGATCGTGCTGCGCCTGGGCGAGCGCGGCTGGCGCTTTACGGTCGCTTCCCTGGGGGTGGGGTGGGATGTGGATGGAATGGTGCGCGCGGCGTATGCCGTCGGGCGCGAGCACGCCGGCCTGCGCGCCGTATGGGACGCGCGCCGCGTGACGCGGCGAGGAGCGTCCTTGCCTGCGCAGCCCATCCCCGCCGATCCGGCGCGCGTGCGCGCCGCGCTCCAGGCCCTGGCGGCGGAGATTGATCGCCCCGCCCGTGAGGCGACGGTGCTCTTCGGCCCCGGCACGGTGACCGCACAGGCCGGCCAGGACGGGCTCCGCCTGGACGTGGAGGCCAGTCTGATCCGCGTGCTCAAGGCGCTGGAAACGGGTCAGACGGAGGTGACGCTGGCGAGCTTCAGCTACCCCGCGCAACGCCTCGCCCCGGAGCCGGCCTACACGCAGGCGCGCGTCATGCTACGCGAACCTTTTGTGCTGCAATTGGAGGACCCGCTCACGGACTTCAGCGCGCAGGTGGTGCTGCCGGTGGAGCAGCTCAGCGCGTGGTTGGGGACGCAGCCGCAGGCGGACGGGTTGGCCCTGACCCTGGACGAGGTCGCGCTCCGCGCCTGGTTGGAGGCGTCGCTTCCGCCTGTGTTGGGGACGGAGCGCACGCTCGACCTGGAGGCGCTGGCGACAGAGGTGAGCGCGGCCTTGTGGGCGGGCGAGCATCGCCTCGCGCCGCGCCTGGAACATCCCGCGCAGCGTTACACCGTTCGCGCGGGGGATACGCTCGCCGCCATTTCGCGCCGCTTCGGCATGCCCATCTGGCGCATCCTGGAGGCGAACCCCGGCCTGGCGGCAAATCAATTGTATGCCGGGCAGGAGCTTGTGATTCCCTCGATTGATGTGCTCTTCCCTTATCCGCTGGTGCCGGGCAAGCGCATCGAGATTGACCTGCGCACGCAGCGCCTGCGCGCCTACGAGGACGATCGCCCGCGCTTTGAGTTTGTCATTTCCAGCGGCCTGCCGGATTATCCCACCCTGCCGGGCCGTTTCCAGGTGTTGCTCAAGGAGCCTGACGCCTACGCTTCGCGCTGGGATTTGAAGATGCCCTACTTCATGGGCATTTATCTGGAGGGGCCGGATTTCTACAACGGCATCCACGAGTTGCCCATCAACGCCGCCGGCCAGCGCCTGTGGAGCGGCTACCTGGGCCGTCCGGCGTCATTTGGCTGCATCATCCTCAACGTGGGAGATGCGCAGGCACTTTACGATTGGGCACCTTTGGGCACGCTGGTTGTGATCAACCCGTAGGGGCGGAATGCCCCTCTCCCCAGCCCTCCCCATCAACGGGGAGGAATGCCCCTCCCCAACCCTCCCCGTCAACGGGAGGGAGTGGAAGTCCCCCCGATGTCGGGGGGATTTAGGGGGCGAGGGCGGTGGCCCGCACCGCAGGCATCACGCTAGCGCTCCCTATTCTGGGATGGCGGACGTCCCGTCCGCACGAGACCCTGGGAAACAGGCATCGGGGGCTTTGTGCTTTTCTCCGCTTGCGGTATACTCCCCCCATACGTTGTGAAGGGGAGTGTGATTTATGGAAACGGTTGTGCTGAATCAGCGCTATCAGGTGGAAGCCCTGCTGGGCACGGGGGGCATGGCCATCGTGTACCGTGCCCTTGACCTGTACTTGCAGCGCACCGTAGCCGTTAAAATCCTGCGCGAGCCTTATGCCAGCGATCCCGCCTTTCGCCAGCGTTTCCTGGATGAGGCACGCGCGGCGGCACGCCTCGATCACCCCAACGTAGTGCGCATCTACGACGTGGGGGTGGACGGGCGGCGGCCTTACATCGTGCTGGAGCTGGTCGAAGGGGAGGATTTGCGCGCGCTCATCAACCGCATGCGCCCGGTCCCCATCCCCCTGGCCCTGAACCTGGCGCAGCAAATCTGCGCCGGCGTCGGCCACGCGCACCGCGCGGGCATCGTCCACTGCGACCTGAAGCCGCAAAACATCCTCGTCACCCGCGCCGGGCAGGTGAAGGTGGCGGATTTCGGCATCGCGCGCGCGGTGCAGGGCGAGATGCCCGCCGATGAGGCGCGCGAGGGCTTCGTCTGGGGCAGCCCGCACTACATCGCCCCGGAGCGCGTCGCGGGACAGGCGCCTACCCCCGCCGCTGACGTGTACAGCATCGGCGTCATCCTCTACGAGATGCTCACCGGCGTCCCCCCCTTCCATGCGGATGACGCGGCGGAGCTGGCGCGCAAGCATCTGGAGGAGTCCCCGCTGCCGCCCTCGGCCATCAATCCGCACATCCCCCCGCAACTGGATTGGCTGGTCTTGCGTGCCCTGGCCAAGGATCCGGCGATGCGCTATCGCTACGCAGATCAATTTGGCCTGGTGCTGACAGATTATAAACGCCAGAGCCTGATGGAGACGCAGGCCCAACCGGTGATGGCGCCCGCCGTGACGCCACCGCCGGCCCCCGCGCCGACGCCCGCGCGCGGCGCGCCGTCCACGGGCGTGACCGCGCCGCCGCCCCCGCTGGGCGATCCATCCCGCGGACCGGCACCTGAAGCCCAGGCGCAGCCCGCCGGACCGGATTGGGGCCTCATCGCGCTGGGGGTGCTGGCCTTCGTCCTCATCCTGGGCCTCATCCCCCTGTGGAAGGCGGTCATCGGGCGCATGACGCGCCCGGCGGTCATCCCGACCCCGACGGCGCAGGTCATCAGCACGCCAACCGCGACGCCCGTACCGCAGGTCAACGTCCCCTATCTCCTAGGTCTGAGCTTTACGGATGCGCGCACCCTGGCCGAGGGCCAGCAGTTGAAACTGGTGCTGGCGGGCGAGCGTGAGGACCTCAGCGCCTTGCCGGGCAGCGTGCTGGAGCAATCCCCCGTCGCGGGGCAGCGCGTGCCCATTGGCAGCGAGGTCTCGGTCATCATCGCCTCCGCGCGCACCTATCCCCTGCCATCCCTGGTGGGCTACTCCCTCGATCTGGTCCAGCCGAACCTGGAGGCGCAGGGCCTGCGCGTCGTAGTCCAGCGGCAGCGCGCGGCGGAACCTGCGGGCCAGATCATCAAGCAAGAACCGATCCCCGGCACCACCCTGCTGGTCGGGGACACCGTCACCCTGACCGTGAGCTACGGCCTGGATGCCCCCATCCGCCTGGAGGTGAACTACGGCTCCCTCATCAGCCTGGATGAAGCCGTCGTGCCGACCTTGCGCGCGCGTGCCGGGGATACCGTGGCCTACACCCTGCGCTGGCGCGCGCTCAAAGCGGTGGATCGCTCCTACACCGTCTTCGTCCACCTGCGTAACCGCCGCGGCGACATCGTCGCCCTGGGAGATGGGCTGCCCGCGCAGGGGCAAAAGCCCACCAACACCTGGACGGCGGGCACCACGGTGGTGGACGCGCGTCAACTGGTGTTACCGGCGGACCTGCCGGCGGGCAAATACACCCTGTGGGTGGGCCTCTTCACGCCGGAGGACGGCCAGCGCCTGCCCATCGTCTCCGCCGGGCGCACCCAGGCCGCTGACAACGCGGCCTACATCACGGATCTGGACATTTTGCCCTGAGGGGCTTTACGGGAGGACCTTATGACCGAACCTATCAGTCGTTCCAAAGAACCCATTCGCCTGTTCAAATCCGACTTTTTGGAATTCTTCACCCACGTCTCACCGGTGACGGTGCTGGTCATCTGGCTGCCGGTCGCGGTGTACTTCCTGGTGCGCGGCATCCAGGGCCTGTCGGCGGGCGTTTCTTGGCTTATCATCCCGCTCGCCTTTGTGCTGGGGCTGTTTTTGTGGACGCTGGCCGAATATCTGCTGCACCGCTTCTTATTCCACTTCACGCCGCGCGCGCCGTGGCAGGAGCGCATCGCCTTTCTGTTTCACGGCGTGCATCACGCTCAGCCGATGGTCAAGACGCGCCTGGTCATGCCGCCGGTGGTGAGCATCCCGCTGGCCCTGATCTTCTACGGCCTCTTCACGGCGATCTTCGGCCTGTTGGGGGCGTCCCATTGGATGGCGCCCATGTTTGCCGGTTTCGCGCTGGGCTACCTGCTGTACGACATGACGCACTATGCCACGCATCACTTTAAATTGCGTTGGGGGTACTTCAACACCATTCGCCTGCATCACATGCGCCATCACGGCCAGACGCCCAACCAGCGCTTTGGCGTCACCTCGGTGTTGTGGGATAAAGTCTTCGGCACCTACCCCCAGGAGTAGATGGACGCACCGCGTTTCTTCATCGGCAATATCCCGATCATGGGAGATGTGGTCCTCGCGCCGATGGCAGGCTTCTGCGACAGCCCGTTTCGGCGTTTATGTCGGGACATGGGCTCCGCCTACAGCGTCACCGAGTTGCTTTCGGTGGATGGCATCGTGCTGGGAAATGCGGACACGTGGCGCCTCCTCAAGTTCACGCCGGAGGAGCGTCCACTCATCTACCAGCTCTTCGGCGACAAGCCGGAGCTATTCGCCCAGGCCGCGCAGCGCCTGATGGAGTTTCAACCCGACGCCTTCGACATCAACCTGGGCTGTTCCGTGACCAAGGTCTTTGGGCGCGGCGCGGGGGCGGCGCTGCTGCAGGACCCGCGCAAGATCGGGCGGATTGTGGAGCTGCTGGTGCGCAGTGTGCCTGTTCCCATCACTGCCAAGATTCGCCTGGGTATTGATGCGCGCACTCGCAACTATCGCGAAGTGGTACGCGTGCTGCAGGAGAGTGGGGCGGCCCTCGTCACCGTGCACGGACGCACGCGCGTGCAGCGTTACGACGAACCCGCGGATTGGGATGCCATCGCCGAGGTGAAGCAACTGGCGCGCATCCCGGTGGTGGGCAACGGAGACGTGCAAAGCGTGGCGGATATTGCCCGCATGCAACGCTACACCGGCTGCGACGCGGTGATGATCGGGCGCGCCGCTATCGGCAACCCGTGGATTTTCGCCCGGCGCGACTGGCACACCGTGCCGCTGGAAGAGCGCTATCAAGTGGTCATGCGCCATTTTGAGGACATGCTCGCCTTCCACGGCGAAAAGTGGGGCCTGATCCAGTTCCGCAAGCACGTCGTGCGCTACCTGCGCGGCGTCACCGGTGCCGCGCAGGCCCGCCGTGAGCTCGTCACTTGCACGGACGTGGACACCTTCCGCCGCTTGTTGCGTGAAATCATGCTGGGCGCGGCCCCGTCCGCGTAGGCAACCTGGGACGACCGCAAGGGTGGGGGGTGCCCGCAAGGGGCGGGGGCGCCCGCAAGGGGCGCCCCTACGTTTGTCCCACAAAGTAGGACAAGCTTTAGCTTGTCGTGGACAAACTGAAGTTTGTCCCACAAGATTAGCCCAGACTTTAGCCTGTCCCGGACAAACTGAAGGTTGTCCCACAAAAAATATCACCTGGCAGGCCAGGCCGGGGCCGTAGCTCAGTTGCGCCTCATAGCTTGCCCGGCTGGACACGTTGACAATTTAACCGTATAATGGCATGATGATTTTATCGGGGAGAGATTTGTTTCACGAGGTCGTTATGCCGGCCAAAACCAAGCTGAACTTGACCGACGAACAGCGGGCCGAGTTAGAGGATTTGCGTGATCATGCCCCCAAGGCGTACATGCGCGAACGGGCAGCGGCCTTGCTCAAGATCGCCGATGGTCAGGCCGTCTACAAGGTTGCCAAAGAGGGGTTACCGAGGCCCAGGCGTGCATCCACGGTGGCCGATTGTGTGCGGCGTTACTGCGCCGAGGGCGTCGAGGGCCTGGGGGTTCGTCCGGGGCGCGGACGCAAGCCTTCCCAGCAGCGCGAGGCGGAGGCCGCAGAGTCGGTTGCGCACGGCTGAGCACGGCCCATCCCCGCGGGGTATGCCCGACTTGACGAAATCGGGAAGCTGCGTATAATACACGGCGTAACCGACGCGGGGTGGAGCAGCGGCAGCTCGTCGGGCTCATAACCCGAAGGTCGCAGGTTCGAATCCTGCCCCCGCAACTTTTTATGAGGCGAGGTAGCTCAAGGGTAGAGCAGGGGACTCATAAGCCCTTGGTTGTTGGTTCGAATCCAATCCTCGCCACTGTCACAAAGCAAAGCCGCGGCACAAGGCCGCGGCTTTTTGTTTGTCTCCGCGCTATGTTTCTTGAGCGCTCCAGCGCGCCAGAAAAGCCAGCGCCTGTTCCGCCACCTGTTCAGGGGTGAGGTTGGAGGTGTCAATGTAAAGGTGGCAATGCGCGCGCGCATGGGCCAGGCGGAAGGTGCGCTCCTCTTCCCACCAGGGGGAGGGTTGGGCACGCCCTTCCCTTTGTGTGGCCACCTCCAGGCTGACATCGAGATAAATCAGCACATCGGGGCGGGTGAGCTTCTGCCACATCGTCGGCGCGACCGAGTGCTCTTGCCGCAGCTCCTTGACGGTGTAGCCGTGCGCGCGCAAAACGCGGGCCAGGGTGGACTTGCCCGCCGCACAGGGGCCGACAATGGCGATCAGCGGCCCGGCGGCGGCCATTTACACCTCGCTGATGGGCATTTCCACGCGCAGGGTGCGTGGGCCCGTCGCCTCCCCCGCGCTGACGTGGAGCACGGCGATGCTGGTATCGTCCACAGGGCGCTGCTCGTCCAGGGCCAGCGCGCGCGCCAGCAACCCATCTGCCAGCGCCGCGGCCTGCGGCTGCGCGGTCCACAAATCCACCAAAACCTGGGGCAACGCCAGGCTCTGCCCCTTGCGGCTGCCGGCGTGCAACACGCCATCGGTGAAGACGCACACGGCCAGGCCGGGGGTTAAGGGGAATTGGTCCACGGCGGGGCGGACGTGGCGGTACACGCCCAGGGTCTTCTCGGTGCCGGGGAGGGTGAGCCAGCCGCTTTCCGGCAGGTAGACGTAGGCCGCCGGTGCGCCCAGGCGCGTCACCACCACGGTGCGGGTGCCCATATCCACCGAGATGACGGCCAGCGTGGCCGAGACTTTGCCCCCCTTCTGCGCGTAGAGCATGTCGCTGGCGGCGCGCACCGCGGCGCCGTCTCGCACGCCTTCCGCCAGTTCCGCCACCACTTTGCGCACAACGGCCTGGCTGGTGGATTTGGCCCCCGGTCCGGAGCTTTGCCCATCGGCCAGGACGATCGAAAGCCCGCCTTGCGGGCGTTCGATCACTTCCAGGGTGTCGCCGCCCTGGCGCGTGGCCCATTTGTCAATTTTGGCGACGGCGACTGAAAGGTGCATGGATTTACTCCAGCTTGCGTCCGATCGCGCCGGTGACGATTTCCACCTCCACGCCGTCGGCGAGCTTGAGCCTGGCGCGGTCCTGCTCAAAATCGAGCGCCGTCAGGGTGCCGATGAAGCCCCCGATTGTTACGATGCGATCTCCAACGGCCAGTTCGGCCATCTTCTTCTGCTGGCGCCGGCGCATTTGCCATTGCGGCAGAAAGAGGAAGATGAAGGCCAGGCCGATGATCATGACCCAGAACAAAGCGTCTTCCATGGTTCACTCCTTGCATGATTTGGGATTTAGATGTGCCATGATTATAGCCGGCGCGCGAGAATGGTCAACAGGCTAAACGCGCGGACGTGACATCCGCATTCCCGGGGGCTTGTTCCCCATGCGCATCAAGGTAAGCCATTCACACAAAGCCACCAGGCACAAGGTGGCTGGAAAGCTCTGGAAAGCTTGCCAATCGCGGCTATAATTGAGGTTGTGAGACGAGGTGCCTGGATTGGGGTGATGTGCATGGTGTGGGCGCTTTTGAGCGCCTGCACTGGCTCGACGCCTGCAGCGGGGGGCAGCGCGTCGCCGCCGGCATCGCAGGTGGCGACAACGCGCCCGCTCACCACGCCGACGCTGACGCCTGCCCCCACGTCGCTACCTACTGCGACACCCGCCCCTTCCCCCACGCCCGTGCGCCCGCTGACGCACACCGTGCAGAGCGGCGATACGCTGCTCGGTCTGGCTTTGACGTATGGGGTCCCTGTGGCAGCGCTCCAGCTGGCCAATGACCTGGGGGAGGGGACGCTTTTGTATCCCGGCCAGGTGTTGGTGTTGCCCGATGCGGCGGAGTGGACGCACGCGACGCCCTTCTGGATTGTGCACACGGTGCGCAGCGGCGAGACGCTCGGCGCGCTGGCCGCCGCTTACGCGGTGCCGTTGGAGCAGTTGATGGCGGTCAATGCCATCAGCGATCCTGATTTCGTGAGCATCGGCACGGAGCTGATTGTGCCGGTGTCGGCGCCCGCGGAGGTGCGGCACCCGGGGGGTAACGGCACGAGCGCCGGCAACGCTTCCCCGCCGCCGACTGCCGGTGCCAATCCCCCCTTCATCCCGCTGCCCGACGATCCGCCGCCCGCCAGTGTGAGTGATTGGCCCGCAGAGGTGCTGCGGCTCATCAATTATGCGCGCGCAGTTTACGGGCTCCATGCCTTGACGTGGCATCCCATTCTGGCGCAGGTGGCGCAGACCCAGGCGGATGAGTGTGCCGCCACAGGCGTGTGTGAGCACGTCAATGCGGCAGGATTGCATTACCGCGAAAGGATGCGCCTGGCGGGCTATATCCCGCTTTACGGGTCGGAGTGTATCGGGCGGCGCGACACGCCCCGCGCCATTGTGTATAGCTGGCTCAACGAGACGCCGCCCAACGATGCGCATCGGCGCACGATCCTGGGGCCCAATTACCTGCATGCCGGGGTCGGCATGGCGGCTTCACGTTCGACGTATTATTATTTTGTGGTAGACTTTGGGCGGCCTGTGCCCTGATGTGGGGGCGGGGCGACCGCAAGGGTCGGGGCGACCGCAAGGGTCGCCCCTACGGCGCCCGCCGGGTGATAAATCGCCTCCTGGCGATAAATCGCCTCCTGGCGATAAATCGCCAGGCTACACTACCACAAAATACGTCCGGTAAACCGGACTTTTAAAGCTTTCACGGGGTGTTTTGTGCGCCCTTGACGTTATGAAAAATTCGCGAAAGCCTTTCAATTCACGCGAAATGAGGGTTGCCGATTTGCCGATTTTTCAGGTTTGCCGGTTTGCTGATTTTCAAGGAGGACATGAAAACGAGTTCTGGTCCAACTTACTTCAAGTCAAGGCTGGCGCTGCTGCTCATCGTTTTGTGGGGAAGTGGACTGCTGGGCGCGTGCGGCGGCGCGCGCGTCACCCCGGCTGCGCCGGCGCAGGCTCCGACCGCAGTGGCGGCCACGGCGACGCGCGGCCCCCTTTCCCCAACCCTGCCTGAACCCCCGACGCCAACCGCTATGCCAACGCCGGAGCCTACCCCCACGCCTTCCCCTATCCCGCCGCCGACGGTGCATGTGGTGCAGCCGGGGGATACGCTGTTGGGTCTGGCGTATACGTACGGGGTACCTGTCGCCGCGTTCCAGTTGCTCAATGGGTTGGGGGACTCGACCCTGCTCAGTATCGGGCAGGAGCTGCTTGTCCCCAATCAGAGCGCCTGGGCTGGCGTGCCATTGTATTGGATTGTGCATACGGTTCACCCTAATGAGACCTTGAGTGGTATCGCTGCGGCTTACGATATCCCGCTCCAGCGTCTGTTGGAGGTGAATAGGCTGACGCTGGATACGCCCCTGCCGGTGGGACGCGATCTCATCTTGCCCGCGGAAAGTCCGCTGGTGGCGCGTAATACGGCCGGCATGGGCGCGGGCAGCAGCGGCGGCACGGGCGGCGGGACGACAAAGCCGCCCAGCGGCAGCGTGTGGACGCCCATCACGGCGCCGCCACCGGCGGATGTGGCGGATTGGCCCGCGGAGGTGATCCGACTGATTAACGAGATCCGCGTGGCTAACGGGTTGCAGCCGCTGGTGTACAACGGAAAGCTGGCGACGATTGCCCAATCGCATGCAAATGATTGCGCCGCACGCGGTTGGTGCAGCCATACCGGCTCGGATGGCTCGACGTATCGCATGCGCATGGCGGCTATCGGCTACGCGGCACGGTATGCGTCGGAGTGCTGGGCGCAGAGCCGCAACCCGGCGCACGCGATTAATATGTGGATGGATGAGGTGCCGCCTTACGATGCGCATCGGCGCACGATTCTCAGCGCGCATTATACGGAGATCGGCGTGGGCGTGGCCCAGACGACCTGGGGGTATTATTTTGTGGCGGATTTCGGACAACCGTGAGGTTGAGAGGGAGGAGATACGATGACCCGTCGTAGTCGCAGTTATCGGCGGACCCCACGCGCGATGCGTTTGTACGGCGCGGAACGCTGGTTGTTTATTATCGGCTCGGCTACGTATGTGATCGGCCTGCTGGGCGGGATGAATTTGTTGGGCATGCCGGCCACAACGGCGATCATCCTTTTGAGCGTGGGCGGCGGCTTGCTGTTCGCCGTCGGGCTGAGCCTGGTGTTCTGATGAGCTGGCAGCAGGATGCCTTGTTCGTCCCGCAGCCGACGCGCTACAGCGTGAGTCAGCTCACGGCGCGCATCAAGGCGTTGTTGGAGCAGGACGGGGCGTTGCAGAGTGTCTGGGTCGAGGGGGAGGTCTCGAATTTCACGCGCGCTACGTCGGGGCATCTGTACTTTACGTTGAAGGATACGGGCGCGCAACTGGCGTGTGTGATGTGGCGCACGCAGGCGCAGCGTTTGCGCGCGTTGCCGCGGGACGGGGATCGCGTCCTGGTGCACGGCGCGATCAGTGTGTACGAGTCGGGCGGAAAATATCAGCTCTACGCGGATGTGCTGCAGACGGCGGGCCGCGGCACGCTGGCGCTGGAGTTCGAGCGCTTGAAGGCGGCGTTGCAGGGAGAGGGGTTGTTCGATGAGCAGCGCAAGCGCCCGCTTCCCCGTTACCCGCGCCGTCTGGGGCTGGTCACGTCGCGCGAGGCGGCGGCGTTGCGGGATGTGCTCCACACGCTGCGCAGGCGCTATCCGCTGGTGGAGGTGGTGTTCGCGCCGTCATCCGTGCAGGGGGACGAAGCGCCGCCGCAACTGGTGGCCGCCCTGCAGCGCCTGTACGCGCAGCCGTTGGATGTTATTCTGCTGGTGCGCGGGGGCGGTTCGATTGAGGATTTGTGGGCTTTCAACGATGAGCGGGTGGTGCGCGCGGTGGCGATGTCGCCGGTGCCCTTGATTTGCGGCGTAGGGCACGAAACGGATTTCACGTTGTGTGATTTTGCCGCGGATAAGCGCGCGCCTACGCCAACCGCCGCGGCGGAGCTGGTGACGCCGGACCGCGCTGAGCTGCTGGATACGCTGCGCGGCTTTGAGGCGCGCCTCAGTTATGCCTGGCGGCGCGAGGTGCAGCGCAAACGGGAGGCGCTGGCGCGCGCGGAACGTCATCTTCACTTGCTTTCGCCCCAGAAGCAGCAAGAGCGCGCCCGGCAGCGGTTGGATGAGCTGGCGGAGCGGCAAGAGCGCGCCATGCAGTTGCAGCTCCTGCGCAGCCGCGAGCGCCTGACGGCACTGGCGCAACGGCTGGAGGCGCTCAATCCCCATGCGGTGCTGCAGCGCGGCTACGCGCTGGTGCGCGATGCGCACACGCAACAGGTGATCACGTCCGCCCGCCAGGTCATGCCTGGAGGACGGTTGGAGTTGCTGTGGCATGATGGCAGCGTGGAAGCTGAGGTGGTATCCGATTGAGATCTGAGGTCATGACGGGAGGGTACTATGATCAACGATTGGTATAAGGATGCGATTATTTACGAGGTGTTCGTGCGGGCGTTCGCCGATAGCAACCGAGATGGCATCGGCGATCTGCCGGGGTTGACGAGCAAGCTGGATTACTTGCAGGCGCTGGGCGTGGATACGCTCTGGCTCCTGCCCATCTGCCCGTCGCCTCTGCGCGATCACGGCTACGATGTGGCCGATTACATGGATATTCATCCCGATTACGGGACGCTGGAGGATTTCAAGGTCTTCCTGCGCGAGGCGCACGCCCGTGGCTTGCGCGTGCTGGTGGAACTGGTGGTCAATCACACCTCGGATCAGCACCCGTGGTTCCAGGCGTCGCGCGACCCCAATCATCCCGAACACGCGCGCTACCGTGACTGGTACGTGTGGAGCGATACCGGCACGGAATACAAGGATGCGCGCATTATTTTCCTGGATTATGAGAAATCCAACTGGACGTATGACCCCCTGCGCGGTCAGTACTATTGGCATCGCTTTTTCCATCATCAGCCCGACTTGAATTATGACAATCCCGAAGTGCAACGGGCCATGTTAAGGGTGGTGCAGTTCTGGGTGGATCTGGGTGTGGACGGGTTCCGCGTGGACGCGCCGCCTTACTTGTTTGAGCGTGAGGGGACGTCGTGCGAGAACCTGCCGGAGACGCACGCTTATCTCAAGCGCCTGCGCGCCTTTGTGGATGCGTATGCGCCGGGGACGTTCCTGCTTTCGGAAGCCAATCAGTGGCCGGAGGATGTGCGCGCGTATTTTGGGGATGGGGATGAGTTTCACATGAATTTCCACTTCCCGCTGATGCCGCGGCTCTACATGGCGCTGGCCAAAAAGGACCGCGCGCCTATCGAGTACATTTTGGGGCGCACGCCGGAGTTGCCGGAGGTGTGTCAGTGGGGCACCTTCCTGCGCTGTCATGATGAGTTGACGCTGGAGATGGTGACGCCGGAGGAACGCGCGTTTATGTGGGATTTCTACGCGCCGCATCCGCGCATGCGTTTGAATCTGGGTATCCGCCGCCGTCTCATGCCGTTGATGGAGGGTCACCGCGGGCGTTGGGAGGTGATGCACTCGATGTTGCTCACGCTCATCGGTTCACCCGTGCTGTACTACGGGGACGAGATCGGCATGGGGGACAATATCTGGCTGGATGACCGCGCCGGGGTACGCACGCCGATGCAGTGGAACGATGGCCCGAATGCGGGCTTTTCGACGGCACCGGCGGAGGCGCTCTACCTGCCGGTGATTGATGACGAGGAGTACGGCTACAAGAAGGTGAATGTGGCGGCCCAGGAACGCGATCCCGATTCGCTGCTCAACCGCCTGCGCACCTTGCTGCGCATCCGCAAGGCCCACCCGGTGTTTGGGCGCGGCTCGCTGGAGCTGCTCAAGGAGGTGATGCCGTACTTCCTGCTGGCCTATTGGCGTCGCAGTGAGGGGGAAACGATGCTGGTGCTCAACAATCTATCCGATCAGCCTTTGAAAACGGAGATCCCCCTGGGTTTGCCCCAGCAGGCTTTCCTGGACGTGCTGACCGGTCTGATGTACCGCACGAACGAAGCCGGGGCTTTGCCGATCAACCTGCCGCCGTATGGTTACATGTGGCTCAAGGTGTTGACGCAGGCTTAACAACGCGGCTCAACTACGAGGTGTGACGGCCCAGGTCTTCATTGCGAGCGCCTGGGCCGTTTCACTCTGAGGCTTATGGGGGTGCGATGCGGTCATCGTTTCTGCATCAGCGGCGTTGCGCTGTGTTCCTACTTCCTGCATGGATTTTTTTAAATCTTGGTGGCTTCGTGGGCCCGCTAAGGTGAGCGGATGCCCGAAGCGCAGCGAAGGGTACGGTCGCCCGGCGCGTAGCGCCCTACAGGCGCGGTTTTAATCGCTAGCCGATGAGAAAATCTTGGTGGCTTCGTGGCTTTGTGTGAATTTTTTTAAATTTCCCCAAAATGTACCCGTTCTTTAATGGGCTTTTCACCTTTTTGTCCGCTTTTCGTGTTAAAATTGTAGGATAAAAGGCGCACAGATTAACGGCCTGGCGGCTGGGGTTCTTGAGCCAGCGACAAGTCGAGATTGTTTTACAGTGGGGGGGAGCGTGAGATTTCATTACGTTGCTTTTACCCGTGAAGGCCAACGTACTGAGGGTTGGGTCAATGCGGAGACGGAGGCACAGGCCGAAGCGCTGCTGTGGGAGCAGGGCCTGACCATCGCCCAATTGACGCGCCAGCGGCAGCACAAAACGCATCTCTACACCCTGATGCCCACCTTATTCGGCGTCAAGCGTCAGGACCTTATCGTGTTCTCCCGTCAACTGGCCACGCTTCTCGATTCGGGCATCGGTATTCTGCCCGCGTTGCGTCTGTTGAGCGAACAGAGCGGCAAGGCCGCCCTGCGCGACACGCTGCAGGACGTGATCCAGCAATTGCAGCAGGGCAAGGCCTTTTCCGCGGCTCTGGCGGAACATCCACTGGTCTTCCCCGATCTGTACGTGCGCACCATCATGGTGGGCGAGCGCACCGGCAATCTCCAGGCGGTGCTGCGCCAGCTTGCGACCTACATGGAGCGAGAGGAGAAGCTGATGCGCAAGTTGCGCGATGCGATGGCCTACCCCTCGCTGGTGTTGATGGTGGCGGTGTTTGTGGTGGTTATCATCCTCACGGTGGCGCTCCCGCCGATGGCGGCGCTTTTCCAGACCTTCGATGCCGAATTGCCGTGGCCCACGCGCGCGCTCATCGCCATCAGCCGCTTTGTCGAACAGTACGGGCTTTACGTGGTGTTTTTGCTCTTGCTGCTCACGGCCTTGACGGCCTGGTTGGGGAGCTTGCCGGGCGGTCGGCGCGTGCGGGATTGGGTCTGGCTTCACCTGCCGCTCATTGGCGAGGTGGTGCGTGAAGGGCAATGGGTGCGTTTCTGTCACACGGTGGCGTCGCTCACCCACGCCGGCCTGACTCTGCCCGAGACGATGGAGCTGGTGCTGCAAACCACCAGCAACCTGGTCGTACGGGACGCATTGGAGCGGGTGCGCCAGGCCCTGCTGAGCGGCAAGGGACTGGCTGCGCCCATGGCGCGCGAACGCCTGTTTCCCAGCCTGCTGGCGCAGATGGTGCGCGTGGGCGAAGAGACGGGTACCCTGGAAGGCAACCTGCTTACGCTGGCGGAATTTTACGAAGAGCGCGTGGATCGCAACATCCGCACCCTGACGGGACTGCTCGAACCGGCCCTCACGCTGTTCGTGGGCGGGATTGTGGCCTTCATCGCGCTGGCGATGGTCTCGCCCATGTACAACATCCTGGGCCAGATCCGCTAAAGGGAGCGTCGCCGTGAAGAAGTTCGATACGCTGGAACAGCCAGTCGGGTGCAGCCTGTGGATCGTCTGGCTGGTCCTGGCCATGGTGCTCATTGAGTGGCTGCTTTTATGGCTGGTGTTTCGCGCCTTGCCCATCGAAGCTGTGCCGCGCGTGGCCCTGTGGATCATCATGGGCAGCATTGTTGCCGCCTGGCTGGCGGTGTTTATTCGGGTGGAGCGCAGGAAGCATGAAGAGCAACAACAGGCAGACATCGCCCGAAACGGGCGCAACGCTGATTGAAATCCTGGTCGCAGTGGGCATCATCGCCACGGCGTTGGTGGTACTGGTGCTGGCCCTTTCCACGGGGGCTAAAGCCACGCGCCTGGCGGCGGATATCAGCACCGCGACGGCGCTGGCCCAATCCCAGATGGAAACGATCAAGGCTGCGCCGTACAATGCCGCGGGCACTTATCCGGCCATCGGGACGCCCGCCGGCTTTACCGTGACGATCGCTGTCCAGGAGCTGGCGGTGGGCAAGCAGCTCATCACCGTGACGGTGCGCAGCCAGGGCCAGGTGCTGGCGCAGCTCAGCACCTACAAAGTGGATCGCTGAAGGGGAGGGGCACGATGAGAGGCAAGCGCACAGGCGTGGAGCAACGGGGCTTTACCCTGATCGAGCTGCTTATCGTCATCGGGATCATCGCCATCATCACTGGCGTGGTGGTGAACATGTTCTACCAGTTCTACCGCGTGCCGCGCTGGGGCAACGCGCAGCTCAACGTGAGCAATGCCCTGCGCACGGCTACCCTGTGGCTGGCACACGATGCGCACGAGAGCCAGACCTTCACCCCCGGTGGGACGTGCGGCACGTTTGACACGGGCCGCGGCACGACCTACACCTACGCGCTGAACGGGGGCCGCCTGGAACGTACCGCGAGCGACAGCGGGCGCACCATCGCCGTGGCGCATTACGTCAGCGCTTTGCAGTGTCCGGGCTCGGTAGTCAGTGGCGGAAGCGCGGCTTTTCGCCTCACGTTCACGTCCGGCGCGGTGAGTAGCCAGCAAACGCTCACCGTGACCCTGCGCGTGGCTCCGTGAGGCGTTCTGGACGAAAGGAGGAGACCATGCACACGAAACAACGCGAAGCGGGACAGGTCTTGGTGATGGTGCTGCTTGCGCTGGCGCTGGGGTCGCTTTTGCTTGGTGCTTATCTCGCGTACGTCAGCGCCAGTCAACGCAGCGGGCAGGCTACGCGGCGCACGGTCACGGAACGCTACGCCGCCGATGCGGGCGTTGAAGATGCCCTCTGGCGTTTGGCGCACGAGCCGGGCTATGCGGAGCGCGTCAACCAGGGCGAGGACGTTTACACCATTGAAATCAATGGTCAGACGGTCGTCATCACGGTCACGAACGCCCTGCAACCCTGATGGCCGCCATGGGGCTTGGATAGCGTGTCATCATCAGGAGGCGGAATATGAGAAAGCATAGCGTTTGGAAACTGGTCTACCTGTTGGTAGGAGCCCTGTTGCTGTGGCCCATGACGTTCACACAGCAGACCGCAAAGGCCCAGGGCGCGAACTATACCTGCACCATCACCATCGCTCCGGGGAGCTACGTCACCATGGGTGATGGCAACGCTATACTCGCTTTTACCGTGACCAACACCAGTCCGGCTGGCGGAGCGAGCATTGATCGCGTGCAACTGGGCTTTAATGCCGGTGTCTACGATCTCAGTGAAGGGATTTACGTGCCCGATAACTGGAAGGTGCTTTCCAAGGAAGCGGGCGCTGGTCAAACCTGGATTCGCTACGGGGCCCAGAACTCCAGTGCCCGTATCGCTCCGGGCGCCAGTCTCACCTTTTACATCCCCCTGATTGGACGCAGCAACGGCCAATTCCCATCCGCACCCAATGACCAGACCGATAGACTGGACGGGAAGTATACCTCGGTGAGCGACGCTTCAGGCAAAAATTTTAGTTGTGGCACCCTGCCAACCTGGCCGCGTAAGTCATTGGCCGTTTCGGTCAGTGCCCTGCCGCTTTCTCTGCCCACGGGCCAGGCCATCCGCGTGGAGCTTCTGGTTGCCAACCGCTCCACACTTGCGCACAACGGCATCATTACCAACCTGAGCGTTAGCGGCAGTGGGGGCGTTAGCCTTTACCAGGGGCCTGAACCCGCCTCCCTGGATTTGCTGGCCGGAGCTTCGCGGACTCAGGTGTACACCTACACCGCCATCAGCAACGGCAATGTCCTGTTCACCACCAGCGCCAGTCGGGGACTCTATGTCACCTCCGGCCCATCCGTCTCGGATGAAGTATGGATCGGCGAGTGGACGGCCAGCCTGGCGCTCAGCGTGCTGTCCGCGGTCAACGGGCAGGAAATCAAGGTGTGGATGACGGTCCGCAACAACACCTTGCCCTCGGCAGGGAACGTGGTTCCCACCCTCACCAGCGTGGGGAGCGCCAGCGCCACCCTGGTTAAAGGCCCAACGCCAGTCAAAATCAACAGTATCCCGCCCGGCAGTATAGGCATCTTTGAATGGACCTATCGCATCACGGGCAACGCCGGGCAGACCTTCCAATTTGAGGGCTACGCGACGGATAAAGACGGGCGGCGCACCAACACCGCCCGCTCCCAGGCCGGTTTGTTAGGACGCTATACCGTCATCCCCTTGCCTGGACGTGTGGCCTCTGCCAGCACCAACGTTGTGATCGCCTTTACAGTTTACAATCAGGGAGCCTCCGGGATCGATGAGATCGTATTCACCATTCCTCCAAGGTGGACTATTAGCGAGGCGAACTCGAGCGGTGGATACAACGGAAACTGGAAGAAAGATTATAATCCAGGCAAACGAACCATGACTTTCACGGTCGGAGGAATTAGCCAAATCCTTCCCCCGGGCGCCTACGCCACTTTCAACCTGTTCTTTACTGTCGTTCCCACCGTAAACGTGGACACAGCTTACGACTTCGGCACCGGCTTATGGTCGGGCAACACCTATCAGGGTGGAGACACCCCGACCGTCCTGGTGACGCTCTACAGAGTGACCTTGAGCGCCGTGCCCGCGACCCTCCCCGCGGATGGTGCCAGCACCTCCACCCTGACCGCCTGCGTGAGTGAAGCTGGTGTCCCCATCCCCAACGCCTGGGTCAGCTTTGCCGCCACCGCCGGCACCCTGAGCGCGCCCGTCGCCTTGACCGGTGCCAACGGGTGCGCAAGCGTCATCCTGATCGCGCCTATCAGCACCGAGACGCTGGCGGGGATGGCCACGGCCAGTTATCTCACCGCGCAGGGTCAGGCTTTCCTGACGTTTACCGGCTTCGACAACGCCAATCCCCTTTACGTGGGGGGCACGCTTAACCCTTACAGCGCCCAGCCGGGGCAGACGGTGGCCATCAGCGTGGACGTGATTAACCTGGGCACCAGGCCCATGGACCTGGGCACCGCTTCGTACATTCGCATCAGCGATGGGGTCCACGTCTATCAAGCCAACCTCAGCGCGCCGGTAACCCTGCCGGTTGATGCCAGGCGCACCCTCACCTTCAACAGCGCCCTGATTGATCCGGCCTTCACCCCCGGCACTTACTATCCCGCCCTGATTCTGTATGGCAGTGTGGGCCTGTCGCTTGTGCAGTTTGAGCGTCCCGTCACCGACCCCTTTGTCATTGGCGCGGCGGCTCTGGATGTCAGACTGAGCGCATCGCCTACCCTGGTGGTGCCTCACATGGATGTAACCGTGACCATGCGCGTACGCAACATAGGCCTCTACCCCGCGACCCAGGTCACACCTTCCGCGCTGGTAACGGCGGGTAACGGTAGCGTTACCCTGCGCAGTGGGCCTGACCCCATGGTCGTGTCCCGCCTGGAACCGGGAGAACAGACCACCTTCACCTGGGTCTACCGCGCGACCGGCTTCGGGCAGGTCACCTGGAGTGGCCAGGTCAGTGCTGTGGACGAGGGATCCGGTCTGCCCTTTTCCTCCTCACTGGCTACCTCCAACGCGGTGACCATCGCCCGTCCGGCAGAATTAAGCGCAACCTTCACCGGCCCGGCCACCGTCAACGTTGGGCAGACCTTCACCCTTCGCCTTAACGTCGTCAACATTGGTGGAGTGGCGGCCAACGCCATCGTCCCCGATCCAACTGAGCCGATTGTCTTTGGCCCCGCCATCGTCAGCCTCGTTTCCGGACCGGATCCGGCCAGCCTGGTCACGCTGGCCCCTAGCGAAAGCGGCAGCTTCGCGTGGACCTATCGAGCCACCGCGCGCGGCACGCTCACCCTCAACGGCGGGGTCAGCGGCCAGGATAGCGTGAGCGGGCGCGGCATCGGTGCCATCGCCACCGCGCACCAGCTCACCATCCAGGACCCGGCCCGCCTGCGCTGCGATCTGCAGGTTACCCCGCTCATGGCGCCCACCGGCTCCACGTTTTATGTGACGATGACGGTCCGCAACGACGGGGAGGCTGCCGCTGTGGGGGTGGCGCCTTCCCCCCTCACGCCATCGGGCAGCGGCGCCGTCACGCTGCTGGATGGACCATCCGGCGCACCGGCCACCATCCCCAGCCAGAGCAGCCGACAATTCACCTGGCAGTACCGCGGCACCCACGCTGGCACCGTCGCCTGGCGCGGCTGGGCCCAGGGCAGTGACGGCAACAGTGGGGATCCCGTTACCTCCGATTCCTGCGATTCCAACAGCGTCACCATCCAGGCGGCGCCCTATCTCGTCGCCACGTTGATCGCTACGCCAGACGCAGTAGGCCTGGGGGAAACGGTCCAAGTTTTGATGCGCGTGGACAACATCGGCGAAATTGCCGCGCAGAACGTGACGCCTTCCGCGCTCACGCTGAGCAACCCGGCGCTCTTCACGCCCATCGGCGGGCCCGTCCCGGCCAGCGCCGATCTACAGGCCGGCCAGAGCATCACCTTCACCTGGACCTATCGGGCCTCTTCCGCCCAGACGGGCACCAACACCTGGCAGGGCTACGCCAGTGGACGCAACGCCCAGACCGGCGGGCAGGTGAGCAGCGCTCCGGTGACCTCCAACCTGGTCTACGTGTACGACGTGGTGCCGGAAAAGGTGACGCGCACCTCCTCCCCCGGCTATGCTCAGCCCAACGAGCGCTTCACGTACGAGATTCGCCTGCGCAACACCTCCAATCAGAACGTGATCTTGCAGAGCCTGCGCGATACCCTGCCGCTGGGGGTCAGTTACATCGCGACCCTGGGCGCGACCGTGATGCCCGCGCCCCCCACCGTCAATGGGCAAAACGTTACCTGGAGCTGGGATACGGCTGGCGTGGCTCCGACTATCCCCGCGGGCGGCGTCTTCACCCTCACGTTCCAGGCGCAGGTGGGCAGCGTATCCGGCACCTATTGCAACACCATCGCCTTCACCCGACAGGGTGGGGCGACAACCCTGCGCAGTGATCTGGCCTGCTTCTCGTTGGGCTGGCCCGAATACACGATCATGGCCCAGGCCGGCGCGCAGCGCATCCGCGTGCGCGTGCGCCTGGTCAGTGGACGTCCTGTGATTCTCTCCTGGGAGTATGTACCGTGAAACGCATCTTTCTCCTCACCCTGATCGTCTGTAGTGTTTTTGGGCTGCTCTATATTGCCCTCTTCATCGGTTACTTGCGGGAGCGCAGCGTGCAGAGCGCCCTGCAGGAGCAGGTGGACGTGCTCAGCCAGGCCGTCGTGAACGAACCCCCTGGCGATCGGCAGGCCACGCTGCAAGCCGCGCTCGCCACGGCCCAGGCCGAACAGGCCGCGCTGCGCTACATCTTCCCCTCCGCGCTGGATAGCACGGAAATCGTGGCGCACATCGTCCGCGCTGCGGCGGAAAACCATATCCGCTTACAAAGCGTGCAGGCACAGACCCCGCTGAGCATCACCTCCGAGACAGGGACCTACGAGGTGTTGCGCTACGAGCTGCGCGTGGAGGGGACCCTGCCGGACGTGAGCGCCTTTGTCCAGCGCCTGGAGGACGGCACGATCGGCACCCTCACGCTGGAAACGCTGAGCATGAGCCTGGTGCCGCCGCCCACGCCCACGCCCGCCATCACCGTCGTTCCGACGCCAACCCCCGCCGTGCGGCGGGGGACGCCCACCCCCACGCCCGCGCCGACCGCTACCCCCACGCCGACGCCGGAGCCTGGGCTGGAGCGGTACCGCGTCACCCTGCTGTTGCAAATCTACACGCGGCAACAGGAAGCCACGCCCACGCCGCAGCCCTGAGAGGTGCCCATGTTTGAACGCGAACGTCTTTACCTGAGTCTGGAAAGTCAGACCCTGCGCGCCATGGTGGCGCGCCGCCAAACCATCCTGGCCTGGGATGAGCGCCCGGTGGAGGTGAATCGCAACGGGGTATGGCTGCCTTCCTCCCTGCAGGCAGCCGCCGGGGAGTTGCGCACTGCCCTCAAAGCGCAGCGCCTGCTGGTCAGCGTGAGCCTGCACGCTCCGCGCGGCATCGTGCGCGTGCTCGACTTGCCCGCCATGTCCAGCAAACTCCTGGCGGAAGCCGTCCAGCGCGAAGCTCGACGCGAGTATCCGGTCCCGCTGGAGCAGCTTTACTTCTACTGGCACCCCCTGCCCGCGGGCGCAGGCAATCGCCAGCGCGTTTTCACCCTGGGCCTGCCCCGTGACACGCTTGACCTGGCGCTAAATGCCTTCAAACATGCCGGGCTGCGCTTGCACGTGCTGGATTACCGCCCCCTGGCGCTGGTGCGCGCGCTCTATAAAAGCGAAGTTTTCATCGTAGATGTGGACACGGGCGGCGCCACCCTCATCGTTACCCAGCAGTACCTGCCCATCATCGTGCGTTACGTGAGCTTCCCAACCCGCGCCGAGTTTGGGCCGGTGCAGTACAGTGAGTACATCACCCAGGAAATCCAGCGCACCTACGACTTCTACGCCCTGACGTACGCCAGCAACGGCGCCCCACCGGCCCCGGCGCAACTGCATCTCACCGGCCCCCAGGCGGAGGTGTACCGTCCGCTCCTGGCCAATCGCTGGAGCTTGCAGGACTTCAACGCGCCTGTGGCCGTGCCCGAAGCCATGCCCTGGCCCCTTTACCTGGCCAACCTTGGACTCTTGCTAAAGAAGGTGAGCGCATGAACCAGCCTTTAGACCTGAACCTGCTGCTCCCGGCTTACCAGTCCAAACGCGGCATCACCGCGCTCATGGTTATCAACATCCTGTTGACCATCACCCTGACGATGGGCGTCTTCACGGCCTACCAGCAGCTTACCCTGTACCGCCGCCATCGCGAGGTGTTGGAGGCGCGCCGCGACCAGCTCCAATTGGAGATCGTGCGCCAAAACAGCATCCGCCAGAACATCGCCGATCTGGAGGAGCGCCTGAAAAGGACGCAGGAGCAGACGGCGCAGCTTCGCCGTGAATTCAGCGCCCTGATGGAGAATCGTCCACGGCGTTCCGCCAGTCTGGCCGTGCTGATTGCGCGCAGTGAAGCGGTACGTCTGCGCACGCTGGAGCTGGCGCAAGATCAGCTCATGCTGGTCGGCGAAGCGCCGGACACGCAAACCGTGCTGGATTACGCGCGCCTGTTGCAGGACGGCGTCAACTTCCAACGGGCGAGCCTCTTGAGCCTTGAACAGGGCGAAACCCTGGTGAGTTTCACCATGCTCGTGGAGCGTTGACCATGTCCACCCTGACCCTGCTCATCACCATCTACTGGGGCCTGATCGGCGCCGCCGTGGGCAGTTTCCTCAACGCCGCGGCGGATCGGCTCGTCAAGGGGGAATCGCTGCTCTATCCCTCCTCGCATTGCGACGCCTGCAAGCATCCGTTGGGGGCGCTGGACCTGATCCCCATCTTCAGCTACGTGGTTTTACGTGGGCGCTGCCGCTACTGTGGCACGCGCATCGGCATCCGCAGCCTGGCCGTGGAATTGAGCAGCGCGCTGCTCTTCGCCCTGAGCGCCGCGCAGGCGCCCCCTCAAACCCTGGGGGAGCTGCTCAATCTGGGCCTGCTTTCGGCGCTCCTGTGCATTTTCATCCTGGTCACGGTGACCGACCTGGAGCACGGCCTGATTCTGGATCGCGTCATCTGGCCGGGGATGGGCATCGCCCTGGCCTACGCCCTGACGCGCGGCTGGCCGGCGCTGGGCTATCACCTGCTGGCCGGCGGCATCGGCGCGGCGCTCATCGCGGTCATCCTCAAGCTGGTGCCGGAGGGCATGGGGGAAGGGGACCTGAAGCTCACGGCCTTCATCGGCCTGAGCTGTGGCCTGCAGGGCCTGGGCTTTGCTTTGTTCATCGGCTTTGTCGCGGGGGGCCTGGTAGCTGCCCTCCTGCTGGCGACGCGGCGCAAGCGCCGTGGAGACACGCTCCCGCTGGGGCCGTTCCTTGCCCTGGGTGGGGTGCTGGCCTTACTCTACACCCCCCAGCTCCTGGCGCTCTTCGACCGCCTTTCACTCCTGTTGTGGCTCTGGTGGTGGGGGTAAACCATGGACGATCTGGCCTTACCGACCCTGTTGCAGCGCATGCGCGCCATGAACGCTTCCGATCTCCATCTGGCCGTCGGGCGCCGTCCTGTGGTGCGGGTGGATGGGGACTTGCAGGTCCTGACCGATGTCGGCGTGATGGATCGCGCTGCGTTGGAAGCGGCGCTGGAGCTGCTCACCAGCGCCGAGGAGCGCGCCCAGGCCTACCGCGAGCGCGAGCTGGACCTGGCTTACAGTGATGCGAGCGGGCGCTATCGCGTCAACATTGCTTTTGCGGAAGACGAGCCTTACATTTCCCTGCGCGCCCTCAACGCGCGCATCCCCACCATCGAGGACCTGGGATTACCGCCTGTCTGTGGGCGGTTGGCGCTGCTGCCGCGCGGTCTGGTTTTGGTGACGGGGCCCACGGGCTGCGGCAAGTCCACCACGTTGGCGGCCCTCATCGAGCACATTAACCAGAACGCCGCGCGCCGCATTGTGACCATTGAGGACCCCATCGAATACCTCTACACGGGAAAATTGAGCGTGATTTCGCAACGCCAGGTAGGCCGCGACACGCACAGTTTTGCCGAGGCGCTCAAACGCGCGCTGCGGCAGGATGTGAACGTGGTGCTGATCGGCGAGATGCGCGACCTGCCCACCATCGCCGCCACGCTCACAGCGGCGGAAACAGGCATCCTCGTGTTAGCCACGCTGCACACGCCCAGCGCGCCGGAAGTCGTGGATCGTATCGTGGACGTGTTCCCCGCGCATCAGCAGGCGCAAATCCGCGCGCAGTTAAGCATGACCCTGGCCGGCGTCATCGCGCAGCGCCTGGTCAAGCGCGCGGATGGACAGGGCCGCCTGGCGGCCTGTGAAATCATGATCGGGACGCCCGCCGTGCGCAACCTCATCCGCGAGGCGAAAACGCCGCAATTGTTGAGCCTGCTGCAGACTGGGCGGGAGTATGAGATGCAGACCATGGAGCAGGCGCTGGCCCAACTGTGCCGCAGCGGGCGCGTCGCGGTCAGCGAGGCGCAGCGCCACGTATCCGATCCGGAGGCTTTCAAGCGCTATTTGGGGGCGTAGGACATGCACACAAAGCCACAAAGACACCAAGATTTTTAGTAGGGGCGGGATTTATCCCGCCCAGCAAGCGAAATTCATCCCGCCCAGTGTAGGGGCGGGATTTATCCCGCCCAGCAAGCGAAATTCATCCCGCCCAGCTCGCTGATTCCCCCTACGATTTTACCTCATAGGTCGAATGCAACACGCCATCCGGGCGTTGGGCCAGCGCCTCGGCCAGGGCGGGCAATTGTGCCACGCCGTGCCGGTACTGGAAGGGCCACATGCTCTTCAGGTGGAAAAAGGCTACACGGTCGCCGGCTTTCAGCTCCACATCCAGATCCGGCTGCACACCCGGCATGGCGCTCAGGTTGCCGTTGATAAAGGTGATACCGCGTTCTTCGGTGGGCAGGTGCAGCGCCTCCAGGACGGCGCGCACGGTTACCGGCGGCGCGAGCTGCAGCTCCACGCGCGCGAAGATCTCATCATCACTGCCACCGTAACGCGCCAGCGGCCCGTACAACCAGATTTCAAGCGTGATGGTCTCCATCAGCCGCCTCCTACGGGGGGAAAGATGCCCACGGTGTCATGGTCGTGAAGGGGGGTGTCTGGCTCGCGGCGCCGTCCGTTGACATACGCGACCTTGACCTCGGCGGGTGGAAGGCCCAGCGCGGCCATCAGATCAGCGACGCAACTACCCTCAGGTATGTCCACCACAAAGGGCGTACCCGCTGCTATCCCAGGCGGCGCATAGCGGGTCAGGGTGGCGAAAAGTTTTACGGTAATGCGCATACGGCCCTCGTCAACCTGACAGAAAAAGGGCAGGGGGCCGTGACCCCCTGCCCGGAGAGATGGCTTACATGCCGTGCACGGCGTCGAAGACCTCGTCCGGCAGGTCGTTGACCACGTTGTGCGGCGGCAGCGGCTCGTACTTCATGAACTCCGGCAGCCGGTCTTCGGCCTGCGTGATGCCCGCGCGGCGGTTGAACTCGACTTCGCGGCGCAGGACCTGCGCCCCCAGGGCCAGGGCCTCATCCGCGCTCATGGAGGTGCCCAGCACGCCGTTCATCTCGTCAATCATGCCCTCGTAGCCCACCGGGATGTCCAGGATGGCGAAGGCGATGAAGAGGCAGTGCCCGGTCGAGTCAATTAGCGCGGTGGTCTGCTGGAAGGCGCGGCTCAGGTCCGCCTTGCTCGCCTCGGAGGCCAGGGGGTCGGATTTGCCGCCCACGCTGAGGATTTCGGGTGCGATGGTGTAGCCCGCGGTGTGGTCAGCACCCATGGGCGAGGTGGCGTAAGTGACGCCGATGCCTTTCACGGCGCGCGGTTCGTAGGCCGGCATGGCCTGCCCCTTGACCGTGGGCGTGCGCGGGTTGCCGTAGAGTTTGGCGACCATGGCAGCTCCTCCGCCCAGGATGCGGCCCAGCGGCGTGCCCTTGCCCATTTCCTCGATGAGCTGCACGGCGGCTTCTTTGTCTCCCATCGGGGCGATGCCCGAATCCATGGCTACGCCGATGGTCACGCCGGTTTCGATGGTATCCAGGCCGTAGGCGTTGCACAGGTAGACCATCTTGCCGATGACATCCAGATCGTCAATGCCGCAGTTGGCGCCTAACGCCCAATCGGATTCGTATTCGATGCAGGAGACAATCTCCTGCCCGTTTTCGTCGTACAGTGTGTTGGAGCACTGGATGATGCAGCCGGGGCTGCAGGCGTGGTTGTACAGTTCGCGGCCCAGGCGGCGCTTGTTGGTCTCGAAGATGGCTTCGCCGGCGATGTGGGGCGCGCCCTCAAAGCGACCGCTGCGGAAGCTGCGCGTGGGCAGGCCGCCTGCCTCGTTGAGGATGTTGATGAGGATGGCGGTGCCGTAGCTGTTCAGGCCGCCCTTGGGGCGCGTGATGGGGTGCTCCATGAGCGCGTCGCGCATCTTCTCGACCCCCTGCTTGAAGAGTGCCTCATTGGCAATGGCAACGCCCGGTGCACCCGTCGGGTCTACGACGATAAACTTAAGGCCCTTGCTGCCCATGACCGCACCCAGGCCGCCGCGTCCGGAGTAGCGCGTGGGGCGTTTGTGCATATCGTTGAATACGATGCCGGAGTTACCGTAGCGGTACTCGCCGGCCACGCCGATGCCCGCGATCTGGACTTTGTCGCCGAAGCGCGCGTAGAGTTCGGGGAACACATCATAGAGGTTGCGCCCTACGTACTCATCCGCGGGTATGAGTTCCACTTGCGGCGCGCCGTCCTTCCAGAAGATGTGGGCCATCCAGTACTTGCCCGCGTCCGCCGGTTGCCCTTCGACGATGAGGGCCCGGATGCGCATCTTGCCTGCCGCGCTGGCCCAGCCAGAGCCGGCGTTGGCTTCTTTGATGCCGCCAGTTAGGGGGGACTTGCCGCCGACGGAGACGCGCGCCGAGGTCGGGGCACTGGTGCCGGCCAGTAAACCCGGTGAGAAGACAAGCTTGTTGTTCGGACCCAGAGGATGCGCTTGCGGGTCTACTTCATCGTAGATCAGGGTGGAGGTGAGGGCACGCCCGGCCAGGGCTTTGTACTTTTCGGGAACCTCTTCCCAGGTGCAGGTTTGGTTGGTCATGTTAATCCGCAAAAACCACATACTGTACCCTCCTTGAGTGTTGATGGTCGCGGATACGCCAGCTATATCCGCGTGGTGTGTTGCCTCTTTTCAGGCTGGCGAGGCTAAATGGCTTGTCGTGTACGGTGGGTCACCAACAGTAAGGGTGAATAAGCGGTTTGACCTGCATGCCGTGTGCAAATCCTTCCCCACAATAAACAAGGGGGCCATCCTGTCCATGGCAGGATGGCCCCCTTTGCAAACACGGCAGGCGCAGGGATTGCTCCCGGCACCCAGCGCCCATCCGTCCCGGTGGGAGCGGTATGGGTCGGAGGCATTTCTATGATATGCGAAAATCAGGCGTTTGTCAAGGCTTTTGGGTGCGTTTTTTTGCCTACTCATAGCGATTGAAATCGCCTCTGATGGGCTTATAGCCGTGCGTCCCTGACCCCCCTGTAGTCCCCCCTAAAAAGGGGGAACGGTGGCCCGCTAAGGCGAGCGGATACCCGAAGCGCAGCGAAGGGTACGGTCGCCCGGCGCGTGGCGCCCTACAGGGGCGTTTTAACCGCTAGCCGATGAGTCAAGGTAGGTAGTTACGTTTTTTAGGGTAGCTAACATTCACTGTGCCCACAGGCATAGCAGCGCCGGCATCCCTCCGTGTAGACCATGGCAGCCTGGCCACAGGCTGGACAGAGATCACCTACAGGGAACAGGGCGAGCTGTCCAGCTCCCACGCTGCCAGCCGGCAGGGTGGGCAGGGTGTGGGGCGCCGGGTTCTCTTCCTCTGTTTCCGCGCTCGCGTTGCCGGCTTTAGCCTCTTGTTCGCGGAGGTGTTCGTTCAGCACGCGCGCGACCGCGTCCGGCAGGCTCAGGATGCGGTTGTGACCGAAGCCCAGGGGGCGTCCGCCGCCGATGCCGCTGAGCTGCTCCGCGATCTTCTCCAGGCGGGTGCGGGGCGCCAGGGACGAGGGCAGGCGCAGGATGAGCGAAATGAGGCGCCCGATGGCTTCCGCAACGGCGGCGGTGTCCGATCCCGCCTTGCCCACGTTGAGGAAGACCTCAAACGGCTGCTCGTCGCCGTTCAGGTTGATCGTCACATAAGCCGTACCCAGCGGGGTGGGGGTTTGATAGGTCTTGCCGGGCAGGGAGTGCGGGCGCGGGCGAATATCCGGCCCCTGCCAGGGTTTGTGATAGACCGGCGCCGGGGTGCTCTCCTTGGGCTTTTGTGTCGCCGCGGTCTGCAACACCTCGTGCTCGCGGGAGCCGGCCACGTAAACGGTCAGTCCCTTGCAGCCCAATTCCCAGGCAAGCATAAACGCCTTGGCCACATCGTCCGGCGTGGCGCTGGCGGGGAAGTTGATGGTTTTGCTGATGCTGGCGTCGGTGAAGACTTGCAGGGCCGCCTGCATGCGGATATGGCCCTCGGCGGGCACATCCGCCGCCACGACAAAGACGTTGCGCAAGTCCTCCGGCACTTCGGGCACATCCTGGCAACTGCCGTTTTCCAGCACGGCCTGGAAAATGCGCTCGCGGGTGGCCTCATCCAGGCCGGCCATTTCCAGGGCGCGGGTGAAGGCAGGGCTGACGTAACGCAGCGGGATGATCTGATCCGCCTCATGCACGTGGCGCGTGTAGGCCAGGGCGAAGACCGGCTCGCAGCCGTATCCCTCAATCCCAACAACGGTGGCGATCGTCCCGGTTGGGGCGACCGTGAGCTGGGCGGCGTTGCGGATGCCGTGGTGCTTCAGGTCGGCGACGATTTCTTCCCAGTGTAGCTCCGGGCGGCCCCAGGTGAGATCACTATCCAGCCAGGCGGGCCATTGCGGCGGTTGCCACGTCATGTTGGCCGGATCGTAAACGCTGCCACTGATGGCGGGGAAGGGGCCGCGCTCCTGGGCGAGGGCAATGCTGGCGCGCATGGCGTGATAGCGGATGAACTCCATGACGCGCGCTGCCAGGGCCTGACCTTCCGGGCTGCCGTAACGCACGCGCATGTGGTAAAGCATGTCCGCCAGGCCCATGATCCCCAGACCGATGCGGCGGCTGCGATGCGCGGCTTCGCGCAGTTGCGGCACCGCCGGCACGTAGGCGTTCGCCGTCACCACGTCATCCAGGAAGCGCACCGCCGTCCAGACGGTCTGCTCCAGTAAGGCCCAATCCACCGCGGGATGGCCTTCCGCGTCGTGGGTCAGGTGGCGGGCCAGGTTGATGGAGCCCAGACAGCAATTTTCGTAGGGCAAAAGGAACTGTTCCCCGCACGGATTGGTGCTTTCGTAACGTCCCAGGTGGGGGACGGGGTTATCGCGTTGGGCTGCGTCCAGGAACAACATGCCCGGTTCGCCGTTGCGCCAGGCCTGTTTGACGATCGTCTCGAACAGCTCGCGCGCGCGTACCTGCTTGTAGGGCACAAGGGGAATGCCCTGTGCCACCGCATCCTCGAATGTGCCGCGGAAGGCGCGGTAAGCCGGCGACTCGATGTCGGGGAAATGCAGCTCCCACAGGTCGTCCTGCTTCACGGCGCGCATAAAAGCGTCCAAAACGCCGACGGACAGGTTAAAGTTGGTGAGCGTGTTTTCCTCGCGTTTGCAGGTGATGAACTCCTCTATGTCTGGATGGTCAATGCGCAACACGGCCATGTTGGCGCCGCGGCGCGTTCCACCCTGCGCGATTTCGCCGAAAGCCTTATCGTAGACGCGCAGAAAGCCCACCGGCCCGGTCGCTTCGCCCATGCTGGAAAGGACGCGCGTTTTGCGCGGGCGCAGGCGCGAAAACGAAAAGCCGTTGCCGCCACCCGTCTGCTGGATCAGCGCCGCGTCGCGCAGCGACTGAAAGATCCCGCCGGGGATGCGCCCCATGTCATCCTCGATGGGGAGCACGAAGCACGCGGCCAACTGGCCCAGCGGTGTCCCTGCGCCGGTAAAGGTGGGGGAATTGGGCACAAAGCGCAGGCGCGTCAGCAGATTGTAGAAGGCTGTCTCCGCGGCGGCCACATCGCCCCCCAGCTCCGCCTCTGCCATGGCGACGTGATGCGCAACGCGCCGGAACATCTGCGCGGGCGTCTCCGCCGGCTTGCCATCAGGCCCTTTGCGCAGGTAGCGCTTGCGCAATACCGTCATGGCGTTGTCTGAGAACATTTGTTCTATTTCCTGGTCCGACAAAAGCACGTCCGGAGCGGTTGTCATGGGAACTCTCCTCCTAAAGTAGAAAATTTCGTCGGATGGATCAGCAGGCTTGTTGCGCGCGAAGACGATCTATTTCGGCGCGGACTGCCTCCAGATCCTTCAAGCCCAGATAGACGATGGCATAGCGAATGTAGGCGACCTCGTCAATTTTGCGCAAGGCCTCGATGACCATGTCGCCGATCACCTTGCTGGGCACCTCGGTGTCACCGGATTGGACAAGGGTGCGTTCGATGGTGTCCACGATGCTTTCCAGCGTTTCGGTTGAGATAGGGCGGCGGGCGCAAGCGATGCGTAAGCCGGTGAGCAACTTATGGCGGTCAAACTCCTCACGGCTACCATCGCGTTTGATGACCATAGGGGTGGTGAGAATCGGGCGCTCCAGCGTGGTGAAGCGCCGTCCGCAAGCCTGGCATTCGCGCCGACGGCGCACCAGTCCCTGCGCATCCTGGCCTGTGTCTATCACGCGCGTGGCTTGGGCGTTACAAAAAGGACATTTCATAGGTAACCGCCATATTTAGGGTTTAGGGAATAGCTTGAACACCATATGTGGTGCTTGAGTTATTATAGCACACTCGCCCGATATGGCAAATGGGGGGCGAGGCGTGGGGTAGGGGAGAGCCGTTTAAAACCAGGAGGAGACCGGCCCGCGCCGGTCTCCTCTTCAACCGCACAGGGTGAGGGTAACTACCTGCTTTGTCTCATCGGCTAGCGGTTAAAACCGCCCCTGTAGGGCGCTACGCGCCGGGCGACCGTACCCTTCGCTGCGCTTCGGGTATCTCTCGCCTTAGCGGGCCACCGTCCCCCTTTTTAGGGGGGACTACAGGGGGGCAGGGACGCCCGCCTATAAGCCCATCAGAGGCGATTTCAATCGCTATGAGTAGGCAGTTACGGGTGAGGGCTTTAGCGGGCGCGCGTGAGCGCGGGCAGCAGGTAGTCGCGCGCCACGACCTCCCAGTTCATACGTTCAGCTACGCGCTGGCCGTTTTCGAGCAGGCGTTGGGCGCTCTCCCTGGTCCGCGGCAGGCGCTGGTTGAGCACGTCCGCCACTTTCCGCCCCTCCCGGATTTCCAGCGCATCGCGCGCGCTCTGGTTCAAAGCCATGGCCGCGGATAGGGTTAACGGCGCCCAATCGGGTGGAAGCGTAACATAGTCGGCGACGATCAGGTTCTCGAACGAATCGAGGCCGGCGTTGCGGGCAGCGCGCTCCACGAAGCCCACACAGCCGCAAATGTTGCTCACCACGCACAGCGCGCCAAAGCCCAGCGGTTCCACCTGGGCAATGCCGAAAGGTTCGTACACCGATTGCCCAAACTCGACGTCCGCGCCGCGGCGCAAATCCGCAAAGCCCATATCCTCAGGCATGCGCTCGCCGCAATGCTCACGATCCCAGCCGTACTGGTTGACCAGCACCACTTGAATGGCTTTCGCTTTGGCATTAAATGCGGAAATGGCTTCGTAGAAGGGGATCTCAAGCCAGACCAGGTCGCCGTTCCCCACGCGATGATGGACCGGCCAGCCGTAGTCTGCCTCCCAGCGCCGCACGTCCTCTGGCTTGCGTCCCGTATGCGCGCTGGTCGAGAGCACAAAGTGCACCGCGCGCTTGCCTTCCGCCGCCAGCAGCTCGTCCAGATGCTCCAGGACGCGCAGGTCGCGCCACAATCCCTTGCTCACGACCAGGCGCGTCACGTGACTGAAGACGTAATCCGGTGTGTACCCAAAGAGGGCTTCGCCGTAGCGCTGCAGTTTGGCTTTGGAGGCGAGCTTTTCGTCCAGCGAGATGCGCTCGAAGGGTACGCCGTTGTAGGCCAGGTCAATGGGGACCATTTCAAACGCCGGGCCGAGGAAACGCAGCTCTTCAACCACCCAATCTCCCACCGCGAGGATCGCGTCCAGGCGCGGCGTTTGCTTGATGAGGGCGTGCTTGAAGTAGTCGCTGCGGTCGCCGAAGACCATGTCGAGGCTGAGGCCTTGGGCGCGCGCCAGGCGCAGCACGTTGTAGAAGCGCGTGTCATGTCCCGGCTCATCCTCCACCAGGATGCGCGCCGTGGCCATTTCGTGCGCGTAGAAAGCCAGGTACCAGGTTTCGCCCTCCTCGATTTGCGCGCAGAAGGCGAGGGGCAGTCCCATCCATTCGTGGGCCAGTATGACGCGCCGACCATTGCCCTTGGGGCCGGCGAGGACCTGCAAGGCGGCCAGGGATGGCCGCGCGGCCTTGATGGTCAGGTCGTACTCGTCCAGCATCTCGTAGCGTTCGGAGGCGATCGTGTAATGATCCCACAGGTCGTATTTGAAGCGATTCGTCTCCCAGATGTCGGCATGTGCCGCATCCACCAGCAGCACTTCGTGCTCTACACCGCGGAAGGCGCGCCGTCCATACATGATGTGGACTTTGAACATGGCTTCAATGGCGCGCAGGCTGCTGCTGATCGTGTCCCAATCCGTATCCTCTGGCAAGGTGGGGGGCGGGGTGTTGATTTTGTGCCAGGAGGAGTAGTACAGGGTCATGCGGTTGCGCGGTTCGGTCAGACGCGCCATTTGTCCCGCGTCAGATGTGTTGATGGTGCCCACCAGGATCGTGCGTGGTACAGCCTCGTTATAGGCGCGCGCCGAGAGTAACCCGTCCAGGACGGCGCCGATGCCGCCGATCTTAAATCCGGCTTCGTGTGTGGCGTGAACGACAAGGTCTAAAGGTTTCGTCTTCATGGTGTCCCCCTCTTAGTCTCCGATGATTTTGACCAGCACGCGCTTGGGACGGCGTCCATCAAATTCGCCGTAGAAAATCTGCTCCCAGGGGCCGAAATCGAGTTTGCCGTTGGTGATGGCCACCACTACTTCGCGTCCCATGATTTGCCGCTTGAGGTGCGCGTCGCCGTTATCCTCGCCGGTGCGATTGTGCCGGTAGCGACTGATGGGCTCATGCGGCGCCAGCGTCTCCAGCCATTCTTCGTAATCTTGATGCAGGCCCGGTTCGTCGTCATTGATGAAAACCGAGGCGGTGATGTGCATCGCATTGACCAGGACCAGCCCTTCGCGCACGCCGCTCTCGCGCACGCAGGCTTCCACCTCTGGCGTGATGTTCACAAAGCCCCGGCGCTTGGGCAGGTTAAACCATAACTCTTTGCGGTAACTCTTCATGGCTGCCTCCTGTCTGCCTCCTTTCGTACGCTGCGATGTGGGCGATGATTTCGCGTAGTAATAGACGTGGCATCCACCCGATGAGGCGTTGAATTTTGCGCGTATCGGGAACACGCCGCGCCATATCCTCAAAGCCGGGCTCGTAGGCTTCATCGTAGGGAATGAACACAATCTCGCTGCTGGATTGCGTCACGTCCTTGACCCTTTGCGCCAGCTCCAGGATGCTGACCTCCTCCGTGCTGCCGACATTGAAGATCTGGCCGTAAGCTTCCGGCGTGATGCTCAAATGGAGGAGGGCACGCACAACGTCCTGCACGTGACAGAAGCAGCGCGTTTGCTCGCCCGAACCGTACACCGTAATGGGTTGGCCGCTGAGCGCCTGACGCACAAAACGCGGCACCACCATCCCGTATTGCCCGGTTTGACGTGGCCCCACCGTGTTGAAGAGACGGACCAGGATCACCGGCAGGCCGCGCTGACGATAATAAGCCAGGCCCAGGAATTCATCCACCGCCTTGGATTCGGCGTAGCACCAGCGTGATTTCGTGGTCGGGCCAAAAACGCGATCATCCTCCTCGCTGAAAGGCACCTGTACGCCTTTACCGTACACCTCCGAGGTCGAGGTGATCAGCACCGGCTTGTTGCCGCAGCGCGCGGCCGTGCGCAGCACGGCCATTGTCCCCTCCACGTTTGTTTCGATGACTCCTATGGGGTCCCGCACAATCAGCTCCACTCCTACCGCCGCGGCGAGATGGAAGACGAAGTCGCAGGTGCTCATGGCTTCTTCGAGCCGTGTCGTGTTGGCGATGGTATCTTCGATGAAGGTCAGGGCTGGGTTGGATAGCAAATGAGCGATATTCGCAAGCCTGCCGGTTGAAAGATTGTCAATGATGGTGACCCGTGTTCCCTGCGCCAAAAGCGCTTCCGCGAGGTGGGAGCCGATAAACCCCGCGCCACCTGTGATCAGAACGTGATGAAACGCCATGCTTTATCCTTTCCTGATGCCATTGGCTTTGTATTTGCCAGAATTATAGGCGTTACCGTTGACGACACAAGCCGAAGCCTGGGCCGAGGTTTACGTCGAATTCCACTTCACGGGTCAGCTCATCCTGGGGCATCGAGACAACGCGCTCCACCCAGGTGCCGATGATCTTTTGCAGTTTAGGCAGGGCGGAACCCTTGCTGGTCGTCGTGTAGTCAATGATTTCGGTGCGAGCGATGGAGGGATCCGCAAAGACCCAGACCACATCGAAGCCGCGTAAAGCCAGTTGGTCGCGCAGCAAGACGCCGCAGTTGAAGGTGCCGGAATTGTCAAAAATGCGCACGCGCGGCGCGGGCCTCTCCAGCCGGCTGGAGAGAGCGGGTGTGAAGGCTTCCTCGATGAAGGCCTGGAAGCGCTCCGGATACGGGCGCAGGACAGCGTCATTGCTGGGGGTCGTCCATGGATACACCACATCATAAGCTTCCACCATGCGGCTCTTAATGAGGCGATGATCCAGCCGTCTGGCGATACCGGCCAGATAGAGCACCGTGTTAAAATCCAGGTCTGTTTCCAGGTATTGTTGAGCGGCTTTCCACGCGGCAGGCAGGTTTTTGTAGACCTGTGGCCCCAACACCTGGTCGTAAAGGGCGCGCAGCACTTGCTGCTGGCGGCGGTTGCGGTCGAAATCCGACGTGGTTTTGCGTGACCGCACATACTTCAGGGCCAGGCTCCCGTCCATGTGGTGAATGCCGGGGTCGAGCATAATGTGGGCCCAGCCGCCTGGTTCGCTCTCATCTGGATAACTGTCATACAGCGGGGCATCTACCAGCACATCAACGCCGCCGACGGCGTCAATCATGGCTTTGAACCCTTCAAAGTCCATCAAGGCCCCATAGTGGACCGGGATGCCGAAGTTGTAAAGAATGGTGGCTTTCACCAGGCCCATCCCGCCACCGGGATAATTGTGCAGGACGCCGTACATGTACGCCGTGTTGATCCGCTCATAGCCCTGGCTCGGAATCCACACGTACAAATCACGCGGGATGGACACGGCGTTGACCGTTGGAACCGATGGGTCAATGGCTACCAGAATGATGGTATCCGTGCGGGCCACTTTTTCGCCAGAACGGCGGTCCGTGCCCAACAACACGATGTTGATCGTGCTTTCGGGTTGCACGAGCGACGCCGCCTGAGGTGGCTTGGGTAAGGTCGAAAAGACGGGGGGATCGTAAATCGGGACGGGCGTGGGCAGGCCAATCGTTGTCGGGAAGGTTATGGTCACTTCGAGTTCGAGTGTTGGCGTCGCCATGTCCACAGCAGGGGTATTGCCCGCTTGTGTGGTGCTGGCGGGCTGAGCCGTCTGGGGTGTTTTGACGGGCGTTCCTGATAGCGGGGTCGCCTGTCCTGGCGCCAGCGCGCGCGGCGCGTACAGGGCCAACAGCCCTAAAACGCCCAATGTAAGTGCTACCAAAACGAGTGTACGTTCTTGCTCTTTGGTATTCATTGTGTCCCCCACTTGCCTCTGGTATTCGGCACCTTAAGTGATTATAACCGACATTCGGAAAATCCCCAATCCAGCCCCTGTTATTTCGCGTAGTCATAAAAGCGTGGGCATAAACGCCCTTTTCGGGTTGACATTTAGCTGATTTTCTCTATCATTACCGCATGATAATCAGACTATATCTCAAACCGGGTCGAGAAGAATCAGTTTTACGCCATCACCCCTGGATTTTTTCCGGCGGGGTTGCGCGGGTGGAGGGACGCCCGGCGCCGGGGGCAAGCCTTGCCGTCCACAGCGCGGACGGGGCTTTCCTGGCGTGGGGGCAGTACAGCCCCGCCTCGCAGATTCGCGTGCGTCTGGTAAGCTGGAACGAAGCGGACGACCCGGACGCCCCCGATTTCTGGCGCAAGCGTCTGGCGCGCGCCATCGCCTTGCGCGCCCCCCTGTTGGCCGATAGTGAAACCGATGCCTGTCGCCTCGTTTTTGCCGAATCTGACGGCATTCCGGGCCTGATTGTGGATCGGTATGCCGATGTGCTGGTGCTGCAAGCCCTGACCGTTGGCGCTCAGGCGCGGCGCCAACTCTACGCCGACCTGCTGCTCGATCTGCTGGCCCCGCGCACGATCTACGAGCGCAGCGATGCGGAGGTGCGCGAAAAAGAGGACCTTGTCCCCTATACAGGCCTTTTGCGCGGCGAGGGGCCGCCCGCTTTCGTGCCCATCCGTGAAAACGGTCTGGGGTTTTGGGTGGATGTGAAAAAGGGCCACAAAACGGGTTTCTATCTCGATCAACGCCCGAACCGTCTCGCCTTGCGTCGCCATATCGAGCAGCGCCGCCGTGCCGGACTGGGCACCGCCGTGCTCAACGTGTTCTCATATACGGGCGCCTTCACAACTTACGCCCTGGCGGGTGGCGCAACGTCGGTCGTCAACATTGACGCCTCGGCGGATGCGCTGGCTTTGGGGGCACGCCATTGGCCGGAGGATGCTCCCGTCACCAACCTCATGGGCGATGCTTTCCGCCTGTTGCGGGATCTGCGCGCGGAAGAACGCGCTTTCGATGTCATTATCCTCGATCCGCCCAAATTTGCTTTCTCCCAGGCGGATGTGCAACGTGCGGCGCGTGGCTATAAGGACATTAATCTGCAGGCCCTTCACCTTTTGCGTGAGGGCGGCTTGCTGTTTACGTTCTCCTGTTCTGGCGCGATTGCGGCGGATTTATTCCAGAAGATTGTCTTCGGCGCGGCGCTTGATGCAGGGCGGGAGGTGCAACTGATCGGCTGGCTCACGCAGGGACGCGATCATCCCGTCGCGCTGCACTTTCCGGAAGCTGCCTATCTCAAAGGCCTGGTGGCGCAGGTGGTGGCATGAGACGGCCATTCTGGTTCGTGGCCCTGGCGCTCTGTGCGCTGGGGGGGCTGCTCAGCGTGATGCCACTTGCGGCGCAGAGCGCCTGGCCAGATATGCGGGTGGAGAGCGCCTGGGGGGGCTATACCCGTGGCGCCTGGAGTGAGGTGCGCGTCACCTTGACGCAGGGTGGGGTACCCTGGCGCGGCGAGCTGATCGTGGTCAATGCGCGCGAGGCCTTGTCCTACCGTATGGCAGTGGATTTGCCCGCTCAGGCGCGCAAGGTTTATCGCATTCCCGTTTGGATAGGACAGGGCGTGAGCCTCGGCTTTACTTTGCGGGATACTCAAGGGAACGAGCAGAACTTCCCCACCCAAATTTTCACCTTACAGGACAACGATAAGCGCTTGTGTGCGGCGTTGGGAGAACGCCTTGCCCTTTTGCCCGCGGCTTGCGATCGCACCTATCGCCTGGAGCGGGTGGACGCCCTGCCGGAGTTTGCGCTGGCCTGGGATGGCGTGGATGTCTTGTTCATAGATGGGGTGAACACGGGCGAGCTTACCCCGGCGCAACAAGAGGCGCTGTTGGCCTGGGTGGCCGCAGGCGGACAGCTCATCCTGGGTGGGGGAGATGCGCTGGAAAACACCCTGGCAGGACTGCCGCCGGCTCTGCGCATCGCAAGCGTGCGAGGAGCGGCCCAACGCCTTGAGGCTTTTCCGCTGCCGGACGCGCCGCAACGCCTGTGGTTGAGCGCACCCTTGCAGGCCGGTTCGGCGGCGCTGCCGCTCTTATCCGCTGGTGCGCAGCCGCTGGCGCTGCAACAGCAGGTCGGCATGGGGCAAGTCATCCTCATTTCCACCGACCTTGCCCCCCTGGCACGCACCGAGTGGTTACAACGCCTTGTGAGTGAACGTCCAACACCGGCCATTGCTTTCCCCTTTACGGGCTTGCCACTGGCGGGACAGGGAAGCTTTCCCCAGGCGTGGCGTTTGTCGGCTGTGCCGGCTTCGGTCGTGCCCTCCGTAAGTGGGGGGCTTTTCTTGCTCTTCCCGCTGCTCTACATTCTGCTGATCGGGCCGTTGACCTGGATCATCGTCAGGCGCACCCGCCGTCCCCTGCTGGCCTGGGTGCTGATTCCTGCTATGGTGGTGGTCGCAACGTTGCTGGTGTATGGCTTCCTGACGTTTGCGCAGGTCAGCTTTTTCCCGATCGTCCACACGGTCAGCGTGATGTACGTGCCGGAGGTCGGGGCGCCGGCGCGGGCCATGCATTACACGGGGTTTTACGCCCCGCATTGGCGTGCTCTGACCTGGACAACTGCGCGCTGGTCACGCCCGCTCCAGGGAAGTTTTCTTTCATCCAACCTGTACATGGGGGGAAAGCCCTTCCCGGCGGACGTGGCCCTCAACGGGACCGGCGCCACGGTGCGTTTGAGCGCTTTTTCGGGCCTGACAACCTGGGCGGAAGAAGAGGTTTTGTCTGCTCCAGAGCTGCGGTTGGATGTGACTTTCCAGCCGCAGGGTGAGCGTTATGTGTTTCAGGGGAGTGTGTGGAGTGCCCAGCCCTTGAAAGATGTGTATCTGCTGTGGGGTGGGTCCCGTTTTGTCACTTCTCTCGCCTCCGCCTTACCCGCCGGGGAAGCGTATCCGATCGTCAAAGATGTGTTTGCCGGTAGCCAGGTATTGCCCCCCGTTCTGTCCGAAATCGTGCAAGAAGTCTATGGTTACCCTTACTACTACTCTGGATACGTCACAACGCCAGATAAAATGTCTCGTGATGGGGGCCATTGTTTTGTGCTCGCTACAAGTGAAACAGATACCTGGTCGCCGCTGACGGTCAGGGCTGGCAAAGCCTACCATGAGCAAATCTGGATCTACAAGGTGCCCTGTCCAACCGCCGACAAGCCCGCCTCTGGAACGGTGACGATTGTACCGGCTCAATGGCGCGTGAATGTCACGGATCGTTGGGTGGAGGAAAATAAGTGGATTCCGGTTAACACATATGAGGCAACGGTCCTGCCCGAGTACATGGCTCAGTTGCCCTTCTCCCTCACCCAGGTTGAGCGTTTGCAAATACAGTTTCTGGTCCGGGTCAATCAGGAGTTTGTCTCGCAAATTCGCAGTATTGAAGCTTATGATTGGACGACGGACGAGTGGGTGAAGTTGCCGGAAGCGCTCATCACGACGGGGGAACTCACTCTGGAGGGAGAGGATGCGGCGCGTTTTGTCGCCGCCGACACTCCGCGAGTGAATTTCCGTGTGTCTATGCGCACATCCTCCAGCGGTTTATCTGATTACATTGCATTCCAGCTTATTTTGCGGGGAAAACCCTGAAACATGTTGAGGAGAGCCTATGGATTTAGGGATTATTGGCTTACCATTTAGCGGTAAAACGACCATTTTTAACGCCTTAACACATGGGGAACGTCCAACCACGGCTTCGATGGGCAAGGTGGACATTGCTACGGGCGTGGTGGATGTGCCTGATGCGCGCATTGACTGGCTGAGCGCGCTGTACAAGCCGCGCAAAACCACCTATGCGCGCGTGACCTACGCCGACATCGCCGGCCTGGATCGCGGATCGGGCAAGACCGGCCTGAGCGGCCCGCTGCGCAACCAGCTTTCGCGGATGGATGCTTTTGTCCATGTCGTGCGCGCCTTTGAGAATGACATGGTGCCGCATCCCCTGGAAACCGTGGATCCGCAACGTGATTTGCGCCTCCTGGATGAGGAGTTCATCCTCTCCGACCTGGTCGCGGTTGAAAATCGCCTCCAGCGCATCGGCGAGAGCCTGCGCAAAGGCGCCCGCGCGGAGGAGCGCCAGGCCCTGCAGGCCCAGGAGGCGCTTTTCCAGCGCCTGAAAGAAGCGCTGGATGCGGGCACGCATCTGCGCGCGCTGGAGCTGACCGCGGAGGAGCTCGAATCCCTGCGTGGCTACGAGCTGCTGACGCTCAAGCCCGTGCTGGTGGTCATCAACGCGGGCGATGATCCCCTCCCTGAGTCGGCCCTTGAGTACCCTGTGCCGCACAGCCGCGTGCTGGCTTTGCAGGGCAAGATCGAAATGGAGCTGGCGCAGCTTTCACCGGAAGAGGCGGAAGTGTTCAAAGAGGAATTCGGCATTCACGAACTCGGCCTCAATCGTGTGATTCGCGCCTCTTACGAATTGCTCAAGCGCATCTCGTTCTTCACGGTTGGAGAGGACGAGGTTCGTGCCTGGACGGTACGCAAGGATGCGACCGCGGTCGAAGCGGCGGCGGCGATTCACACGGATCTGGCACGCGGCTTCATCCGCGCCGAAGTGGTCGCTTACCAGGACCTCTACCAGGCCGGTTCCATGGCGGAAGCGCGCAAGCTGGGCAAGGTCCGCCTGGAAGGCCGGGATTACATTGTGCAGGACGGGGATATCGTACACATCCGCTTCTCGGTGTAGTGGCATTGTGTCTTGACGGGAAAGACGCTATAATAGAGCGCAGTGTCGAGGGAACAGAGGGTAGCCGTGAAAAATAGAGACGTGCTTCTGCAGGATAACGGCCTGGACGAAGCCGAATTCAAGATTGAGTGGCTTTTCAGTAACTTGCGCTGGACATTTCTCATCGCAGTCGCTGGCGTGGTGGGCCTGAACGCCCTGCTTTCTTCTAGCGACTTCCCGGAAATGATCGGCCTGTTACTGATTATCGGGGGCGTGGCCAATCTCATGGTCATGCTCGTGTTGATGCTCAACGCCTTCCGCAAGCCGTTTCGCAACTTCACCTTCATCCTGGATTCGGCACTTGCCCTGGGGTTGATTCTGGCCAGTGGCGGGACGGATAGCCCTGTCCTGTTCATCTGCCTTATCCCTGTGATCACCCTGGCACTGCGCTTTACCTGGTTCCCCAGCGTCATCCTGTGCGTTGTGATTGTCATCCTCTACCTGTACTTTGCCGGTCAGCGGATTGGCTACGCTGAACTGTTTAGCTTCTCGTCGGCGGGCCTCCCTTACCTGACCAGCGCGATTGTCGTTCTAGTGTCTGGCGTCGCCATCAGCTACATTGGCGTGCGCATTCGTCAGACCCTCACGGCGGAACGTGAACGCCGCGAGATCCAGGCCCGGCGCATGTTGGAAAACGCACATCGCCGCGTGCGCCTCATCTTCGAGCTGGCCAGCACCTTGAGCGCCACCCTCAACTACGAAAGGGTGCTGAGCGCCGCCCTGGATGTGAGCTACGCAGGTTTGCGTCAGTTCCTCCCGCTGGGTGTGGAAGAGGTCAAGCAAGTGCAGTTGATCATGCTCTTCGGTCTGGACGAAAAGCTTTTCATTGCCTCATCGCGTGGCCTGACCTACTCCGAGGAACGCCTGCGTTTCCCCGCGGCGGAGGGCGCTCTGGCCAAAGCCCTGCACAGTGCTGAACCGGTGTTACTCGATGAGCCGGGCAGCGACCCCGAACTGGGACAACTGGTAGCCATGCACAGTTGTCGCCAGGCCGTGGTGGTGCCTTTGCGCGCCGGCTTTGAAAGCTACGGCGTGCTCATTATGGGTAGCCCGCGCCCCAAGCTCTACACCCAGGACTTCGTTGACCTGCTGGTGGCCATTTGCAATCAGGCCGTCATGGCGCTGCAGAACGCCCAGCTTTACCAGAACCTGATGGAAGAAAAAGAGCGCCTGGTCAGTGTGGAAGAGGATGCGCGCAAGAAGCTGGCGCGTGACTTGCACGACGGGCCGACCCAGACCATCGCCGCCATCGCCATGCGCCTGAACTTCATCCGCATGCTGGTTGAACGTGACCCCAAAAAGGCCATTGAGGAGCTGGAAGCCCTGGAGAAGCTGGCGCGCGACACCACCAAAGAGATCCGCCAGATGCTCTTTACCCTGCGCCCGCTCATCCTTGAGACCCAGGGCCTGGTTCCGGCCCTGGAGCAATACGTGCAGAAACTCTCCGAAACCGACCCGACCCCCATCCACCTGGAAGTCGAAAAGGGCGTGGATGAATTCCTCAGCCGCGAGGCTCAGGGCGCCTGTTTCTACATCATCGAAGAGGCCCTGACCAACGCCCGTAAGCACGCCCAGGCCCCCGACCTGTGGATTCGCATCTATCGCCGCGGCACCAGTGTAGTGGTTGAGGTCGAGGACAACGGCAAGGGCTTTGATGTCGCTAAGGTAGAAGAAAAATACGCGGAACGTTCCAGCCTGGGCATGATGAACCTGCGCGAGCGCGCGGCCCTGGTTGGCGGCAAAACCGTCATTCAATCGGAGCCCGGCAAGGGCACCAAAGTCACCGTCACCATTCCCATACGCGGCAAAAGTGGACGTTGAACTCCTGATCTCAGAGCGCTGGTTGTGGCTTGAAATCTCCGTCGCGCTGGCGGTACTCGTCGCCTGGATGCGCTGGCTCTGGTCGCGTCGGCTGGCGCGACCCTTTCCCGTGTGGCTCAGCTTCCTGTGGCCGTACTTGCGCCTGGCATACGCCCTGGGGTTACCGGCCCTGCTCCTGTTCTGGCGGCACCGTCTGAGCGAGCGTTTCTTTGGCCTCAAGCCCCTGAATGCTGGCCCTGCGGTTTGGGCGCGCGATCTGGCCTGGTTTTTTCTCATCGGATTGGGCACCTGGCTGGTGCTGCGCTTCCTCGCGCGCACGGCGCCCGCCCCGCGCCAGCATGACGTGACCGTCGCCGTACGTGAAGCCCTCTACCATCAAGTCCACGCCGCTTTCTACCGCGAGCCTTTCGCCCTGGTGTGGGGCGTCGGTCTGGGAGCCTGGTTGGGCCTGCTCCCCTTGCTCTTTGAGACTCTCCTGGATCCCGGCCAATGGGCGGCATGGGGCCAGCCGGCGAAAAGCTGGGCGCTGCTTGTGCGCGCCGCCCTGATCCTGGCGGGGATGATGCTGTACATGCAAACGCAAAACCTCTGGCTTATCCTGTTGCTGGACGGCGTGCTTGCCGCGCTGATCGGCTTCCCCGACCAGACTGCTCAAGCCTCACCGACGAGCGGTTAAGCTTGCCCTTACCTCAGACGTTGCGCGCCCGCCCATCTTCTCTGCGCGTGATTTCGCGTAGTCATAAAAACTTAACGCAAACAAAATCCCAATTGATTGACTTAGAAATAACAAAGGGCTATGCGAAATCGCGCCGCGCGTTTGCCCACCCTAAACTTGACTACCGGCCAGCCTGGGTTAAAATCCCGCCCATGACAGCCGAACAGACACCCATACAACCAACCGACAACCCGCCCGAAAAGCGCCGACTTCGGCTCTCGTTTGGGTGGGGGCTTTTAGCCATCCTGTTTGTCGCCTTACTGCTCCGCACCTACGCCCTGGACTGGGACGCCGGCACGCACCTGCACCCCGACGAGCGCTACCTGACCATGGTCAGCGCCGCGATCGAGCCGCCCGCGCGGCTGCAGGACTACTGGGACACGGCGCGCTCCCCCTTCAACCCGGCGAACCGCGGCCAGCCCGATTACGTCTACGGGACCCTGCCGCTCTTTGCGACGCGCATCCTGGGCGGCCTTGTGGATCGCGCATGCGGCGATACCCCGACGCTGGCGGCCTCCTGGCTGCGCCTGGTCCTGCTGGGGACGAAGAAGCCTTGTTGGCCGGGCACTTACACCGGCTACGCCGGCATCCACCTTGTGGGGCGCGCCCTTTCGGCGCTGGCGGATGGTGTGACCTTGCTCGCCCTGGCGCTGATGGCGCGCGTGCTTTACGGCAAGCGCGTCGCCTTGCTGGCCGCGCTACTTTACGCCTTCGCGCCCCTGCCCATCCAGCACGCCCATTTCTTTGTGGTGGATAGCTTCGCCACCGTATTTACCGCGATCACGCTGGCCCTGCTGGTGTACGCCGTGCGCCACAATCGGCCCTGGGGCCTTGTGCTGGCGGGTGTTAGCACGGGCCTCGCCCTGGCGTGCAAAATCAGCGTCTGGCCTCTGGCGGGGATGGTGGCCCTCGCTAGCGTGCTGGTTTACGATGAGACAACGCATCGCTACCGCTTTGTCTGGATTGGCCCGCGCCTCCTGTGGTTGGGCGCGGCGGGCCTTCTCGCCTTCCTCGCCTTCCGTTGCGGCCAGCCTTACACCTTTATGGGTCCCGGCTTCCTGGGCCTCAAGCTCAACACGCGCTGGCTCGATTTGATGCGCTACATTCGCCTGCTCATGAGCGGCGCCATTGATACCCCGCCCGGCCACCAGTGGACGGCGCGCGCGCCCATCCTGTTCCCCTGGGTCAACATCACCTTCTGGGGCCTCGGGTTGCCCACCAGCCTGGCGGCCTGGATCGGCTGGGGCATGGTCACCTGGCAGCTCGTGCGCCGGCGCGCCTGGGAGCATCTGCTCCCGTGGACCTGGACCACGCTCCTGTTCCTGTACATTGGCACCCAGTGGGTCAAATCCATGCGCTACTTCCTGCCGATTTACCCGACCCTGGCGCTGTTTGCGGCGTGGGGCCTCTGGCACCTGCCCGTGCGGCGGGACTGGTGGCGTCGGGTGGCGCTGCTCGTCCTGGGAGGGGGCGCTGTAGCCTGGGGTCTGGCGTTTATGCAGATCTATCGCCAGCCCGTGACCCGCATCACCGCAAGCCGATGGATGTACGCCAACTTGCCCACGGCGCTGACGCTCTACGATGCGAGTGGGCAGCAGATCCAGGTACCCTTTACGCCGGATGTGGTTTTGATGGCCGGGGAAACGGTTCAGGCGAGCTTTAGCCCCGAAACGGCGCTGGATATTTACCGCCTGAGCCTGAATAAAGTCCGCGCCACCACTGAAACGGCGGGACGCCGCCGCATCCAGGTGCGCCTGACCTACGACCTTGAGGGCACGCAGCTTGTGACTCAGGGCGAACAGGTGGTGGTCTTGAACGAAGATGAGCCGATCAAAGTGGAGTTTACGCTTCCCCTTGCCCGACTGGAGGCGCAGCTCTCGATTTACATCCACGTGACGCTGCTTGAGGGAGGGCCGATCGTCCTGCAGACTTCAGTGCTGGGCAATGAGCACTGGGATGACAGCCTGCCCTTGCGCATAGATGCCAGAGATCCTTATTGGAACTGGTACCGGGGCCTCAGCTCCAGCAGCGATGGGCTGATGGACATGTACTTCGAGGATACGCCTGAAAAGCGTCAGCTTTTGCTCGATTGGCTCGATGAGGTGGATTACATCGTGCTATCGAGTAACCGCCTCTACGCCTCGATCCCGCGCCTGCCGCAACGTTATCCGATGACGACGGCCTACTATCGCGCGCTGTTCGATGGGAGCCTGGGCTTTGAGCTGCTGGCGGATATTGTGTCCTTCCCGCGCCTGGGGCCGTGCCAGTTCAACGACCAGGAAAGCCCGTTCCCGATTCCGCCAGCGCGCTATAGCAACGCGGCCCCGTGCACGATTCCCTACCCACCGGCGGAGGAGGCCTTCAGCGTCTACGATCATCCGCGCGTGCTGATTTTTGCCAGGACCCCGGCTTACTCCCGCGCGAAGGCCGAGGCTATCCTGGATCCTGGTCTGCTTGAGCGCGTGATTTGGACAACGCCGCGGGATGCTTCGCGCGCCAATCCCAACAAGGCCGCGCGCCTGCTGCTTTCCGATGCGCTCCGTGCCGCGCAACAGGCGGGTGGGACCTGGTCGCAGCTCTTCCACCGGGACGCGCTGCAGAACCGCGTGCAGGGGGTGGCGGTGGTGCTCTGGTGGGTAGTTTTGTTTTTGCTCGGCATTATCGCTTATCCCTGGGTGCGCGCAGCTTTGCCCGATCTGCAGCCCTTCAGCTACGGTCTGGCTAAGACGGTCGGCCTGCTGGTCTGGGCTTACGTGAGCTGGCTGCCTTCAGCCTTGCAGCTCGTGCCGCATACCCGGCTGTGGCTGATAGGTACCTTTAGCGTGCTGACGGCGCTCTCCGCCCTGGCGTACCGCCGCGCGTGGGGGACCTGGAGCAGCGTCTGGCGTACGCAACGGCGGGACCTCATCCTCACCGAAATGCTTTTTACCGCCCTTTACCTGGGATGGGTCTTTTTCCGCTGGCATATCCCGGATCTGTGGCAGCCCTTTGTGGGGGGCGAAAAGCCCATGGATTTTGCCTACTTGAACGCGGTGATCAAGTCCACCTACTTCCCGCCCTACGATCCGTGGTTCGCCGGCGGGGTCATGAATTATTACTACTTCGGCTTCGTGCTTATCGGCTCGCTGATCAAGCTAACCGGCATTATCCCCTCCATCGCCTATAACCTGGCCATTCCGACGCTTTTCGCGCTAACGGGCGTGGGGGCCTATGGCGTGGCAATCGGGCTTTCCGGCGCGCGCACGCCACAGCGGCAGCGTCGGGCGGGGTTGCTCGGCCTGGTGTTCGTGGTGCTGCTGGGCAACCTCGGCGAGTTGAAGCTCATCTTCGACGGGTTGCGCAATCTGGGCAACGTCACGTTTGAGAGCCTCATTCCGGGGTATCCGGCCCTGGTCTCGGCCTTGAAGGGCTTGTGGCTGGTGCTGACTGAGGGACAGAAGTTCCTCTTCCGCCCGGAGTGGTGGTACTGGAACGCGACGCGCCTCATCGAGCCGACCGATATGTTCGATCCCGGCGCGATCAACGAGTTCCCGGCGTTTACGTTCCTGTATGCGGATTTGCACGCGCATGCCATGGCGCTCCCGTTGACGCTGGTGGCACTGGCCCTGGCGCTGCAGGTCGCGCTGCGCGGCTGGCCGGCCTTGCGCCTGGCGCGCCTGGGACGCTGGGAGGGGTGGCTGCCGGCTCCCACCGTGACGATGGCCCTGGCGATGGTGGTGTGCGGCGCGCTGCGCGCCACCAACACCTGGGATTACCCCACCTTCCTGGGCTTGCTGGCGGTGGCGCCCTTGCTCCGCCTGGTGAGCGAGGATGCGCAACGGGCGCAGGACTGGCGCGCGGAGTTGACGCGCACGTTCGTCACGGCGGCGCTGGTCGTGCTGGGCGCGGAGGTGCTGTTCCGCCCCTTCAGCGTGCATTACGTGACGGCTTACGGCCGTTTCTCGGCCTGGACGGGGGCGAAGACCCTGCTGGGCACGTATTTGCTCATGCACGTGCAATTCCTCTTCCCCATTGCTGCCCTGGCGGTGACGCATCTGGTGGCATCGCTGCGGCATCTGCGCGGGGTGGAACAGCGCGAGGCGCGCCTGGCGTTGGGCGTACTGGCCCTGGGGGCCATGCTGTTGACGCTGATCCTGGCGCGGGTAATCGGGGCGGCTGTGGCCTGGGTGGTTGTGCCGTTGGGGGTAATGGCTGCCCTGCTGTTGCTCGATCCCAGGACGCCGCTGCATGAGCGGGTGCTGTGGCTGTGGCTTGGAGCCGGCCTGGCGCTTACCCTGCTGGTGGAGCTACTGGTCCTGCAGGGTGACGTGGGGCGCATGAATACGGTGTTCAAGTTTTATCTTCAGGTGTGGACCCTGTTCGCGTTGGGAGCGGCAGTGGCGGTGGAGCGCGTTTTCCACGGGGTTCTGGCGCCGCAGGATGACCATGCCGATGCGCTGCAGCGCCTGGTGGCGCACAATCCCCACGGCCTGGGGGATCTGGTTCTCGCCAGCGTGATGATGCTGCTCTTTGCGGGGATGCTCTACCCAACCCTGGCCATTCCGGGGCGCGCGCGTGATCGCTGGAATCCGGATGCGCCCAAGACACTGGATGGCATGGCCTACATGGACACGATCACGCATTACGAGCGCGACAGCGCGATCCCGCTGGCGGCGGATGCCGGCGTGATCCGCTGGCTGCAGGATAACGTCAGCGGATCGCCGGTGATCATGGAGGGGCTTTCGGACATCGAGTATCAGTGGGGAAACCGCATCAGCATTTACACCGGCCTGCCCGCGGTTGTGGGGTGGCGCTGGCATCAGGTGCAGCAGCGCGCCTTGATGCCCGGCGGCACAGTGGAGGCGCGTCAGAACGACGTGCGCATGTTCTACACGACCCCGTACGAGGATGAAGCCTACGCTATCTTGAAGCGCTATCAGGTGCGCTACGTGGTGCTCACCCCCTTCGAGCGGGCTTACATGGATTTCGACGGCGAGCTGAAGTTTGATACGATGGTGCGCCGGGGTTGGTTAAAGGTGGTGTACGAGGATCAGGTGCATCACGCGCGCATTTACGAGGTCATCCCGCAATGGTAGGGGGCACGGTAGAGGCCCATGGTAGAGGCGCATGGTAGGGGCGCAGCAACGCTGCGCCCCTAATTTTTTCCGATGCGTTGCTTTCCCCTGCTACGGCACCATCAAGGCCTGGCATAGCCGACCTGAACGACGTTACGCCGCATCGGCAGGCGCGCCACCGGATAGTAGTAATGATCATACCCCACCAGCCCGATGATGTTGAGATGGTGCAGTTGGAGCAAAGGCTGGAGATCCTCGGTTCTGAAGGCGTCGCGCGGGTATTGACACAGCGCGACCCAACGGCGATTGGCGGCGGCCTGCTGCAGCAGGTGCTCATAGGCGTGCAGTTCGCCGATGCTCACGCCGTGACGCAAGGCCCAGGTCATCTCGCCCGTGGCCGAGAGGCCACTAAAGCCCTCCGCCCTGGCCCGCTGCGCCTCTTCATCCAGGCGCGCGATCACGGCCTGCGGGTCAAAACGCCCATCGGTCAGGTACACCTCCGAAGGCAGGAACACAAGCTGGCCGCGCTTGAGGTAGGCCTCAACCGGCTCGCGCAATCCATCCAGGGCAGCGATGATGGCCTCTGGCGTGTGCGTATCCGTCACGTAAAGCACACGTTCCCCCAGGCACAGGGCGCGGCGGATGAAGGCGCGCACCACCTGCCGATGTTCATCCTCGGTCTCGTAGATGCTGCACACGTGATCTCCAGCCGCCAGTCCACTCGCCGTCCACGGATAATGCGCCAAAACCATCATTCACCTCCCCAACAAAATACTTAAGCGCGTCAGGATGCTGCCGCGCAGGCGTCTCGCCTCACAAATACCACTGCGGGTTGGACTCTTCCTGGGGCGTCTGGAAGACGCGAGCCGTGACCCTGCGCGCCCGCTGATGCATCTGCAGGGGACGGGCGGCCAGGTGGACCGGGTAGCTGGCATTGGGTTCGGGGATAGGGCCGGATTCGCTCAGCGAGGCCAGCCAGGAGCGCAGGCGTCCCGCCCCCAGGTGCAGGTGACGCGCCGCGCCCGGCACGTAGTACCCGTTGCGCGTGACATGCTCCCCAACGATGACCACCGGATGCGTGCGCAGCATCTCGGCCAGCACATCCGCCGGGAAGCGCTGACGCTGATACTGGCATAGCAGCAGGTAGGCCTTCCGCGGCAGGCGCTGGTTCAATTGCGCCTCGTAATCGAGGAGCTGCTCCGTCCCCGGCCGATGCTGCAGGACCCAGCTCATTTCTCCACCCAGACGTGCAGCGGTGTACCCCTCAGCATGGGCGCTTTCAATTGCGTCGCGCACCAGTTGCAGCATCCGCTCCGCCTGGAAGGTGCCATCGGGCAGATAGACGCTCTCGGCGGGCAGGATGATCAGTTGCCCGCGCTCCACGTAGGGCCTGGGGTCGCAGCAAGCCGCCTCAAGAGCCTTTAGGATGGTTTCAGGCGCGATGGCCCCTGCGGCGTAAACGACTTTCTCATGACGCATCAGCCCCTGTTGGATGTAGCCGACCAGAATGGACAGATATTCAGAGGGCGTGTTGTAAATGTGCAATACATGGTCACCATGAGTAAGATCAGCCAGAGTGTACGGCATCTCAACCACCTCCTTCAACGCAATGACAAACCACACCCTGATTCAGGCGTAAAAACTCCCCAGCGCTTAGACTGGGGAAGGGAATCGTCGGTAAACCCACGCCAGGCCACGTTTCACATTCCTATTTTAAACCGCTTTGCAAACCTGATGGCTTGCATTTAGCTTGCATTACCATAGCCTGATTCAACAGTTTTTGGTAACTACTGTGCCCCTTGCTACGCTTCGGGTATCTGCCCCGTCCCCCGTTGCGGGGGGACCACAGGGGGAACGGCGCGATCGGCTGTGGGCAGGCGATGGGTGTAAACCACGTAGGCGCGATTGTCGCAGAGGACGTCGCCTTGTGTGGAGGTGGGGTGCACACGGAGCATGGCGCTCAGGGTCTTGCTGCCGAAGCGCCGTTCATCGTACAGGCACAGCATGATGCAGCCGGATTTGGGCAGGCGTTCGTTGAGCTGGGATTCGTAAGCCATCAGCAGGGCGATGTCGGTGGTGTAGCGCAGCGTCCAGCTCATCTCGCTGACGACGCGCAGCCCCGTGTACCCGGCCTCCTGGGCAAATTGGCGCCTGCCGCAGAACTTATCCAGCGTCGCGCTCACGTCGAAGCCGCTTTGCGCTGCGTAGAATTCGTCGCTGCCCAAAAACACAAGTTGCTCGCTGGTCACGTAGGGAAGATAAGTGCCGCTCAGGTCCCCGTCCAGACGTGCCAGCAGGGCCTCTGCGCTTAGCGTGTCCAGGATGCACAGCACCTGTTCATGACGCGCCAGGCCATCGCGGATAAAGGGAATGAGGAGCGCGTCACGTTCTTGCTCCTGCTTGTAAATATGGCAAATGTGATCGCCAGGATGTACATCCCGCACGTTGCGCGACGTCTGCAGTAACATGTAACCTCCCTCCTGGTTAATGTTGTTCTGGCCTGAATCAAGCACCAAAATAAACTATAAACGCAAGTGGGCGAAAAAACGCTTGCAATATCTTTGAGAAAAGATTGCAAACTCTGCCTGCGGCGGGGATTCGGGCGATGTTTGCCTATAGGCAGAAAGTCCAAGCCGGTGGCAGGCAAAAATTCGAGAGAGAAAGGATACTTTGACAGTCTTTGCGCCCTTTGCGTCTTTGCGGTGAACGACGGTTATGCGACGACCAGATAGCCCTTACCGCGCAGGACCTGGATGTGCAACGTGCATCCCGCATTGGCCAGTTTGCGGCGCAGGCGCGAGATGTGCGGACGCACGATCGCCTGCGCTTCGTCTTCCTCGACCCGGGTGTAGCCCAGGGCGCGCGCCAGCTCCTGGCAGGAGTGGGGGGTATTTGGATCTTGCATGAGCAGCGTGAGTAATGTCGTCTCGTGCGCGGTCAGGGTCAGGGAGATGGATTCCGTGTCCGTGGTGGGGCAAAAGAGCGTCTGCCGCTCTTTGTCCAGAATGAATTTGCCCAGACGCACAAAACGCGCGGTGAGTACGGTATCGCCATGCGGTGTTGTCAGCGCCGCATCAAGACGTTGCAGTGCCGCGCTGGCCTCAGCAATGGCTGCCAGCAGACCCTGGCGGTAAAGCTCGCGTTGATGCTGCGCGCGCACGTTGTTGATCAGCGCGACAATCTCGTGCAGGCTGCAGGGCTTGCGCAGATAGGCGATGGCGCCCTGATTGACGGCCTCGATGGCGCTTTCCAGCGTGGGACGCCCGGTTAAAATAATGAGCTTGAGCTGCGGATAGAGCTCCGGCAGGTGTTGCATCACCTCAAGCCCCTGCATGCCCGGCATCTTCAAATCCAGGATGAGCACGTCGAATCTCTGCATGGAGAGCTTGTTCAGGCCGGCCAGACCGGTCTCCGCCTCCTCCACCTCACAGCCCTGTTGCTCCAGGCCGGCGCGCACCATGAGGCGCAGGCTGGACTCGTCATCCACGATCAGCACGCGCAGCGGCGGGACTTCGGGTAACAGGATGTAATGCAGCGTTTCGTCCATGGTCTCCTCCTTGACTACGGCGCAACCGGCAGCGATACGGTGAAGATGGCGCCGCCTCGCTCGTCGCGCGCGTTGGTCGCTTCCAGATGGCCGTTGCTCTGTTCCAGCAGATTGCGGCTGATGGGCAGGCCCAGGCCGATGCCGTGGGCTTTGGTCGTGTAAAAAGGCTCAAATAGACGCGAGAGCGCCTCCTCGCTCAGGCCGGGGCCGGTGTCGCGGATGGCGATACACACCACGCCCCTGCGTCGCCACACGCGGATCTGCAGCTCGCCGCCCTCCGGCATGGCTTCGATGGCGTTCACGAGCAGGTTGATGAAGACTTGCGTCAGGTGTTCGCGCACCGCCAGGGCCGGCGGGATGTTGGCGCGCGCCTCCACCTGGACGCGGATGCCGTGCTTCTGCAGTTGCTTTTCCACCAGCGCCAGGGCGTAATGGAGCACCTCCAGCACGTTGGTCGGCGCTGGCTCCTGGGCAGCTGGGGGACGGGTGTAGTCCAGCACCTGTTGCACCAGGGCGATGATGCGGTCCACTTCCTGGCGTAAAATGCGCAAGTAGCGCTGCTTTTCCTCCTCGCCCAGCGGGAAATCAAGCACCAGCTCCACGCTGTTTTTGATGGACTGCAGCGGGTTGTTGATCTCGTGGGCGAGAGCGGCGGCCAGGGTGCCCATCGCGGTGAGACGTTCCGAACGTAGCAGGGCCTGCTCCATGCGCCGGCGTTCAGTCACGTCCCGCGCGCTGCAGATCAACAGCGTGCGCGGCGCGCTGCGCAGCGGGAAGTGCTGGACCTCGAAGCTGCGCGCGTCCACCTCCACCAGGGCGGGCTTGTCCGGCTCCGCCACCGCTTGACGCATCCACGCCAGCAGCGCCTCGCGCTCCGCGGGACGCAGGCTCTCCCACACGCGATTGGCGCGCACCACCTGCCCCTGCTCGTCCACCAGGACCAGCGCGTCCTGCAGGGTGTTGAAGGTCGTCTCCCACTCCTGTCGCGCCTGCCGCGCCTCCTCCAACAGGCGCGCGTTCTCGATGGCCAGCGCCCCCTGCGCGGCCAGGGCCTGCAGGTACGCCTCATCCACATGGCGGAAAGCGCCCACCTCCGGGCTTTGCAGGTCAATGTTTCCGATGATGTGCCCGCTGGCGATGAGCGGCACCACCAGCTCGGAACGGGTCTGGGGCAGCAGCGCGTAGTACTCCGCATCCTGGCTCACGTCGTCCACCTTGACCAGTTGCCGCGTGCGTAAGGCGCGCGCGTTGAGGCCGCGATCCAGGAGCAGCGGGTAGGCCTGCGCGCGCGCCAGCTCGTCGGGCGTGAAGCCTTTTTGCGCCCGACGCTCAAAAACGCCGGCCTCGTAGTTGGCAATCAACACCTGTCCGTGCGTGGCACCGGAGACGCGCACCGCTTCGGCGATGAGGTGATCGAGGATGGCATCCACCTCGCGCGCGGCGTTGATGACCTGCCCCAGCTCGTAAAGCGTGCGCAGTTGCTCCAGCGCGCGCGCCAGGTCGGCGGTGCGCTCCTGCACGCGCTGCTCCAGCTCCTCATGCGCGCGCTGCAGGGCCGCCTCGGCCTGCTTGCGTTCGCTGATGTCGCGCACAATCGAAAGCACCCGCCCCGGCTCCGGCCCGCTCAGGCGCGCCGTGCTAATCTCCACCGGCACGCGCGTCCCGTCCTTGCGCAAGTCCAGCCCCTCAAAGACCCGCTTGCTGGAGGCCAGCTCCCCGCGGATGACCTGACCCGACATGCCGCGCACCTCCGGCGCCTGCAGATCGCTCACGCGCAGGCGCAGCAGCTCCTCGCGCGTGTAACCCAACAGCTCGCAGGCGCGCGGATTGGCATCCAGGATGCGGTCCTCCTCATCCTCGATGAAAATGGCATCATTGGCCTGCTCAAAGAGCGAACGGAAGAGGGCTTCACTGCGCCAGCGCTCGTTGATCTCCTGGTTCAGGCGCTCGTTGATGGCCTCCAGCGCGGCGGTGCGCTCGGCAACGCGCTGCTCCAGCTCCTCCTCCAGCCGGCGCCGCTCCGTCACATCCAGGATGAAGCCATCCAGGCGCACGCGCGTCCCGCTGCGCTGCACCGTGAAGGTGTTGGCGATCCAGCGCTCGCGCCCGTCCTTGTGGATGATGCGATGCTCGATGCTGGAGGGGATGCTGGTGTCTCCGGCCATGACGCGCATGAACTGCGCCCCCACCTTGAGCCGGTCTTCGGGGTGGATCATCGTGAGCCACAGCTCCGGGTCGCGCTGATACTCCTCCGGCGTGTAGCCGGTCACGTCCACGCAGCGCGGGCTGTGATAGCTGGAGACGACGCGTCCATCCTCCATCTCCACGCTGTAGATGTACTCGCGCACGTTCTGCACCACGCTGCGGAAGCGCTCCAGCGCGCGCGCCAGCTCCTGCTGGGCCTGCTGCCGTTCGCTCACGTCAATGCCGGTGATGAGAATGTGGGTCGCGGCGCCGCTCGCGTCGCGCAGCACGGTGTTGGACCAGGCCACCAGGCGCCGCTCGCCCTCGCGCGTCAGGCAGACGTACTCATGCGCGCTGGGCAGGTGACCGGCGCGCAGGCGCTGGAAGATCTGCCCCACGCGCTCCAGCTCCTCCGGCGCCAGCAGCACCTCGCTCCACAGTTTGCCGCGGATTTCGCTCTCGCTGTAGTGGAAGAGCTGCTCAAAGGCGCGGTTGCAGCGTATCACGCGCCCCTGCGGGTCGAGGATGACGATGATGGCGCCCACGGTGTTGAGCACAGCGGCGATGAAGTCACGCTCGCGCTGCAGCTCCAGGCGCGCGTGGCGGCGCTCGGTCACATCCAGCACCGCGCCCTCGTAGTACAGCACCTCGCCCCGCTCGTCGAAGACGGCGCGCGCGTGATCGCGCACCCAGATGAGGCTGCCGTCGCGCCGCCGCCAGCACACCTCATCCTCCAGCAGCCGCCCCGTGCTGTGGAGGATGGCGCGCTGGCGTTCGCGGTCGGCGGGGTTGACGAAGACCTCCTGCGCGCGCACCTGCTGCAGGCTGGCCAGGTCGGGATAGCCCAGCAGGTCGAGCAGCGCGCGGTTCGCGGCGAGAATCCGCCCATCGGGCGTGGTGCGGTACAGGCCCACGGGGATGCGCTCGAAAATATCCAGGTACTCCTGCCCGCGCGCTGGGGGTGGGGGTGGGGGGAAAGTGACCACGCGCTGCAGCAGGGCCTGCGTCACGGCGGGGATCACGTCCTGTGCGGCAGGGGGACGGAGCACCACCGCATCTATCAGGCCAGCCTGCAGCCAGGCCTCGGCCGGCGCGTCCGCGTCGGCGTGATGCAGCAGCAGCGTGAGCTGCACCCGCGCGTGTGTGCGGAGGTGGCTCAGCACGGCGGCGGCGCTGGTCCACTTGAGGGAGCTTTCGACGAGGGCCAGCGCCCAAACGCTGCTCGGCTTCAGGTGCGTGAGCCCTTTTTCATCCAAAACTCCTACAACCTGCGCGCCCGCGAAGGCGCCGTCCAAAACGGCGGGCAGGGCCGGATCGTCGCCGATGTAGAGGATGCGCAGCGTGTCCATGGTCAGCGTGTGGCGCAGGCGTAGAGGGTGAGGGCGTTGTCGTGCCCGTCGGCGTAGAAGAGCGCGCGCAGGATCAGGCCGGCGTCGGCCAGCAGGCGCTGCGTTTCGGCTTCGTCAATGAGGTGGACGTAGCGCAGGCCCTCGCCCTCGCGGCGCCAGTCGAGCAGGTAGTCGTTGGGTTCGAGCGCGGCGGGGTCGAGGCCAATCTCGCTCCAGGGGCGGATGCGCTGGCGCAGGCGGGGAAGGCGCAGGAATTGCCAGTTGGCCAGCACAAGCTGCCCCTGCGGCGCGAGGAGCGCGGCGGCGCGTTGCACCAGGCGCTGCCGCGCGGCGTAGGCGGGGATGTGATGCAGTACCGCGCGCAGGAGGACGAGGTCCCAGGGCCGACCCACCTGGGCTTCCCAGGCGTCGCCGAGCAGGTCGGCCTGCACGAAGCGCGCGTGCGGGTGGCGGCGATGCGCTTCGGCCAGCATGCCGGCGGAGAAGTCCACGCCGGTGTAGGGGGTCTCCGGCGGGAGCAGGCCGGCCACGCGCCCCTGCCCGCAGCCCAGGTCGAGCACGCGCGCGCCCGCGGGCAGCGCGGCGAGGATCCGCTCCAGCCCGGGCTCGCTCGCGCCGCGCGAGGCGCTGAAGCTGGCGGCGAAGGTGTCGTAAAAGGTGCGGTTGAGTTCGTTCAGGCGTTCGATCACCTGTGCGTCCATGCTCGCTCCTGTTGTTGATAGTAAGTGCATTGTATGGGAAGTGCGCGCGTAGTCAAGGGGATTTTTAAACCGCAAAGACGCGAAGGACGCTAAGCTTTTTGATTTGCAGATTTTTTAATTGCCAGAGCCCCGGGCTGGTGTACAATAGCCAATAGCTTGGTGAACCCACCATAGCGTCGGATTAACCAGTCCTTTCCCATGTCGAGGAAAGTCGTGCTCAGTGATGCTTTACTCTCTACCGTTGTAGAAACCGTCTTCGAGGTGCTGTAACTGCGTGGCGCAACTCCACAGGAGTTGCGCACAAAGGAGGTTGTTTCGATGTCCAATTCTGATTCCCAAGGTGCTACGTCCATCGGCGGGAACGTCACCGGCTCGGTGGTGGTGACCGGTTCCCAGAATATCATCCTCCAGATCGCAGGGGGTGTTGCGCAACAGCAGGGCCGCGACCCCGCGCAGATGCTGCGCATCTTGGCGCTGCTGGCCGCACCGGTGCACGATCCGCGCGCTCCGGATCACCCGCCTGCGCCCCTGAACCTGCGCGCCGAATGGCGCCGGCTGGAGCAGGCGGTGACGGGGACGCGCGCGCCCATCCTGCTGGCGCGGCTGGCCCCGCCCACGCTGGGTCGGCTGCGCCGTGAGCTCTCGCCGCGCATGGCCGAGCAGGGCCTCTTCCCCCATGTGCTGCACTTCAGCGGCCACGCCTGGACGCAGGGCCTGCTGCTGGAGGACGAAAACGGGCAGACGCACTTCGTGACCGCCCGGGAACTGCTGCAGGCCCTGCAACCGCCGCGCCCCCTGGACCTGGTGGTGCTCAACGCCTGCGAGACGGCCGCCGAGGCCAGCTCCGTGGCCCAGGCCCTGATTGACGCCGGCCTGGCGCGCGCCGTGGTGGGGCACCCCCGGCCGGTGTGGGACGACCAGGCCATCGCCTTCACGCGCACGCTCTACGCCGACCTGACCGACGGCTACGCGCTGGCGGAGGCCGTGGCCCGCGCCGGTCAGCACATCACCACCCACAAGGTGCTGCTGCTGGGCGATGGGGCGCTGCGCTTCACGGGCCTGGCCCGCGGGGAGCCGCTGGTGCTGGACGCGCGTCCCGGTGGGAATCTGCCGCCCGGCGACGGCGTGGGCTTCTTTGGCCGTGGCGTGGAGCTGGTGAGGGTGGCCCGCGCGCTGGACCATCCGCCCTGCCTGGCGCTCATCACCGGCCCGGCGGGCATCGGCAAGAGCCGCCTGGCCCTGGAGGCCGCGCACCGCAACGCCTGGCGCTTCCCCGGCGGCGTGGCCTACGCCGATGCCCCGCGCGAAGCCGCCACCGCCGACTACCTGGTGAACAGCCTGGCGCAGGCCCTGGGGCTGGAGGTGTCCTCGGAGGCGCGCGTCGCCGAGGTTTTGCTGGCGTACCTGCACGCCAGCGCCACCCTGCTGGTGCTGGACAACCTGGAGTCCCTGCCGGAGGCGGAGCTGCGCAGTCTGGCCGCCGTACTGGAGCGCCTGGGGGGCCCCAGCGCAGCCATCGCGGCCCTGCGTCCGCCCCTGCCTGTGCTGGAGGACACCCCGCACGCCGTTGCGTGCCCCGTGCAGACGGGTTTGCGGCCGGACGCGGCAGTGGCTTATGCCCTGCGCCTGGCAGCAGGGAAGGGGCTGCACCTGGAGCCTGCTGAGGCCGCCGAGATCGCGCAGGCAACGGCCGGCCACCCGCTGCTGATCGCCAAAATCGTGGCGCAGGCGCGGCGCCGCGACCGGCAGGCCCTGCTGGCGGAGGTGCGCCGCCACGCGGGGGACTTTGCCGGCCAGATCGAAGCGCTATACGCCTGGAGCGCGGAGCGCATCAACGCGGCGGGGCAGCAAGCCTGGCGTGCGCTGCTGCTCTTCCCGGCCGGCTGGCTGCCGGAAGCGCCGCTGCGCAGCCTGGCGGGGGCGGAGGGGGCCGCGTCCCTGCGCGAGGCAGCCGTGGCCGACTTTGACCCGCACCTGCAGGGCTGGCGCTGGCACCCCACCGTGGCCGAGTATGCAGCCCGCCGCTGGCCCCTGGGCGAGGCGGAGCGCGCGTCATCGCTGGAGGCGTCCCTGCCGGGCTGGACCGCCTGGCTGGAGGGGTTGCGGGTGGGGAAGGACACCGAGGCTCACAACCGGTTGGAAGCCGCCCTGCCCAATCTGGAAACCCTCATTGCCCACGTAGGGGCGCACGGCCGTGCGCCCCTCGCGGATGCACCCTGGCCCGCATTCCTGCGCGCCCTGGACGATGTGCTGCCCGCGCCCGACCGCACCCTGGCGCTGCGGGCCATCCAGGAGCCGCTCTACCGCCTGCTGGCCGGCCTGGCGACGGACGACGCCGGCCGAGCGCGGGCGTTGGGCATGCTGGGCTACGCCCTCTCCGCCCTGGGCCGGCGGGAGGAGGCCCTGGCGGCGGCGCAGGAGGCGGTGACGAT
>FWWL01001254.1_pt1 | contig 62010 bp, 56 predicted proteins | sample 2228331 | NCBI WGS metagenome assembly FWWL01 (sample SAMEA103939775, study PRJEB20133) | metagenome
GGTTAGCTGACAGTCATTTCCAAGGCCCCGTCGCCCTCGTCGATCCTGACGGTGCTGCCGTCGGGCACTTTGCCTTCGAGCAACATCTCGGCGAGCGGATCCTGCAGGTAACGCTGCACGGCCCGCTTCAGCGGGCGCGCACCGTAAACCGGATCGTATCCGACCCGCCCGAGCCACTTCTTTGCCCCTTCGGTAAGGTCGAGCAGGATCTTGCGGTCGCGCAGGAGCTTCTGGACCCGGCCGACCTGGATTTCGACGATCGGCGCCATGTGTTCCTGACCCAGCCGGTGGAACAGGATGATCTCGTCCAGCCGGTTGAGGAATTCGGGCCGGAAATGCCCGCGCACCACGTCCATCACTTGGGGCTCGACATCCTCGACCTTCTGGCCGTCGTCCATGTTGGCAAGGTACTGGCTGCCGAGGTTGCTGGTCAGGATGATCAACGTGTTGGCGAAGTCGACCACACGGCCCTGCCCGTCGGTCAGGCGTCCGTCGTCGAGCACCTGCAGCAGCACGTTGAACACATCGGTGTGGGCCTTCTCGACCTCGTCGAACAGCACCACCTGGTAGGGGCGACGCCGCACGGCTTCGGTCAGAACGCCGCCTTCCTCGTAGCCGACATAGCCCGGAGGCGCGCCGATCAGTCGGGCAACCGCGTGCTTTTCCATGAACTCGCTCATGTCGATGCGGACCATGGCGGTGTCGTCGTCGAACAGGAATCCGGCGAGCGCCTTGGTCAGCTCGGTCTTGCCGACCCCGGTCGGGCCGAGGAACAGGAAGCTGCCGAGCGGGCGGCCAGGATCCTGCAGGCCGGCGCGCGCACGCCGCACGGCCTTGCTCACAGCTTCGATTGCCTGGCTTTGGCCGATCACCCGCTTGCCGAGGATGCTTTCCATCTGCAGCAGCTTGTCGCGTTCGCCTTCCAGCATCTTGTCGATCGGGATACCGGTCGCGCGGCTGACGACATTGGCGATGTCATCCTCGGTCACTTCCTCGCGCAGCAGCGCGTTTTCGCTCTGCCCGGTCGCCTCGCCCAGCTTCTTCTCCAGCTCGGGGATGCGGCCGTATTGCAGTTCACCCGCCTTCGCGAGGTCGCCCGTGCGCTGCGCCTGCTCGAGTTCGACCCGCGCGGCATCGAGTTCTTCCTTGATCTTCGCCTCGGCGTGGATCTTGTCGCGCTCGTTCTGCCAGCGCGTGGTGAGTTCGGACGACTGCTGTTCGAGTTCCGACAGCTCCTTGCGCAGCGCGTCGAGCCGGTCTTTCGATGCAGTATCGCTCTCCTTCTGCAGCGCCTGCTCCTCGATCCGCAGCTGGATGATGCGGCGATCGAGCCCTTCGATTTCCTCGGGCTTCGACTCCACCTCCATGCGGATGCGCGAGGCCGCCTCGTCCATCAGGTCGATCGCCTTGTCCGGCAGGAAACGGTTCTGGATGTAGCGATGGCTGAGCTGCGCCGCGGCGACGATCGCGCCGTCGGTGATGCGCACGCCATGGTGCAATTCGTACTTGTCCTTGATCCCGCGCAGGATGCTGATCGTGTCCTCGACGCTCGGTTCGTCGATATAGACCGACTGGAACCGCCGCTGCAGCGCCGGGTCCTTCTCGACATACTTCTGGTACTCGTCGAGCGTGGTCGCGCCGATGCAGTGCAGTTCGCCGCGGCTGAGCGCGGGCTTGAGCAGGTTGGAGGCATCCATGCTGCCTTCCGAGGCCCCCGCCCCGATCAGCGTGTGCATCTCGTCGATGAACAGGATGATCTGCCCGTCGGAATTCTTGACCTCGTCAAGCACGCTCTTGAGCCGCTCCTCGAACTCGCCGCGATACTTGGCACCGGCGATCAGCGCGCCGAGATCGAGGCTCATCAGCGTGCGGCCCTTGAGGCTGTCGGGCACGTCGCCATTGGCGATGCGCAGCGCCAGCCCTTCGGCGATCGCGGTCTTGCCGGTGCCGGGTTCGCCAATCAGGGCCGGGTTGTTCTTGGTCCGGCGGGCGAGGATCTGGATGGTGCGGCGGATTTCCTCGTCACGCCCGATGACGGGGTCGAGCTTACCGTCGCGTGCCGCCTGGGTCAGGTCGCGGGCGTATTTCTTCATCGCGTCATAGGCCTGTTCGGCATTGGCGCTGTCGGCGGTCTTGCCCTTGCGCAGTTCGCTGATCGCGGCTTCCAAGGCCTTGGGATCGACCGCGGCAGCCTTCATCGCCTGCCCCGCCGACGTGGTCGTCGCGAGGGCCAGCGCGACCAGCAGCCGTTCGACCGTGACGTAGCTGTCGCCCGATTTCTCGGCGATCTGTTCGGCCTGGTCGAGCACACGGACGCTGTCGTTGTCGAGGCCGGGGGTCTGCTGGGCCCCGCCACCGCTCACCGCCGGAATCTTGGCAAGTGCGGCGTCCACTTCGTCCTCCACGCTGCGCGGATTGCCCCCCGCGCGAGCGATCAGGCCCGAGGCCATGCCTTCGGCATCCTCGATCAACGCCTTCAAAATATGCGCCGGGGTGATGCGCTGGTGGTTCATGCGAATGGCGACGGTCTGCGCCGCCTGCAGGAAGCCCTTGGCCCGGTCGGTAAACTTCTCGAGATTCATGCGTGCCTCTCTCTATTGCCCGAGCTATGTAATGTTGCATTTAAGCAACACAAGCCTTGATCCCCGTCAAACGCCGAGGTGTGTTAGCGGCATATAGGGGTGGCCCTGCAAGCTGCGAGGGGGCTTGGCAAATTTTTGCCCGCCAGCGCTTCGCTTATTCGGCCGGGATACTGTCCAAAGCCGGGACCGAGATACTTCGCCCTCCGCCGAACTCCTCGCGCACGACGACCAGGCCCAGCCGTTCCAGATGTTCGAGCAAGCGGCGAATGCGACCGGGCGAGCTTGTCCCGTAAACGCGGCCGAGTTCGTCTTCGTCGGGCGACGGATAACCCTCGGCAACCGCCGCCGCGATGGCGAGATAGGGCGCGACCACATCGTCATCGACGCCTTCGGCCAATGCCAGCACGCGCTGCCGCAACCCGTCTTCAAGCCGCTCAAGTCCGGCGCTGGCAATGGCAAAGCGGCGGCGGAATGCCGTCATGTCGAGCGGAACGCCGCCGACCCCTCCGGCCCGGCAGCGCATCATGAAGCTCTGATAGAGCTGGCTGGCCGGCTGGAATGTCGCGCCGCTTTCGCTCGCCAGGGCGGCGATGACCGTATCGATCCTCGCGGCGCGCTCTCCGGCGCCGGGTGCGGAGCTTGCGGCGACAGGCTCGCACGCAGGAACCAGCTCGGCTGGCTTCGGCGGCGGCGGAGGTGGCGACGGCGGCGGCGCCTGCACCCGCACCTCGTCGGACAGGCGCCGGGTCAGCAGCGCCTCCATGCCCTCGCGCGGGGCATCCGGCAGCGGCATCAGCCCGTCGGCGCGGGCCTTGTGCCCGGTTTGCACGGGGCCGATCTTCACCGCCACCGGGAGACGGCTGATCGCCGGGCCGAGCGCGAGGAAGTGGCCCCGTTCGAGGTCGCGAATGCGCTCGGCCTGTCGCCGCTCCATGCCGAGCAGGTCGGCGGCGCGCTGCATGTCGATGTCGAGGAAGGTACGGCCCATGAGGAAGTTCGAGGCTTCAGCCGCGACATTCTTGGCCAGCTTGGCCAGTCGCTGTGTCGCGACGATCCCGGCCAGCCCCCGTTTGCGGCCGCGGCACATGAGGTTCGTCATGGCCGAGAGGGTCATGCGGCGGGTGTCCTCGCCGATCTCGCCCGCCACCGACGGCGCGAACATCTGCGCCTCGTCGACCACCACCAACGCGGGGAACCAGAACTCGCGCGGGGCATCGAACAGCGCGTTGACGAACTGCGCGGCACACCGGATCTGCTGCTCGACTTCCAGCCCCTCCAGCGCCAGCACCACCGAGGCGCGATGCTCCCGGCAGCGGCGGGCCAGTGCCTCGATCTCGGGCGGCGAATAGGCCGCCCCGTCGATCACCACATGGTCGAACACCTCGGCGAGGCTGACGAAGTCGCCTTCGGGGTCGATGACGACCTGCTGCACCATCCCGGCGCTTTCCTCGAGCAGCCGCCGCAGCAAATGCGATTTGCCCGACCCCGAATTGCCCTGGACGAGCAGGCGCGTCGCGAGGAGCTCCTCGATATCGAAGCGCACCGGCGCGCCGCCCGGGTCCATGCCTATGAGAATTTCGGAAGCCACGATTCGCTGGCTAGCGCGGCAATGGTGCCGGGCCAAAGCAGGCCGCGCGACTTATCCCGATTCGATTTGCCCCCTTCACCGCACGGCACTCGCTCGCTACTCCGCATAAACAGGAGAGGTACTCGTCGATGAAAAAGTGGTCGCTGCGCATCGGCGCGGGTCTTGCGATTGTGCTGTTGGTGGCAATCGTTGCGCTGATGACGTGGGAGCCATTCTTCGCGCCCGCCGCAAAGGCCCCGGCAACCGTGCGGAGCTACCGCGCCGAGATCATCCGCGACGGGTTCGGTGTCCCGCATATCCATGGCAAGACCGATGCCGACGTCGCCTACGGCATCGCCATCGCCCAGTCGGAGGATGACTTCTTCACCCTGCAGGACGTCGTCGCCATGGCTCACGGGCGCTATGGCGCGATCGCCGGCGAGGAAGGGGCGCAGGTCGACTTCGCCTACCACCTGCTCGATGCGCGCGGGACGGCCGAACGTCACTACAGGACCATGCCCGCCGATACGCGGGCGCTGTTCGAAGCCTACGCCAGCGGCCTCAACGATTACGCCGCCGCGCATCCGGGCGAAGTGAAGCTGGCAAAGCTGTTCCCTGTCGATGGCGAGGACATCGCCGCCGGTTTCGCCCTGCGCCAGCCGTTCTTTTTCGGTCTCGGCAACATCATCGGCAATCTGGTGTCGGGCGAGCGGATGGCACCGGAATTCGGCCCCGATATCCCCGGCTACCCCCGCGATGCCGAGGGTCAGCCCGGATACGATCCCGCTCCTCCCCGGCAAGCCCGCGCCTTCCCCCTGCCGTGGGCCGAGGACGGGGCCTTGTCGGGCTCCAACGCCTTCGTCGTCACCCCGGCCAAGTCCGGCGGGCCGAGCGTGCTGATCTCCAACAGCCACCAGCCGTGGGAGGGCGGCGTCGCATGGTACGAGATGGTCGTCGAAAGCGACGAGGGCTGGCACTTCGCGGGCGCCAACTTTCCCGGTGCGCCCTACCCCTTTCTCGGCCATAATGAGGACCTAGGCTGGACCAACACGGTGAACCGGCCCGACATGACCGACGTCTACCGCCTGACCGTCGATGCGGCGGGAGAACGCTACCGGCTCGACGGCGAATGGCTGCCGCTCGAACGCAAGACGGTCACGCTGCCGGTCAAGATCGGTCCGCTGGTCCTGCCGATCCGGCGCACGATCTATCGCAGCGTTCACGGCCCGGTGATCCGGAATGCGCGAGGTTATTTCGCCATCCGTTACGGCGGGATCGACCGGCTCGACCAGCTCGACGCCTATTACCGGCTCAACAAGGCCAAGACCTTGGGTGAGTGGCAGGCGCAGCTTGCCCGCATGGCCATCCCAAGCACCAATTTCCTCTATGCCGACAAGGCCGGCAACATAGCCTATGTCTACAACGCGGCGATCCCCGACCGGAAGGTCGGCCCGAACTGGCGCAACGCGCTAGACGGGTCCGACAGTTCGCTGATCTGGCAGGGGCCAGTCGCGTACGAGCGCCTGCCCCGGATCGTCAATCCGGCATCCGGCTGGTTGTACAACGCCAACAACGAACCGTGGACTGCGGCCGGCGCGGGCAGCGACCTCAGCGCCGCCGACTTCGGTCCCGAGCTCGGGATCGAGACCAAGCAGACCAACCGCTCGCGCCGCGCGTGGAAGCTGCTGAGCGAGGCGACGAAGCTCGACCGCAAGACGCTGGAGCGTATCAAGTACGACCGGACCTACGCCCGCGAAGGCTATATCGCCGACCTGTGGGATAAGCTTGAAGCCTTCGATCCGCCCGAGCCGAGCGAGGTCAGCAAGGCCCGCGAAATCCTGCTGGGCTGGGATTTCACCGCCGATGGCATCGGGCGCGCCGACGCTCTGGCCCTGTTGGTGATCCGCGAGTTCATGTCGGCCGAATACCAGAACAAGCCCCTGCCGGTGCTGGCCGACGTCCTGCAGAAGGCCTGCGACCATCTCAACACCCATTTCGGCCGGCTCGACCCGCCGATGCGCGAACTGCTGCGGCTGCGCCAGACCCCGGGACCGAACGCTGTCGACCTGCCGCTCGACGGCGGTTCGGACACGCTGCGGGCATCGACCCTGTGGGATGTCGATCCGGACGGCCGTCTGGCGGTCAAGCACGGCGACAGCTTCATCTTGTGGGCCGAATGGATGCCGGGCCAGCGGGTGAGGTCGCGTTCCATCCAGCCGTTCGGCCAGGCCATCACCCGTCCCGGGAGTCGGCACTTCGCCGATCAGGCTCCGCTGTTCGTCCGCAAGCAATTGAAACCGGTGTATTTCTGGCGCGAAGATGTGCTGGCGAATGCCGTAACCCGAAAGACCGTGACCAGCCGCCGTTGACTGGTTACAAACCCCGCCACCACACGTCGCAGAAACAACTGACCGGAGAGATCATGCCTCGTTTCGCTTCCACCAGCCTTGTCGCCCTCGCCACCGGGCTTGCCCTGGCGACAGCCACCCCCGCGCTTGCCGATCATCACGGCGAAAAGCCTGTCGCCGCAGCCGGCGCAGAGGCCATTGCCCCGCTGCCCGACCTGATCGACGAAGTGAAGATTCCCTACGAGAAATTCCAGCTCGACAACGGCCTGACCGTCATCGTGCACGAAGACCGCAAGGCGCCGATCGTCGGCGTCGCCGTCTGGTACAATGTCGGTTCCAAGGACGAGCCCAAGGGCAAGACCGGCTTCGCGCACCTGTTCGAGCACCTGATGTTCAACGGGTCCGAAAACGCGCAGGACGACTATTTCAAGTATCTGCAGGAAATGGGTGCGACCGATTACAACGGCACGACCGATTTCGACCGCACGAACTATTTCCAGACCGTGCCGCGCGGCGCGCTGGACCGGGCCCTGTGGCTGGAAAGCGACCGCATGGGCTACCTGCTCGGCGCGGTGACGCAGGAGAAGCTCGATAACCAGCGCGGCGTCGTCCAGAACGAGAAGCGCCAGGGCGACAACCAGCCGGGCGGGCTGGTCTTCTACGAGATCATCAACACGCTCTTTCCGGCTCCACACCCGTACGATCACTCGCCGATCGGCTCGATGGCCGATCTCGACAGCGCGTCTATGGATGACGTGCGCAGCTGGTTCATCGACAATTACGGCCCCAACAACGCGACGCTGGTGCTGGCAGGCGACATTTCCGCCGCGGAAGCGCGGCCATTGGTCGAAAAATACTTCGGCGCGATCAAGCGGGGCCCCGTGAACGACCCGGCGCAGGCCGCCGTTCCGGAACTGAAGGAAGACGTGCGCACGGTCATGAAAGACCAGGTCGCGGCGACCAATATCAGCCGTTACTGGACCGCGCCCGGCCTCGACAGCCGCGATCTCGTGGCGCTGACCGTAGGCACCAGCATCCTCGGCGGGCTGTCCTCCAGCCGTCTCGACAACGCCCTCGTGCGCGACGAGAAGATCGCCGTCGGCGTCTCGGCCGGCAACTACTCGTGGCAGCGCATCGGCGTGCTGACCGTGGGCGCGACGGCCAAGCCCGGCGTCGATCCCGCCACCGTCGAGGCGCGGATGAACGAGATCGTCGACAAGTTCATCGCCGACGGCCCGACCGAGGACGAGGTCCGCCGCGCCGCGACGCAGGATGTCGCCGGCACCATCCGCGGGCTCGAACAGGTCGGCGGTTTCGGCGGCAAGGCCGTGACCCTCGCCAGCGGCGAGGTCTATGTCGGCGACCCCGACTTCTATGCCAAGCAGCTCGAAATCCTGGCGACCCTCACGCCCGCCGAAGTGCGTACGGCCATGCAGAAATGGATGACCCGCCCCGCCATGACGCTGGTGCTGGAGCCGGGCGAACGCGACAGCAGCTACACCGAAGCCGCTTCGGTCGAAGGTGCCGATGCCGCCGCCGCTGCTGCGGACAACACCGTGACCGTGTCGGTTGCGCGGCCCAAGCCGGACATTTCGACACTGGCGGCACTCGACTTCCCCACCGTCACCGAAACCACGCTCAGCAACGGCATGAAGGTCTATTACGCGCAGCGCGATGCCGTGCCGGTGACCCGGGTCGCCCTCTCCTTCGATGCCGGATCGGCTTCCGATCCGGTCGACAAGCGCGGCCTCGAAAGCCTGGCCATGAGCCTGTATGACGAAGGCACCACCACCCGCACCTCGCAGCAGATCGCGGAAGCACGCGAGCGGCTGGGCGCGGCCATCTCGACCGGTGGCGGGGCGGATCGCTCGACCTTTACGCTCAATGCGCTGTCGGCGAACCTCGCCCCCTCGCTCGAACTGATGACCGATATCGTTCGCAACCCGGCGTTCGATCCGGCCGAGCTCGAACGCGTGCGGACACAGACGCTGACCGGCATTCAGCAGCAGATGCGCACGCCGCAGGGCATCGCCCAGATGACGCTGACTCCGCTCCTCTATGGCGCGGCAAGCCCCTATGGCGACAGCGGCAGCGGCACGGTGGAATCGGTCGCCGCGATCACTCGCGAAGACCTGATCGGGTTCAAGAACCGCTGGATCCAGCCCGACAACGCTGCCCTGTTCGTGGTGTCCGACATGTCGCTGGAAGACCTCAAGCCGCAGCTCGACGAAGCCTTCGGAAAGTGGGCCAGCAACCGTATGGCCCGCGGCAAGAAGGACTTCAGCACCATCGCGGCGCGGCCCGAAGCCGGCAAGATCGTGCTCGTCAATCGTCCCAACTCGCCGCAGAGCGTGATCTATGGCGGGATCATGACGGGCGTCGATCCCAAGGATCCGGCGATCGTCGACCTGCTCAATGCCAACAATGCGCTGGGCGGCAACTTCCTCGCCCGGCTCAACATGAACCTGCGCGAGTCCAAGGGCTGGTCCTACGGCGTGCGCGGCGGCGTGTCGCAGCGCGAAGGCGCCGTATCGTATGTTGTCTCGGCGCCGGTCCAGGCCGACCGCACCGGCGACTCGCTGAAGGAACTCGTCCGCGACATCGGCGAATTCACGAGCACCAAGGGTGTCACCGAAGAAGAACTGGTGCGCAACGTCAACAACGAGATCTTCGAACTGCCCGGCCAGTTCGAAACCTCCGACGCGGTGCTCGGCGCGATGCAGCAGAACGTCCTCTATGGCCGCCCGATGGACTACTACGAAACGCTGGCCGACAAGTACCGCGCGCAGACTGCGGCCAGCCTGGACGCAGCCGCACGCGGCGCCCTCGATATCGACCGCTTCGTCTGGGTGGTGGTCGGCGATGCCGAAAAGGTTCGTCCGCAGCTCGAAGGCATCGGTCTGCCGATCGAGCAGATCGAGGCGCCCAAGGCTAATTGACAATCATGTAAGTAAACGCGATGGCCGGGGTTCGTGAACTCCAGGCCATCGCCATCGTTCGAAGGGAGAATGCCAATGTCCGTTTCCGGAACCTACAACACCACCGTCAACAGCCCGATGGGCCCGCAGAGCGGCACGCTGACCGTCGAAGACAAGGGCGACGGCACCTTTACCGGCAAGATGGCCGGCGCCATGGGCGCGATGGACATCGACGGCGGCACGGTCGACGGCAACACCATCAAGTGGTCGATGAACATGACCGTCCCCATGCCGATGAAGCTCGACTGCGAAGCGACTATCGACGGCGACAGCCTGACCGGCGCAGTCAACGCCGGCGCTTTCGGCTCCATGCCGCTGAGCGGCACGCGCGCCTGAACCGACTTTACATTGATCAATGGAAAGGCACCGGGATGAATTCCGGTGCCTTTTCTGTATGCGACTGCGGTCCTGAAAGCGGAACTGCAGCGACCGCGCGCCGCTGCGCGGCAAGAAAACAACACCTCTCGCGAATGATGTGCGCGGTCTACGTGGTATATTTACACAGCCGTATTCACAAAATATCCAATGCATGAAGGTCACGTCTGACCTTGCGGGGGGTCGCAAAACTACATGATCGGATATTCGGCTGCCGCGGTTGCGGCATTGGCGCTTGGCGCATTCGGCCATTCGCAGTCCATAGAGAGCGCTGCTCCGACCGATCCCGAAGCGGCCGTCGCCGCGTTGCCGGCTGCACCTGCCGAGACGCCAATGCCTGACAGCGCCACTTTATCGACGGTATCTGCCAATCCCGCGCCATCCGGCAAGCCGGCTACCGCAGTGCTTGGGATCTACACCCCGCTCAAGGTCATGCTGAACGAGGAAATCTCGAGCCAGACCGCGGCGCTCGGCGATGCCTTCACCGTCACGGTACTGGAAGATGTGGTCGAGAATGGCGTCGTCGTCATCCCGAAAGGTTCGATCGGCCACGGCGAAGTGACCTTCGTGACCCGCAAGGGGGGCTTCGGCAAGCCGGGGATCCTGTCCATCACCCTTCGCAAGCTGGAGCTCGGCGACCGGCTCGTCGATCTCGACGGACGCTACCGCGAAGAAGGCAAGAACAACAACGGCGCCACGGCTGCCACATGGTTCGCAGTCGGCATCTTTGCCGGCTTCATCAAGGGACGAGCGGGCTACATCGAGAAAGGTCGCGAATTGCGCGCCAAGACCGGCGAGCCGATCGTCTACGATCTGGTTGCCGCAACCGAGGCGCCGGTGGTGCCAACGCCCACACAGATATCCGACATCACGCAGTCCGCCGATACACCGGCTGATCCGGCCGGCGATCAGACTGCCGAGTAACTACCATCCATGAGGGGGATCGAAGAATGAACAAATACCTTGCCACCGCCATCGCCTGCATCGCCTTCGGCGGTTCGCAATCGGTTGCTGCCCAGACTGCAGCCCCTGCCTGCGAATTGCGCGTGTTCCCGACGCTGGAAGGCCAGGCGCAGACCACATCGCTGCTGTCCGGTTTCGGCATCATCGGTGCCGTCGCCGACGCAGCCGCCAACAAGGACCGCAATATCAGCGAAGCGGAATATCTGAAGGAAGCGCTCGGCCCGAAATTCCAGGTCGACGCACTGCAAACGATCGATCTGGTCAAGGAACTGAAGCTTCCGGAAGGTACCGTGGTCACGTATGAGACGCCGATCGCCGATCGCAAGATCACAACCAAGGCCAAGACCCGCCTGACCGACTCGGCTGCGCCCTGCTACGCCGAGCTGCTGGTGACGCAGAATTTCTACCAGAAGAAGGCCATCTACGGCCGTTCGCTCAACAACCGTTTCATCTTCAAGGATTTCCGTACCGGCAAGACCCAGGCGACCCTGGTCAAGGGCCGCGGCGGGAACGGTCTCGAGCATTTCCCGCCCAAGACCACCGACGAGACCGAAGCGGCCGAAGCGGACCTGCGCCAGGCTTTCACGAAGAATTTCGTCGAATACGCCAAGGGGCTTTGATCGGGTCAGCGGGGGCCGCACGCCGGCGGCTCCCGCGAACCCCACCTGCGTTTCGGGGAGGCTTGAGCCATGAGGGCAGCACTGATCTTCGGCTTGTCGCTGGCACTTGCCGCACCGCTCCGGGCCGAACCGCCGCAAACGATCGCCGAAAGCGCGCGCCAGCTCGCGACGCTGCGTCCCGTGGCTGTGCTCGTCGAAAGCGACCGCATAGCGCCATCGATTGAAGTTGGACGGGTCGCCAGGGATCCGAGCGGGGGCGGCCTGCTTGATTCGCTCATCATCGGTTCGATGGACAACAAGGCCGATGTCCTGGCCGGGAATGCCTTCGAGCGCGCGAGCCTGACGATCCGTCCCCTCGCCGACGCCCTGGAAGCCTTTCGCATTGCCGATCTTGCCCTGGCAACGACGCGGAGCGCGCTTTCTTCCACTGCATGGACGGGGACCGGCCCCGCCGCGCTGATTGGCGACGATAGCGGCGACCTGGCCGCCTACGCCGCCGCGCATCCGGCCGAACAGCTCTGGCTGGCTCGCTACAGCTACCGGATGTCGCACGATTTTACGCAGGTGCAGGTCATTGCCGATATCGACCTGCTCGACGCGAAGAAGTTGGCGCCGCTCTACCGGCAGCGCATTGTCAGCGCAGTCCGGTTGAACCGGCGGTCTTACGAGGCAGACGAAAACGTGGCCCGGTGGGCTGCGGACGATTCTGCCCTGGCCAGGAAAGCCCTTGCCGATGCGATGGGCCGACTGGAAACCGTGATCCCTGCGGTTCTTGCGCTCGATCCGGCACAGTTCGCCGTCGTCACCGATCGCAAGAAGCGCGAGCAGGCGGTTGCCGCGGATTTCCACGGCCCCCTCTTGTTGCGCGATTCCGCCGGCCCCGTGATCTGGTCGAAGGGCACCGGTTTCGTGGCAATGCAGTCGGCAGGCGACTGAGCACGTCGCCAAGGCGTTCTTCCGGTCGACCGAAACCGGCTCAGTCTATCCCAGCTTGTCCTTCAGGATCTGGTTGACCACGCCGGGATTGCCCTTGCCTTGAAGCGCCTTCATCGTCTGGCCGACGAAGAAGCCGAACAGCTTGTCCTTGCCGCCGCGGTATTCCTCGACCTTGTCCTGGTTGTTCGCCAGCACATCGTCGATCACCGCCTCGATCGCGCCCGTATCGCTGAGCTGTTTCAGCCCCTCGGTCTCGGCGATCTCGGCGGGGGCACGGCCGGTCCTGAGGACGATCTCGAAGATTTCCTTGGCCTGCCCGCCGCTGATCTCGCCCTTGTCCTGCATGGCGAGGATCGCGGCCTGCGCCTCGGCGGTGGCATGGGCGGCGTTGCCCTCGTCACCGACCGAATTCATCACGCCCGGCGCGACCGAAAGCGCCCAGTTCGCGACCTGCGTCGCGACCGCAGCCTCGCCCTTGCCGATGGCGCTGGCCGTCGCGCCCAGCAGCGTTTCGAAGCGGGCGAAAGTCTCGACCTCGGCAGTCAGCTCGCGGGCGTTGTATTCGCTCAGCCCCAGCTCGCCGACGTAGCGCGCGCGCTTGGCATCCGGCAGTTCGGGCAAGCTGGCCCGGCACTCTTCGAGGAAGGCGTCGTCGAGTTCCAGCGGGAGCAGGTCGGGATCGGGGAAATAGCGATAATCATGCGCGTCTTCCTTGCTGCGCATGGTCCGCGTGGTGCCGGTGCCGGGATCGAACAGGCGGGTTTCCTGCTCCACCGCGCCGCCGCTTTCGATGAGATCCACCTGGCGGTTGGCTTCGTACTCGATCACCTGCATCACGAAGCGGACCGAGTTGACGTTCTTGGTCTCGGTCCGCGTGCCGAACTCTTCGCCCGGACGGCGCACGCTGACGTTGACGTCGGCGCGCATCGAACCTTCTTCCATGTTCCCGTCGCACGAACCGACATAGCGCAGGATCGAGCGCAGCTTGCGCACGTAAGCCCCGGCTTCGGCGGGCGAGCGCATGTCGGGGCGGCTGACGATTTCCATCAGCGCCACGCCGCTACGGTTCAAATCGACATAGGACATGGTCGGATGCTGGTCGTGCATCAGCTTGCCCGCGTCCTGTTCGACATGGATCCGTTCGATGCCGATGACCTTGTCTTCCGGGATGCCCGCCTTTTCGTCGGCCTCGATGGTCAGCGCGCCCTCGCCCACCAGCGGATGATAGAGCTGGCTGATCTGGTAGCCCTGCGGCAGGTCGGCGTAGAAGTAGTTCTTGCGGTCGAAGCGCGACCATTTGTTGATCTGCGCCTCGATCGCCATGCCGGTGCGTACCGCCTGGCGGATGCATTCGCGGTTGGGCACGGGCAGCATGCCGGGCATGGCCGCGTCGACCAGCGACACTTGCGTGTTCGGCTCGGCCCCGAAGGCGGTGGCTGCGCCGCTGAACAGCTTGGCGTTGGAAGTGACCTGCGCGTGGACTTCAAGGCCGATCACGACCTCCCATTCGCCGGTGGCGCCCTGGATGCGATATGTACTCATGGCAGTGCCCTCTAACGCCTCTCTTGCGCGATGGCGAGATAGTTCACGCTGGTCGGATAGCGCTGGAAACGTTCGGTGACTTTGTAGCCGTTTTCGGCGCAGAATTGCTCGAATGCGGCGATGTTCTCGAGCTCGACCTCGACGAACAGCGGCGGGCGCGAGTGGGCGATGGTCGCGGACAGGCCGCGAAGGACTGGCAGTTCGTAGCCTTCCGTGTCGATCTTGACTAACGCGATATCCTGACCGGCCAGCAGGTCGTCTCCGCGTGCGAGCGCGACGGGTCCGGCCGCGCTGGCCGAAAGCCGACTGGCCCCGAGATTGTTGTGGACCGTGGCGACCTCCGCCCGGCCCGCCTTGTCGGACAGGCCGAGCGGGTGGATCGTCAGCGCCTCGTCGCAGCCGTTGAGCAGCGCATTGATGCGCAGCAGTCGCAGGGCCTCGGCCTGCGGCTCGAAGGCGACGACCCGTTCCGTCCCCAGCACGAGCAAGGCATAGAGGGCATGATTGCCGACATTGGCACCCACATCGACGAAGGCGCCCCGGGCCCTGCCCATTCGCCAGCCGGATGCGATGATGGCGAGTTCTTCCTGCTCATAGAACCTGCCCTGCCGATGGCTGTGCTGGACGGCATCGAAATCGTTCTCGACGAAGAAGCGTATCGGCACACCGTCGTGTGCTCCCTCGACGATGGTACCGTGCAAGGCGTCATCGCCCAATGGCCGCCAGCCCATCGTCATCCCGCGCAGCCGTGCATCGGACGTCGCGGTCGGGCGTATGTCCAGCCCCATGCGCCGCGCCGTGCGCAGGCCCGCCCCTAGTAGCCGGCGGATCGGAGATGTCATGGCGCACCTGCCTGGCGGCCGAGCGCGCTGCGCGTCGCCGCGGCCATCCGCTCGGCCCACACGGCCCAGTTGAGCCGATCGTGCGCGTCGTCGAGAGCGGCCTGCGACATCGCCGCGTAGGCCGCCTCGTCGGCGAGCAGACGTTCGATGGCCCTGGCGAAATCGGCCGGTCCCGAACCGGGATCGAGCAAAAGCCCCGTCTCGCCGCTGCGAACCACGCTCGTCACCCCCCCTGTCGCGAACCCGACGCTGGGCAGACCGTGATGCGCCGCTTCGGCAAAGACAAGCCCATAAGCCTCGGCCATGCTCGGGAGGAGAAACAGCTGCGCTGCGGCAAACAGGGCGTCGATCCGCGCACGGCCCTCGGCGGTGTTCTTGTCGATGAAGCCATGGACGGCAGCGTGGGAAGGCAGACGGCGACCGATCCGGGCGTGGTCGAGCCCGACGATATCGAGCCTGGCATCCACGCCTCCTGCACGGAGCATCTCCACCGTCGCAAGCGCGATCTCGCCCCCCTTGCGGTGCCAGTCGACGCCGGCGAAAAGCACCTGCAGCGGCTGCCCGCGGCTCCACCGTTTGGGCCGAGCGGCGGGCGAGGCGACCAGATTGGCTCCGAACGGTATCTCGGCGATTTTGTCCGGCGGCGCCGCGAAATCCGTCATCAGGGAGCGCGCCGCCCATGCCGACGGCACGCTCCAGAGCAACGCGCGATCGAGCGTCGTGCGATCGCTCGCAATAGCCTGCCTCGCTGCCGCCGAACCGATCCCGGGTGCATCGGGGTAATAGCCGTAGATGCCGCAGGCCGTCGCGTCGGTAATCACCGCGGTCGGATACCGCGCCGCCAGCGGTGCAGCGAAGGGGGTCGAAACGGCGTAGACGACGTTGAAGTCCTGACGGGCAAGCTCCTGCAGCAAGGGTCTCGCGGCCCAGTCCATGAAAGCGGTCGACCGTTCGTGGCTCCAGCGGCCTGCCGAGAGCCGCTTGAGAACGCGTCCGGCGGCACGGCGTAGCGGCGGCCAGGGGCGATGGACGACATGGACCAGCTCTCCCCGCCGCTCGAGAATATCGCGAATATGCCAGGCGGTGCCCGACCATACCCGAGCATCCTCCGGATCGCCCATCGCGATCAGGACGATACGAAGCGGCTCCTGTTCAAGCCTCATGGATTGCGCGCCTCGCCAGCCATGCCGCCGCCCCGTGCATCGCAACCGCCTGCACCATGTATCCCGCGGCCACACCGGTCAGGCCAGCCCGCGGCAGCAGCAGGACGAGAACGAGGACCGACGCGGCTATGGAACCCAGGGTGAGCGCCAGATAGGTCCCGTCGCGGTGCGCCATGTAGAGCACCGTCGCGGCAAAGCCCCACAGCATGGTGGCCATGGTGCCCAGGGTGAAGATTCGCAGGGCATCGGCGCCCGCGAAGAACTCCTCACCGAATATGCGCAATATCGGCGCGGCAAAGACCAGCATCAGGATCAGAGCAGGGAAGGTGATGGCCACGAGCGTGCGGCCACGATCGCGCAGGAAGCGGCGGGTCGCGGCCGGGTCGCGGCGTTCGAGCAGGCGTGCCAGCTCGGGCGTGAGCGACAGGACGTAGGTCGTCATCACCATCGCAAAAGGGAGCTGGAGCTGCAGGCAGACCTGGTAGATTCCCATCGCCTGCCGGTCGAGCAGCAGGCCGAGCACGGCCAGCAGCGCCCAGCCGAAGACCGTCGTCGCGATGATCGAAAATCCATAGCTCATGCGCTTGTCGGCCAGAGGCTCGGGCGATGCGGTCGTTGAGCGGGACCATGCCTTGACAGACCGGGCTAGCAGCAAGCCAGCCAAGGTGGCCGAGACGAGCAGCGACACCAGATATCCCCATCCCAGGCCAGCACCGGTTTCGGCCGCTCCTCCCAGCAACAGACCCACCGCCGCCAGCATGACGAGAGGCTGCAAGGCGACGACCGCCTGGGCCGCGCGCACCGATCCAGCGCCCCGCAGCGCGCCGCTGGCGAAACGCAAGGTGCCGTAGAGCGCGACGATCGGACCGGCGAGCAGCGCTGTCCGCTCGTCGATACCGACGCGGCGAAGCAGGGGCGCGGCGAGAACAACGACCCCGCCTGCGAGCGCGAGAAAGACTAGCGCACGGGACCCTTGCGCCCGCAGCTGCGCCCGCGCCGAAGCGGGCCGTTCCTGCGCGACAGCGATGGCGATGGCCCGCGCCGCGGACTGGTCGCGGCCGAACAGGGCCACCGTGGCCGCCGTTACCGCCGTCTGCACGAGGATCGCGTAATGACCGACCTCGGCCGCGCCGAACAGGCGGGCGATGGCAAGATAGACCAGGAAGGACAGTCCCGCGCCCGCCAGCTGGATGACCACGGCCTGGCTATGCGGCGCGCGCACTTCGGTCTTGATCTGCGCCAGCACCGGTTTCACCCCGAACCGGCTCGCCAGGTCACGTCCACCACTTCTCCGGCCGCGCCGTGAAGCCGTTGCGCTGCTCGATGGCGAGACCGGCATTGAGCACGCCCTGTTCGTCGAACGGCTTGCCGACAAGCTGGAGACCGAGCGGCAGACCGCTGCTGTCGAGCCCGGCGGGCACGCTCATCGCAGGCAGGCCCGCAAGCGATGCGGGAACGGCGAAGACGTCGTTGAGATACATGGCGAGCGGATCGGCCTGCATCTCGCCCAGGGCGAACGCCGCGTTGGGCGTCGTCGGCGCGAGGATCAGGTCGCACTCGGCCCATGCGCGCTCGAAGTCGCGGGCGACCAGCGCGCGGACTTTCTGCGCCTGGTTGTAATAGGCGTCGTAGAAGCCGGCACTCAGCACATAGGTGCCGATAAGGATGCGGCGCTTGACCTCGTCGCCGAAACCTTCGGCGCGGGTCGCGGCGTACATATCCTGCAATCCCGCCTTTTCCGGCAGGTCGCGCAGCCCGTACCGCACGCCGTCGTAGCGGGCGAGGTTGGACGACGCCTCGGCCGGGGCGATGATGTAATAGGCTGGCAGCGCGTATTTGGTGTGCGGCAGGCTGATGTCGACGATCTCGGCCCCGGCGTCCTTGAGCCAGCGGGCGCCATTGTCCCAGCTGTCGAGGATATCCTGCGGCGTGCCGTCCATGCGGTATTCGCGCGGGATGCCGATCTTCTTGCCGCGCAAGTCGGCGGAAAGGCCCGCTTCCCACTCGGGCACCGGCATGTCGAGGCTGGTCGCATCCTTGGGATCGAACCCGGCCATCGCCTCCAGCATGATCGCGCAATCCTTGACGCTGCGCGCCATCGGCCCGGCCTGGTCGAGGCTGCTGGCGAAGGCGACGACGCCCCAGCGGCTGCAGCGACCATAGGTCGGCTTGATGCCGGCGGTGCCGGTGATCGCGGCGGGCTGGCGGATCGAGCCGCCGGTGTCCGTCCCGGTCGCCGCCGGGCACAGCCGTGCGGCGATGGCCGCGCTGGAGCCGCCCGAGGAGCCGCCCGGGGTCAGCGGAGCATTGCTGCCCGGCTTCTTCCACGGACTCAGCACATTGCCGAAATAACTCGTCTCGTTGGACGAACCCATGGCGAACTGGTCCATGTTGAGCTTGCCCAGCATCCCTGCCCCGGAGCGCCACAGGTTGGCGCTGACGGTCGATTCGTACTGCGGCACGAAGCCTTCGAGGATGTGGCTGGCGGCGGTGGTCTGGACGCCTTGGGTGGCGAACAGGTCCTTCATCCCGATGGGCACGCCGGCCATCTTGCCGAGCGGCTCGCCCTTCGCGCGGGCGGCATCGACCGCATCGGCGGCTTCGAGCGCCTTTTCGGGCGTGGTGACGATGAAGGCGTTGAGCTGGCTCGCGGCGGCGACCTGCGCATTGAAGGCTTCCGCCACTTCGCGCGCGGTGAAGGTGCCTGCCGCAACACCGTCGCGGATTTCGGCGACGCCGAGTTCGACAAGATCGCTCATTATTCGATCACCTTGGGCACGCCGAAGAAGCCGTGTTCGGCCGCAGGCGCATTGGCTAGCACCTTGTCGCGCACGCCCCCGCCCGTCAGCGGATCGGCATCGACAACGTCGTCGCGAAGCCGCAGCGTATTGGGGATGACCGCGGTCATCGGCTCGATCCCGGTGCAATCGACTTCGCCGAGCTGTTCGACGAAACCGAGGATCTTGTTCAGTTCTGGGGCCATCCGCTCCAGCGCGGCATCATCCATCTGGATGCGCGCCAGCGAAGCGATCTTGGCCACGGTTGCCTTGTCGACGGACATGGGACCTTCTCGTCGCTAGAGGAAAATCAGTTCTGCGGTGCGGGTTCGGGTGCGGGAGCAGGCGCGGGGGCCTGCCCGGCGGGAGCGCCCGCGCCTTGCTGGGCCTGCTGGGCCTGCATGGCCTGTTGCAGCGCCGTCATCTTGGCCTCGGCATCGGCGCGCGTCATGAAATCGACCAGCTCGACTTCGAACACCAGGTCCGAATTGGCGGGAATTGGCGATCCCGGCGGCGGCGTGGCGCCATAGGCCAGATCGGCCGGGATCTCGACGCGGTACTTGCCGCCCTTTTCCATCTGCTGCAGCCCGGCGAGGAAGCCCGGGATGATCTGGCCCTCTTCCATCAGCATCGGGACGCCGTCGGGGAAGATGCCCGGAGGGAACGGCGAGCCCTGCGACTTGTCAAATTCGGTGCCGTCGGGCAGCTTGCCGACATATTTGATGAAGGCCACGTCGCCGACCTTGGGCGAAGCGCCGGTGCCGGCGACCAGTTCATCGACATCGACGCCCTTCGGCGCCGCGGCCCAGGCCACTCCGGCCCCGATCAGGACGGCAACGACCACGCCCAGCCACAGCTTGGTCAGCGAGCCCTTGGCGATGGGCTGGATCGGAACGCGGGTAACTTCGGTCATCGTTGGGTCCTGCAAAAGCGAAGGGCGCGGAAGAGGTGTCTCCCGCGCCCTTTGGCGTATGCCCGCCGCCACTTCAAGCGGGGCGCGGCAAAGAAATGCGTAGCGGCTTACTTGACGCCGTCGCGTTCCATCCGCTTGCGCTCCATCTTGCGGGCGCGGCGAACGGCAGCGGCCTTTTCACGGGCGCGCTTCTCGCTCGGCTTTTCGAAGTGGCGACGCAGCTTCATTTCGCGATACACCCCCTCGCGCTGCAGCTTCTTCTTGAGCGCGCGGAGAGCCTGGTCGACATTGTTATCGCGAACCATGATTTGCATAAAAGTCGTCACCTCGTACCAATGGGGAGAGCCCGCGCCGGATGGCGGGTTGCACCGCTGATTTCCAATTAGAATCATGCCGAATCCGCAATGCGGTCGGCCACACACGGGGCGCCCCTACACAAAACCCCCCGCCAAGGCAAGCGCCACAGGGGCGGCAGCGGGACGGATCGCTGTTGCGTTGCGGCAACTTGTCGCTTGGCGAGCAAGCCCTCGTGCGGCTAAGGCCCCCTGCGTGAGTACACTTCCCCCCCTCTACGCCAGTCTCAACGTCGCCCTCGGCGGCGCGATCGGGGCCGTGCTGCGCTATCAGACCGGTCGCTGGATGACCGGCTGGATGGGCACGCAGGCGATGCAGATTTTTCCTTGGGCGACGCTGGCCGTCAACGCCGCCGGCAGCCTGCTGATGGGGCTGCTGGCCGGGTGGCTGATCAAGACATCGCCGGAAGGCGGCGAACAGGTGCGCCTGCTGGTCGGTGCCGGTATCCTCGGCGGTTTCACCACATTCAGCGCCTTCAGCCTCGAGCTGGCCATGCTGTTGCAGCGCGGGCAGTTCGGCATCGCACTCCTCTATGCCATCCTCTCGGTATCGCTGGGCGTGACCGGGCTGATCTTCGGCCTCACCGTGATGCGGCTGGTCGGATGAGCGGCCCGCCTTCCGATAGCGTCCGCCAGTTCACCGTGGGTGAGGATGATGGCGGCGTCCGCGTCGATCGCTGGTTCAAGCGCCATCTGCCGCAAATCGGCTTCGGCACGGTCAGCCGCTGGGCCCGTACCGGCCAGCTCCGCGTCGACGGCAAGCGCGTGCGTCCCGAGGACCGGCTCGAGCCCGGCCAGGTCCTGCGCATCCCGCCCGGCGGCGAAGACGCGGAACGCAAAGGGCCGGTCGTGCGCAGCCTCAGCCCGGAACAGGTCGCCGAGGCGCGCGCCCTGGTCATCAAGCAGACCAAGAGCGCCATCGTCCTCAACAAGCCTCCCGGGCTCGCCACGCAGGGCGGAACCAAGACCAACCGCCATGTCGACGGATTGCTCGACGCCTTCGTGGAAGGAAGCGAGCCGCGCCCGCGCCTCGTCCACCGGCTCGACAAGGATACCTCGGGCGTCCTGCTGATCGCCCGTACCCCGGGCAGTGCGGCGTCCTATTCCAAGCGGTTCTCGGGCCGGTCGGCGAAGAAGATCTATTGGGCGCTGGTGGTCGGCGTGCCCGAAGTCCACGAAGGCGAGATCGACGCGCCGCTGGCCAAGCAGCCGGGCACCGGCGGCGAGAAGATGCACGTCGACCACGAGAACGGCCAGCCTGCCAAGACCCGCTACCGCGTGGTCGAACGCGCCGGAAACCGCGCCGCCTGGGTCGAGCTTGAGCCGATGACGGGTCGCACGCACCAGCTGCGGGTCCACATGGCGGCGATGGGCCACCCGATCGTCGGCGATGGCAAGTATGGCGGGCAGGATGCCTTCCTGACCGGCAGCATCAGCCGCAAGATGCACCTGCACGCCCGCCGCTTGCAGATTGCCCAGCCCGAGGGCGGGAAGCTGGATGTCACCGCAGACTTGCCGACCCACTTCGCCGAATCGATGGAACAGCTCGGCTTCGATCCGTCGCTGAGCAAGGCGAAACCGCTGCGCGAGGACGTGACGGAACGCACCCCGGCGGAAAAGAAGCTCGCCGCCAAGCGCCACTTCAAGCAGGCCCGCAAGGAATCTCGCGCGCCCCGCAGGGCCCGTGGCGGCGATGCACCGAAGAAGAAGCTGGGCAAGAAGACGGTCGGGAAGAAGGGCGCAAAGCCCAAAGGTGCCGGACCCAAGGGCAAGCGCTGATGCATCCCAACCCGCTGTTCCGGAGCGATGACAGGGAGTGGCTCGGCACACTGATCGACCGGGTCGGCTTCGGCATGGTGTTCCTTACCACGCCCGACGGACCGCGCGTGGCGCATATGCACCTGCTGCGCGCAGGCGAGGATCGGCTGCGCTTCCATCTGGCGCGCAGCAATGCCCTGACCCGCCATCTCGATGGTGCGCGAGCGCTGGTGGTCGTCAATGGTCCCGACGGCTACGTCAGCCCGCGTTGGTACGACGACCGTGCGACGGTGCCGACATGGGATTATGTCGCGCTGGAGCTGGAGGGGTCGGTCCGCCGGCTGGCGTATAAAGAGCTGGAAGACCTGCTCTACCGCTCGATCGAGGACAACGAGAACCGGCTCGGCGGCGAAGCCTGGACCGCCAAAGAAACCCCGCAGCCCATGTGGGACAAGCTTGCCGGTGCGATCGCCGGGTTCGAGATGGCTGTCGAGCACTGGCGCCCGACGCTCAAGCTGTCGCAGAAAAAGTCCACCCCGGAACGTCGCCGTATTGCGGAGCAGCACGCCGCCAACGGCAACGAGCCGCTCGCCGCGATGATGCGCGAGGTCCAGGCGTGAAGCTCGCCGTGTTCGACTGCGACGGCACACTGGTGGACGGGCAGGCGCCGGTTTGCGACGCGATGGAGGCAGCCTTTGCCGCCGCCGGGCTGCCCGCGCCCGACCGGCGCGACGTCCGGCACATCGTCGGCCTGAGCCTGCCCGCGGCGATCCGCCAGCTGGCGGAGGAAGCCAGTGACGAACAGGTCGCCCACGCGGTCGATGCCTACAAGGCGAGTTTTTCCGAGGCACGCCTGCGCGGCTTGGTGCACGAGCCGCTGTTCGAGGGCATCGTGCCCCTGCTCGACCGGCTCGGCGCGAGCGGCTGGGCCCTGGCGGTTGCGACGGGGAAGTCCAATCGCGGGCTCAACGCGGTGCTGACCCAGCACGGTCTCCTGGACCGCTTCGCCAGCCTGCAGGGCGCGGATCATCATCCCTCCAAGCCGCACCCCGCGATGCTGCATCTGGCCATGGAAGAAGCCTTTGCAAGCGCCGCCGACACGGTGATGATCGGCGATACCGTCTACGATATCGAAATGGGCGTGGCTGCCGGAACACGCGCGATCGGCGTCGCCTGGGGCTACCACCCGGTCGACGCCCTGTTGGCCGCAGGCGCCGAAGCCGTGGCGCGGACGCCGCAGGAACTGGGAGACATGCTGGATGGATGAAGCCGAAGAAACCGCCCGCAAGCGCTTCCTGATCCTGCAACTGGTGCGCCTGACCGGCGTGGCCATGACGGTGCTCGGGGTGATGATCATCGCCGGGCGGGTGATCGATCTGCCCGAACTCGGCTATGTGCTCGTGGTGCTGGGCGCCGTCGAGTTTTTCGCAATTCCCGTGATTCTCGCCAGGGGCTGGAAGTCTCCCCGCGCATGAAACGGTTCTGGAAGACCGTGACCGTCGAAGCGGCGGACGACGGCTGGCAGGTCGCGCTGGACGGACGGCGCGTGCGGACCCAGGGCGGCCAACCGCAGGTCGTGCCCACCCGCGCTCTCGCCGATCTGCTGGCGGCCGAGTGGTCGGCACAAGGAGAAGAGGTCGATCCAGCGGCCTTCCCGCACCGCGATATGGCCGATTACGCGATCGACATGATCGCCGCGGGCGAGGACGACGTCGCAGGGAAGCTGCTCGGTTTCCTCGAGACCGATACGCTCTGTTACCGCGCCGATCCCGATGAGCCGCTCTACCGGCGGCAGCAGGAGGTGTGGGATCCGTTGCTGGATCGGGCCGAATCGCGCGAGAACGTGCGGATCGAGCGGGTCAGCGGCATCCTGCACCGGCCGCAGCCGGCACAGACACTCGCTGCATTGCAGGCACGCGTTGCCGCTCTCGACCCTTTCACGATGGCCGCGTTGTTTTCCCTGACGTCGCTGTCGGCCTCCCTGATAATCGGCCTCGCAGCGCTCGAAGAGCGCGCCGATCCGGACGCGCTCTGGAATGCCGCCAACCTCGAGGAGGACTGGCAGATCGAGCTGTGGGGAACCGACGAAGAAGCCGGCGCCCGGCGCGCCAGGCGGCTCGGAGACTTTACCCGCGCGGTCGCTTTCGCGCGCGCTGCACGCGAATAGTCCGCAAGGTCAGCCCTGCGTCGCCATCCATTCGGCGACCTGCCCGGCAACATCGTTCGCGGCGCGGTTGATGGCATCGCCTACGGCTGCGGGTTCGGCGACAATGCCGGGAATGACGCTTTCGAAGCGCCGCGTAACGAGCCGGTCGTCGTTGTTGTCGAGGATCGCGTCGTAGCGCACGACGACAGACGCCGATCGCGCGTCGTAGCCGAAATCGACCAGCGCACCGCGCAGCTTCTGCTTCGTGTCGATCGTCGCGTCGGTGCCGTCGATGACGATCCGCCCGGTGCGAGTGGTGATCGTTTCGGACAGCAGCCGGCGGAACAGCCGCGCCGGCTTTTCCACCCACAGCGCGTCTTCGAGATAGGCGACGTTGGAGTCGTCGACCTGGACCGGGACCCGCGTCACCGCGATGCGCGCCGGTGCGTCGGGCTCGACCACGGTCAGCGCTTCCTTGCCGAAACCGGCCGAGCCGCTGCCCGCCGGGGCGCTCGCCGTCGGCGTCAGGGTGAACAATGTGGGCGGAGGATCGCCGCCGCCGAGGCTGATACAGCCGGAAAGTGCCAGCGCCGCGAAGGGCGCGATCAGGCTGCGGGCGAAAAAGTTGCGCATCATTTGCCTTTCGGATCGTAGTCGGGCAGCGGCGGCGAACCGAGCAGGCCGCCGGCACCTTCGCTTTCCAGCCGTTCGGTGACGACGCGCAGCGCCTTGCTGGTTTCGCGCAGTTCGACGAGCGCCGCCTGCGCCGCCGGCAGCGTTTCGTTGTTGATGGTGCGCGCAGCGGGCTCGGCGGATTCCAGCGTGCGGCTGAGCGACCGCAGGGCGACGCTCGCCGACGCCAGCGTTCCGCGCAGTTCCTTGGCCAGCGCGCCGCCTTCCTGGTTGATGACCTGATCGGTCGAATTGGTGACCTTCTCGAAAGCGTCTAGCGTCTGCCCTGCCTCGCGCAGCGTATTTTCAAGCTCCGCCATCGTCTGTTCGATGCGCGGCGTCGCCTGTGCCAGATCGGCGGTCATGGCGTCGGTGTTGCGCAGGATGCCGGTCAGCGACGCCTGGTTCTCGTCGGACAGCACGAGCGTCAAACGCTCCGTCAGGGTAGCCAGCCGCTCCAGCAGCAGCGGCGCGTTGGCGAGGATTTCGCCGAAGCCGCCGGCCTTGGGCGGGATGACCGGCACGCCTTCGACGCAGGTCGTCGTCTCGCAGGTGATCGGCGGGCGGCCCTTGCGTGCCCCGTCGAGCAGGATGGTGGAAACGCCGGTGAACGAGCTCTGCACGGTCGCGGTCGTGCCGACCAGCACAGGAACGTTCTCGCGCACCGAGATCCGCACTCGCACGAATTCGGGATCGGTTTCCCACAGCTCGATCTGCTTGACCTGGCCCACCGGGACCCCGGCGAAGGACACCTGCGAACCCTTTGCCAAGCCGTCGACCGACTGCTTGAAGAAGATATCGAACTCTTGCTGCGAGCCTTCGCTGAAACGCCCCAGCCAGACCACGAAAAGCGCCAGAGCCCCCAGCAGCAACAATGTCACTGCGCCGACCCAGATATGATTTGCCCGCGTTTCCATTCGTCTATCCTATGAACCGGCCGGGCCGGTGTTGTCCATGCCGCTGCTGTCCCGCTTTTCCTTGGCCTTCATATGTCCCGGACTCGCCTGCGCCGCGCGGCCGCGCGGGCCGTTGAAGTATTCCTGGATCCACGGATGCTCGGTCTCGAGCAGTTCGGGGATCGTCCCGACTGCAATCACCTGCTTGTCCGCCAGCACCGCCACGCGGTCGCAGATCTCGTAGAGCGTATCGAGATCGTGGGTGATGAGGAACACCGTCAGGCCCATCGTTTCCTTGAGCTCGCGCGTGAGATTGTCGAACGCGGCCGCGCCGATCGGGTCGAGACCGGCCGTCGGCTCGTCGAGGAACAGCAGCTCCGGATCGAGCGCCAGCGCCCGCGCCAAGCCGGCGCGTTTCTTCATACCGCCCGACAGTTCGCTGGGAAACTTGTTCACTGCCTCTTCCGGCAGGCCGCTCATCAGCACCTTATAGCGGGCGATTTCGTTCATCACATCGGGTTCGATGTTGGGATAGAACTGCTTCAGCGGCACCTGCACGTTCTCGCCCACCGTCAGCGTCGAGAACAGCGCGCCGCCCTGGAACAGCACCCCCCAACGGCTGCGCACGCCGAGATACTGATTGTCTTCCTCGGACGTGATCGATTTTCCGAAGACTTCGATATTGCCCGCTGCGGGCTTCTGCAGGCCGATGATCGAGCGCATCAGGACGGACTTGCCGGTGCCCGAGCCGCCGACCACGCCGATGATCTCGCCCCGGTTGACCTTGAGCGACAGGTTCTCGTGGATGGTCTGCTCGCCGAAGCGGTTGACCAGTCCCTCGACCACGATCGGATGCTCGCCGCGGAATCGCTTCTGTGCCTGCGCGGCTTCTTCGGGGGTCAGTTCCTCGCTCATCCCCAGCCCACTTCCGTGAAGAACACCGCGAAAAAGGCGTCGAGCACGATCACGGCGAAAATGCCCGTGACCACGGCCATGGTGGTGCGCAATCCGACCTCTTCGGAATTACCCTGCACCTGCATCCCGTGATAGCAGCCCGCCAGCGCGACGATCAGGCCGAACACGGGCGCCTTGACCAGCCCGACCCACAGGTCATGGATGGGCACGACCTCCTGGATCCGCTCGAGGAAGCTCTGGAACGGGATGTCGAGTAGCAAGTCGCCGACCACCGCACCGCCGATGATCGCCACGACCGAGGCGTAGAAACCCAGCAGAACCATCATCAGGGTACAGGCGAGCACCCGCGGGATCACCAGCGCCTCGATCGGCGATATCCCGATCGTGCGCATGGCGTCGATTTCCTCGGTCAGCTTCATCGTGCCGATCTGGGCGGCGAAAGCGCTGCCCGATCGGCCGGCGACCATGATCGCGGTCATGAGCACGCCGAGTTCGCGCAGGGTGATGCGGCCGACCAGATTGATAGTCAGCGTCTCCGCGCCGAATTGCGCCAGTTGCACCGCGCCCTGCTGGGCGATGACGATCCCGATGAGGAAGCTCATCAGGCCGACGATGGGCAGCGCCGAGACACCGACCAGTTCCATCTGCCGCACCAGCGCCTTCATGCGAAAGCGCGAGGGATGGCGGATGAGCGACAGCATGCCGAGGAGGATTTCGCCGAGGAAGCCGATCGCCGCGAGCATGCCAGAACCGAAATCGCGCACCAGCACGCCGGTCCGTTCCAGCACGCGGTTGAGCGTGTCGAGCCGCGGCGCGGACACCACGATCGGCTCCCCGCTCCGCTCGATCGCCTTGAGCAGGCGCTGCGCCCGTTCGTCGGCTCCGGTCAGTTCCGCCGAATTTCGCTGGGCCACGTCGCAGGCGATGAAAGCGCCGACGGTGTCCATCTCCACCACCTTGCTGACATCGACCCGAGCCAGCGGCTGGTCGATGGCGCGCAGGTCCTGATCGATCTCGCCGATGGTCGACACGAGATAGGACCCCGAAAGATGCAGCACCGTGCCGCCATCTTCCTGCTCTTGCAGGGAAAAGTTCGCCCCCTTGGTCATTCCTGCTCCCTATGCGGGCAAATGCGCACCATCTCAAGTACGCAATCGCCATGTTGCACCGCAGCGCCCCCGCTGGCAAAGGCGCGCGCTATGACGACTGAACTGGCAAAGACGTTCGACCCCGCCGAAATCGAGGCGCGATGGTACCGGCACTGGGAAGACAAGGGCCTGTTCCGGCCCGACCGCCCCGATGCGGAGCCCTTCACCATCGTCAACCCGCCCCCCAACGTCACCGGCAGCCTCCATATCGGCCACGCGCTAGACAACACGCTGCAGGACGTGGTGATCCGTTACGAGCGGCTGCGCGGCAAGGATGCGCTGTGGGTGGTCGGCACCGACCATGCCGGGATCGCGACGCAGATGGTGGTCGAGCGCCAGCTGGAGCAGCAGCAGGACAAGCGCACCAACTACAGCCGCGAGGATTTCATCGCCAAGGTGTGGGAGTGGAAGGAAGAAAGCGGCGGAACCATCACCCGCCAGCTGCGCCGTCTCGGCTGCTCGATGGACTGGAGCCGCGAGCAGTTCACCATGGACGAACACTTCACCAGGGCGGTGCTCAAGGTGTTCGTCGACCTCTTCAACAAGGGGCTGATCTACCGCGATAAACGCCTGGTCAACTGGGACCCGAAGCTGAAGACCGCGATCAGCGATCTCGAAGTCGAGACGCAGACGGTTGCGGGCGGCTTCTGGCACTTCAAGTATCCGCTGGCCGATGGTGTCACCACGGCGGAGGGCAAGGATTACCTCGTCGTCGCCACCACGCGGCCCGAGACGATGCTGGCCGACATGGCGGTGGCAGTGCACCCGACCGACGAACGCTATGCCAGCGTAGTCGGCAAGGAGATCGTCCAGCCGATCACCGGCCGCCGCTTCAAGGTGGTGGCGGACGAGCACGCCGATCCCGAACTCGGCAGCGGCTGCGTCAAGATCACGCCGGGGCATGACTTCAACGACTTCGAGGTCGGCAAGCGCGCCGGGATCGCGCCGGGCGAAATGCTCAATATGCTCGATGCCGAGGCGAACGTCTGCCAGACGGCGGACGGGCTGGTGCCGGAGGAATTCCTCGGCCTGCACCGCTTCAAGCGGGACGGTGTGGACGGCGCGCGCGAGCTGGTGGTGCGGCGGATGAAGGAACTAGGCTTCCTCATCCCGCACGTGACGAAGACAAAGGACGGCGAGGAAGTCGAGCACGACGCCGAACCGCGCCAGATCGCGACGCCCTTCGGCGACCGCGGCGGGGTGGTGATCGAGCCGTGGCTGACCGATCAGTGGTACGTCAACGCCGCCGAACTGGCGAAGAAGCCGATCGAGGCGGTACGCAGCGGCGAAGTCGAGATCGTCCCCAAGACGTGGGAGAAGACCTTCTTCAACTGGATGGAGAACATCCAGCCGTGGTGCGTCAGCCGCCAGCTTTGGTGGGGGCACCGGATCCCGGCGTGGTATGCCGAGGACGGCTCGGTCTTCGTCGCCATGACCGAGGAAGAGGCACAGGCGCAGGCGGGCGACGGCATTGCCCTGACCCGCGACGAGGACGTCCTCGACACCTGGTTCTCCTCCGCCTTGTGGCCCTTCGCCACGCTCGGCTGGCCGGAGCGGACCGACCTGCTCGAAAAGCACTACCCCAACGACCTGCTCATCAGCGGCTTCGACATCCTGTTCTTCTGGGATGCACGGATGCTGATGGCAGGGTACTTCAACATGGGCGAACGCCCGTGGAACAAGCTCTACCTCCACGGCCTCGTGCGCGCTGCCGACGGTCAGAAAATGTCCAAGTCCAAGGGCAATGTCGTCGATCCGCTCGGCCTGATCGACCAGTACGGGGCCGACGCATTGCGCTTCTTCATGTGCGCGATGGAAAGCCAGGGCCGCGACATCAAGATGGATGAGAAGCGGATCGAGGGATACCGCAACTTCGCCACCAAGCTGTGGAACGCGACACGGTTCTGCCAGTCGAACGGCATCGGAGCGTCTGACACCATTGCCGCGCCCGAAGCGCGGCTAGCCGCCAATCAGTGGATCATCGGCGAAGTCCAGCAGACGGTCGAAGCGCTCGACGCGGCGATGGCCGAACTGCGCTTCGACGCGGCGGCGAACACGATCTACCACTTCGTATGGGACCGGTTCTGCGACTGGTATCTCGAACTGATCAAGCCGGTGTTCGCCGAGGGCGCGAGCGAGGCCGCAGCGGCCGAAACCCGCGCCGTCGCCGGATGGGCGCTCGACCAGATCCTCGTCATGCTGCACCCGTTCATCCCGTTCATCACCGAAGAGCTGTGGCACGCGCAGGGGGAGCGCCCCTACGAGCTCATCCTCGCCCAATGGCCCCACCCGCGCGCCAGCGTCTCGAGGGACGCGACCGACGCGATCGACTGGGTGATCGAGCTGACCACCAATGTCCGCAGCGCCAAGAACGAGCTCGGCATCGCCCCGGGCGCAAAACTGGCGGCATACTGCCCCGCCCCGTCCGGCCTCGCCCAGAGCACCATCGAGCGCAGCGCGGCGGCAATCGAGCGGCTCGCGCGCCTGACCCCTGTGACCATGGGCGACGCGCCCGCCGGCCCGGCGATGCAGGTGACCGCAGGCGAAGACGTGTTCGTGATCCCGCTCGAAGGGATCATCGACATTGCCGCGGAAAAGGCCCGGCTGGAAAAGGCGCTGGCAACCTCGCAGAAAGAGGCGAAGTCGCTCGAAGGCCGCCTGTCGAACCCCGCCTTCGCCGAAAAGGCCAAGCCCGAGGCGGTCGAGAAGGCACGCTCCGATCTCGCCTACCATCAGGGCGAGGTCGAGCGGCTGACAGCAGCACTGGCGCGGCTGGGGTAGGATTCAATCCTGCCCTTACGGGCGCATCGTCGACTTTCGGGCACGCGAGTGATGGTTTTGAATGGCCGGAATGAGGGTGTTTTTCGGCCACTTTTTCACGTAATCGGCAAGATGTCAGGTAAGTAGGGAGATGTAGTGTGCTCAAGCTCTTGCTGCTTGCCGGTGCGAGCTTGGCCCCCGCGTTCTCGTTCTCGAACGAAGAGCGAGCAGGCCATGAGGCTGACGTCTTTTTTGTCTCTTCTGTAGAAGACACCAAGGCGACCCTTGAGCAACTGATTGATCAAGAATCCGAGCCGTCGAGCAGCGCTAATTCAGCCCTCCGACATTCTCAGGGCGGCAAAATTGCCGTGACAATCCTTCAATATGGGTCCGATGAAGCAACAATTGCTTACGTCTATCATGAGGTCTCTGGTGCCGAAGGTGATGATTACCTCTGCCGGATCAGGATCGATCCCAAAAGCGAAGTGGGCTTTTTTCGAACGATGAAATGGTGCCTTAGCTTCATCGATCCGGCCTATCGTTCTACCGTAATTGTTCCACCGATGAAGCCGCGTTGACCTACCATAAGTTGGCAACAACCACGGCACCCAGGCTGATGTCCACCTTTTTGCCGAAAGCGGAATATCCGCATCCTGGATCGTAAAGCCGCTACACTATCAATCAGGCTTGGCCGTTCCTACTTCCCGCAAATGTCGCCGTGGCTCGTTCTCTCCCTCCCCCTGCTGATCGTCGCCGCGCTGATGTTTCGCCACGTATCGAAGCGGCGGAAGCGAAAGCGGCTGCTGGAAACACCGCTGACACCCCAACAACGTGCCGTGGTCGAACGACTGGTGCCACTCGTCCGCCGCTTGCCCGCTCCCCTGCGCCAATCGCTGGAAGGCAAGATGAACCTGTTCATGGATCAGGTCGCCTTCCGGGGGCAGAACGGCCTTGGAGTCACCGAGGCCATGCAGCTTTCCATCGCCGCCCAGGCGTGCCTGCTCGTGGTCAACAGCCCGGCCTGGTATGATACGCTGCGCAATGTGCTGATCTACCCGTCGGCTTACCTGAGCGCCCGCCAAACCCATGATGGCTATGTCGTGCACGAGGGCAACCACGCCAACCTCGGCGAAAGCTGGGCGCGAGGGCCGGTGGTGCTGTCATGGGACGACGCGCTGCAGGGCGGGCTGGTGGCCGATGACGGGCACAATGTGGTGATCCACGAATTTGCCCACCAGCTCGACGGCCTGTCCGGCCACACCGACGGCATTCCTATCCTGCGCAAGGGTCAGGCCTATGCCGGGTGGGAGAGGGCCATGCTGGACGCCTATCACGACCATGTCGAACGGCTCGAACGCGGCGCGCCGACGCTGATCGACCCCTATGGCGCGACCAATCACGAAGAATTCTTCGCCGAGGCCATCGTCACCTTCTTCGAACGGCCCGGGGCCCTGAAGCGCGAAGAACCCGCCTTGTATGCCCAGCTGGCCCAATTGCTGGCGCTTGATCCGGCGCAGTGGGCCTGAAGCCACGGTTTTCCGCCCGCACGGGATTTTCCTACACGGGCAATTTCTGCCAAGGGCGCGAAGTGAGCATTGCACCCGCCCTTTTCGGCCCGTCTGGCATTATCGCAAGCGACGCGATTTCGTGTGAACTTTGTGTGAACTTTGGAGCCAGCGCGAGATGCCTCTAGTCCTCGCTACCGACGATACCGGCGGACCTGAGATTTTCGCCTCGGTCCAGGGCGAAGGTGCCTCCGCCGGGATGCCGGTCGCCTTCATGCGCCTGAGCCGCTGCAACCTCGCCTGCGTCTGGTGCGATACCGCCTACACCTGGCACTTCGAAGGCGATAACCGGCCGCACCGATCAGGCGCTACTTTTGACCGCAAGGCCAACCAGGTGACGCTGGAAGTGGCCGACGTGGCGGAACGCATCAAGGCGCTCCACCAGAACCGCCTCGTCATCACCGGCGGCGAGCCCTTGTTGCAGGCGGGCGCGCTGGCGGACCTGCTCGAATTGCTCCCCGACATGAGCGTTGAGATCGAGACCAACGGCACCACCAAGGCTCCGCCCCGGCTCGATATCCGCATCGACCAGTACAATGTCAGCCCCAAGCTCGGCCATTCGGGCAATCCGCCCGAGCTGGCGCTGATCGAGGAGCGGCTCGATGCCTATGCGCTCGACCCGCGGGCCTTCTTCAAGTTCGTGATCGCCGATCCGCTGGATATTGACGAGGTGATCGCGCTCCAGCACGATCACGCCATCCCGTCGAGCCGCATCTTCCTCATGCCCGAGGGAACCGACAGCGCCACCTTGCGTAGCCGGATGGACTGGCTGGTGCCGTTGTGCCTCGACCACGGTTGGCGGCTCAGCGACCGGCTCCACATCCACCTGTTCGGCGACACGCGCGGCACATGAGCGAACCAAAGTCCGTCGGCCCCGCTGCTGCGCAGCCAGTAGCCCGGGGCGACCTCACCAGCGGCCCCATTCGCCGCACGCTGGTGCTGTTCGCGCTGCCGACGCTGATGGGCAATGTGCTGCAGTCGCTCAACGCTTCGATCAACACGGTCTGGATCGGACGGCTGCTGGGCGAGGCGGCACTGACCGCGACGGCCAACGCCAATATCGTCCTGTTCCTGATCTTTGCTGCGACCTTCGGCCTCAGCATGGCGACGACCGTTGCCGTCGGCCAGCGCTATGGGGCACGCGACCTCGACGGTGCGCGGCGCGCCTTCGGTGCGGGCGTCGGGCTGTGCATGGGCGTCTCGGTGGCAGTGGCGCTCGCCGGGTGGGTCCTCGCGCCGCAGCTTCTGTCGCTGCTCGAACTGCCCGAAGCCTCGCTCGGCTATGCGCTGACCTATCTGCGGGTCATTTTCCTCGTCGTGCCGGGGATGACGCTGACGGTGATGGTCTCGATGGGCCTGCGCGGCGCGGGCGATGCCAGGACGCCGCTCTATTTCCAGATCGTCGTCGCGGTGCTCGACATCGCGCTCAACCCTCTGCTGATCCTGGGGATCGGGCCGTTTCCGGAAATGGGAATCGCCGGGGCGGCGACGGCCACGGCTGTCGCCACCCTCATCGGCCTCGTCGGCCTGATCGGCTGGATGTACTTCAGGGACCTGCCCTTGCGGCTGCGCGGGGCGGAACTCGCCTATCTCGTTCCCGGCCGCGAGCAATTGCGCTTCATCATCGGCAAGGGCCTGCCGATGGGGGCGCAGATGCTGGTCATTTCCGGGGCCGGGCTGGTGATGATCGGCCTCATCAACCGCGAAGGGCTGATCACGGCGGCGGCCTATGGCGCGCTGTTGCAGCTGTGGAGCTACGTCCAGATGCCGAGCCTCGCCATGGGCGCGGCGGTGAGCGCGATGGTCGCGCAGCACATCGGCGCCGGGCGCGAGGACCGGGTCGACCGGATCAGCTTCGACGGGGCGGTGGTCAACCTCGCCATGACGGCGGTGCTGGTCGTGTTGCTGGTGGCGTTCGACCATTACGCGCTGGCGCTGTTCCTGGGCGGCGACAGCCCGGCGGTGCCTGCGGCGGTCCATATCCAGTGGCTGGCCATCTGGAGCTACCTGCCCTTCGGCATCACCATTGTCGTGTTCGGCACGCTGCGCGCCTATGGCGAGGTGTGGTCGCCGATCCTCGTGCTGATCGCCTCGATGTACGGCGTGCGGCTGGCGGTCTACGCGCTCGGCTACCCGATGCTGGGGGCGGACGCGATCTGGCTGTCGTTCCCGGTCAGCTCGGTGTTCTCGACCTTGTTTGCGCTGGCGGTGTACTTTCGCGGCAACTGGCGCGGCCGGAGCAACCTCGCCCCGGCCTGAGCCTGCTGCCGTGAGTCAGCCCTGCGCGCGCCAGCGCTGAACGACGCGGAGGACGGATTCCTCCTCCCCGCCGCTGGCGTTCCAGAGCTCGATGAAGCTCGGGTCCTCGGACGCCGGGCGCTTCGATTCCTCGAGATTGTCGAACGAGACGCGGATCGGGATGGCGACACCCTCGCCGCAGACGATGCACTCGCGGTTGCGCAGCGCCGGGATCGAGTCGAGGAAACCGCGCGCGCCTTCGGGCATGGCGGCCTTGACGAAGGCCTGGTCGCGTTCGTTGTTGAGGCGCATCGAGATGATCGTGCCGCACTGCGACAGCACGCCCTCGGCCAGGTCGGATGGCCGCTGGGTGATCAGGCCGAGCGAGATGCCGTACTTGCGGCCTTCCTTGGCGATGCGGCTGAGGATGTTGCCGACCGAGGACCCGTCGGCATTCTTCTCGTTGGGCACGTAGCGGTGGGCTTCCTCGCACACCAGCAGGATCGGCCGGGTCCGTTCCTCGCGCGCCCAGATGGCGTAGTCGAAGACGAGCCGGCTGAGCACCGCAACCACTGTGCTGGTGATGTCGGACGGAACGCCGGAGACGTCGATGATGGCGATCGGCTTGCCGCTCGAGGGCATGCGGAAGATCTTGGCGATGAAGTCGGCCATCGTGTCGCCGACGAGCATGCCGGAGAACATGAACTGGTAGCGCGGATCGCCCTTCAGCTCCTCCAGCTTGGTCTTGAGGCGCATGTAAGGCGCGGTGGTGTTGGCCTTGTCGAGCTTGCCCATCTCGTCCGCGATCGCCGCGCCGAGGTCGGACAGCAGGTAGGGGATCGGCGAATCGACGGTGATCTTGCCGAGCTGTTCGGCCAGGCGGTTGCGGCTGCGCGCCTTGAGCAGGCACTTGGCGAGGATTTCGGCATCGATCTCGCGGTCGTTGCCGCTGCTGGTGAGCAGCACCTCGCAGTGTTCCTCGAAGTTCATGAGCCAGTACGGCATCTGCAGGTTGGAGACGTCGAGGATCAGCCCGGTGTTCTTGAACGCGGCGGAGTATTCGCCGTGCGGGTCGATCATCAGGATGTGGCCGTTGGGCGCAGCCTCGCAGATGCGGTGGAGGATGAGCGCGGCACTGGTCGACTTGCCGGTACCGGTCGAGCCGAGCAAGGCGAAGTGCTTGCCGAGCATGGCATCGACATAAAGCCCGGCGCGTATGTCCTTGGTGGGATAGACGGTACCGATCTGGATGTTGGAGCGCCCGTCGCTGGCGTAGACCATCTTGAGATCCGACGTGCTGGCCGGATAGATATAGGCGCCGGGGATGGGATAGCGGGTCACACCGCGGCGGAAGCCGTGGATGCGCCCGGTCAGCTTCTCTTCCTGACCTTCACCGAGGAAGTCGATATTGGCGAGGATGCTGCCGGCCTTGCGGTCCTGCCGCTGGTTGCGCACGCTGGCGAGAAGCCAGCTGTTGCCGACGCGGATCTTGATCTGGCTGCCGACCTGTCCGGCAAGCGCGATCGACGGATCGTCGTCGGTCATGCATTCGTTGAGCCGCTGCAGATCGAGCGCGATCTGCGAGCCCGAGCCGGCGATCTCGAGCACCACACCGATCGGCTTGCCGACGTTGTCGGTACGCCTGGCGCCGCCCGGCGCCGCGCCCGTTGCAGGTGCCGCGGCCCTGATTTCCCCGCTTCCCATATCGTTCATGTGTATCGACCCCGATCCCAGATGCAGCTTCAAATGAAGCGAGGCCTAGGGCCGGCGAGGTTAATTTGGCGTCAATCGCTCGGCCATTCGGTCAGACCCTGGCGAAAACGCGCCCGGCGAGCCAGCCCATACCGACCGACAGCGCGATGGCGGCGAGCCCGTAGAAAAACCCCCAATACTGCGCCGCGACTTCGACGAATCGTTCGAACCCGACCTTTTCCACCTCGACCTCGGCGATGGCGGAGGCGACTACCCGGCCGCGGCTGACGGCAAAGGTTTCGGCGGTGTAGGTCCCGGCCAGCACGCTCGACGGCAGGCTGATCCGCGCCTGATAAAGCACCCCTTCGCGCAGTTGCACCCCGGCGAAATCCTGCTTGTAGAGCCCCTGTCGCTGACGCAGGTCGACGAGACCGTCGCGGAACCGGGCCTGTTCCTCGGGATCGATCGTGCCCGTCGGCGACAGCTGGATGAAGTCCGTTCCGAATTCGAAGATGGCGGCGGTCCGGTCGTCGACGATATCGGCGATCGGCCGGTTGGAGGCGACCGCGAAATACGACGGCGCCGAACGGAAATCGAGCGCGTCGGCATTCATCCAGATTCCGCCGATCTGCTGCTTTTCGCGCAGCCGGATCGGCTGCGCCGGCCCCTTGAGCACGACGACGATGTCGTAAGGCTCGCCGCGCGCCCGGCCACCGGGCGGCAAGACAGCGCCGAAGAGCAGCAATTCGGTACCCGTGAAGCCTTGTCGAAGCTCGATCTTGTGCTGTGACACTTCCGGCACGAGGACGGGATCGGTCTGCGCAGAAAGCGCGAAGAATACGAGCAAAGCGGCGAGAACACGCTTCACAGAACGGTGACCGCGTAGATTTCGTCGGGACGGAAGCCGAGGCCGAACAGCATCCGCAGGGCGATCAGGATCACGGTGGCCGCCAGCAGCAGCCGCAGAATGTCGGGACGCGCCTTGAGAGCGATCTTGGTGCCGAACTGAGCCCCCATGACAGAACCCACCAGCAGCAGAGCGGCGAGGATGAGGTCGACAGCCTTGGTCGTCAGCGCGTGGGTCATGGTCGTCGCCATGGTCACGAACAATATGTTGAACAGCGAGGTTCCGACCACCACCCGCCCGCTCATCCCGAGGATGTACAGCATCGCAGGGACAAGCATGAAGCCGCCTCCCACACCCATCAGCATGGTCAGGATGCCAACCAGGAAACCGAGGATCAGCGGAGCCAGCGGCGAGATGTAGAGACCCGAGCCGTAAAAGCGCCAACGGTACGGCAAGGCCGCGACCAGCGGATGGTGGCGCCGCTTGGCGGCCGGCGGCGGGCGCCCCCCGCGCGAGGCGAAGATGGCTTGTAGTGCCTCGCGCATCATCAGCCCCCCGATCGCGCCGAGCATCAGGACATAGAGGATGTTGATGACGACATCGATCTGGCCGAGCGCCTGGAGCAAACGGAACAGCAGCGCGCCGAACAGCGCCCCGAATATGCCGCCGACGACCAGTACGCTGCCCATGCGGTAGTCGACGCCGCCCTGTCGCTGATGGGCGAAGACGCCGGACACGCTGGCGCCGGTCACCTGCGTCGCGGCCGACGCTGCGGCAACGGTGGGCGGGATGCCGTAGAAGATCAGCAACGGAGTCGTCAGGAAACCGCCGCCGACACCGAACAGTCCCGACAGAACGCCGGTCAGCACACCCAGCCCGATGATCACGAGGCCATTCACCGACAGGTTCGCGATGGGGAGATAGACGTCCATGAGTCCCGCAGCCGTAGACCAGCCGGACCTGCGATGAAAGCGGGGGCTCCGCTAGAATCCTCCGCTGAGCGTTACGGTGACGCCCGACCCTGGCTCCGCGTCGCCCACAACCCGCGCGCGGTAGTCGAGCGCGAGCCGCAGCGGCACTTCGGCAAGGGCAAACCGCGCGCTGGCAGTCGGGCCGATATCGAGCCGCGCGGCCCCTTCCTGCGCCCCGCCCCAGGCGCCCACTCCGGCGCGGAATTCCGCACCGCCCATTTTCGCCACACGGTGCTCCGCCCTCGCATGGCCGTCCGCGAACAGACTTCCCTGCGTGCCCCCGACGTATCCGGCTTGTGCATAGACCTCGATGGAACCGGCTTCCGAAAGGTCCATCGGCGCAGGGGACATTACGGCAAAGATCGACGGTCGCAGCGCGGTCCTCTCCGGAAACTGCGTTACGCGAAGTTCTCCCTGCACCGTCAGAGGGACCATCGCGACAGGTTTGATCCCGACCCCCGCCGCCAGTTCACTTTCTCCGCGCGGGACCAGTGCCTTGCTGGCGCGGGCATAGAGATATGGCGCCTTAGGCCCGCCCGACATGAGCCGCCAGCGCGCGACGACCCCCGCCTGGCTGCGGCCGTAGGCCCCCGGGCCCGCGGCAACGCTCAGGGCAGACCCGCCCGACCCTTCGCGCAGCATGGCCCAGGCATCGACGCTCCACCGGCGCAGACCGCGGCGCTCCGTAGCTGTGGTCGGACTTGCGATCGGGAGGCTGGGCGGTTCTTGGGCGGTAGTGGCAAGGCCGGATTTGTGCCGCGGGTCGCCAATGGCTGTAGTCGGCAGGGCCGCGTCATCGCGCGCTTGCAGCGCTGTTTGGCAACATCCGGGCCGGCGAAAAACCGCCACTCGAGGTGGCTGGGCAATTTCCGACAGCACGATTGCCGGCGACGGTGCGATCAGCGCGGCCGGTCGCTCGGTATCGGGCCACTGTTGCCTGCCGTGCCGATCGGATTGCGCGGACCGGTGCAGTTCGGGTGTCGCCGTCTCCGCCGCGAAAGGCGAAGTCCAGGTCATGATGCGCACACCGATCCAGCCGGTCGCGATGGCGGCGAGCGCAACCAGCGGTTCGCCCTTGCGTCTACGGTGATTCATACGGGAACGCGTTCTCCGCCGGAAGCATGCAGGGGTGCAGGGTGGCGCGGATGATCGGTCTTGTCCCAGACCGGCGGTGTGCCGGCCAAGGTCCCGACGTAGGCTGCGAAAGCGCGCCTGCCCGCCATGATGGCGATGATGTTGCACACCGGTATGCGCAGAACGGCGCGCATGCCTTCGCCAACGCCGTATTCGCGAGCGGTGAAGGCGAAGCGAAAGACGGCCCGCCACAGGAGCGCGAGCAGGTTGACCGAAAGCAGCAGCGCCAGGAACGGCGGCATGTCGGGTGATGGCATCCAGCCGAACAGGCTGGCCGCCAGCGTCCCGCCGGCCGTCAGCACCAGGACATAGGCGATCGCCAGCACGAGGGCGGTCATCGGGCCGCGCCTGTCGCGCAGCCGCATCCAGCTTTCGACCGGGGACCGGCTCCAGCCAAGTCGCTCCCACCCCTGGAATGCGATGCCGTGTAGCCAGGGAGTCTTCTGCCGGACCGCCTGCGCGATATCGTCGGGAAAGTAGGCGCGCGTCGCGATCAATCGCCCGCCTGCACCGCGGCGGCGCAGGAAGCGCGTCCGCCCGCCCATCGCCGCGATCGTCAGCCCCAATTCGTAATCCTCGGTCAGGCTGTCGGGAGAGAAGGGCAGGTTCGACCCGCGGCTACCCGCCAGCTTCGCCAGTTCGGACCGTTTGATCGCGCAGCCGACCCCTGCGGATGGAAGTCCCGCACCAATCGCATCCCGTACGACCATGCCCTTGCCATGAGCTTCGGCGAATTCTTCGCAGTAGTGCCCCGCGATCCAGCGCGAATCGCCCACAACAAGGGGCAATACCGGCAGTTGCACGAATTCCGCGTGATCCATGGCGGCGTCGAGCACGGAGAGCGCCGCTGGATCGACCATGTCTTCGGCATCGTGGAGGACCACCATGCGAAACGGCTGCCCGCGCCGCGCCTCTTCGGTCTCGATCGCCCTATAGAGCCGGTTCAGGCAGTCGGCCTTGGTCGTCGGTCCGGCAGCTTCGTGAATCACCAGTCGGAGGCGCGCGTCCCCGCCGCCGGCCGTTGACGCCGCTGCAAGGGTCGCCGGGTCATTGTGGTAGCAGCCGACGAATAACGTAAGTTCGGATTGGGGCCACGCTGCCAGCGTATGGTCGATCATCGCTGCGATGACCGCGTCCTCCCGCCAGGTCGGCACGACGACAGCGGCAGGCCCGCCGAGCCTGGCATCGGGACGAAGGTCATCCGCAGGCCGGTCGCGCAGCCTGCCCCGCAGCTTCAGCCACAGCCAAAGCAGGTCGATGAGCAATTCGTCGATGGCACCTAGAAGGAAGAACAGACCCGCAAACAACAGCAGTTCGTACTGGATTAGCAGCAGCCATTCGCCCGCAGAAAAACCTGCGAGAACCACGCGTCCCCCTGACTCTGTCCTGAATGCAGGGTTAGCTGACGTCGGCAAGCCTTGCAACGCTCGAAATAGTCTTCAAAAGGCCCCCATGACCCGTCAGACCTCCGCACCCGCCAGGATTCTCGCCACTGCTTTCTCGCCCGTTCGCGCGCTCTTCGTCAGCGACGCGAGTGCAGGAATACTGCTGATCGTGATCGCGGCGGCAGCCATGCTGGCCGCCAATTCGCCGTTCGCCGAGAGCTATCACGACCTGTTCCATGCCACCTTGGCCTGGACCCCGATCCCCAAGCTCGACACGCTGCACCTGTGGATCAACGACGGTCTGATGGCGATCTTCTTCTTCGTCGTCGGGCTGGAGGTGAAGCGGGAATGGATCGAAGGGCAGCTCTCCAATGCAGATCAGCGCCGCCTGCCGGTTCTCGCCGCGGCTGCCGGGATGATCGTGCCGGCGGTGCTCTATTACGGCGTCGTAACGGTCGAGAATGCGCCGGAACTGCTGCGCGGCTGGGCCATCCCGGCCGCGACAGATATCGCCTTTGCGATGGGTGTGCTCGGCCTGCTCGGCAACCGGGTCCCGGCCTCGCTGCGCCTGTTCCTGCTGACCGTCGCCATCGTCGACGATATCGGCGCGGTGCTGGTAATCGCATTCTTCTACACCGCCAACATAAAGCTGGTCTGGCTGCTGGCATCCGCCGTCACGGTCGCCGTGATGTTCGGGATGAACCGGGCAAAGGTCGATGCTTACTGGCCGTACATACTGCTTGCACTGGTGCTCTGGTTTTTCGTGCTCAATTCCGGCATCCACGCCACCATTGCCGGCGTCGTTGCCGCCATGACGATACCGATGCGCGGCAAGGATGACGACACCATGCTCGAACATCTCGAGCATGGCCTCGCTCCCTGGAGCGCCTATCTGGTGGTGCCCATATTCGGTTTCGCCAATGCCGGGGTGGCGTTCGGCGATCTCGGGATCGAAGCCGTGCTCGATCCGCTCCCGCTAGCGATCGCGGCCGGCCTGTTCGTCGGGAAGCAGCTCGGCATCTTCTCGATCGTCTACATTGCCGACCGGATCGGGTTTGCCGAGCGACCGGAGAACGCCAGCTGGCCGGAAATCTGGGGCGTATCGATCCTGTGCGGGATCGGCTTCACCATGTCCCTATTCGTGTCCGGGCTGGCCTTCGCCGGCAACGACCTGCTGATCGAGGAAGCGAAGATCGGCATCCTGCTCGGGTCGCTGATATCGTCGCTGGTCGGCTACGGCATCCTGAGGATGACCGGCCGCCACGAGGAGATTACGCCGCGCTGCTGAATGCGCGGCGGTCCGCTCACCACTCGCCGGTGTTGTCCATGCTCGCCCACGGTTCCTGCGGCGGCAGATTGCCTTCCTGCAGCAATTCGACCGAAATCCCGTCGGGCGAGCGGACGAAGGCCATATGCCCGTCGCGCGGCGGGCGGTTGATGGTCACGCCGGCATCCATCAGCCGCTGGCAAGTCTCGTAGATATTCTCGACCCGGTACGCCAGATGGCCGAAATTGCGCCCGCCGGTGTAGGCCTCCGGCTCGCTTCCGTCTGCCGGAGGCCAATTGTAGGTCAATTCGACCTCGGCCACGCCTTCCTGCCCGGGCGCCGCGAGAAAAATCAGGGTGAACCGGCCCGACTCGCTGTCGAACCGGCGTGTTTCCTCCAGTCCGATGAGCTTGAAGAATGCGACGGTGGCGTCGGGATCCGCGACGCGGATCATGGTGTGCAGATAGCGGGTCATGGCAGGCTCCCTTGACGACATGCGCGGGCGTATCGAAGGCACCGACCTATGCACCGCACGGACGATTGCAACCACGGGCCGGCCGCAAACGGACAAAAAAGGCCCGCGCCGTTGCCGGCGCGGGCCATCGCTTATCCGCGCTGCACAGCGATTACATGCTGTATCCCAGCGTGACGAAGAAGCCAGCGTCGGTGAAATCCTCGACCGCGGGACCTTCGGTGTCGACGTAATTCACGCCGAGGCTGAGGCTGTCGGTGATGGCCCACTTGGCCCCGAGGCCCCAGTCGAACGAATCGCCGTCGGTATCGGTCGCAAAGACGCCGTCGGTATAGCCCAGGTGCGCCGTCAGGGTGATCGGCGTATTCGGAATGCCGAGCTCGAAGTCGGTGTAGATGAACAGATTGTCTTCATCGCCGAGCGACGCCTGATCCCAGGCATAGGCGACCCCCAGCGTCGCACCGACCGGCCCGAGCGTCGTGCCGATCGACGCATAGGGCTCGAAATAGTCCGTATCGGCGCCGACCAGATTGGCGAGCTCGTTCTCGGTCGGATAGACGTAGTACAGAAGCCCGACGTCGAACGTCACGCCTTCGGCGACATCGCCGCTCCAGCCGCCGTAAAGGTCGAGTTCCAGTTCGCCGTAGGGCGTCCCGCCAGAAATCGTCGAGCCCCAAGTGCCGAGATAGAAGCCGCTGCTGTGGACCAGGTCGATTCCGCCCTGCAGGGCCGGATCGCCGTCCGAGAACGACACGCCGCGGAAGCGGTAGTCCGACACCAAGGCGACATTGCCCGAAAGTTCGAACCCGCTTTCGCCGCCGACCGAATTGGCAGTATCCTGCGCCGGGACCGCCGCCTCGCGAACAGCCGGAGCGATCGCGACTGTTGCGTCGTCGACAAGCGTAGAAGGCGCGGTGACTGCTACTTCATCGCCGCCATCGATCCCGACGGCGGGTTCGTCCGCTGCATGGGCGGGTACTGCCATGAAGGCGCAACTTGCGAAAAGAACCGCGGCGGGGCCGCGAAAGGACGTAAGCATGACAAGCTTCCTTGCGTTAGGGTGTCGCTTCGTCCCACCTGCGCATCGAAGGGCCGCGAATTGGATAACGCAATCTCGCCTCGATGAGACATAAACATGCACGGCTTTGCTGCGCTGCACAAGAAAATTGTCGCACCAGCGTGGATGGGGCAGTGTTCCGTTGCCATTCAGCATCACCTGTACAGGAGTGCGCCCCCTTGCGCGTTGCGAGTCCGGCCACTTGCGCCTATGTGCCGCCGCGCCTCCAAAGGCCCTTATCAGAACCTGCCATGCTCAAAGCACTGAAGAACCTCATTCGAGCCAACGCTCCTGCCACCTTGCCGGCTGTTCCGGCGGGCACGCGGTACTATGTGATCGGCGATATCCACGGTCGCAACGATCTGTTCGAAAGGCTTATCGCCGCGATCGAGGAAGAAGCCGCTGGTGCAAACGGTCTCGACATCCGCGTCATCCTGCTCGGCGATCTTGTCGACCGCGGACCAGAGAGCGCGATGGTGATCTCCAACGCGCGCGACTGGCAGAAGCGGCGGAACGTGCGGATCCTTGCCGGCAATCACGAGGAAATGTTCCTTCGTTCCTTCGAGAGCACCTCGGTCCTGCGCCAGTTTCTGCGTCACGGCGGGCGCGAAACCATTCTGAGTTACGGCATGCCTGCCGACCAGTACAACCAGGCGTCCCTCGAAGAGCTGCAGTCGCTCATGGTCGAGTACATCCCGAACGAGGATCGGGAGTTTCTTGCCGGCTTCGACGAGTTCGTGATCGCCGGGGATTACGTGTTCGTTCATGCCGGGATACAGCCCGGGATCGAACTCGAGGAGCAATCGCGCGAGGACCTGCTGTGGATCAGGGAGCGATTCCTGGAATTCGACGAGCCGCACCCGCGCTATGTCGTCCACGGTCATACAATCTTTGAACAACCCGATGTACGGCGCAACCGCATCGGAATCGACACCGGTGCTTATCGTCACGGGCGCCTGACGGCGCTGGTGCTCGAAGGCACATCGCGGCGTTTCATCCAGGCTGTCGATGCGGACGGTGACCTGGCGGTCGAGAAGAAGGATCTGATCAAATGAAGATTGCCGTTGTCGGGTCCGGTTATGTTGGACTCGTTTCCGGAGCCTGCTTCGCCGATTTCGGCCATGATGTAGTCTGCATCGACAAGGATCAGTCGAAGATCGACCGCCTGCACGACGGCATCATGCCGATCTACGAACCGGGACTGGACGCGCTGGTGGCAAGCAATGTGAAGGCGGGTCGCCTTTCTTTCAGCACGAACCTGAAAGACGCGATTGCAGGGACACGCGCCATATTCATAGCGGTCGGCACCCCCAGCCGCCGCGGCGATGGTCATGCCGATCTCTCGTTCGTCTACGAGGTCGCGCAGGAACTGGGCGAAAATCTGGCCAACGATGCGGTAATAGTGACCAAATCGACCGTTCCGGTCGGTACTGGCGACGAAGTCGAACGTATCATCCGGGAAAGCGGTACCGCACATCGCTTCTCAGTCGTCTCAAATCCTGAATTCCTCCGCGAGGGGGCCGCCATCGGGGATTTCAAGCGGCCTGACCGGATCGTCATCGGCGCCGAGGACGACTTCGGCCGCGAGGTGATGAGCGAGGTCTATCGCCCGCTGTTCCTCAACCAGGCGCCCATTCTGTTCACCAGCCGGCGGTCGAGCGAGCTGATCAAATACGCCGCCAACGCGTTTCTGGCGACCAAGATCACTTTCATCAACGAAATGGCGGACCTGTGCGAGAAGGTCGGTGCCAATGTGCAGGACGTCAGCCGCGGCATCGGCATGGACGGCCGCATCGGCCCGAAATTTCTCCATGCCGGCCCCGGATATGGCGGCAGCTGCTTCCCCAAGGACACGCTCGCCCTGCTCAAGACGGCCGAGGATTACGACAGCCCGGTGCGGATCGTCGAGGCCGTGGTCAAGGTCAACGAAACCCGCAAGCGGGCGATGGGCCGCAAGGTGCTCGACGCGCTCGGCGGTATCGACGCGGCGCGCGGCAAGAAGGTTGCCCTGCTGGGCCTCACCTTCAAGCCGAATACCGACGATATGCGCGACAGCCCGGCGATCGCCGTGGCCCAGACCCTGACCGACGCCGGCGTGACCGTCGCCGCCTTCGACCCCGAAGGCATGGACCTGGCAAGGCCGTTGATGCCCGAGGTAGAAATGGTCGCAAGCCCCTACGCTGCGATCGAGGGCGCCGATGCCACAGTGATCGTCACCGAGTGGGACGCCTTCCGAGCGCTCGACCTGGAGCGTGTGAAGGCTCTTGCGAAACAGCCTGTCCTCGTCGACCTCCGCAATATCTACCAGCCGGACGACATGCGGGCGCAGGGTTTCACCTACGTGAGCGTCGGTCGCGCCTAACCCAGCCAGCGCCGGCGGTTGGCCGGGTCTCGCAGACCGAAAGCGGCGGCGGCCAGAACGAGAGCTGCCGCCAGGGCGCAGGCGATCGCAATCGATCCTGCCAGTTGTCCGCCGCGGAAATAGATCGCCAGCAGCGCCCAGCAGAACACCAGCGCGTACCACGGATTGCCGCGACTCCGGGCCACAGCGGCGGCGGCAATCAGTCCGCCGACGATGATCAAACCTGCCGTCAGCAAGGCGTCCTGACCGTCGCCGACCCCGTGGAAGACGAGCGATGCGGTGATGTTGACGATGCTGGCAGCCGTCAGCCATGCCGCAAGCGCGCTGAAGGTGAGCGCGACGATGAGACGCTCCGCCCGGGTGAAATCGCGGTGGAAGCTCGTCATCGTCCTCAGGATGGCGAGCAAACCGACCAGAGACACGAGGATGATGACGGCGCTCAGCGCGGTCAGGTTCGCGAACTGCGTGTAGGTCGCCCACGCGCCTTGCGCTGCCAGCGCCAGAGCCGCCCACCAGCCGATTTTGGCGAGGAGGTCGTTGTCGGCCTGGCGCGGCAGGGCCTGCCAAAGCGCGAAGACTGCGGAGCCGAAGAACAGCGGCCCCCAGATGGCGAAGGCCCAGCCGGACGGCGTGATCAGCGTGCGGACACTGTCGGACCGGTCGCCGATGGGCTCGCCCAGACCAAGGGCAGGAAGGAAGCTCGAGCCTATTTGCCAGACGACGGCGAGGATGATGGCGGCGCGCTGGAGGGTGGAACGGTGGTGTTCGGACGTCATGTCGCGCCAATCCCCCTCGGTCCGCTCGGTTCCCGGAAGGGATGAATTGCCAGGGGGCCTGTAAGCCGGGTTCTGTCCTGCGACCGGTATCGTTTCCGACCGGCGCCGCAGGGGCAGCCATTCATCTGGGCGGACGATTGCTCGCCGCGCTCTAGCAGCCAACCCGGACCTCTCGCGGCGAAGCGCCACTGCCTTTCGGCTCGAGGTCCCTATTTGGCCTTGCTCCGGGTGGGGTTTGCCTTGCGAGGACTGTCGCCAGCCCCCCGGTGCGCTCTTGCCGCACCCTTTCACCCTTGCCTGTGAGCTTTAAACTCCATCGGCGGTATACTCTCTGTGGCACTTTCCCTGTGCCGGGAACCGAAATCCCTGACACGGCGGGCGTTACCCGCCACCCTTGCTTCGTGGAGCCCGGACTTTCCTCGCGCCTTGCGACACGCGGCTGCCCGGCCCCCTGGCGCGCCGGCCTATAGGGCGGATTGGTCGCGTAGGAAAGTCAGCGCGTCATCCCGCGGTCGCGGTCGAGGAGGAGCTGGAACAGGATCGCCCGCACCTGCCCGCAAATCTGGCCGTCGATGATCTCGGGCCGCCATCGGCGCTGGAAGGCCTCGACCACCTTGTGCCCGTCGGTGATGTCGTAGCCGAAGCGTTCGAGCGCGAGATAAAAGGCTGCGTCGTTGTCGAACGGATCGCCCTGCTCCAGCTTCTGCGGGCGCGGCAGGCAGAGCCGGTATTCGGCCAGCCGCTCCCACGGGAACAGTTCGCCCGGATCGGTTTTGCGCTGCGGCGCGACATCAGAATGGCCGACCACGTTCGCGCGCGGGATGTCGTAGCGCTGGACGATCGAATGCAGCAGCGGGACCAGCGCGTCGATCTGGGCATCGGCAAAGGGGCGGTATCCCAGGCCATGCCCCGGATGGTCGAGCTCGATCCCGATGCTGGCGGAATTCACGTCGCGGATTCCGCGCCAGTAGGAAATCCCTGCGTGCCAGGCGCGCTTGTCTTCGGGCACCAGCAGGGTGACCTCGCCCTCCTCGCTGATGACGTAATGCGCGCTGACCCCGGCTTCGGGATCGCACAGCCGGTCGATCGCGGTCTCGAAGGGCTTCATTTCCGTATAATGCAGCACGACCATGGTGATCGGCAGCGTGCGCTCGCTGAAATTGGGCGACAACCGCTCACGGTGCACCAGTTCGCCCATCAGCCCGGCAGCACCGCCCCCAGCACCAGCGCGTCTTCGCCTAGGTGATACTGCAATTCGCCTTCACAGCCTTCCGCCAGCAGGCACAGCATGTGCGCGGGCGCGGTCCGGCCGCTCAGGCCTTCGGCGGGCAGGCTGCCCTCGAGCGCCTTGCCGATGCTGTCGTCGAAGGCGACCTTCGGACCGCTGGCGCGGACCACGATCTCGCTCGCCCCGTCGCGGCGTTCGGCCCCGATATCGAGCGAGCCGCCGCGGACCAGTGCGTCGAGGCCCATCTGGGCGAAATTGAGCAGGACCTTGACCGCAGGCTTGGGCAGGCTGTCGACCGCCAGCGCCCAGTTGATCTCGACCCGCTTGGCATCCTGCGCCAGCGCCTCGATGACCGCGCGCGGCTCGGACACGTCGACGCGTTCGCCGAACCCGCCCGCCGCGCCGTAGGCCAGGCGAAAGAACTTGAGCTTGTTGGCGCTGGTGCGCGCACTCTGTTCGAGCAGTTCCATGCACCGCTGGCGCATTTCGGGATCCTGCTCGTCGGCCATCAGCTCCAGCCCGTTGCTGAGCGCACCGACCGGCGAAAGCAGGTCATGGCACAGCCGCGAACAGAGCTGGCTGGCGAGGGTTACGGCATCGGAATCGTTCATGTTATCTGCTGGTTTCCTTGGACCATGTCACACTTGTCACACTGTCCTAGAGCAAAAACCCGGCCCTGCCAGCCGCATGTGTCACACATTGCGACGGAAGGTGCCCGGAAGCGGTTCATGGAAGGGGTCTAGCTCGTGGAAACGCGGTAGGAAAGCGGGACGAACCCGTCCGGCTCGTCGCGCCAGAAGGTGACCTCGCCCGCCGCCACGATGGCCCAGATGCTGCCATCGTGCGCGGCCTGTGCCCGGTCGGTATCGGACGGCTCGGCGAGGCCATTGGGGTGCGAGTGGAAATATCCCGCCACTTGCGGTCCGCCCCGTCGGGCGGCACGATGCGCATCGACCAGGGCCTGCGGATCAATCTCGAAATGGGTGTGCGGTGTCGTGTGGACATTGGCTGTCTCGCGCGCCTCCGCAATCCGCGCACCCTCGCCTAGCAATAGCCCGCACGCCTCACGGGGGTGCGCAGCGGCGGCGGCAGCACGCATTGCTTCCAACACCGTCCGCAGCACTGCGATCACGGCAATCGCAACCCCATCAACACGGTCGTAGAACCCCGGACGGGACTTTGCTTGCAGGTTTACCGAAAGGTATCGGCGAGAATTCGACGCCGAACAGACCTGCCGCCACGAAGGCATCGCGCAACTGCGGCGAGATGAAGTTGGCCCCGGAATCGAGCCCGTCCACCCCGAACATGTGGTAGGGCACGGCGACATCGCTGCGGAAATGGAGTGCAGAAGGCTGCGCGGGATCGGCATGCGGCGGCAAAAGCCTACCGAGGCCGGGAAGGTCGCGTGCCGGCATCATCGAGCGAATATCCTCCAACCAGACCATATTGGAGGCGACCGTATCGACCAGATCGACCTTCGGAACCGAGCGGTTGTCGATGAAGAAGCGCTCCTCCGTTCGCTTGCCGCGGCTATAGGTGTAGGTGACCGGTATCCATCCCAGCACACCGGGCTGGAATTGCTCGACGATGTCTCTCAACCTTGCCGAATAGGACTTGTAATACTGGTCGATCACATCGGGGATCTGGCGCCCGTTCCTGTCGCGCCAGATCATGCCTTGAGGCCACATCGGCGGGGTCTTGCCGTATTGCTTGACCCCATTCTCCACCGGAACCTCCGGTTTGAACTCCTTTTTCAGACCACTTTTCGTATAACGCGGATCATCTATATCGCAGGAAACGTCGCGGTCGTAAGCCCTGCGGATATTGATGCTGCAAAACTCGAGCCCGTCCAAACCCTGTCTCCGTCAGAAGTGAGCAAAGTAATTCAAAACCTTGCCGGAATCATTACATCTTCTGGCCGCCTCGACAAGCTTCTGGCCGAGGCCACCGGCCTGTCGCGCGAGCGGGTCAAGGCGCTGATGGCCGAAGGCGCGGTGACTGTCGGCAGGACGACGGCCTCTAACCCCTCGGCGAAAATGCAGGCGGGCGCGCATTTCCAGATCCGCCTGCCCCCGCCCGAGCCGCTCGCCGCCGAGCCGCAGGACATCCCGCTCGACGTGGTATTCGAGGACGAGCACCTGATCGTCGTCGACAAGGCGGCCGGCATGGTCGTCCATCCGGCGGCCGGCAATCCCGACGGGACGCTGGTCAACGCGCTGCTGTACCATTGCCGGGGTCAGCTCTCGGGCATCAACGGCGTGGCTCGCCCCGGCATCGTCCACCGGATCGACAAGGACACCTCGGGCCTCCTTGTCGTGGCGAAATCCGATGCCGCCCACGAAGGGCTCGCCGCGCAATTCGCCGACCACACCATCCACCGCCGCTATCTCGCCGTCTGCGCCGGCCATCCCGCCCCGCGCGAGGGGACGATCGACGCGCGGCTCGGCCGCAGCGACCGCGACCGCAAGAAAATGGCAATCCTCCCCAAGGATTCCTCGCGTGGCAAACACGCCGTCACCCATTACAAGACCCTACAGACGATGGCGGACTGCGCATTGATCGAATGCCGGCTGGAAACCGGGCGCACCCACCAGGTCAGGGTCCACTGCCAGTACATCGGTCATCCGCTGCTCGGCGATCCGGTTTACGGCAGCGATCCGAAGAGCCTGCGCCCCATGCTGAAAGAGCTGGGGTTTGCACGGCAGGCGCTGCACGCCGCAGAGCTGGGTTTCATCCATCCGGCCAGCGGCGAAACGGTGCAATTCAGGGCCGATCTGCCTGCCGACATGCAGGAACTCATCGACCAAACCGAACGTATTTATCGATGAATGTCGATGCGAAAACAGGCGTTTTCTGGTACAAGTAACCGTGTGGCCCAACCGCGCGGATGCCCATGAGGGGTCCGGGCAATCGGGTTGACGCAGAAAGGTTAGGGAAAGAGTGAGCAACACCAAGGCATTGAGCGTCCCGGCGCTTGGCGGAGAGCAGAGCCTCAACCGCTATCTCTCGGAAATCAAGAAATACCCGATTCTCACCGCCGAGCAGGAATACATGCTCGCAAAGCGGTACGAAGAGCACGAGGATCCCGAAGCTGCCGCGCAACTCGTCACCTCGCACCTGCGGCTCGTGGCCAAGATCGCCATGGGTTACCGCGGCTACGGCCTGCCCGTTTCGGACCTCATCTCCGAAGGCAACGTCGGCCTGATGCAGGGCGTGAAGAAGTTCGAGCCCGATCGCGGCTTCCTCCTCGCGACCTACGCGATGTGGTGGATCAAGGCCTCGATCCAGGAATACATCCTGCGGTCGTGGAGCCTCGTGAAGATGGGCACCACCGCCGCGCAGAAGAAGCTGTTTTTCAACCTGCGCCGGATGAAGAAGAACCTCGACGCCTACGAGGATACCGATCTGCACCCGGACGACGTCACCAAGATCGCCACCGATCTCGGCGTGCCGGAGCAGGAAGTGATCAACATGAACCGCCGTATGATGATGGGCGGCGACGGTTCGCTCAACGTGCCGATGCGCGGCGGCGAGGAAGGCAGCGGCGAATGGCAGGACTGGCTGACCGACGATCGCCCGCTGCAGGACGAGACCGTGGCCGATGCCGAAGAGGCGCAGGTCCGGCACGACATGCTGGTCGAGGCGATGGACTCGCTCAACGAGCGCGAGCAGCACATCCTCACCGAACGGCGCCTGACGGACAATCCGCAGACGCTCGAGGAGTTGAGCCAGGCGTACAACGTCAGCCGCGAGCGTATCCGCCAGATCGAGGTCCGCGCCTTCGAGAAGCTGCAGAAGGCGATGCAGCGCATCGCGGGCGAGCGGTTGCTGCCCGGCATGGCCTGATCGCCGGCATTTATCCCGCACAATCGCGCGAAGCCCCGGCCCCAACGCCGGGGCTTCGTTGCATTTGCGGATGACCGAATCTAGGTCACCGACATGATCTGGGTCGCCAAGCTCCTCGCCAAAATCATCGTCGGCTTCGTCGCGGTCAGCCTCGCGCTGGTGCTCTTGTTCAAATTCGTCCCCGTGCCCTTCACGGCCACCATGGCGATGGACCCCAAGCCGGTGACGAAGGACTGGACCTCGCTCTCCAACATCGATCGCAACATGGTGCGGGCGGTGATCGCGGCCGAAGACGGCAAGTTCTGCACCCATGGCGGCTTCGACACCGAAGCGATCGCCAAGGCGGCGCAAAGCAACCTCAAGGGCGGGCGCATCAGGGGCGGATCGACGATCAGCCAGCAGACCGCCAAGAACGTCTTCCTGTGGCAGGGCGGCGGATTCATCCGCAAGGGCTTCGAGGCGTGGTTCACCTTCCTCATCGAGACCGTCTGGGGCAAGCGGCGGATCATGGAGGTCTATCTCAACGTCGCCGAGACCGGCATCGGAACCTACGGCGTCGAAGCCGGCGCGCAGCGCTATTTCCGCCATTCCGCCGCCCGCCTCACGCCGCTGGAGGCCGGCCGCATGGCCGCCGCCCTCCCCCTGCCCAAGCGGCGCGCCGTGTCCAATCCTTCGGGCTGGCTGCGCCGTCACGGCAACACGCTCGCCGCGCGGGTCGGTGTCGTGAGGCGTGACGGATTGGATTCCTGCGTCTACGAGTGATGCCGATGGGCGCGGGCCATTCTCGAACGGACGATCATTGGCACGATCACGGGCATGGTAGCGGGCATGGCGACCAGCACGGCCACGCCCACGGGCACAGCCATGCGCCGAAGGATTTCGGGCCTGCCTTCGCCGTCGGTATCCTGCTCAACACCGTCTTCGTCGCGGTCGAGGCGAGCTACGGCTTTCTCTCCGGATCGATGGCGCTCGTCGCCGATGCCGGACACAACCTCTCGGACGTGCTCAGCCTGCTGCTGGCCTGGGGAGCATCGGTCGCCGCCAGGCGCCCGGCGCAGGGGCGCTACACCTACGGCTACAAGAGCTCGACCATCCTCGCCGCCATCGCCAATGCTGCGCTGCTGTTCGTGGCGATCGGGATCATCCTCTACGAGACGACCCACCGGCTGATGACCCCCGCCCCGGTGGAGGGCTGGACCATGATCGTCGTCGCCGGGATCGGCGTGGTGATCAACACCGCGACCGCGCTCCTGTTCATGCGCGGCCAGCACGATCTCAACATTCGCGGCGCCTTCCTGCACATGGCCGCCGACGCGCTGGTGTCGCTGGGCGTGGTGGTGGCGGGCATCGCCATCCTCGTGACCGGCGCGCTGTGGATCGATCCGCTCACCAGCCTGCTGATCGTGGCCGTGATCGCCTGGGGAACCTGGGGTCTCGCCAAGGACAGCGTGAAACTGGGTCTCAACGCCGTGCCCAAGGGCATCTGCGAGAAGGAGGTCGAGGCCTTCCTCGCCGGGCAGGCGGGCGTCGCCATGGTGCACGATCTCCACATCTGGCCGATGTCGACCACCGAAACCGCCATGACCGCGCATCTCGTGATGCCGGCAGGCAGCGACGGCGACATGTTCCTGCGCCGGCTTGCGCACGATCTCGAGCATCGTTTCGCCATCCATCACATGACGGTGCAGATCGAGCGCGAGCCGGAATGCGGGGGCGGCTGTTGACGGACGACCTTCGCCGCGCTGCGCTGAAAGCCGCGATGGTCCGGCTGGCCGACGGCGACCGCGCGGCCCTGCGCGAAATCTACGATGCGACCCAGGCGAAGCTTTTCGGCATCTGCCTGCGTATCTTGGGCGACCGCAAGGAAGCCGAGGACGCATTGCAGGACGTCTATCTCACCCTCTGGCGCCGGGCCGATCGCTTCGATCCCGACCGCGCCAGCCCGATCAGCTGGCTCGCCACCTTCGCGCGCAACCGCGCGGTGGATCGCCTGCGTGCGGGCAAGGTGCAGCGCGCCAGCGTGGCGGTGGACGAGGCGCTGGAGATTGCCGACGACGCGCCGCGTGCCGATGCGTTGCTGGAGGATGCCGAGCGCTCCGCCCGGATCCACCACTGTCTCGGCACGCTGGAGGAACCGACCCGCGGCACGATCCGCACCGCCTTCTTCGAAGGGCGCACCTACGCCGAGCTGGCGGACGCGGCGGGCGAGCCGCTGGGCACGATCAAGAGCCGCATCCGCCGGGGGCTTGCCAAACTCAAGGCGTGTCTCGAACATGACGGCGATGACTGAAGCCGATCGCCTCGCCGCGGAATACGCTCTCGGCCTGCTCGACGGCGAGGAACTGCTGCGCGCGCGCGGGATGGAAGCGCATGATGCGAACTTCGCGTCGGCCGTGGCGCAGTGGCAGGCCCATTTCGCCCCGCTGCTCGACGAAGTGCCGGAAGCGACTGCACCCGCCCACCTGTGGCCTGCCATCGAGCGCCAGCTTGCAGCCCGGCCGGCCAACGACAACACAGCCGCGCTGGCGGGCGAACTGCGGCGCTGGAAATGGGCGACGGCCATCATGTCGGGCGCTGCGGCGGCGATGCTGGTGGCTCTGGTCAGCCTGCCGCTGCGGACGGCGACCCCGGTCGAGCCTGTCGCCAGCGCGCCGCTCGCCGCCTCGATACCCGTGGGCGACAGCGGCCTGCGGCTCGAGGTGACCTATCTCGATGCGAGCCGCGAACTTGTCGTCTCCGCTGCCGGCCTGCAGGCCGACGGGGTCCACGATCACGAACTCTGGCTGGTCCAGCCGCAAGCCGCGCCAGTGTCGCTGGGCGTGGTGGAGCCGGGGGCCATCCGCAAGGCGAGGCTCGACGATGCGCTGGCCGCGCGGCTGGCAGGCGGGGCGACCATCGCCCTGTCGCGAGAACAGCTCGGCGGCGCGAAGGAAGGCGCGGCCCCCGGCCCCGTGGTTGCGCAGGGTATCCTGACCAAGCTCTGACTTCGCCCGGTCGGCGGAGGTTTCGCAAAAAATATCGGTGAGCCTGCATCCGGCAGCGCGCAGTCCCCGTATCTGGCCATGCAGGACGGGAAAGCTTGCAACTCCAGGAGAGACCCCGATGTCATTCAATCCGAAATCCAGCTTCGCCGCAGCCGCCGCCATAGCATTTGCGGCGAGCACCGCGCTCGTCGCCACGCCCGCCCTCGCCGACGGGCACAAGCCCAAGGCCATGAAGGAAGACAAGGTCCCGACCGTAGGCGGCGCGCCGATGTATCCGACCAAGACGATCGTCGAAAACGCCGTCAATTCGAAGGATCACACCACGCTGGTCGCCGCCGTGCAGGCTGCGGGCCTCGTCGAGGCGCTGTCCGGCCCCGGCCCCTTCACCGTCTTCGCCCCCACCAATGCCGCCTTCGCCAAGCTTCCGGCCGGCACCGTCGAAACGCTGGTGAAGCCCGAAAACAAGGGCACGCTGACCAGCATCCTAACCTATCACGTGGTCCCCGGCCGCGTGTCGGCGACCGAGCTCGTCGCCATGATCGAGGCAGGCGGCGGCAAGGCGGAGCTGACGACGCTTTCGGGCGGCAAGCTGATCGCGCACATGATGGGCGGCAAGGTCGCGATCATGGATGCAGCCGGCGGCATGGCGACCGTCACGCAGGCCGATGTCTTCCAGTCCAACGGCGTCATTCACGTGACCGACGGCGTCTTCCTGCCGGGCTGATCGCCCATCTCGATCCCCGCGGCGCCCTCGCTCCTTCCCTCGCAATGGGGGCGCTGCACTACGAAGCCCCGCCCGGTACCCACCCCGGGCGGGGCTTTTCGTTGCGGTGCGGTCGCCGGCCTCAGCCGCCGAAGTCGTAGGTGAGCCGCAGACCGATCGTACGCGGAGCCAGCACGAATTCGCCGAAGCTCCGGACATAGACCGGATCGCCGTTGATATCGCTCACCACCTGGTTGGAATCCTGGTTCCCGCGCACCCCGCCGACGGCGTATTTGTCGAAGATATTGTCGGCATAGAGGGTCAGGCTCCAGTCGTCGGAGCTGGCCGTGACCGCGAGGTTGTGCACCGAGAAACCGGGCAGGACGTAGCCGTTGCCGCGATTGCCGGCCGTGCGCAACACGTTCGATTGGGCGGTAAAGCCGTAGCTGAAACCGAGGTCGATGGTGTCGGTGATCGGCGTCTCGTACTTCGCGAAGAAGGACGCCTTGCTCTTGGGCGAACCGGGGAGGCGGTCGCCCGCCAGCCCGTCGAGCCGGTCCTCGTTGCCGTTGCCGTCATCCGGCGCGCTGAAGCCCGGCGGCACGAAATAGGCGATCAGGTCGATCGCATCCTCGGTGAACTTGGGATCGGTGTAGGCATAGCTGCCGCTGAACTCGAGCCCGTCCAGCGGCCGCCACGACAGCGCCAGTTCGAAGCCCTTCGATTCCGCACCTGCGCCGTTGATGGTGATCGGCTGGCTGCCGTTGACCGTCGCCGAGGCGACCTGCGGGCCGTTCCACTTGATGTAGTAGACCGCGCCGTTGAGCGTCACGGTCCGGTCCGCGAACTGGCTCTTGAAGCCGAGTTCGTAGTTGTTGGTCGTGTCGGGGAAGTACTGGAACTCGTTCGGCAGCGCGCAGACGATCTGCGTATTGGGCAGCGGATTGGGGCACAGCGCGACGCCGTTGGCACTGCCGGTACGGAACCCTTCCGAATAGGTGGCATAGACGAGCACATCGTCGGTCACGTCGTAGGAGGTGTTGACCTTGAACAGGAAGCCGTCGTCCTTCTGGCCGACATCCTGGAAATCGAGCACGATCGAATCCGGCGCATCGCCGTCGAAAACGGTCCGGAAGAGCGGGATGTCGACCGCCGAGCGGGCCTGGAAATCGTAGTCGTAATAGCGCACGCCGCCGGTGACCGACCAGCGATCGGTGATGTCGAAGGTCAGCTCGCCATAGAAGCCCAGCTCTTCCAGCCGCTGCTCGTCGACCGAGAAATATTCCAGGCTGTCTGGCCGCAGCTGGATGCCGCCGAACTCGTCGACCGCGAACCGGTCGAAGCCCGGGGTGAATTCCTTGCTGAAGCCGTCGAAACGGAAGTTCTGGTAGAACCCGCCAACGATCCAGCTGAGCGGGCCGCCGTGGCTCGACACCAGCCGCAGTTCCTGCGTGAAGGCGCGCACGTCGCTGTCTTCCAGCGTGAACGAAGTGAAATTGGGAAAGGCCTCGTAGCTGTATTCGAGGCTGATCAGCAGGTCGGTCTGGTCGCGCTGGCCGGTCTCGTCCTCTGTCGCCCAGCCGGTCGCGCTGGTCAGCTGCGCGAAGCCGAGATCGGCGGTCGCCTCGATCGAGAACAGCTGGGTCTTGCGATCGTTGGGTTCCGGCACGCGCATGGCGGATTCGTATTCGCCCAGCTCGACCGGGAGGCTGGTGATGCCGCGGCCCGACATCTGCCGGCCGCCGGTTTCCTGGTCCTGCAGCGTGTAGGCAAATTCGACGTCGAGCCAGTCGGTCGGCGCCGCGCGCAGCACCGCCCGCGCGGTAAGCGTCTTTTCGTCGTTCACGTCGACCAGCGGGCTGAAATTGGCCGGATTGGCGAAGTCGTCGGGGTTGGAAACGCCGACCTGGGCGACCGCATAGGGATAGTCGATGAAGCCCTGGTCGCGCAGGTAGTCGAGCGATCCGCGGAAGGCGAGCTTGCCCGGGACGATCGGCAGGTTGATCGTCGCGCCGGTATCGTGGCTGATGCCGTCGCTTTCGCGGATGGTGTAGAGATCGGCGCGGAAATTGGCCGAAAAATCGTCGAGATCGGCCTCGTTGGGAATGTATCGGATCGCCCCGCCCAGCGTCCCCGAGCCATACAGCGTGCCCTGCGGTCCGATGAGGAATTCGACCCGCTGCACATCCTTCAAACGCAGGTCGACCAGCAGCGGCACTTCGCCGAGATAGGTCCCGACCGTGCCGCCGTTGCCGCCGCCGTCGTTCGAACCGAGCGGGTCGGCGCTGAGGCCGCGGAACACCACCAGCGAATTGTTGCGCGCGCCGTTGTCGACGAAGAACACGCCCGGCACCAGTCGCGATGCCTCGCGCAGGTTGAACGCCCCTGCCTCGGCGAGGCTTTCGCCGGTCACGGCCGAGATATTGAACGGCACGTCCTGCACCGATTCCTCGCGCCGGGTCGCGGTGACTACAATGACGTTTTCGTCGGCCGGCGCTTCCACGGCATCCGAAGCTGCATCCTGCGCCAGCGTCGGCACCGACCAGGCGGCGGCCAGCATGCTGCTGCCGAGCAGCGCTGCGCGAAAGACGTCACGGGTGCTTGCGATTTTCGTCATCTGGATTCCTCATCGGTTCGGGGTTACGGTCACCAGCCCCATGTTGCAGAGCAACATTTTCGCAGAACAGCCCGGTGGCACGTAATTTGTCAATTGCAGCGCAGGGTGAAATCCCATCTCGGTTACCGATTCCCCCCTCACCCGTGCAAGAATGCAACTGTTCGCCGGCCGGTTCGAACAGGCCCATGCTGCAGCGCAGCAAGCGGTGCGCGAGGATCGGGGCAATGCCGAGGCGGTGCTGGTGATGGCCGCGATCGCCGTGGAGCATGGCAATGTCCCGGCTGCGCAGAAGCTCTGCGCCATGGTCGCGCAGACCGGGTTCGTCGGCTGCTGGCTCGCCGTGCTGCAAGCGCGCGTGGCCTTGCTGCGGCAGGACCAGGAGCGGGCCCGCGAGCGGGCGCTCGAGGGCCACAGGCTGGGCACGGACGACCCGCATGTCGCCAACCAGCTCGGCGTCGTCCTGTCGCGCACCGGCCGCCATGCGGAGGCTGTCGCGCCTTTCGCACTCGCGGTCGCCGGAGTGCCGGAGAACAGCGATTACCGCTACAATTACGCGATCGCGCTGCAATTCGCCGGCGACCTCGACGCAGCGGAACGGGAATTGCGCGCCTTGGTGGATGCCTGCCCGGGCCATGCCAAGGCATGGATCGCGCTGGCACAGCTGGCCCGCGAGCCCGATCCGCTCTGGGAAGAGCGATTGCGGGAGCTGTTCGGCGGCTCGACCGACAGCGAAACCCGTCTGGTGCTCGGCCATGCCCTCGCCCGGCTCGCCGAACTGCGCGGTGCCTGGGATGCCTCGCTGGCATGGCTCGACGAAGCCAAGGCGGCCAAGGCGCGGGAAGTGGCGCACGACCGGGCGGCAGCCGAGAGGTTGGCGACTGCCGCCGTGGCCGCCGCGCGGTACGGCGGCTTCGCCGCGGCGTCCGAGGGCGACCAGCGCCCGCTGTTCATCGTCGGCATGCCGCGCAGCGGCACGACGCTGGTGGAACGGATCGTTTCTTCGCACCCGCAGGTCGCCTCACTGGGCGAACTGTCCGATTTCGCCATCCTGCTGAAGCGCGAGCTGAAGACGCCGGGCCCGCTGGTGCTCGAACCGGCGCTGCTTGAGGCGGCCTCGCTGGCGCCGGACCTGTCGCGCGTGGGCACGGCCTACCTCGCCCAGGCCGGCCAGCTTGCGGGCCAGGCGCCGCGGTTCATCGACAAGATGCCCTTCAACGCCTTCCTCGTCCCGGCCATCCTGCGCGCCGTGCCCGGCGCTAGGGTCATCTGCCTCAGGCGTTCGCCGTTCGACGTGCTGTTCGCCAACTACCGCCAACTCTTCGCCACCGGGTTCAGCTACTACAGCTACGCCTACGACTTCGGCGACGCGGCGCATTTCGTCGCCGCATTCGAGCGGATGGCGGACGCGTACGAAGCCGCACTGCCTGAAGGCCGCTTCCTGACCGTGCGCTACGAAGACGTCATCGCCGACCAGCGCGGCCAGAGCGAACGCCTGCTCGCATTCTGCGGCCTACCGTGGGACGATGCCTGCATGGATTTCCACCGCAACGCCCAGCCGGTCGCTACGGCCAGCTCGGTGCAGGTCCGCTCGCCGATCTACAGCAGCAGCGTCGAGAAATGGCGCAGGTACGGCAAGGGCAGCGAGCGCGCGCTGGCCGAACTGGCGAAGTACTGGATAACCCCATAATCCCTCCCCGTTCCGAAGGAATGGGGAGGTGGCCGTGCGAAGCACGGTCGGAGGGGTAGCTAGCGCGTCCTGCCGATACAGAGTGCAACGATAGCATCAGCCGCTGCATGTACATCTGAGAGGACATCGCGCGCCGGGATTCGCACTATTTCAATCCCTTGCGCGGCCAAAAAGGCATCCCTCTCCGCATCCCGCTCAGGCCAGTCACCCATCTCATGGGCAACACCGTCGATCTCGATCCCGAGTTTCCCAGCAGCGCAGTAGAAGTCGATCACGAAGGGCCCGACCGGATGCTGGCGCCGAATTTTTACCCCACCTTTGCGGGCGCGGAGTTCTCGCCAGAGCAAGCCTTCGGGGAGCGAAGACTCTTTCCTGAGCCTGCGCGCCTTCGCGTAATCATGGTCGGATTTTCGCAAACCGCTACCCCCCCGTCAGCCCTTCGGGCTGCCACCTCCCCATTGCTGCGCAACGGGGAGGGACTGGCTGTGCGATCTGGCGAAACTGCGGCCTAGGCCGCCTCGTCCTTCTTGGCCTTCACGTCGTCGTTGGCGACCACGCGGATGGGTTCTTTCTTGCCGGCCACCACATCGGCATCGATCACGACTTCGCTGACGTCGTCGAGATCGGGCAGGTCGAACATGGTGTCGAGCAGGATGCCCTCGACGATCGAACGCAGGCCGCGGGCACCGGTCTTGCGCAGGATGGCGCGTTCGGCGATCGCTTTCAGCGCCTCGTCGGTAAAGGTCAGTTCGACGTTCTCGAGGTCGAACAGCTTGCGATACTGCTTGACCAGCGCGTTCTTCGGTTCCTGCAGGATCGTCACCAGCGCATCGACATCGAGATCGTTCAGCGTGGCGATGACCGGCAGGCGGCCGACGAATTCTGGGATCAGGCCGAACTTGAGGAGATCTTCGGGCTCGCTCTTTTCGAGCAGTTCACCGACCTTGCGCTTGTCCGGATCCGCGACATGCGCGCCGAAGCCGATCGAGCGCTTCTGCAGGCGGTCGGCGATGATCTTGTCGAGACCGGCAAACGCGCCGCCGCAGATGAACAGGATGTTGGTCGTGTCGACCTGGAGGAATTCCTGCTGCGGATGCTTGCGCCCGCCCTGCGGCGGGACGGAGGCGGTGGTGCCTTCCATCAGCTTGAGCAGCGCCTGCTGCACGCCCTCGCCCGAGACGTCGCGGGTGATCGAGGGGTTTTCCGCCTTGCGCGTGATCTTGTCGATTTCGTCGATGTAGACGATCCCGTGCTGCGCCTTGTCGACGTTGTAGTCGCTCGCCTGCAGCAGCTTGAGAATGATGTTCTCGACGTCTTCGCCCACGTAACCGGCCTCGGTCAGCGTGGTCGCATCGGCCATGGTGAAGGGAACGTCGAAAGTGCGCGCCAGCGTCTGCGCCAGCAGCGTCTTGCCCGAACCTGTCGGGCCGACCAGCAGGATGTTCGATTTCGCCAGTTCGACGTCGCCGCCCTTGCCGCTGTGCTTCAGCCGCTTGTAGTGATTGTGCACGGCGACCGAGAGGACGCGCTTGGCGCGTTCCTGTCCGATCACGTAATCGTTGAGCGTAGCGCAGATTTCCGACGGCGTCGGGACGTCGCCTTCCTTGCGGCCCGTGAGGCCAGCCTTGGTTTCTTCGCGAATGATGTCGTTGCACAGCTCGACGCATTCGTCGCAGATGAACACCGTGGGCCCGGCGATGAGCTTCCTCACCTCGTGCTGCGACTTACCGCAGAAGCTGCAGTAAAGTGTCGACTTGCTATCGGTTCCGCTCAATTTCGTCATACCTTAGACTTTCGGACCTTTCCCCCGCGGGGCGGGCGGATTCGGGCGAGACTATCGCCCCCGGGCCGATTTGCAACCACTGCCATATACAGGACAGACCTTGCCCGTGGCTGAAAGGGCAAGGTTTCCCACTTGTTTCGCTGCGTCGTCCCGATGCGGGCCGAACGCCGGGCGAGGATTACTCGGGGGCGCCGCCCGTGCCGCTGACATCGCCGGTCGGCTCGTTGTCGGGGCGCGATTCGAACACCTTGTCGACGATCCCGAACTTCATCGCTTCCTCGGCATCGAGGAAGGTGTCGCGGTCCATCGCCCGCTCGATCTCGTCGAGGCTGCGGCCGGTGTATTTCACATAGAGCGCATTCATCCGTTCGCGGATGCGCAGAATCTCGCGCGCCTGGATCTCGATATCGCTCGCCATGCCGCGGGCACCGCCGCTGGGCTGGTGGACCATGATCCGCGCATTGGGCAGCGCGATGCGCATGCCCGGCTCGCCAGCGGCAAGCAGGAAGCTGCCCATCGAGGCAGCCTGGCCCATGCACACGGTCGAAACGCGCGGCTTGATGTATTGCATGGTGTCGTGGATCGCCATGCCGGCCGTCACCACCCCGCCGGGCGAGTTGATGTACATGCTGATCGGCTTCGACGGGTTCTCGCTTTCGAGGAACAGAAGCTGCGCCGTGATCAGCGAGGCCATGCCGTCCTCTACCCCGCCGGTGACGAAGACAATGCGTTCGCGCAGCAGGCGGCTGAAGATGTCGAAGCTGCGCTCGCCCCGGCTCGTCTGTTCGACCACCATCGGCACCAGCGCACCGGTCACGGGATCGCGGGTAAACTGACCCTGCGTGCCGTAGGTGTCGCCAAGCTGTTCGCGGAGATCGATCATGAAGGGTCCTTTTTCGTGTTGGCGCTATATCTGTGCTGGCGCGGCGCGGTTCAAGGCTTGAATTGCGCGATATCGTTGCGATGTGGTGCTCGTAGCGGTAACCCCGCCGACAGATCAACAAAAGGCCCGATATATGTCCTCACTTCCGTTCCGTTCCATCGATCCCTTCCGTGCCGACGAGGAAGAGGAGGATGCGAGCGACGACAAGGGCATGCGCGCGGCCATGATGAACAAGTTCCTCGAAGCGCGCACCGTCATG